>Ga0209840_1000003_pt1 | contig 130699 bp, 113 predicted proteins | sample PersoiDNA2013190_FD_185802 | JGI IMG/M metagenome (GOLD analysis project Ga0209840, IMG submission 185802) | Permafrost soil microbial communities from the Arctic, to analyse light accelerated degradation of dissolved organic matter (DOM) -... | ecosystem: Environmental > Terrestrial > Soil >... | reverse complement strand
AACTCCTCGAGCCGGTAGACCCTCTGAAGGTACCTTCGAAGATTACAGTCCTTCCGAGGGTCTACCGGCTCGAGGAGTTCCCGTTTAATCCACAGGCGAGCACGTCCCCGGTGGAATCCCGCGAATGGTCTCGGAAGGGGGTAGGGGAGGACTACTACGGGATTCGCGAGTATGCCCACGGGGATCCCCTGCGTCACATCCACTGGAAATCGACCGCGCGTCACGGCGGCCTCATAGTGAAGGAATACCAGGAGGAGTTTCGCCCCTCCGCCGGTGTTGTGATACTCCTCGGGGAACCCGCCTGCGGGAGCGTGGACGTGAACAGCATGGAGGACGGGTTGAGGGCGGCCGCCTCTATTGTCAACTACTTCGCGGAGATGGGGAGCATTCCGCAGCTCGTCATCCCGCGCAACGGGACGTTTGATGTGGTGGAGACCGTTTCTACAATGGACTGCCTCAAGATCCTTGCGGAATACAAACCTCCGGAGAACAAGGCCGGTGCGGGCGGTCGTCTTCATGAAGCCCTCTCCATTGCCCAGCACCGGCTGAGCCCGGGTTGCGCGCTGGCGGTAGTAACAAATATCGATCCGGCCGACATAGCAGACGCCCTTACTTCATGGTGGGGATGGCAGGAGCTCTCGGTGGTGCTGGCTCTGGACGAGTCCTACGGCCTCGTGTTCCCGAAGCGGGCCTACGGCCGGCTCGCCGAGCTCAAGCTTGTTTCGGAGGGGCAGCTTGTTGACGTGTTCCTGGTTCGCAAGGGACGGGAGATAGCTGAATGTTTGAGCGCGCCGCTGAGTACTACAAGCTCATAAACCGACCCCGGCCTACGGAAGAGTCGAAGAGCTTCAGGGTCGCCGTTCTGTTGGCGGTTCTATTAAGCGTTATCGCCGCGGTCGTTTACGGTGAGATGGGCCGGCTGACGGGAGCCCTGGTCCCGGCGGGCGTCATACTGGGTTTTTACTACTCGTACAGAGTCCGCCATCGTTCCAACCTGGTCATGAAGTTTGTCCTGACAATCCTGTTGCTGGTCGTATTCGCGATTTTCTGGACGGAGCTCTTCGGGGCCATATGGGACATACGCTATCCACTTGTAAGGCTCTTTTTATGGCTGCAGGTGCTGCACTCCTTCGACCTCCCTGCGCGCCGCGACCTGGACTTCTCGCTCGTGAGCGCTACCGTATTAATAGCGTTTGCAGGGTCGATGAGCACTTCAAGCGACTTTCTTTATCTGCTCGTACCGTTCTTCATAGTCGGTCTGGCGGCGCTTTACCTGGGGCACCGCTCCGCGCTGGCGTCGAGGTCGGCCGTTTTCGTCAGGGGAAGGAGGGCGTCGGCGGCCAGGGCTCTTGCCATCGCGAGCATCGTGGTCGTGCCGCTCACGCTTGTACTCTTCATGGCGATGCCACGGATCCCGGGTTTCAGCTCGAACTTCCTTCCTGTGTCTTCCATGTTCAAGTTGTCTGGTCCAATGGAAAGCTCTTTGAGGAATCCTGGCTATATGGATTTTCCCGATAGCTTTCCCTCGACACCACTGCCGTTCAAACCGGACTCCTACTACGGCTTCAACCGGTTCCTGGACTTAAGGACGAGGGGCGTGCCGTCAGACAGGACCGCGATGAAGGTGCGAAGCACCGAGCCCGCGTACTGGAGGGCGATGGCTTTCGACAGGTTCCTCGGCAACGGTTGGGAAGACACGGAAAAGCAGTACCAGGACATTGAGAGCAGACAGCCCCCCCTGATGGTCGGGTACAAGGGAGAGCCTCCGCGGTACGCCGGGCGTGAACTCGTCCAGACCTTCTTCATCGAGAAGCAACTGCCGAACACGGTCTTTGCGGCCTTCCTGCCTCGCCAGGTCTTCTTTCCCACTCGCTTCCTCAAGGTGGACTCCATGTTCACCTTGATAGCGCCGCTTACCCTCACACCCGGGCTCATATATACCGTGATATCTGAGGTCAGTGACGCAAGCCCCGACATGCTGAGGCGGGTGATGGGGTATTATCCAAAGGGCCTGAAGGAGCGGTACTTGAGACTTCCGGAGATGTCACCCGAAGTGGAGGGCCTTGCCCGCCGGATAACGGCCGACAAGACAAATGACTACGACAGGGTCGCCGCCCTCGACGATTACCTGAGGGACAATTTCACATACGACATCAATTGCCCCAGGCAGGGAAACGACGAGAATACGGTTGAGTTCTTCCTTTTCAAACAGAAGGGGGGCTACTGCGAACATTTCTCGACCGCCCTGGCAGTGATGTGCAGGTCTATCGGGATCCCGTCACGGATCGCCGTCGGGTTTGCCACGGGGGAGCTCGACCCGCTGACCGGCTACTACGAGGTATCTGCCCGCGACGCCCACGCCTGGGTCGAGGTCTATTTCCCCGTATACGGCTGGATACCTTTCGACCCGACTCCCGGCTCGTCTCAGCCTCTGGGTCTCGCCGCGGGGGAGGATACCTGGTCCGGGTTCTCGCTGCTGAAGTACATCGGCCAGGCCCTTTCCCACGTGTTTCCCGCGGGCTGGGGCCGGGCGATCGCCGGGGCTTTCCGCAAGGTCGGGGCCGGCATAGGGGATGCCGCCGGGGCGCTGGTCGCGACGGTATCCGATCACTACAGGGGCATAATCACGGTCTTTGCGCTTTTCCTTCTTCTGGGAGGTCTTCTCCTCTGGCGACTCAAGGTCAGGCGGGACGCGTCCCGGCCGCCACCGGTGCCGGACGGGCCCAGGCAGAGGGCGATCAAGATCTTCGGGCGGATGACCGGGCTCCTGGCCGGGGCGGGATACCCGCGGAGCCCCTCCCAGACACCGATGGAGTACGCGGCTTTCGTGGAGAGCAGCCTCGGCGTTTCAACAGTCGGGACCGCTGCCGAGCTCTTCAGCCGAGCCCGCTTCGCGGCAGTTGAGCCTGGTCCGGAGGAGTTGATAACCCTGGACAGGATGGTGGACGAGGTAGAGGCGAGCCTGCTTTCGCAGAGAGCTTGAGCGTACCGGGGATCCCTAGGAGAGCCGCTCTCGCTGAGAACCCCACGCGTGATGTGCGGGCAAACGTCAAGGATCAGAGGTAATAAAAAAAAGCGGCGCCCGTGCGAGCGCCGCCCTTCTCGAAAACGTTGTCAACTGATGAGCCAGGGGAAAAGCTCCTCGTTCGTCTCGGGGTGTGACAGCTCAACGGTCTTTGTGATTATGTCCGCGTAGCTGTACGATACCCGCTGTCCGGGTGAGGACTTCGCCTCAACCCGCACGACGAATACGTGCGGGTATGTCTCTTCAAGCACGGCAGTGTTCTCGATCACTATCTTGCGTCCCTTGTTTGCCTTGACTCTGAGTTTTGTACCGAGGCACTCGTTCAGATCGTCCCGGATCCTCTCCATGATCGTTACCCGCATAGGCTCGATACTTCGCAAAACCTCACCTCACACCTGGAAATGGACAAAAAACAGCCAATTTATTATAACTGAATTGGTAATAATTGTCAATAGTACCGAATAATCCAGTACGTCCTTGTGCACCGGAACAGGTCTTAAATCGCTTAAACGGGCGCCCCGCAGTGCGTGCAGAATTTCTTGCCATGCTTGATCTTCCGCCCGCATTTCTCGCAAACACCCGTTTCCCTCTTCTCCGGCACAGCTTCCATTACCGTCGAGGGGGGCGGCGTTGTCGGCGTTACCTGGTGGGAGGGCGCGGGCGCCTCGATGGTCTTCCTGGTGATAACGAAGGCCATGAGGCCCGCGAACAGCAGAGCGAGGATACCGAAGATGACCGAAAGTGGTGTCCGGTTCTGGCTCCAGAAGCCCAGCGATGCCCTGGATTCCGGCATCACGTACTCTACCTGCTTTTCTTCCTTGTTATAACGCGCGTTCCTGGCCTTCTTCGGCAGTTCATAGACGGTCCTGGTCTTGAGAGTCTGGTCGGTGAAAAGTGAGAACTCGTTGTTTATGTCAGTCTGCTCTTCGAACTCGATCGTACGGCCTGACTCTTTCTTCGGCTTGTTGGTGATGCCGTATATGACCCAGCTGTCCTTCATGTTATAGGAATAGCCGGGCGTATCGAACGTTATTACCACCTGCCTGTTCGCGTCATCCATCTCGGTGTCGAAGTTCAACACCTCTGCTATATCCCTCTCGGTGGTATACAAGCGAGTAAGGAAAGTGGGATTGTCGGTTATGACCTGCTTCATGCCCTCATAGTCCTGCTCGCTGTATTTGATAGTGTCCTCGATCTGTGCGTCCCCTACATCGTTTATGGCAACGCGGTACGTCTCGGTTATCGTCGGCTCCGCCGTCTGTCCATCCTCCTGCGCTAGAGCCAATCCCCAAAGCAGCAATAACAAGCAGAGTGCCAGCGGAATGACGACAAGGGCGAGCTTCTTGGAGCGCGTATTCCTTACCATGAGGGCATCACCCCCGCCTGCCACCAGTACTCGGGATCGATGAGGACAAGTCTCCCTTCACTCGAGTACTGGTCGATCTCACTCTGGGCGATCCCCACGCATTCATCCGCAGTGACGTTTGGCGATGTCGTCCCCGGGAAATGCGTGAGGGCGTATTCCTGGTCGATGAACGTGGACTCGATTGGAATGATGTCTCCACTTCCAGGTATCTGGATTAACGGTATCGCGTGCCCCGGGACGAGAGCGACATAGGACTTGATTCCCACCGCCTCCATCAGCGCGCTCATGCAGATCGCGAGGTCAATGCACGTCCCGGACTTCCTCTCGATCGTGTCCTTGGGATACTGGACGTACTGCGCCTCGCTGCCGGTCCAGAAGCCGGACGGCTCCTGGATGTACCTGACACCGTGGGTGCGGAGGGTGTTGAAGCACCGGAGAAAGGTCTGATATACGTCAGTGTCGTTGGTACGGGTCTCGAGTCCGCTCGCTATCCCGTTCGCAAACGACTTGGTCGTCTTCTCGTTTGGCGTGATGAAAGCGGCGACGAAGAGTTTGTTATCGAAGTTGTCCGCGAAGGTCAGCCGGTCCTCCTCCTTCATGCTCGAGAAGACGAAGTCGTTCCTTCCCAGCAGGTATATTGTCTTGTAGTCCTCGATCGGTTTCTTCAGGCCCTTGTACTCGTACTTGAGGACGAGCTCGACAGGAGTCTTGGTGGTGATCTGCTTGACTTTCTCCCCGTCGAGGGCCGGCCAGCAGTAATCCCTTACCGTCTCCCCGGGAGAGATCACTGGGTACTCCTCGCCGGACGTCCAGTCCGTGAAGTCCCGGACCTTGTACCAGATCTTGAAATCGTACATGGGTATCTTGCCGGTGTTCTTGATGATGGTCTTGGCGACCCACTGGTTCTGGTTCTGGTCCCCGTAGACCTTGTAGGCGCAGGTCAGTATCTCGTTTCTTGTGTGGAGGTTCACGTCCAGCTTGATCTTGCTAGGGTCGTACGTGGCGCTTGGATGGGTCATGGCGATTAAGAAAAGAGTCCCGGACCCGGCCATCAGGAGGGCAAGCATGATGACCAGGGCCAGTTTGATTGTTTTGCTCATCTGAGACGTCCTTTCCCTCAAGGGCCTGGCCCTGTCGGTCAAAGAGCTTACTGATAAAGGTTAACACAGGGCAGAAGCCTGGCTAAAGTCAGACCCGGATTCATTTCTCACGACCTTTTGTCCCGACGCCGGGAGGATGCATTACCTGCAGTGGTCTGTAAACCAGCGGCAGGCGTCTTCGACTATCGTATCCAATGGGGTTGCAGATAACTCCAGCTCACTTATCGCCCTTGCCGGGTCGTAATACATGTCTGTCTCCATGACATGCGCAACCTCCCTGGTCACAGGCGGCTTCCGCCCCGTCAGCTTCCCGTGGAGCGAGCCAAGGAAACCGCGGGCGATCAAGGTCCTGTCCGGCCACTGCTTCGTAGCCGGCTGTACCCCCAGGGCCGCTGCGATCTTTTCGAAAAGTTCCCTGTAGCCGACGTTGCACCCGCCCAGGATATAGCAGCGGCCCGGCCTGCCGCGCCCGAGCGCCTTGACTATCGCCCTGGCGGCGTCACCTGCCCCGACTACGTTTATGCCGCCGGAAGGGAAGCGGCGGGGACTCCTGCTGACGTGTGAGATCAGGCTTGCCGCTGCATCCTGTGGCGCGAAGTATGGTCCGAGCGCAAAGGTTGGGTTGACGATTATCCCCCTTATCTTGCCCTCATCGGTGTACATCTGTACCAGCTCCTGGGCGCGGCGCATGGAGTCGAAGCAGGCAAGGTGGAACCGGTCCGCCATGTAGGGGGTCTCCTCGGTGCCCGGCTCATCCGGCGTCCCGAAACCAAAGGAGAAGGCGGAGCCCACGTGGACGAGGGTTTCAACACCGGCCCTGGACATCGCGACGAGGAGGTTGCGGGTGCCCCCGAGGTTGACGGCGTCTATCCAACCGGCTCGAGGCGGCCAGAAAGCCGCCGTGTGGGCGCAGTGAAAGACGGCCTGTATTCCCTGGAGGGCGTTTAGCGTTGATTCCGGGTCCAGGATGTCGCCCGGCACCATCTCGTAAGACAACCCTTCAAGTTCCGCAGCGTCGCTCTTCGGGTCGAGCATCGCCCTGACCGTGAACCCGCTTTCAACGAGTTGCCTTGTGAGGCTGCTTCCCAGCACCCCCTCGGCTCCAGTGACCAGGACTGTCAACTTGTTCCACCCTCTATCTTGTTGGCGGACGGTACGCGGGTTAACCAGGCCGCCTCCTGAGGCCTGGTCCGTGTCAGGAAAGCCTGACGCCGCACTCTCCGCAGAACCCCGCGTCGGACTCCTCCACTGTTGCGCCGCAAGAAGCGCACTTCCTCGACCCGCCCCCGGTATCGGCCGTCGGGGTCGGGGCAACCGCTGGCGCCGGGGCCGCGGCTGGGGGGGGAGGAGGTGGAGCGGCGGGCGGAGGTTCGGCAGGCGACACGGTGGTCGTCGGAGGGGGCGCAGGCGCGGCGGCGACAGGCGTGCCGCACTGGGCGCAGAACTTCACCCCCTGGGCCAGGGGGCTGCCGCACTTGGCGCATGCAGCGACGGCGGCAGGCGCGGGCGGTGCGAGCACCTTCCCGCAGCTACCGCAGAACTTCACCCCCGGCGTCGCCGGAGCTCCGCAGTGGGGACAACCGGCGGCAGCCGGCGGTTGGGCCGCGGCGGCCTTCATCTGTTCGACCTGCGCGGTAAGGCGGGCTATCTCGGCCTGGCCCTGCTCGATTTGCGCGTCGAGGGACTTCAACTTCTCGAACGTATCGGCCAGGGAGGCCTCCCGGAGCCGGCCATCCAGAAAAGCCTGGTATGCCGCCTTCCCAAGGTCGGGGAACAGCTTGTCCCTTTCCTTCTCGAGCTTCTTGATGCCGGCCTTGAACTTGCTGATCTCTCTCTGGGGTTTTGACTTGACGTCGTTTGCCATCGCATTCGACCTCCGCGTTGTATGGACGCTTTCGCCTATTCTATCAAAAGCGGACTAATCGACGGGTCTGTCAAACCCCTTCGCGGTGAAGCATCTCAGTGCGTTTGCTGAACGCGTTCAGGACACTCCACAGGGCGTGTCCGGCCACTGCCAGGGAGAATCTGCCGCTCGAGATGGGCGTGTGGAAAGCCCGGGCGTATAATGCCACTTGAGGAGGTGGGCCCCTTGTCCGCACCCTGGCCGAGCGAGGAAGCGCGCGAGACATTCACCAAGTTCCTCGAGCTTGAGCTCTCTTTGATGGAGTGCGCATCCGGAGGAAAGGTCGACCCCGTTGTGCTCGGAGAGTTCAACTCGCTTCTTGAAGAGAGTTTCCCGCGCACCAGGGCCTACATCGAGAAGAAGCTTTGTGGCGACATGTCGATTGAGATCTTCAACGAACTGAGCACTTTCGCCTGGGCGGAGGCGCGGGCGCAGGGCGACGCTGGCGGCCAGGCTCTGGCTGTCGGCACCTGGACCGAGAGCGAGATTGCGCGGGACATAAACGAGTGCTTCGAGGTCGCTAAAAGGCGCCGCGGCCTCTGAACGCTCAGCCCGGGTCACCCGGACCGGTAGGCTCCGAGACAGGCTCTTGCTTCTTTTCCCTTATGAAGTAATCCCGCTAGCGCTCCTTCTTTTTTTCACCGAGCGGCACCACGGAGACCGAGGCGATCAGTCGATCAGTATTCCTGCCACGAAAAGGGGAACGGTAAAACAGCATCCAGGCTGGGCATCGGTGTGCGACAGGAACTAGCGGCGACTTGCGTAATAGGGCAGGAACATCACCAGCAGCAAGTAGCCGGCGAGCATGACGAGCACAGCGATATGGATGGGGATTATCCAGCGTATCCTGGGGATGAGGGTCATTATCCCGGTGCCCAGAGCGATTATCAAAAGCGTAACCATTATGCGCTGCCGCCGCATCTCCATCTCAACGCGGGCTTTGTCGCTGGGGTAGGGGATGATATCTTCGTCATACTCCCCTTCGTGTTCTCCATAACTAGAGCGGCGGACGTATGGCTCAGGGTCGTTTTGCCTGTCAGTTCTCATGTAATAATGCCCCTTCAAGCGCGGTTCGTGCTCCCTGGTGCTGGGCGCGAGCGCGGTCATCCCCCTGTGAAAATCGGTAACAGTATCCAAAGGGGAGTCTAACGTCCTCTGTCTCAGGACTTGCGGCACTATGAGGATACCGGCGCTGATCACCAACAAAGCTAGTAGCAGGATTTCCAATTTAACCCCTCAGTGCCCGTATTGCTACTATATATTGATGCCGAGCGCATCGTAGCATACCAAATAAGGTTAGGCAATAGGCTGGTGAAGAAATCATTAAGGAAAAAGCTCAAGGCTGATACATCAAGGGCCAAGAAAAATGCTTGTTGAAAGGATAAATTAGAGTTCCTATTGTTGATATTTACATCTTAATTTTTTTAAGAAATTTTTGTATTCAACCGGTAAATACTGATGATTATTTATGCTTTTGTGTTTTTTGGTGAAACAATTAATTTGGGATACGGTGAACAAATTGCACGGCGGTTTCGTCTCACGTATCTGTGATCAAGGTTGCGACGAGAGTCTCTCAAAACGTAGAAACGCATTTTGGAGTGAGCGGGAGAGGGTAGAAAGCAGTTGCTCGATTTACAGGAGAACATATAAATCCATCACCTTTTGTCCCTGGGATTGCGGGAAAGACGGAGAAGATAATTCCTGTCACAGGCTGCTGGTAAAGTAACAGAGGAAGCCGAGTCCGGCGAGAATCAAGCCGGGTTCGGTGTGGAGGCTCGCCGGGAGTTCCCCGGAGAGGATAAACGTAAGTGGAGGGGACGTAAGACCGGCCGCATCAAGCCGGCAGACCCCCGGGAAACGTCAACCGGATTTGGCATAGGATGCCATATTTCGGGGAACGGTCAGCATGGTCAACAGATGGACCCCGGACGGCACTATCACGCAGCGTATCGACCCAGGCCACCTCATGGTCTTCCTGGACTCGAATGGCCTCAAGGATGATCGGCCTCGAACGGCTCATAGGGAGGGTCGTTGAGCTCGGCAACGTGATGGGTTACGGCACGGCCGGGGTCACCGATTTCAGCTGGAAGCGCAACTACCTTCACGCCAAGGTCTGGTGTCCTTACTCGATGCCGCTTTTCTGCGGCGACATCAAGGGCTCGACCGAGGCTTTTCGAAAGGTGGCGGGGGCGGTCTCTTACGAGGAGGTCGGCTCAGACCGTTACCTAGCCAAGAACTTCCATGCCCCGCGCGCGCCCGAGCTCGAGGACCGGCTCCTCCCGAAGTCCAAGCCCCGAAAGGCCGGGAATATCAAGCACGACTACTGTCCGCGGTGCGGGGTACCTCTTGAGATATCGCGCTTTAAATGGGATCTCGAGAAGGGCATGATCACCTACGAAGAAGCAGGGATGCGCATGGCCTTCGTCGGGTCACAGGGAATCGAGGTCATCCTCGAGGAACTCGAGAATGAGTTCGGAGAGGCGATCCCCGAGACCATCATAGAGGCCCGGCGAATGTACATTGCCGAGCAAACGAGCCCGTTCTGGAAATCGTTAAAGGGTGACGACTTCGGCCACTGGCTCGCAATCTTCGGACTTGGGAACCTCGTCTCCTTCGAACAAGATGGTAACACCGCCACCACCCGCATCGAGAACCCTTCGATGCCGCTCATTATCGTGGGAACCGCGCTCGGTCTTTACGAGCTTGTCAGCGGGACAAGGGCGAGTGCCAAGTGGTCGATCGCCGATGATGGAGACCTCACAATCGCGATGGCGCCGCAACAGTAGCGAAAACCGCTTCCGGGCTTTAACCCTACTACTTGCCGAGTTTGTTCTCCTCGAAATACTCCTGCGCCTGCTTCTCGGCGGCGTGGCACTCCTCGAGCTTTTCCCTGGATTCGGTGACCAGCCCGGCTATCTCCATCGCCGTTTCGTCGAGCTTGGCCTCGGGACTGCCCTGCGCTATAAGCTCGACCAGTCCCTCGTAAGTCTTGAGAATCGGCCTCAGCGAACCGGCCATGTAGTCGGAGTAGCACCTTATGGCGCTTAGTTTCAGCCTGACGTATTCCTTTATCTTTTCCTCGACGTTCAATGAAGAGATGGCGCGAAAGTCCTGTTCCCACTCCTTCAGCGCGGCTTCCATGGCATCCAGGTCCTGCCCGCGCGCCTGCAGCAGTTGCCGCGCCCTCGTCACCTGGTCAGGCCCGATGCGGGGGACGTTGAAGATGGCCTCCCACTCAGCCGCGAAATTCTTGAAGCGCGCGAGTATGGCCTCAGCCTCCTGCTGGTGCTGTGCGGCAAGAGCAACGTCGCGGTTAGCCTGCTCTGTCTGAAGGCCGCAGCCGGTTATCGTCACCAGGACAACCATCGCGGTCACCAGCGCCACGGCGGTTATCCGCACGCGTCTGGTCTTACTCATCCGTTTCCCCCAGGACCATCTCCAGCACGGCCTCAGCCGCGCGCGCGATCGACGCTTCGTACTCCTCGGCCTCCTCCTCAGAGAAATCAGAGAGCACATAGTCCGCCGGGTCCACCCCGGCCGGTGGCCTTCCGACCCCCATTCTCACTCGAGAGAAATTCTCGTCGCCAAGAGCTTCGAATATGGACTCAAGACCCAGGTGCCCTCCGGTGCCCCCGCCGCGCTTGAACCGAACGTCCCCGAGGGGTATGTCGATGTCATCGTGTATGACCACAACCCGCTCGGGGGCGACTCTGTAGCGCTCGACGACCGGCGCGACCGCCCGGCCGCTGATATTCATGAATACGCCGGGGACCATTACCAGGAACCGCCGTCCGCCGTAACTTACGACAGCGACGTAACCTTCCGGCCAGTCCCCGTCAGCTACGAGCCCGCACTTCTCGAGGATATGCTCCGCGGCAGCACGACCCGCATTATGCCTTGTGCGACAGTAACTACGGCCAGGATTCCCGAGCCCCACCACCAGGTGGGCTCCCTTCCCGACATCCACACCGCCAAGGTCCGGAAAACGCCTGCCGGTTCTACGGGCAGGCTCAGCTCTCCTCGCCGCCCGCCGGTGGGCCGGTTCCTTCCGGCTTTTCCTCCGCAGGTGCTACCTCCTCCTCGAGCGCAACCTCCCCGGCAACCTCCACCACCTCGGGAACCTCCACTTCAAGGACCCGGGGAGCCAGGACAGTCAGGATCGTGTCATCCGCGTCCGTCATTATGGTGACTCCCGCCGGGGTGACAAGGTCACTGACCCGGAGGTGATCCCCGATCTCCATCATCGAGATATCAACATACAGGTGGTCGGGCATGTCAGCCGGTAGGCACTCGACCTCTACCTCCCAGATGTTATGCTGCAGCGTTCCTCCAGCCTTCAGACCCAGGGTCTCCTCCTCGCCTTTCACGGCGATCGAGACCTTTGTCGTGACCTTTTCGTCACGGGCAACCTTCATAAAATCTACGTGAAAGATCTGTTCCTTGAAGGGGTGCCTCTGGATCTCCTTTATCATTACGAGGTGGCTCTCCTTTTTCTTCCCGTCAACCACCTGCAGGTCGATCAGGACGTTCGCTCCGGCCTCGGTATGGAGGGCCTCGGTCAAATCTTCCTTTCTAACCTTAAGACTGTGCGGCTCGACGCCCAGTCCGTACAGGACCGCGGGAGTCTCGCCCTTCGACCGCAGTCTTCTCACGGGTCCCTTACCCGCCTCTTCCCTTGTTTCCGCCTTTAGCTTGAACTCCAAGACTCACCACTCTCCGGTCCTAGATCTGGTTGTCTCCACCGACTATCTCGCTCACCGACTCCTCTTTGAACACGGCCATTACCGTGTCGGCAAGCATCGGCGCTATCGACAGCACCGTTATTTTATCAATCCTCTTCTCCGGCGGCACTGGCAGGGTGTTGGTCACCGCCAGCTCCTTGATGTCGGATTTATCAAACCTCTCAACAGCCGTGCCGGATAGGATGGGGTGTGTTGCGCACGCGAATATCTCGCGAGCGCCTTCCCCCTTCAGGGCGGCGGCGGCCTCCACGAGGGTCCCTCCCGTATCTACCATGTCGTCGATAAGAATGGCGGTTTTGCCCTCGACATCGCCTATAACGTGGAGCATCTCGGCCATGTTCTTATCGGGCCTTCGCTTGTGCATTATCGCCATCGGCGCGTGCAGTCTGTCGGCGAGTTTTTTCGCAACCTTTACCCGTCCGGCGTCCGGAGAGACCACGACGAGATCGGGCAGGTTCTTCTGCACTATGTGACTCGCCAGCAACGGGAGCGCCGTTATGTGATCAAATGGGAAGTCGTAAAACCCCTGGATCTGGCCGGCGTGCAGGTCCACGGAGAGCACCCTGTCGGCCCCAGCGGCGGTTATGATCTCAGCCACCAGCCGCGCGCTGATCGGCTCTCTGGCCAGCGTTTTCTTGTCCTGCCTCGAATAGCCGTAATAGGGCATCACCGCCGTTATCCTCTTCGCCGATGCGCGCTTGAGGGCATCCATCAGCAACAAAAGCTCCATGATGCTGTCGTTCACCGGCTCCGCGCAGGTCTGTATCACGAACGCGTCAACGCCCCGTACGCTCTCCAGGAACCTCACATATGTCTCCCCGTTCGAGAAACGTGAGATATCGACCGGCCCCAGGGTTACGCCGAGACCCGTCGCAACCTCCTCTCCCAGTGCCGGGTGCGCTGTCCCAGAAAACACCATCAGTTTTTTACGGGTGACCTCCCTCAAAATGGCACCTCCCCTGCCCTGTCAGACTTTCCGGGTCCCCTTTTTCTGCGAGCCCTTTTTCTTCCTCCGCTCTCGCCATCCCTCTATGTTCTCCTGACCGGCCCTCTCAATCCCGAGGCTCCCATCAGGCACGTCCTTAGATATCGAGGAGCCGGCGGCGGTGGTCGCATCCTTGCCTATCTTCACCGGTGCGATGAACATGGTATCACTGCCGATGAAGGCGCGGTCCCCGATCTCCGTCGGGTACTTCTTCTCGCCGTCGTAGTTGCAGGTGATGCTGCCCGCGCCGATGTTCACCTCGTCGCCGATCACCGCGTCACCCATGTAACTGAGGTGCGGCACCCTGCTCCCGCGGCCGACCACAGAGTTCTTTATCTCGACGAAGCTCCCCGCCTTCGACGCTCCCCGCATCCTCGTGCCCGGCCTCAGCCTTGAAAACGGCCCGATGTTAACGTCCTCGCCGACCTCACAGCCATCGAGCCACGAGAACTCCACAACGCACCCGTCGCCGATCACGGAATCCTTGACGGCGGTGCATGGACCCACGCGGCACCCGCTTCCTATGAGGGAGCGCCCCGTGATGAACACCAGCGGCATTATAACCGTATCCCTGCCTATATCAACCCCGTAATCCACGTATGTCTTGTCCGGGTCCAGGAACGTGACGCCTCTCTCCATCAACCCTTTGTTGACCCTGGACCTCATGATGGAATCCACCGCCGCCAGCTGCTCCCTGTCGTTTATGCCAAGCACCTCCTCCGCAGGTGCCCCGACCGGCACGACCGTATCACCCCCGGAGATAAAACGTTCAACCACCCCGGTAAGGTAGTACTCGCCCTGCGCGTTATCAGCAGTAAGCTTGCCGAGGGCATTCTCCAGAAGCTGGCGTCTGAACGCGTACATGCAGCCGTTGACCTCTTTTATAGCGCGCTCCTCATCGGAAGCGTCGGCCTCCTCCACGATCCTTTCCACCCCACCGGCAGCGTCCCTCACTACCCTCCCGTAACCGTCCGGTTTCTCGAGCTCGGCGGTCACAAGCGAAGCGGCCGCATCTTGAGCGCGCCGTTCATCAATAAGCGCCTGGAGAGTCTCACCCCTTATCAGGGGGCTGTCTCCGGGCAGAACGAGGATCTCGTCAAAGCCCTCGTCCAGGTCCTCAAGTGCAACCCTCACCGCATGCCCCGTGCCCAGGGGCTCGCCTTGTTCCACGTAGTGGATTCCAGCACCTACCTCGGAACGAATCCCCTCGGAGCCCTGCCCTACGACGAGTACTGTCTCTCCGGCGCCAAGGGAGCCAACTGCATCGAGCACGTACTTGATGATCGGCCGCCCGCAGACAGGGTGGAGCGCCTTGGGGGTATCGGACTTCATCCTCTTGCCCTTGCCCGCGCCCAGCACCACCACCGCCAGCCTGTCGTAATTAGATGAACTCAATAGTATCTCGCTCTATCTCGTCTTCCCGCTTCCAGGGGTCATTCAGCGCACCAATGCTTACAACGTCTGGCTGGGGTGGCAGGATTCGAACCTGCGATGGCGGCGCCAAAGGCCGCTGCCTTACCACTTGGCCACACCCCATGACCGCCCTTGGTCAATCCGCGATCTGAGCGCCCCTGTCGGCAAAGCCGGTTATGATTGTTATGGGCGCCGTCTTCTCAAGCTCCCAGGCGACTTCCGCAGCCTCTTCGAGAGTTCTCACCAGTGCAAAGACAGCGGGCCCGCTTCCCGTCATGAGTACGGCCGCGGCCCCCGCCTCAAGTGCCGTGTTCTTATACTGTTCCAGCCGATCCCTGGCTATCGTTGCAGATTCAAGGCTGTTGTGCAAGTTGGCGCTTATCGCCTTAAATTCGCCCTTTTTGGCCCCCTCCAGGAGTGCGGAAAGGGTTCGCTCAAGCTCTTCTTCGGTAGGCAATCCGGACTCCGCGGCAACCGAATCAAACCTCCGGTATACGTCTGCCGTGGAGGCCTCCTCTCCCGATGAAGCGATTACGGCCTGGAAGGACGGGAGTGGCTCCAAAGGCTCCACGTTCTCCCCCCTTCCCGTGACCATAGCGGTGCCACCGTGAAGGCAGAACGTAACGTCGGACCCGACACGCGCCGCTATCCTCTCGATCTCTGCAGGCGGCATCTCCAGCTCCCAGATGTGATTCATGGCAATCAGCGCCGCAGCCGCGTCCGCGCTGCCTCCGGCAAGCCCTACCCCAACCGGGATCCTCTTGTTGATGAAAACCTCAATGCCGCCTTCATCCATCACACCCGTCTCGCTCGCAAACGTCTCGACCGCCTTCCACACCAGGTTCTCTTCGCCCGCTGGAAGGTTTTCGTCGTTGCAGCGCAGGGCGATCCTCCCCCTGGAGCTGTCGGTCCGCCGGAAGTAAAGCTCGTCCGAGAGCTCGAGCGCCTGCATGACGGAGCGGATCTCGTGATATCCGTCCTCTCGCCGCGGTCCCACGGAAAGGAAAAGGTTTATCTTGGCCCGGGCCAGGGTTTTAGCCCCAAGCATGGTCCTCGCCTCATTTCATCAAAGCCCGTATCTTCCGAGTATCTCCTCCGCGCAGACCCCTGAAAGGGCATCCCGGTGTGGTCAAGGCAGAGGGCCGAGGGGAAGTTAGGCTTGTCGTAGACGGGCTCCTTCAGCCCGATCGTGTAGCCTATGAGCTCGGTCGCCTCGAACTTCAAGTCCTCGTACCTCTTTAACCACCACTCGGGCACGGTGGAAGTATCCGGGTTCACGTCCAGAACCTCGTCGAGGTCCCAGAGCGGCAGCGCGCAGACAACAAAGGGAGCCTCGACAATGCTGACGTCGTCCACAGTCACAGTGCCCCCTTCACACTAATTCAAGCCTTCAAAACTGCTTGTTAGGTTATCACGGCACCGAAGATTAGATAATATTCCCATCGGAGTCGAACTTCATGTCTCCCTCTTCGCCTGTCTCGACTCCCTCACGGTCATTGAGCTCCGCTACGAGCGCCCGGGACACCTGGAATTCGCCAAGCGTCCGGGTGTTCTTGATCCTCACAACTCTTGCAGCATCCGGCGAGAAGTCCCCCAGGCTCTCAAGCGCCATCTCTACAGCTTCCCTGTCGGAGCCCGCCACCAGTGGGATGCGCGCCCGGTGGAGCGCCCCAGAGGTGATGACGTTCTTCTTCGTCGCCTCGCGGTCTATCGAAGCAACCAGCCTCTCGGTGGTCACGTCCGCGTGCCCGATGCCTGTGGCGTTCCCGCCGGAGCCCTCGGTAAGCCTGAGGGCAACGAGCCTCCTGGTACTGAATGCCGCGCCTTCGTCGGGGCCCGTGTCCTTCCCGCGGCCCGTGACAAGCGGGTCCATCCCTACCCCCGATATGTCCTTGCCGATCTCGTCAACGATGAGCAAATCTGCTGATGCGAGGGGAATCCTCGGATACAAGGATATCGCATCCCCTAGAAGCTCGGGCTCCCGAATCCTAAACTCCTCGGGCCTTAGCGCCTCCAGTCGGGAGAGCTTCTTCTCCCCGTCCTCAATCAGGGCCATGCCCATTACTACCGGCGCCTCCGAAAGAACCACCTCGGCCATCTCTACTATGAGGTGAGCGGCTCCAAAGCCGCGACTGTGAATTGATTTCGCCCCGTCCCCCTTGCCGAGCCCCACCGCTATCATCTTGCAAAGGCCGCTCTGTATTGGACCCGAATACCCTGTATGCGGCGCTACCCTGTTCACAACGACGATAGCGTCGGACTCCATGGCGGCTCTATCGGCAAAGACCTCGGCGCCACCGGGTGTCACACCCAGGGAGACCGTTTCCATCGACGAGACGACCGGCGCGCCCACAGACTCCCCTGTAACGCCGAGACCGGCGAGCACCCTGACCTGCCCTTCGACGGTCGCCCCTCCGTGCGAACCCATGGCGGGCACGATGAACGGACTGCAGCCTGAGTCCTTGAGCTTCCGAGCCAGTTCGGCAACCGGCTCAACGAGCCGGTCGATATTCCTGCTCCCCACAGCCAAAGCGACGCTCTGACCGGGGGCGATTAACCGCTCAAAGCCGGCTCTCTCGAGTGTCTGCCCAAGCGCCGCCGGGAGGTCTTCCAGGGAATCGCTCGCGAGCTTCTGTCTCACACTTGCCATGCGCGGGAAATTCATAGCACTCCTTGAGGCAACGAAGTCCGTCCCAAGAATAGATCATTAATCCATCATCGGAAAGGAAGAGTGATAATTGCCATCGTTGAGCCTCCGGTGTTTCAAGTCACAACGTCAATTTCTTGGAAAGCCTTAAGGGGCAACAAGCGCATCCGGGCGCTTGGCCTATTAGTTGCCTGTCCGGCGCGCGTTTTTGTCGAATCGAACGTTTGCCGTAATCCAGCAACGGGCATATTTCTGCAACAGTGTCTGCCGGCAAGGGGTAGCCTGCATACTATCCGTGGCGGTGCCTCGATTTAGTGGTAAAGTAGCACCGTATCAACCGCCTGGGTTTACAAGGAGCAACAGGATGGCCGATGACCAAGGGAGCCGTGTAGGGATCGACCTCGCAGCGAGGATTCTCTTTTTTTCAGGCCTGCTATTCTGCATCGTGGGGATTTTCTTGATCCTCTTTGTAACCACGGTGGTAGGCATCGTGTTGCTTGTGATAGGGCTGACCGACCTAACGATGTCCTTCGTCATACCCAAGATTACCGGTAAGCAGGCTTAGCCGGCAGACAAGGCCGGTCAGCCGATTCCCTTGCCGAGGGCGCTGTAGGCATCAACAATCTTTTGTACGGGTTTGTTATCGATGGGGCGGGTTGAACAGTTCATGTCTGAATAGCCGATGGGCCTAGGTGGACTCGGCCCCACGCGCTTGCGCGCGCGGTGACCCCAAGCCTCGTGAGTGCGCGACACGTGTCTCCTCAAGTCGCTGGTCCGAGTCATAGGCTAATCGCCAGCACATAAAGCGGATGGAGGCGTCGGCAACACAATCTGCTGGTGGGCCTAGCTGGACTCGAACCAGCGACCTCACCCTTATCAGGGGTGCGCTCTAGCCTACTGAGCTATAGGCCCTCAAGCACTGGTAAACTACCATTAAAGAGGAAGCCGTTCAACCGCGCGGTCGACGCGCTAACCCTTGAGAACTCCCATTGGCTTCAGCATCGCCACCTTACGGGAAAGGCCGGCGCCCTCGCAGATATCGACAACCCGCGAAACGTCTTTGTAAGCCTCGGGCGCCTCCTCGGCCAGAAGCGAGTCTTTTTCGGACATGACGATTATTCCCTCCGACTCAAGCCTCGCCCTCAGCTCGCTCCCACTGATCGTCTTCTTCGCCTTCGACCTGCTCATCGCGCGGCCGGCTCCGTGGCACGTCGAGCCAAAACTCTCCCTCATGGCGGTCTCCGACCCCACAAGCACATAAGAGTGCGTCCCCATGTCGCCCGGTATTATCACGGGTTGTCCGACCTCCTTGAAAGCCGGGGGAAGGTCGGGGTGCCCCGGGGGGAAGGAGGCCGTGGCCCCCTTGCGGTGGACGCAAAGTTCCATCCTCTTCCCGTCCACCTCGTGGGTCTCCATCCGCGCGATGTTGTGCGAAATGTCGTATAACAGGTCCATCCCGAGCTGCCTCTCGGAAGACTTGAAATGCCGCTCGAACGAGTGCCTGACCCAGTGCATGAGCGCCTGCCTGTTGCCGATCGCGTAGTTCCCCGCGCAGGCAAGCGCGGCCATGTAATCAGAGGCCTCCTTGGATCCCAGCGGGGCGCACGCGAGCTGCCGGTCCGGGATCTCGATGCCCATACGTTTAACAGCATGGTCCATGACCTGCAGATAATCCGTGCAGATCTGGTGCCCCACGCCGCGAGAGCCGGAGTGTATCATGACCGTGACCTGGCCCTCATGAAGGCCGAACTCGCCCGCAACTTCCGGGAGGAGGACCTTCTCGACGACCTGCACCTCCACGAAATGGTTCCCTGAGCCGAGGGTCCCCAGTTGGTCTTTCCCCCTCTCGTAAGCCCGTGGGCTCACCCGGTCGGGGCCCGCCCCCGGGTAACTCCCGCCCCACTCGGTGCACTCGAGGTCCTCCTGCCTGCCGTAACCCATGTCCAGGACCGCGCGGGCCCCGCCTGTGAAGACCTTGCGCAGCAGTTGCTCCGGCGTCTTTATGCTGCCTCTCTTCCCGAGCCCCTTCGGGACATTGCTGGCCATCAGGGCAAGCAGCCCGCGCAGGCCCGGCCGTACGTCGCCCTCCTCGAGGTTTGTCTTGACCAGCCTGACGCCGCACGAGATATCGAACCCCACACCGCCCGGGGAAACGACGCCGTCTTCTGAAAACGCCGCGACTCCCCCGATGGGAAAACCGTAGCCCCAGTGGAGGTCCGGCATCGCAAGCGAACCGTAGACTATGCCGGGCAGGAACGCGACGTTCGCGACCTGTTCCAGGGCCTTGTCGCGCATCGCGAGGTTCAGCAGCTCCTCGTCCGCGAACACGATCCCGGGGACCCTCATGCCCGCTTTATAATCCGTGGACAGCTCCCACTTGTAATCCGAGATTCTTTTTAAGCCCTCGACCATGAGACCTCACACGTCGAATATGACCCTGGCCTTCCACCCGGAATCCTGCCGCTCCACCGTCATCTCGTGGTAAGTCGCCGCCTTTATCTCCTCCAGGAACTTGTGCCTCTCTGGATTAATCTTCTCCCCGCTCGTCGTCGCGAGCAGTCTCGAATCCCCGACGTTCTTCACTTCGAACCCCGAGAACAGGAGGCCTTCGGCGTCCACGATGAACAGGAGTTCGTTGAGCCAAATGAAAAGGAGTTCCTCGAGGTCTCCGGCCTCGAGCGAGAGCTCGCGCTCGACCGTCTTCCGAACCGTCTCCGGGTCCACCATGAGGGAGAACATCGCCGCCGCCGTACCCTCGAACAGCTCGCCGAGGGTATCCGCCTCGACCTCTATCCCGATGTCAGCGGTATGTTCAATCGTTTTGAATCTCACCCCGAGCCTTCCGCGACCTCCGCACGACCCGCCAGGGGTAACGTAAACGTGAAGGTGGAACCCTTGCCGGGCTCACTCTCAACCCTTATGGTGCCTCCCATTGCGTGCAGGAGCTCATTGGTGATGTAAAGGCCGAGCCCGGTGCCGGGAAAGGAACGGTTCTCGCCGCTGTCCACCTGGTAGAACCGGCCGAAGATCTTCTCGTGCTCCTCCTCGGGGATGCCTATGCCTTCATCAGTCACGCTTACCTCTGCCATGTCACCGGCTTCTCTCACCGAGATCATCACGGCCCCACCCTCCGGGGAGAACTTTATGGCGTTGCGTATAAGGTTCCCGAGTACGACCTCCGCTCTGTCAGGATCAGCCACTACTTCCATCTCTTTATCGGGCGTCACCAGATTGATCTCGTGGACCTCGACCATGCGCTCCTCGTCGCCTACCACCCTCTGGCACAGCTCCCGCAAATCCAGGATATCGAAGTTGACCTCCAGCCTCCCCGCTTCTATGCGGGACATGTCTAGAATGTTCGCTATCAGCCCCTCCAGGATTGTCGACTTTTTCAGTATTATCTCGAGCGACTCCTTCTCGGTATCACGGCCTATCCTGTCGAAGTGCTCAACGAGCGTCCTGGCAAAGCCCTCGATGACCGCGAGCGGCGACCTTAGCTCGTGCGAGACTGTCGAGACGAAATCGGACTTCATGCGGTCAAGCTCCATCAGTTCCTGGTGCGCCACCTCCAGGGACTGGAGGTGCGTCCTGGTCTCCTCATACAGCCTCGCGTTCTCGATGGCGACCCCGGCATGCCTGCCCATCGCCTCGAGCAGGAGTACATACTCATCGCTTACCTTTCGACCCCCCAGGCCCTGGACACCCATCACGCCCACAATCCTGTCCCCCGATATCAGGGGCACCGCAACACCAGAAGTCGCAACGACGGCGACTGTAGCAGGATCATCCAGGACGTCCTCGGCCATGTCCTCCCCGGTCTCGATAAAGGCTGCCCTCCTTGTGCGAATCACTTCCCCGCCCATGCCCTTGTCTGTTGCCATATGAACCCCCGCCAGCAGCCCGAGGTCCAGGTTGTACGCTGCCCTCCAGACAAACTCATTGTGCTCCGTGTCCACCAAAGCAATAAGCGCGGCCTCGGCGCCAATCGCTTCCGCGGCCTCCCTAGCGGTGGTGTTTAGCAGCGACTCGAGCTCCGTCTGCTCGGATATGTCCTGCGCGCTGCGGTACAGGAGCGCGAGTCTCTCGTGCTCCGCCAGGAGCTCCCGGTAGATAATCGCATTTTGCACGGATACACGTATCTCGGCGCCGACAGCGTTATAGAAGTCCCTGTCGTCTTCGCTGAACAGTCCCCGCTTCTTTGAAGCCAGGCCCAGCACTCCCGTCACTCTGTCGGCCCTCTTCAGGGGAACGAACAAAGCGGATCTAATCCCCTCCTCATCGAGCAGCCGCACTACCTCGCCGCCCATCTCGGTCGCAGCCAGCGCAGGAACATCGATGACCACCGCGCCTTCTGGTCCAGAAGTGAATTCAGCGAGTGCGCTCTTTGAGATGTCCGTGTCCAACTCGTCTATGTATCCCGGGGGGAATCCTTCATGCACCATGACCTTGAACTCACCGGTGCCCGGAGGGTCCTCCAGAACCAGGATCCCGGCCTCGGCGCCGGACACCTCCATCGACACACTGAGAATATCGTTTGACGCCACATCCAGATCGAGCGACCGGGTGGTAGCCCTGAGTATCTGGTTAAGCAACACGAGCTGCACCGCGCGGCGCCTCGCCTCCACCTCGGCCTTCTTGCGCTCTGATATATCATGTAGCGCAGCCAGAACTACTTCCTCACCCCAAACAGGTGTCATTCGCACCGTTATCTCGACCGGGAGGGTCCCACCGCCCTTCTTGAGCAACTTCGTCTCGAAAGCGGTGTACCCGTCACGTAAAACTTCACCCTGCCGGTCCCGGAAGAGGTGCCGTACTTTCTCGGGCACCAGGTTCCTCACGTTCTCAGCCAGGAGTTCCTCGCGACTGTATCCTGTGTACACGCATGCTCGCTCGTTAGCGTCGCGGATATCCCCGTCGATCGTGCTGATAATCAGCCCGTCGCCGGCAGCGGAGAAGATCGTCGAATAAGCCTCTGCCGCAGCCTCTATCTTCTCGCGCATCCGTTTCGCCTCGGTGATATCCGTTATAGCTGCCACGATCTCGGAATAATCCTCTTCAGCCACACCCATTGAGCTCAGGGAGACCATTACATCGACTAAGGTCCCGTCCTTCCTCTTTACCTTCCCCTCCCTTGTATAGCGCTTGCCCTTGAAAAGGGCCGTGGCGGCCTCCAGAGCGAACTCGTCGAGCCGCTTGTTGTCCGGGAAAAGGTGCTCCGTTGTTCGCCCTGTCAGCTCCTCCGGTCCATAACCAAGGATCTCGCAAGCCTGCCTGTTCACCCAGGTCACCACACCGTTCCAGAGTACCATCAGGCCTTCGCCTATGCTCTCGGTTATCCTCGCCCGGAACCTTTCGGAGCGCTCAAGCTCGTCAACCCACTTCCTCCTCTCGAGGGCGTGAGATATCGTCTCGGCTACATCCCGAAGCATCTCCACTTCAGGAACTGACCACTCACGGTTTTTCTGAACGTCGTGATAGCTCATGAATCCCGCGAGCCTTTCGGCCACGAATATCGGCGCTAAAGCGATGGCTAATATGTTCTGGCTCTTGAGTACCTCGCGTACCGCATCTTCGGGCATCTCCTCTATATCGCGGTACGCCATCGTTCTTCCAGCCGATAGGTTTTCCATCAACCATGGAAAATCCGCAATCCTAAAGGCCTGGAGCTTGTCCTTCGTAGGCTCATCTCCCTCGGCTACCCACTCTACGTTGCATGACATTGCCTCCCCATCCCCGGAAAACTCGAAGTAGTGCGCCCTGTTCACCCCCAGCAGGTCACCGGTCTGCTCAAGGGTGTCCCTTATGGCTTCATAGATGTCCTCGGGATTCACCAACCTCGTAGCTATGCCTGCCCGTGCTTCCTCGACCTTCAGCCTCAGCTCGCGCTCCTCCTCGCGCTTCTTCCTCTTGGTCACATCACGTATGACAAGAATCTCCAGAGCATCGTCGCCGGGCCAGCCGACAAGGCCCGCTTTCACCTCAACATGCACGAGTGTGCCGTCCTCCCTCACGCACGTAACAGGAAAGCTCGGTTTTGTGGAGCCGCGCTTGTAATCCTCCGCGATAGCTCCCGCGGCTTCCGCGCGGTCATCCGGATGGATAAACCTGAAAATGTGTTTGCCTGTGACCTCTCCGGGCTTGACGCCGAAGGCTCGCTCGACCTCGGGATTGGCGTACAGTATCTCTCCCCCTCGGTTGACAATCAGGATCGTGTCCCCGCTCGCCTCTACGATGGTGCGATACCTTTCCTCGGACTCCCTGAGCTTTCGCTGCGCAAGTTCGCGCTCGGTGACATCGTTGGCTATTATCACGGCTCTAGCATCCGGCCCCGGTCCGCCGATTGCTGAGGCTGACGCCTCGAAGTATCTCTCGGCCCCGCCAGCGATGACTCTTGTCAGCCGTTTGGCTATGCCCCGACCCGCCCCAAGTGCCGCTTTGAACTCCTCATTGACCTTCTCCACCTCTCCCGGGGCGAGGAAATCACCGATGTTCCGCCCAATCAGCTCCTCGCGCGGCATCCCCGCCAGCTCGCCGCCCGCCACGTTTGCGAACAGTATTTCTCCGTGAGGGTTCGCGATGAGTACGGCGTTAGGGGATGTCTCCACAATGACCCGATACCGCTCCTCGGAGGCCAGAACCGCCTCCTCCGCCCGAACCCGGTCGGTGATATCGTTTAACGCGGCTATAGTCGCGTTCCTGCCGCCGAGCGTAAGCTGGGTATTCTGTACCTGCACTACCGCGATGCTTCCGTCTTTCCTCCTCATCCTCGTGTCATAAACACGCGGGGTCTCCTCACCGGCAAGCCTGCGGTCGATACGGCCCACGGCTTCCTCGCGCTCCTCTGGAACCAGCATGTTTAGGCCGTCCTCCACGCTGTTAATCTCCTCGCGCGAGTAACCGCTCATTTCCACGGCCCTATCATTCATGTAGAGAATATTCTTCCCGTCGTGCATTAACACCCCGAAAAGGGAGCTCTCGACAAGGGCACGGCTCTGTTCCTCGGAATCTCGTAGCGCCTCCGCAGCCCTGACATGCTCCGTGACATCGCGTGCTATTCCGCTGATGCCCATCACCTTCCCGCCCACCTCGAGAGGAGCAAGGCTGATATCCAGGAGCACCTCCCGCCCGCTCTTCGACCAGACACGGTATCGTTCTTCCTTCACTCTGCTGCCGCCGAGCAGGCGGTCAAGCCATTGCATTACTGCTTCATGGTCTTCCTCCCTGTTCAAAGCACTGAGGCCTCGCCCAACAACCTCCTCCGGCATGTACTCCAACGCCGCGAAAACGGCCTCGTTAACAAAGGTGATTCTGCCTTCGGTGTCCGCCGTCAACACGATGTCCTCCGCTGACTCGACCAGCGCCCGATACTTCTCCTCGCTTTCCCTCAAATCATCGAGGAGAAATGCACTGCGGATGGCTGTCGCCGCTTGCCCGGCAAAGCTCTCTATGAGTTCCAATTCGCGCTGAGAATATCGGCGCTTACTCCTCATATCCAGAAAAAGCGCCCCGGCGAACCTTCCCTCGACAACAAGCGGGACTCCGAGCGACGACCTGACACCGTAATCCTCGACTACGAAACGGGGCACTCTCGAATCTTTCTCAGTATCCTCCACCACAACGGGCTTCAGCGTCCTCGCGGCCTGGGAGGCGGTGCCGCTCTCCTCGAGCGGGATCTCTATTGAACCGACTTCAGCCCCCACGCCTGCCTTTCCCGTTAAAAGCCCCGTATCCTCGTCGTACAGAAATATGCTGGAGACGTCGACCCTGAAAAGACCGGCCGCCTCTTCCACCACCCTCTCCAGAACTCGGTCGAGCGCCATCTCACCCGTTACGCTCCGCGCAACCCGGAAAAGCGCGGTGGCCTCGCGAGCGCGCCCCTCGGCGCGCGCCCTGAAGAACAGGTTCTCCGCCCCGAGCTCAAAGGCCTCGGCGGCAGCCTCAATGACGGACCTGTCCTCTTCCGCCCTTTCGGCCCCGAAGTCATGCCCTAAAAGCAGCATCCCCACGGGACGCCCGCCGGGGACCAGCGGGACTGCGACTATGCCTTTGAGGCCCTCCCCATCAAGGATTTCCCGCGCCGCCGGATGCATTTCGATATCCGGCCATGCGAACTCAATCTTCCTGTTGTACACGGCGGTCGCAGGAAATGCCCCCTCGATCCCTCTCAACGTCCGCGGCGGCTCACTCTTCGCGAACCCCAGCATCGCCAGGCGCCTGCCCGATTCGCCTGCATCGCCGAGTAGGTAAGAAACCCCGCACCGGTAGCCGGGTAGTTCGAGGAGCTCATTGAGGGTCGTGTCCAGCATCTCTTCAGCGGCAACAGAAGCCCCGGCATTCTTCAATATCTTGTTCACGACTTCGAGCTCTCGGGCCCACCTCTCGACCTCTATGCGCGCCCTTACGCGTTCGGTCACATCCTGACCGATCATCACCGCCTTTTCGGCTCCGGCCGCTTCACCTGAAATCAGGGAGTAGGTCCAGGAGAATATCTTCTCCTCTCCGCCCTTTGTCAAAAAAGGCACCACCAGTCCGGTGGCAGGCTTAGCGCCGTGCGACATCGAGCTCAAGTAATCGTCGACTTCGCCCCGATATTCCCCGGGTACAAGCGTGTGGAACCCGCCACCTTCTATCATCTCCCGCTCAGAGTACCCGCTGATGTCCTCCCAAGCGCGGTTGACGAACTCCACGCGACCATTTGCTTCAACGCCGATAGCAAATGTGCTCGGGGCAGAGAGAATCGCTCTGCTCAGCTCCTTCTCCCTCGTCACTTCCTGCTCAAGATGCTTTTGGTAGTCAATGTTGGTGCCCAGCAGCGCGACAAGCTGCGGGTGTGGATAGGGACCCCTCAAGGGTATGAAGAGCTTCTCGTAGGTGTGCCATCCATCCGCCGCATGCATTCTGAGCTCTTTCCTGCTCACCTTACTGGTCTCTATAACCCCGCCCAGGGGACAGTCGGAGCAGACCTTACGTGAATTTCGCAGCGTCCGGTAGCAGAGGCTCCCCTCTTTGGCGCCCCACATCTGTTGGGCGGCCTTATTCATGTAGACAATCCTGCGCTCCGGAGTAACAAGGACAATTGCCGAGTCTATGACCTCAGCGACGTCCCTGAACGCCTCTAACCCGGGGAGTGTGCTCTCCGGCCCTCGTTCTCTGAGGTGAAACATCCCCATCACCCGTAAATGGATTTTAATTCGACTGCCACATTCGGCGCGAAGGTTCAGTCCTGCTCCGGGCCCTCTTCCTCGCCGTTTCCCCTCTCGTCACCGGAGACGACCAGGGCCAGCGCGCTGACCTTGTCGCCTTTCTGAACCCGCATGACCCTGACCCCCTGGGTCGCCCTGCCGGTTCTTGGAATTCCGTTCACCGGGACCCTTATGATTATTCCCTCCTGGGAGACCACCAGGCATTCCTGATTGTCCCTGACTACCCTGGCGCCCACCAGCCTGCCTTTTGTCTCGGTCAGCTTTATCGTCCTCACGCCCTTGCCACCCCGCCGGTGCAGCGGGTACTGGCCGGCCGATGTCCTCTTTCCGTAACCGTTCGCCGTCATCACCAGCAGGTCCGCACCCTCACCCGGGACTTCCATTGTTATGACGCAGTCCCTCGCGTCGAGCCTCACGCCCTTTACCCCGGCGGCGGGCCTGCCCATCGAGCGGCAGTCCCCCTCGCTGAACTTGATCGCCTGTCCCTTTTCGGAGACCAGTATTATCTCCTGGTTCCCGTCGGTGAGACGCGCCCTGATCATCTCGTCGCCCTTGTAGAGCTTCAACGCAATTATCCCATCCTTGCGGGCCGAATCATACAGGTCGAAGCGCGTCTTCTTGACGATCCCGTTCTTTGTCGCGGTCACCAGGAACTTGTCGCTACCGAAGTCCTTGGTCGCGATGACCTCCACTATCTTTTCATCGGAATCCAGGGGCAGAAGGTTAACCATCGCCTTCCCCTTGGAAATGCGGCTCCCCGTGGGAAGTTCGTACACCTTGAGCCGGTAGACCTTACCCTTGTTCGAGAAGAAGAGTATGTAATGGTGCGTTGTAGTGATGAAAAGGTGCTCGGCGAAGTCGCCTTCTTTAAGGTCCATCCCCGTGACGCCCCGGCCCCCCCTCTTCTGCTTGCGGAAGGTCGCCACTGGGACCCTCTTCGTGTACCCCGAGTGGGTGATGGTGATTACCATCTCCTCCTCGGCGATGAGGTCCTCGACCGAGAGGTCCTCCGCCGGGCCGACTATCTCCGAGCGCCTGTCGTCCCCGAACCTCTCCTTGATGCCGGTGAGCTCCTCCTTGATGATGCCCAGCACCTTCTGCGGGTCTTCCAGTATCGCATTCAGCTCCTTGGTCTTCTTTCCCAGCTCCTTTTGTTCGTCCTTGACCTTCTGCCTCTCGAGACCGGTGAGCCTCTGCAGCCTCATGTCCAGGATCGCCTGCGCCTGCACTTCCGTCAGCTTGAACCTCTTCGTGAGCTTGCTCCTGGCCTCATCCACGGCCTTGGATGCCCTGATCAGCTGGATCGTCTCGTCCAGGTTGTCGAGGGCAATGAGAAGCCCCTCCAGGATGTGCGAGCGCTCCTGGGCCTTCTTGAGATCGAACGAGGTCCTCCTGGTTACAACATCCTGCCTGTGCTCTATCTGCTTCTGGATGAGATCCCTCAGTGGCAGAGTGCGCGGGACGCCGTCCACCAGCGCTAGCATTATGATCCCGAACGAGATGTGCATCTGGGTGTGCTTGTAAAGCTGGTTCAGCACTACCTCGGGGTCGGCATCACGCTTCAGCTCGACGACAAACCTCATCCCGCTCCGGTCCGACTCGTCGCGAATGTCCGATATGTCGGTTATGGTCTTGCCCTTGACGAGTTCTGCTATCTTCTCCGCCAGCCTGGCCTTGTTCACCTGGAACGGGATCTCGGTGACCACGACGCGCTGGCGGCCTCCCTTGACCTGCTCAGCGTGGGCCTTAGCCCTCACATGTATGATGCCTCTCCCCGTGCTGTAAGCCTGTACAATCCCCTCACTCCCCATGATTAGCCCTCCGGTCGGAAAGTCCGGTCCCTTGATGCGCTTCATGAGCTCTTCCAGGGAAATGTCGGGATCGTCTATCACGGCAACCGTGGCGTCCACCACTTCGGTTATGTTGTGGGGAGGCATGTTAGTAGCCATACCGACCGCTATCCCCGTGGACCCGTTAACGAGAAGGTTGGGGAATTTAGCGGGCAGCACAACGGGCTCCTGCATCGACCCGTCGTAGTTGTCCACGAAGTCAACGGTGCCCTTCCTTATGTCCTCGAGAAGCTCGAGCGCGACAGGGGACATTCTCGCCTCCGTGTACCTCATGGCGGCCGGGTTGTCCCCGTCCACCGACCCGAAGTTCCCGTGCCCGTCCACGAGCTCATACCGGTAAGAGAAGTCCTGCGCCATGCGAACCAGAGAGTCATAGACGGCCGCGTCGCCGTGCGGGTGGTAGCGCCCCATCACGTCTCCGACCACGCGCGCACATTTCCTGTGCGGGTTGTTGGGGGTGAGCCCGGACTCGAGCATGCTGTACAGGATGCGGCGGTGTACCGGCTTAAGCCCGTCCCTCACGTCCGGCAGAGCCCTCCCGACTATCACGCTCATGGCATACTCGAGGTAAGACCTCTGCATTTCCTCCCCGAGTTCAACCGGCTCGGTTCTTCCGCCGACGAGGTCGATCATCTCGGCTGTTTCTCCTTCCTTTGGTACCCGGCGGCACGGGCTCAGGTGTCGATGAACCTTACGTCTCTGGCATGTTCCTCGATGAAGTTGCGCCTTGTCTCGACGTCAGTGCCCATCAATGTGTTGAAGATATGGTCCGCGGCCACCGCGTCCTCGATATTTATCTGCAGGAGGTTCCGCCGCTCTGGATCCATCGTCGTCTCCCAGAGCTGCTCCGGGTTCATTTCCCCGAGGCCTTTGAACCTCTGGATCAAGGCCTTACTGCCGTCGTTCTCCTTTAGTACTCTGTCCAGCTCAGCGTCATTGAACGCATACATGCTCTTCTTGCTCACCTGCACGCGGTACAAGGGTGGCTGCGCCACGTAAATGTATCCTCCCTCTATAAGTTCCTGCATGTACCGGTAGAAAAACGTCAGCAGGAGGGTCCTTATGTGCGCCCCGTCCACGTCCGCGTCGGTCATGATAATCGCCTTGTGATAGCGTGCCCTGGTCAGGTCAAACTCGTCGCGCACGTTCGTGCCGATCGCGGTAATGATGGCCTGGATTTCCTGCGACGAGAAAACCCTTGTCGGCCCCGACTTCTCGACGTTCAGTATCTTCCCCCTGAGCGGCAGTATCGCCTGGAAGCTCCTGTCCCGCGCCTGCTTCGCCGAGCCGCCGGCCGAATCGCCCTCCACGAGGAATATCTCGCAAAGCGAGGGATCCCTTATCGAACAGTCCGCGAGTTTCCCGGGGAGAGAGCTGCTCTCCAGGATGCTCTGCCTGCGGACGAGGTCGCGCGCCTGCTTCGCCGCGCTCCTTGCCCTCGCAGCGCTAAGGCCCTTGTTCACCAGACCCTTCGCGTCACCGGGGTTCTCCTCGAGAAACTCGGAAAGCCCCGAGTTCACCGTCGACTCGACGAAGCCCTTTATGTCAGGGTTGCCGAGGCGCGTCTTCGTCTGGCCCTCGAACTGAGGCTCCTGCATCTTGACGCTTACAACCGCGGTCAGGCCCTCCCTGACGTCCTCACCGCTCAAGCTCCCGTCCCTGTCCTTAAGCAGGTTGTGTGTCCTCGCGTAATCGTTGATGGTGCGGGTCAGCGCGGCCTTGAAACCGATAAGGTGCGTCCCGCCCTCGTGCGTGTTTATGTTGTTCGCGAAGGTGAACACGTTGTCTATGTATCCACTGTTGTACTGCAGGGCCACTTCCACCTCGGCATCTTCACGCGACCCATTGATATATATGACGCGCTTTTGAATCGTCTCCTTGGCCGAGTTCAGGTACTTCACAAAATCGATGATGCCGCCCTCATACCTATATGTCACCTTCTTCGGCTCGCCCGGCACTCTCTTGTCCTCTATGACGATCTCTAGACCGCCGTTCAGGTACGCCACTTCCCTCATGCGCTGGATTATCGTCTCGAACTTGAACTCGAGCTCGTCAAAAATCTGGCTGTCCGGCATGAACTTGACAAGAGTTCCCGTCTTCTTCGTTTTCCCTATCACCTCGAGCTGCGTGACGGCTTTGCCCCTCTCGTACCTCTGACTGTGGACCTTTCCGTCGCGGCCCACCTGTACTTCCAGCCACTCGGAGAGCGCGTTCACCACGGACAGGCCAACCCCGTGCAGCCCTCCCGAGACCTTGTAACCCGCCCCGCCGAACTTCCCGCCGGCGTGCAGCATCGTCAGCACTACCTCTACCGCGGATTTCTTGAACCGCGTTATCTCGCCGACCGGGATCCCCCTCCCGTCGTCAATCACCGTCACGGAGCCGTCCTCCTCAAGCGTCAAGAATGTCTGCTTGCAGAAACCGGCCATCGCCTCGTCGATGCTGTTGTCGACGACCTCGTAGACCAGGTGATGTAGGCCCCTGAACCCAGTCGAACCGACGTACATCCCCGGTCTTTTCCTGACCGCCTCAAGTCCGTCCAGGACCGTTATGCTTTTAGCGTCATAGGCTGCGGCAACGTCGTTTTCTTCCAACTGGTTCCACCTCTTTAGGCATGAATAATCCCGTCTTCAGCACGGGAGATTTCCTCACTCAGTCACACTCGTTTTCGGGCGGATCTCATGTATAAATTATATCATTAAACGTTACTCGATCATGCATTATTACGCAGAAAGCTGCGCCTCAGTCCCAACCTCGCTTGCTCTGCTCGCTTGCTCTGCTCGCCCTTACCATCCTTCCCAACGCCTCTCTAACTTCCAAGTCGCCCAAGCCCCCGAGTGCCTCGCCCAACTTCCCCCCCACGTTTACCTCTTCGGTCACGTCCCCATCCTCATCGCTGGCCGGCGCTGGACCCTTGCTCACGGCCCTCGCCAGGACCCTCACTTTTCTGATGGTCCCCCCTCCCAGCAACTTCTCTATATTCTTCTGGAGCTCAAAGGACACCGCGCTCAACTCTCCCGCCCACGACGCGCCGTCCGCCGCCACGGTCAGAGTACCCCGTGACAACCTGGTGGGACTGCTGTGCCCTGCCAGCCTTTCACCGGCGAGAGAAGGCCAATTATTTCTTAAAAGCTCAAGCCTCAGCTTTTTCTTGAGGGGGTCCACCGCCCTCCTGCCTGCGATAATATCCCCGACTCTCTCGGGCTCAGCCAATACTTGCTATTCCCTTCTCTACCACGAACGTCTTGTCGCTTGCTCTTCTTATATCCGCCGGGATATCGGTTGCCGTTATTATCGCCTGGCTACTCCTGCCCGCGGCTTCCAGGACCCGGCCCTTTCTTTCCTCGTCCAGCTCCGACAACACGTCGTCCAGCAGTATCACAGGAGTTAGCCCAGTCACTCTCTCGATGTGCTCTTTCTGGGCCAACCTCATGCAGAACGCGAGTGTTCTCTGTTCTCCCTGCGAGGCCATGAACCGCGATCCCCGCCCGCCAATGCTTATTTCAACGTCATCTCTGTGGGGACCTACCTTTGTAGACCTTTCTATTTTCTCCCCGCCGAACGCCGAATCGATAGCCTTCCTCATCCGCTCGGATATCTCACGCTCAGACGTGCTCTCCACATCAAAAGCACACGCGTAGCGCAGCACCACCTCTTTGTCGTCTCCGGAAATCTCTGCGTATTGTCTTTCAAGCACTTCTTCCATGGTCTTCAGCATCTCTACCCGTGAAGCGATTATCTTCGCTCCCGCCGAGACCAACGCCTGATTCCAGGCTCGATCACGTCTGTAAGCCCCGCCCCGTATTCCTCCCAGCTTTTGAGGATGCCGTTGCGCTGCCTGAGCACGTGCCTGTACTTGCTGACACTGTCGGCATCCACGGGTCCGAGCGCCCCCAGTGTCTCGTCCAAGAACTCCCTTCTCCTTCCCGGCTCTCCCTTCACCAGGTAAAGGTCGCCGGGATCAAAAGACACGCTCTTCAGTATCCCCTTTGCCCGCGCGCCGGAGTCCACTTTCCGCCCGTTGACCTCGGCGACACGCCCTCCCCGCCCGAAGGTCACTTTTACCTTGGCCTCAGGCCCATCACCCTTAATAAGTCCCAGGACTGACGCCTTGTCGGGGGCTTCCCTGACAAGGTCAGTTAGTCTCGCCGTGCGTCTGGACCTCAGGTAGGATAAGAAATAGATTGACTTGAGAAGGTTGCTCTTGCCCTGGCCGTTTCTGCCTACCACAAGATTTCTTTGGGGAGAAAACTCAATATCGAGGTGTCCGTAATTCCTGAAATTTACTAACTCGAGTCTTTCTAATATCAACTGATAAACGCCTGCCCAGCATCTTGACCTTAAAACATCTACCTCAGCCTGACAGGCATTATTATGTACGTGTAACTATCGCTTTCCTCCGCTTTAACCAGGGCGGGCTTCTGCGGGTCATCCATCTTAATTTCAACCTTTTCACCTTCCACGCCCCCGACCCCGTCCATTAGGTAACCACCGTTGAACCCTATCTCCATCTCCTCACCGGTCACCTCGGCGGCGACATCCTCTTTTGACTCCCCGACCTCCGGTGTCTCGGTGGCAATCCTCAGGTGGTCGCCGTAGACGCCAAGCCTGATATTGTGGCCGAAAATCATCGCCCTTTTCAGCACGGAAAGCAATTCCTCTTTGTTCGCCTTCACAACCGTTTTTTCGCCTTTCGGAACCAGTTGCACGTAATTGGGAAACTGCCCCTCTATCAACCTGCTTGTTACTAAAAGGTCGCCCGCTTTGAACATTACCTGATTTTCCTGCATTTTCATCTCGACGTCCGAATCAGCGCTACCCGCCAGTCTTGCGACTTCATTCAGCGTCTTCGAGGGGATAATGCAATCACCCCAGCTCGCTACGACCCCCCCGGCTTCAATCTCCCTCCAGGCGAGCCTGTAGCTGTCAGTCGAAACAAACCTTATCGACCCATCACCCGCTTTTTTCTCAATTAAAGTGCCTGTCAAAACAGGTCGTTTCTCGTCACTGGAGGAAGCCCTCGCGGTCTGCTGGGCGGCCACCGAGAATGCGCTTCCTGATATCTTTAAAACGGCCTCTCCCTCCCAAGCGGGTATTTGGGGAAAGTCCTCCGGCATCATCTCCCTGATCCGATACTCCCCGCCGCCGCTCTTGATCGTCAGAAACTTATCGCTGGTCTCTACGCTGACCTCTCCAGCCGGGAGATTCTTTGTGATATCCCCGAGCAACCTGCCGGAAACCACAGTGGAGCCGCTTTCCCGCACCTTCGCGTCCGCCTCGGAGCGTATACTCATTTCGAGGTCGGTCGCACTTATCATCAGCCTGCCGGCCTCACCGTTTATTAGAATCCCGGAGAGTATCGGCATCGTGACCCTTGTAGAGACGGCTCTCAGTGCCGTCTGAACACAGCCATTCAGTTTTTCTTTTTCGCAAGAAAGAATCATTCTGCCACTCCCCTCGGTTGTCCCTGCCGATATCATCTAAGCATGAATTATATATCACAATCACGACGGCTACTTATTGACATAAAAGAAATTAAACATGCGGGTCTTCAGGATTATATATATGAATGATAGTAATAATAGTAACTGGTGTGGGTAAGTGGAGAACTGTCTATTTTCCTTTTGTTGAGGAAAAAAACGGTCAATTAAGAGTGTAGAAGTTGTTTTTCAACCTTGTGGGCAAAGTGGATATAGAGAAGCGATGCGGGGCGACAGCGCTTCACGCAGGCTGTATTGGTTCACAGATTGTGGACAACACAGTACCTCTTTGAGGATTATCAAAGCCTTTTAGACATAGTTATCAACTTGTTGTGGAAAAGGAGCAGAGCAAGCGGGTTAGAGGGACTTGTTTATCATGTTCGTGAGTTCGTGAACCTCGCGGAGTATATCCTTCCTCTGCTTGATCAATAATTCGACCTTGCGGTAGGAGTGAAGCACGGTGCTGTGGTCCCTCCCGCCGAACTTACCGCCGATCGAGATCAGGGTTTCCGACGTGAACTCCCTGCAGAGGTACATGGCTACCTGGCGCCCGTGGACCAGAGACCTTGACCTGTTCTTACCGGTAAGGTCCTCCCCTGGGATGCTATAGAAGTTCGATACGAGGTTCTGGATAAGGTCGATCGTGGGCGCTCTGGACTGGTCCGGTTCGGAGACTTGGTCCTTCAGGACCTCCTGCACCATGGGCAGGTCTATCTTCATCCCGTAGAGTTGGTGGTGTGCGACCACGCGGTTCAGCAGGCCTTCCATCGTCCTTATGTTTTCTTTTACCTTGGAGGCAATGTAAATCATTGCGTCGTCGGGAACCTCGACCTTCTCCGTTCTTGCCCGCATGCGGAGGATCGCCAGCCGGGTTTCCAGATCGGGAGGCTTGATATCGATTATCAGGCCACCCTCGAACCTCGACTGGATCCTGTCCGAGAGCCGGGCCATATCGCTGGGCAGCCTGTCGCTGGACAGCACTATGTGGCTGTTCGAGTGGTACATCAGGTTGAAGATATCAAAGAACTTGTTCTGCGTGGCGTCCGTCCCGCTCAGAGCCTGTATATCGTCGAACAGAACAATCTTGTTGTTGATGTATTTCTGGTCGAAAGTCGCCATGTCTCGCTTCATGGTGAGCGTGGTGACGAACTCGTCTATGAACTGTGACGTCTGTACGAGCCTGACCTTTATACTAGGGTTCAGCTTCTCGGAATAATCCTTGATAGCGAGGAGAAGGTGTGTCTTGCCGAGCCCGGTGCCTCCGTATATGAAAAGAGGGTTGTAGTTGTGCCCGGGGACCTCCGCGACCATCAAGGCCGCGTTGTAGGCGAACTTGTTGCTGTCACCCACGACGAAGTTCTCGAACGTATACTTTTTCTGGCCCGGAGGCGTGCCCTCGGAGAGAGAGCTTCCTGTGGGCCTTCCTGCGTGCGCTTCGGGTTGCTTTCCTGTTGGCTCCAACCGAGATGCCATGGATTCTACGATGCCCGGCGGAGACGCTACTGTCAGGACAATCCGGCACTCCTTACCAAGCGCCTTTGACGCGGCCTCTGTGAGCCTATCTATAAAGCGGGACTCCACCATGTCCTTAGTGAATGTGTTCGGAACCGCAATGGTGAAAGTGCCCTCCTCGAGCGACAAGGGCCGGAGCGGTGTGATCATCGAAGCGAAATACGGGGAAGATATTTTACCCCTGAGATAATCAAGGCAGTCTTCCCAGCTGTCAGTTATGCCGGGTTCCAGGTCGCCTACCGCTACTTCTTGCTTCATGAGGAAAACCTTATGCGTTGCCGTCGGGGAAGGGTAATTCTCGGATGGAAGCCATGAACACGCGGCCCACACAGGGAATCAACACGTTTTTCACATCCTTGTGGATAATTGCATCCCTTGAAAGCACCGCTTCTGCCTTCCTGAGTCCCGTCTCTTCCAGACACTCCAAGGATATGAACAAACATCTACAGGTTATCAACAGCGGTTTCCACAATTGTGGAATAACCGCCTTAACGAACAAAAGGCCCATGGTCCAAACCTTAGGCCTGCGCCGAGGATTATAGCAACTGCATTCTACTCGCGCAATACGTTTTGCTGAATTAAAAATAATTTTTTTATAAAATCTTAAGCATTACAAACAAAGAGACGAGAGTAGTTGATTTTCCCTTTATTATAGGCATTTGCGGCACCTCGTTTCTTGACAACAGGGTGCCGTTCTGTATAATTAGCCTGCTTGTTAGCCGGGTCGATTCGCTCAGGGGGAAGAGCGTTGAAACGAACCTATCAACCTAAAGTAAGAAAGAGAAAGCGCGAGCATGGTTTTCGCAAACGCATGAGTACGAAGGCCGGGCGCAGGATACTTAAGCGCAGGAGGGACAAGGGAAGGTCCCGGCTCAGCGTTTGAGTCTGGACAATCGGTATGACAGGCGACCAGGGTGGCGGTCTGCGGTGGATAACAAATTCTAGCCAGATAAGATCAGCGAGGAAAAAAGGCATTATTTTTCGCGGGGATCATATGTTTGCCTGGGTCTCGGAGGAAAGCGTCGTTGAACCAGGCCCCCCGGTTGTCGGGATTGTACTTCGCAGGGGATTCAAAAGGGCTGTGGACCGTAACCTTGTGAGAAGACGCATGCGTGGGTGTATCATGGAAGTGAGGGACCTTCTGGAGCCCGGGCGTGTTTACTTGATTGAGTGCAAACCGGGGGCGGAAAAAGTAAATTACCAAATATTGGTAAAAGAGGTCCAGGGCCTTATCTCAAGGGAAGAAACTTGAGAAGAGCAGGGGCAGATACATTACTAAGGAAAATAGCAATATTCCCCGTATGGTTATACAGAACGATTGTCTCACCAGCGCTGAAACCTAGATGCATATACTATCCGTCATGCTCGGAATATTTCGAGCAGGCGGTGATGAAATACGGTGTTGCAAAGGGGTCGTTGAAAGGATGTTACAGGATAATTAGGTGTCATCCCTTTGCGACCGGGGGATATGATCCCCCCTGAACTAGGTATATTTGAATATGTCAAGTTATGACAAGATCCCCGTTCTTAAGCAATTAAGTCAGTTATTCGCATATCTCCTTCAGGTCTTCGGCAACATGACGGGCAGTTTAGGCTGGGCCATCATCATGCTGACTGTCGCCTTCAGAATTGTAGTCCTGCCCCTCTCCATCAAGCAAACGAAGTCCATGATAGCGATGCAGAAGCTCCAACCCCAGCTCAAGGAGATCCAGAAGAAGTACAAGGACGACAGGGAGAAGATGGGGCAGGAGATGATGAAGCTGTACAAGGAAAACAAGGTCAGTCCCCTCGGTGGCTGCCTGCCCTTATTGATTCAGCTTCCTATCCTTTTCGCGCTTTTTGGTGTTCTGCACAACACCGCCAGGTATGTGACCTGGATAAAGGATGCAAAAGAGTACAGCTTCCTTGGAATCAAAAACATAGTGGCGACAGGTTCCGTTATGTGGTCCGGGGGTTTTGTTAAGCTACATGGCAATATAAAGCCTCAGGCTGTCCCCGGCGGGCAATATGCGCAGGTAATCATCCTCATCCTGTTAACGGTTGTTACGGGATACATGGCTTCCAAGATGATGGTCACTGACCCGAAGCAGTCCAAGATGATGGCCTTCATGCCTGTGCTTTTCGGCGTTTTTGCGTGGATCCTACCAGCCGGTATAACGATATACATAATCGTGACGAACGTACTTACAATCGCCCAGCAGCACTTCCAGCTCAAGCGCGAGGGCTTTTACCAAGAACGGGACGAGCAAAGGGAGAAAGCGGGCGAACCCACCGGTTTCTTGGAGAGATATAAGTACAAGTCAAGCGATTACTGGTCCGGGGCACTAGTGAGGTTGAAGCTCAGGCCCCCGGAGAAACCCGGTGCTAAGAAAGCTGCTCCGAATGCGAAGGGCGCGAAACCTGTCAAAGAGGTTGAAAAGGACGGAACAAAGAAGCTTCCGGCCGGGAAGAAGCCCGCAGGTAAGCAACCGGCGCGAACACAGCCTGCAAAGAAGCAACAGGTTCAAAAACCTGCTTCTAAGACACCGGCGAAAAAGGGCGGGACCAAGAGTTATCCTGCAAAGAAGCAGAGTCCCAAGAAGAAGTGAGTCTCTAACGAAAGAGGGTAGAGGAGTTCTCATATGAGAGAAAGATCATGGGAATACGTCGGCAGAACAGTTGATGAGGCGACCGAGACTGCCCTTGAAGAGCTCGGGCTCGAAAGGGACGACATTTATGTTGAGATTCTTGAAGGGCCACAAAAGGGGTTCCTGGGTCTTGGGGGCAAAGAAGCTCGGATCCGTGTTGAACTTATAGGCGAGTGGGAAGTTCTGGGCAAAACCCGGGAGGAGTCACCGGAGAGCCTGGAAGAAGTCGAAATCGAGTCAGAAGATAGATACGCTGGAGCGATGGCTGAAGGGGAATTCATAGATAGCACCGCAAAGCCGGTCAAGATGCTTAATGACATACTCGGGATTTTCGGCATAGATGCAGTGGTAGAGGCAAAAGACAGGGAAGACTCAATCGTGTTAGACGTTTGGGGAGAGGATGTCGCCGTGCTTATCGGCAAAGGGGGAAATACCCTTGACGCGATTCAGTATCTTGTAAATATTTGTTGCAGGCGAACGGGCATAGTAAGCAAGAGAATTATTGTTGACATCGAGGGGTACAGGAAGCGGAGAAAAACCAGGCTAGAGAAAGAGGCGGAACAATTAGCGAGGCGCGTAATAGATCAGAAAAAGAGTATGGATCTTCCACCCATGACGCCTTCTGAAAGAAAAACTGTTCACGTGGCGCTCAGCAACTTTAACGGGGTCAGGACTGAAAGCGAAGGAGAAGACCTCGACAGGAGAGTCGTCATCTATCCAGATGAGAATCGTTCCACGTGAAACACAGGAGAACCTTGGTGCAGTCAGGCTACTCCATCGATTGAAACACATACGTAGCAAGGCATGATACCCAACAGAAAATTTTTAAAATCCCGATTTTTTGTTCCAGCAAAGCTACCTACCACTAAATGTGTGCTCGCCAATTGTTTTCTATGCGCTGAAGTTTGGCAATGGCGGTTTGATTAAACATATAGTTCATGGTTTAAATATACCACTTGTGGAGATAGGCCCTTTGGGATTATGAACGTACCTTTAGATCAAACTGTTATTTAGCTGGGATAGGGGCCAGGGGAGGATACAGCTGTTCAGTGGATGCAGGTCAAATCATTAACAATATTTGAATTGGACTAGGATATCTCGATAACGTTTGCTTTGAGAACTTGCGACTATGGACAAGACGAGATTAGGTGAAGGACTTTGCCGGTAGAACATAGTCGTAAATGGGATTCCTTATTCTAGCAGTGGCAAGAAGCCAGCGATGCTAGGGGATCGTTAAAGGTAGGTAGGGGAAAGTAAAGAATCAGAGGACTCTCAATATCGATTTGAGGGAAGGCCCCAACTCGCTGAAGTCAAAACACTGCGATTGTGGAAAAGAAGAGGGTAGATGCTTGTTTCAAGAGAAAAAGGGCTTATATGGGTGAGAAATGCATGAATGAAGGTGCGGGTTTTCCACAATAATGTGCATAAATGGGGAATAATTGTTGAAAAAGTAGACCGAGTCGTTTCACGTGAAACGTTTATAGTATTTTAGCTAGAAAAAAACCATACCAGGTAGTCCATATGCGGAGGGGGATTATTTTTGGGCGGATCTCAAGAAAGTTGCAAGGAAATCATATGCGCCGTGGTGGTTTATGTTCAGAGTATCGCTTAGCCCTGTTAGGAGAAGACAGGGGTATGGCGTTATTGGGAGATATGTTTTTAAGTCGGAACAGCCTGGAGAATTTAGAGATCTGGCAGGTTTCATATCAGAACGATGGGTTTAAGAGAGATAAGCGTAATGGATTGAGACTGGTAAGATATGGCAATATATTGTGAAGATATACTTTATGTTCATATAATATATTAAGTAGACGTTGGTATATTAACAGAAAGTGATATGGGGACAGGATATGCTGGGAAGAATACTTGAGCACTACGAAGTCATGGGGACAAAAGAGAAGGTAAAGAAAATACACGAGTACCTCCGCCTTTTAAGTGGAAGAAGGGAATGGGCAGGGCTGACGTCAAGGGGACTATCTGAAGACCCGGTAAACGCAGTTGTAGATTCTCTGGGGATATTGAGCTTGCTGGACAGCAAAGAGAAAAGGGCCGTTATAGACATCGGAAGTGGAGGAGGACTCGTAGGAGTAGTGATTTCGATTACATGTCCGGATTGGGAAGTCGTGATGGCCGAATCGTCGGCGAGGAAGGCAGCCTTCCTGGCGGAGGTCATAGGGTCACTAGGACTTGGTAACGCGGGGGTCGAAAGGGAAAGGGCGGAGAATCTCTCGGGTCGCCTGATGTTCGACGCGGCCGTCGGGCGAGCCGCAGGCGGTCTCGGGAGTATCGCAGAAACGGCGCTCGGGTTGCTATTGCCGGGAGGGCTCCACATAGCGATCAAAGGAAGCCGCGTTGAGGATGAGGTTAGAAACGCGATTGAAGCAATAGAAGCTTCGGGGGGAAAACTAGTAGGCATCGAAAAGCCCAGGTATCCAGAAGAGTTTGGAATACCAGATCGAGTCTCGCTTGTGGTGATAAGGAAGATATAAGATATTGTTCGCCGGGTTCCAGGAGAATATTCATGATTGATGAAAGTGAAGTGTACGGGGAGCGTGTCGACTCAGATAGCGACAACGCGAGGACTATAGCGATAACCAACCAGAAGGGCGGCGTCGGCAAGACCACTACCGCGATAAACCTTAGCTCTTGCCTGGCGGAGCTCGGTCACAGAGTGCTGATGGTCGATATGGATCCCCAGGGGAACGCGACGAGCGGCGTGGGGATAGAGAAGGCAGAGATCGCCGAGTGCGTTTACAATGTTCTAGTGGATGGGCTGGACCCGCGCGCGGTCGTAAGACGTGGTCCGATCGACGGGATGGACGTGATACCTTCGACGCTTGACCTGGCGGCAGCCGAGATCGAACTTGCCGCGGAACTGTCGCGCGAGAACAGGCTTCGCAGGGGGCTTGAGACTATACGCTCCGATTATGAATTCATAATAATCGACTGCCCCCCGGCGCTGGGTCTTTTGACGCTTAATAGCCTTGCCGCAGCGGAAGAGACCATCATACCGATACAGTGCGAGTACTATGCGCTGGAGGGTCTTGTGTACCTGTTTAGCACGATACAGCGGGTGAAGCTGCATTTGAATCCGGGACTCAGGATAAGCGGGGTTTTGCTCACGATGTTCGACTCGAGGACCAACCTTTCTCGTGACGTAGAAGCGGAGGTAAGGAGGGAGTACCCGCAGCTGGCGATTGAGACTGTCATCCCTCGTACCGTCAGGCTCTCCGAGGCGCCGGGTTTTGGTAAACCGATTATCCTTTACGACCCCTCTTCGAAAGGTGCCTGGGCGTACACGGAACTTGCGAAGGAAGTGGTGAAAAGTGGCCAGGAGAGGACTGGGTAAGGGGCTGGACGTGCTGATCGGCTCCGCGGCGACGGCGCAGGGGCACCGGCTTGAAGAGATACCCATAAAGGACATCAAGCCGAACCCCAGGCAACCGCGTGTTAGGTTCGATCCGGACGCCCTCGAGGAGATGGCCCGGTCAATCGAGGTTTTTGGGGTTGTGCAACCGATCATAGTGAGATCCGTCGGGACCGAGTATGAGCTGGTAGCCGGGGAGAGAAGGTGGCGTGCCGCCCGTGCGGCAGGCCTTGAGAAGATTCCCGCGATCGTGAGGGATTCGACGGAAACAGACTCGCTGGAGATGGCGCTGATCGAGAATCTTCATCGCGATGATCTCAACGGGATAGAAGAAGCCGCCGCCTTTCAGCAGTTGCTCGATGACTTCGGCATCACCCACGAGGAACTCTCGCGCAGGGTTGGCAAGAGCAGGGCGCAAATCACAAACACCATACGCTTGCTGCAGTTGCCGCCTTCAATACAGCAGCAGATTCTGGAGGACAGGATCACGACGGGCCACGCAAGGGCACTCCTCGCCTTGCAGGAAGAACCGGAGTTGCAGGCGGAGCTCGCGTTACGCATCGCCAAAGAGGGATTGTCGGTGCGACAGGTCGAAGAGTCCGTCCGTTCTCATAAGGGTGGGGAGGGGTCTCGCAAGGAGCGGCAGAAAACGCCCCTTCCCCAGGAGGCCTTAGAGATGTTTAAAAGGCTGGAGGAGCTTCTGGAGACAAGGGTCAAAGGGTCGCTCGGCAGGCTGAAGGGGAGGCTCGTCATTGAGTTCATCGACGTGGGCGACCTGAAAAGGATTTACAGCGTTATTGCAGGTGTCGAAGCGACCGCCGAGCCGTCAGGTGAGGGCAAGCTCGACTAACCTCTCGATAAGATCCTCAAAGGACATTCCGGCTGCCTCGGCGGCCAGGGGCAGCAGGCTGGTCTCGGTCATCCCGGGACTTATGTTCAGCTCGAGTACGTGTGGCACATTGTCCTTGCTCACTATGATGTCCACTCTTGAGAGATCCTTGCAACGGAGAAGCTTATGTGCGGCCCTGGCCACACGCTCCACCTCGGCGGTGACCTTCTCGTCCAGCCTCGCGGGGATGAAATAGTCGGTTTTCCCCGGGGTGTACCGGGATTCGAAGTCGAAGAACCCCGAGTCGGGTACGATTTCTACGACAGGCAGTGTTTCCGGTTCTTCTGTTCCGATTACGCTTACCGCGACCTCACATCCCTCTACGTACTCCTCGAGGAGCACCCTGTCGTCGTATCCGAGGGCTGTGATCAGCGCGCCGGGGAGGTCCTCCAGGTTCTCGACGATTCTGATTCCGAGCGCGGAGCCTTGGGCCGCCGGCTTGACCACGAGAGGGGAGCCCAGCTTTTCCCACGCGTCACCCAGGAGTTCTGATGCGCTCATCTCTTTCAGGGTGGAAGAACTGAGTGTGTAGTATCCAGGGGTTGGGATCCCGTGTGCGCGGAAAAGCTCCTTGGAAAGGACCTTGTTGAAGCCGATCATGCTCGACAGGGGGCCTGGTCCCGTGTAAGGGATGTCTATTATGTCCAGAAGCTCCTGGATGGTACCGTCTTCACCGTATTTCCCGTGCAGCGCGATGTAGACAAGGTCCGGCCTGTCTGAAAGGAGGCGGGGCACCAGGGTTTCGTTAACATCCAGGCTGATCACGTCGTAACCCCTGTTCTCCAGGGCTCGCGCGACGCGCTTGCCCGACTTGAGCGAGACACTCCTTTCCAGGGAGCGGCCACCCATTAGCACTGCTATCTTGGGCTTCATTCGATCTACCTCCTCTAGGGGCACAGGTCAGTAATGATCCAACCCCAGCGAATGGTACAGCTCTATCTCTTTTCTTATTACCTTTCCAAGGATTTTTATTCCCTGCACAATCTGCTCTTCGGGAGGGAAGCTGAAGTTCAGCCTCATGTGGTTCGCCCCGGTGTAATCGGGATAAAAAGCGGTGCCCGGCACGAAGGATACCTTTTGCTCGATTGCCTGCGGGAGCAACTTGGCCGTGTCGAGGTACTCGGGCAGCGTAGCCCAGATAAAGAGCCCGCCCTGCGGGTGCGTCCAGCGCGCCTCCTTCGGGAAGTACTTCTCCAGGCTCTTGAGCATCGCGTCACGGCGGGAGCGGTATATAGCCTTCTGGCTCTCGAGGTTCTTTTTCCAGATATCCTGGCCGAGGTATGCCTCCGCGAACATCTGGTTCAGGTTGCTGGAACAGAGGTCGGCCGATTGCTTCAGTGTTGCGAGTTTCTCGACCACGGGCGAAGGTGCCATGATCCAGCCGACCCTGATGCCCGGAGAGACTGTCTTGGAGAGTGTCCCGAGGTAGACGACCCGGTGCGGGTCTCGTCCTGCGAGCGTCTCCTCCGGCTTTCCCTCGAAGCGGAGCAGCCCGTAGGGGTTGTCCTCGATTATAAGGAGGTCGTGTTTGTCGCTGAGCTCTATGAGCTTATCGCGGCGGCTCTTGTGCATGGTGACACCCGCCGGGTTCTGGAAATTAGGCACGACGTAGACGAACTTGGGAGCCGGCGCATCGGCGCGTTTGAGCTCTTCCTCCAGCAGGTCCACGCGCATTCCCATGTCGTCGAGGGGGATGGTTATTATCCGGGGGCCATTGGGACGGAAGGCCGACAGGGCCCCTACGTACGTGGGACCCTCCATCACTATTGTGTCACCAGGGTCGATGAATATGCGGCCAATAAGGTCAAGGGCCTGCTGGCTACCGGTGGTGATCAGTATGTGTTCAGGCTCGGCGCTCAGGCCTTCCTCGGCCATGACCTCGACCAGCCTGGACCTGAGCGTTTCCAGACCTTCGGTCTCTCCATACTGGAAGGCCTCCGTGAAGCTCTCTCGCAGCACGTCGCTCAGGACACGGGAGAAATCCTCTGGAGGCAGCCCCCCTATGTACGGCAGCCCCCCTCCGAACGATATGATGTCGGAGCGTCCCGTTACGCTCAAAAGGTCCCGGATCTCGGAGGACCTGATGAGTTTGGATACTTCGGAGTAAAGCTTTGTATAAGGGTCGAAGATAATTTCGGGCGACATTACATCTCCTAGCCGCCGTTGTCTGATGCGGCGGCCCCGAGAGTTCTAATGAAGGTAACGCAGGGGGGCTTGCTTGTCAATTGACCGCGGGGCGCTCATTAACTGGCCGGCGTACCGGTTCGAGCGCTTTAAGCTTCGTCCTGCGGAAGTTCTGTAGCTTCTTAACACTTCGCGGTTCTATGCCGATATAGATAGATGACGGATGTGCCGGCGGCCTACTTACATGTATTGGAGCAGGTCCGCCAGGGGGCGTGTCAAAGTGTGCACGGCCGTCTGCGTGGAGGCTTGAATATTAGGATGGAACAGGAACAATGAAATATAATTGAGGACTAAAAAGTCCTTACCGGGAGTGTGGCGAATTGCTCAACGAAGACCAGACTTTTGCTCTCCTCAAGAGGAGGCTGTTCATCGACAGGGGCCTAGACTGTGGGCAGTACAAGGAGAGCTACCTCAAGAGGAGGATCACGATCCGGCTCAGGGCGAAGAACTGCCGGAACTACTTCGAGTACCTGCGGGTACTCCGGGCAGATCCGGAGGAATACACGCAGCTTTTAGACCAGCTGACCATAAACGTGACCCAGTTCTTCAGGGACAAGGACGTTTACGACAAGATTCGAGACGAGGTGGTCCCCGGCATGCTGAAGTCGAAGGGGTCGGTCGGGAGCAGGTCGGTGAGGGTCTGGTGCGCGGGTTGCGCAAGTGGAGAGGAACCTTACTCGATGGCGATGCTTTTCGACCACGTGCTCGGTCGCGAGATCGACAACTGGAACGTCCGTATACTCGGGTCGGACATAGACGACCGGAGCCTTGAGGTCGCCAGAGAAGGCGTTTATCCGCAGATGGATGTGCTCGAGGGCATGGACCCGGACAGGTACTTCGAGAAGCTGGAGACTAGTGACGGGGTTGTTTACCAGGTCCGTGAGCACGTACGCAGGCGGGTCAAGTTTGAGAAGCTGAACCTTTTTGAACTCGAGGGGCGGCGGCACCAGGACATGGTTATGTGCAGGAACGTTCTCATATATTTTTCGCGGGACGTGCAGGCCCGTATCATCGAGATCATAGCTTCGAGCATCATGAGGGAGGGGTACGCTGTCCTCGGGAAATCGGAGACGCTCAGTCGCGAGGCATCCGCGTTTTTCAGGGCGGCGTTCCCGCGCGAGAGGATATACCAGCGCGTCCCGGGGACGGTGAGGCTCGGCGTAGCAAAGGGGGCTGTAAGTGGATGATTCGATCCGCGGGCCTGCTTGGTGATGGATATGGAGATGAGTGAGCGTGGCTGTGGTTAGGGAGAGCCTGGAGAGAACCACGAAGAGAACTAAAGAGAGCCCAGTCGTGAAGTGGTGGCGCATGCTGCCGATGACGCGCAGGTTCTTCCTTCGTACATCGGCCTTCGCCCTTCCTGCCGCTACCCTGGCAGGGGCACTGTTCGTGCGCATACTGGCAGAGGACCGCACGCCCGGCAAGTGGATTGCCGGGGCGCTACTCGGATTAGGCGCAGGGGTGCTGGCGGTGGCCGTCGCCGGCTACGCCGTCATGGCCATGTACGTTAGGCCCCTTGAAAAGCTCGAGGAATTCTCAAGGCGTCTGGTGGACCTTGATTTCAGCATAGAGGTCGCAATAAGCGCGAGGTCCGAGCTGAGGCCGATCAGCCTCGCCCTTAACGAGATGCTCGCATCCCTGCGCGGAATGGCAGACGAGATGCACGGCTTCGCGGACAACGTCGCTGGTTCGAGCAACCTCATGGTCTCGGTGTCGAAGGAGACGAGCGACGTTTTTCAAGCCACAGCTACGACTATATCCTCCCTTGCCAAGGGGGCGGAGGACCAGGTGCAGTCAATGCTGCTGGCTTCGTCCACCATAAACAAGATGGCCGAGGAGGTAGACCGCGTCGCCGAAGCGGCACGCGAGGTCGCGAAATACAGCGGAGAGGCCAGGGTCACCGTCGAGGACGGGGTCGACTCGGTCAATCGTGCCACCGAAAAGATGGGACTGCTGGTGGAGGCCACCGGGGAGACCGCAGGTGCGATGAGGGACCTTGGAGAAAAATCAGAACAGATAGGGCTTATTGTCGACGTGATAACGGACATAGCCGACCAGACCAACCTGCTTGCACTGAACGCGGCCATAGAGGCGGCCCGCGCGGGTGAACACGGCAGGGGCTTCGCCGTTGTGGCCGGAGAGGTCCGCAAGCTCGCGGAGGGGTCGGTCAGGGCGGCCAACCAGATAGCCGCTATAATCAGGGAGATACAAAGGACGATCAACGCGACGGTTGTATCCATGGAGGGCAACGCGAACGAAGCCGACGAGGGCGCTACCATGGTGAGCGAGACGGGCAAGTCACTTTACCGCATCAAGGAGGCGGTAGAGACAATAGGCTTTGAGACCCAGGCGATATCGCAGGCGACCGACGGCATAAACGACGGCACCAACAAGGTGGTGGAGGTAATCGGCACTGTGGCGAGCATATCCCAGGAGTCGGCGTCGAGCACGCAGGAGGTGTCTGCCACCATCCAGGAGCAGACCGCGTCGATGCAGGAAATATCGGCTGCCGCCGCGCAGCTTGCGGAGACCGCGGAGAGGTTAAGGGCGATTATCGCGAGGATAAACACCAGCTGACTCGCCAGGAGGAATAATGGAGGAAGGTGGATTCTCGGTTGACCGCGAAATGCAGATCGTCTCCTTCAGGGTTGGCAGGGAGGAGTTCGGAGTGGACGTGCAGAAGGTGGATGGTGTCATCTCTCCTGTCGATATAACCAAGATGCCGAGATCTCCGGAGTTCGTCGAGGGGATAATTAACCTGCGAGGCCAGATTGTCGCGGTGGTCGACCTTGCCAGGCGGCTCGGCATAGAGGGTTCCAGGAGTGGTGCGGCGACCAGGATTGTCGTCGTGGAGGCCCAGAGCGTCAAGGTCGGGCTGATCGTTGATACCCCGGAGGTCATAAACATAAGCGCGGGAGACGTTGAGCCCAGTCCAGCGCTGGCCAAGGGGGGCATTGAATCTTCGTTCATCAGCGGGGTCGTGAAGCTGGACGACCGCCTGCTGATATTGCTGGACGTGGACAATATTCTCACGGAGAGAGAGCGAGGCGACGTCGGGGTTATCGAATCACAGGGCGCTGGCCGGGAGGAAGGAGCGTAATCCCGGGAGGGGAATGCGCTGATTCGCCTGTAAACAAGGGAGGATTAGGCTTATGGCTCCATCGGTTCTTATCGTTGATGACGCCCTTTTCATGAGGATGATGATCAAGGATATCCTCAGCAAGGACGGCTTCGTGATAGTGGGTGAGGCTGAGAACGGAGTGGAGGCTGTGGAGAAATACGCGGACCTTAACCCCGACCTTGTCACCATGGACATAGTGATGCCGGAGATGGACGGTATCGAGGCCGTGCGCAATATCATCAAGATGGACTCCGGCGCGACGGTCTTGATGTGCAGCGCAATGGGCCAGCAGCCGCTCGTCGTCGAGGCACTGGAGGCCGGCGCAAGGGACTTTATAGTCAAGCCCTTCCAGCCAGCCAAGGTAGTGGAGGCTGTTCGAAAAGCGCTTCATGGCGAGGAATGATGAGCTCACTTGGCGCGCTGCGCTCGGGCAAGAAGATCTCCATCCTCATAGTGGACGACTCCGCGCTGGTTCGGAGAATCCTCTCTGACATGATCTCCCGGGAGCCCGGGATGGAAGTGGCCGGGGTCGCCCGCAACGGCGTTGAGGCGATAAAATTCACCCAGGAGCTGGACCCCGATATTGTCACCATGGACACATACATGCCCGACGTGGACGGCCTCTCCGCGCTCGAGTACATAATGAAGCGCTACCCGCGGCCGGTTGTAATGATATCCGCGCTTGCGAAGAATGGCGCGGAGTCGACCTTGAAGGCGCTGGAAATGGGCGCCGTGGACTTCATAGAGAAGCCCTCACGGTCTCCCGACTCGATAAGCGGCGTCCGGGAAGAAATTATCAGGAAGATAAAGACCGCGGCGCAATCGAAGGCCAGGGAGGTCTTGGAGCGCGCCCGCAAGGTCAAGCCGCCCAGGAAGGTCAGGTTGAGGAAGAGCCCGGTGCGCGGGGGCAGGGTCGTCGTTGTGGGCGCTTCAGCAGGGGGGCCCAGGGCACTTGCTCAGATAATCCCCACGCTGCCGGAGGATCTGCCCGCCGCCGTTGCGATAGTCCAGCACATGCCCGAGCAGTTCACCGGCTCCTTCGCGGAAAGGTTGAACTCCAAGTCCCTGATCGAAGTATCAGAGGCAAGGCAGGGCGAGGAGATTTCCGAGGGGAGGGTGTACGTGGTGCCCGGCGAGAGGGACATGGTGTTTGAGGTTTTCGGCGCGCGGGGTGTGCGTACCAGGTTGATGCCGACGGTGGCCAAGCACGGCGCGAGCCCGGTCGTGGACGTCACGATGGAGAGCGCCGCGCAGGTGTTCGGCGGGAGGGCGATAGGGGTGCTCCTGTCCGGGATGGGAAGCGACGGCGCGATGGGGCTCGGGATGATAAAGAACGCCGGTGGCGATACCATCGCGCAGGACGAGGAGACCAGTCTCGTGTTCGGTATGCCGCGTGCCGCCATAGAGAGGAAGCTCGTCGGCGAGGTTTTACCGGTTGAGAAGATAGCCGAGGCGATAGTCGCACGGCTTTGATCGGCAAGGAAGGCTTTCGCGATGGAGATGGATATCTCCCAGTACAAGGAGCTGTTCATAACCGAGGCGCAGGAGCACCTGGATTACCTCAACAAGTTCATGCTGGAACTGGAGGGTGACCAGGGGAACCTCGAGGTCATAACCGAGATATTCCGCTCCGCTCATACGCTTAAAGGCATGTCCGCGACGATGGGCTACGGCCAGTTGACCGAGCTCGCCCACGAGATGGAGAACCTGCTCGAGCAGCTCCGCGTCGGCGATACGCCCGTGGACTCGCACGTGATCGACACCCTGTTTGCCTGCCTCGATACCATCGGTGCGATGGTAGACTCGATAGCGGAGGACAGGCAAGAACCGGTTGACTACCGTGCGCTTGTCTCCGAGATAAGGGGCATTGTCGAAGTGGCCGAGGAGCCCGCTGGACCACCGGCTGCCGGGGTGGGAGAGGGAGAGGTCGCCCCCAGGGAGGAGACGCCGGGTGAGGAGCGGGCTGTTGAGGCTGCCCCCGAGGTTGAAGCTGGGGGTATTCCAACGGAGAAAACGGATGCCGTGCTCGAGATAGACGGGCAGGACGTGCCGAGGTACTCGTCTGTACTCGGGATGAGCGTCATCAGGATTACCGTGAAGCTCGATGCCGGATGTCTGCTCAAGTCGGTCCGGGCGTTCATGGTCTTCAAGAAGCTTGCACAGCTTGGCGAGGTGATTTCGAGCCTGCCGTCAATCGAGTCGCTTGAGGATGAGAAGTTCGAGGACAGTTTTCAGGTCGGCTTCGCGACTTACGAGCCTCCCGATAAGGTGGAAAGCGCCCTCATGAGCATAGCCGAGGTAGCGAGCGTGAGGATCGAGGCCGTTCTTGATCCGGAAAGGCCCAAGGCGGAAGAGAGCCCCGCACCAACCGCGGCTGCCGAGAAGAGACCCGTCACGATGGCCAGGAAGGCGCAAAGCGTGCGCGTGAACATCACCCGCCTCGATACATTGATGAATCTGGTCGGTGAGCTGGTGATAAACAGGACCCGCCTCGACCAGGTTGCCTCCGGTTCAGAGATCCCCGGACTGCGGGAGGCGCTCGACCAGGTGGCACGCCTGACCGCGGAGCTGCAGGAAGAAATCATGAAGACGCGGATGGTTCCGGTGGAGAACGTCTTCAACAGGTTCCCCCGGATGGTACGTGATCTTGCGAGGTCGCAGGACAAGGACGTCGACTTCGTGGTGGAGGGAAAAGAGATCGAGCTGGACAGGACGATTCTGGACGAGATAAGCGACCCGCTCATGCACATGATAAGAAACGCGGTGGATCACGGTATAACCGATCGCGAGGACAGGAGGAGGAGGGGAAAGCCGGAGAGGGGCATCGTCAAGCTGTCGGCTTACCGTGACCGCAACTACGTCGCGATAGAGGTCGAGGACGACGGAGAGGGCATCGACCCCGAGGCGACGTTCGACCTTGCCGAGCGTGAGGGCCTCATAGGCGAGGAGGAAAGGAGGCAGTTCACCGCTGAAAACCTGCTGGACGTAATTGTCATCCCGGGATTCTCGACCAGCGAGGAGGTCAGCGGCGTATCGGGAAGGGGAGTGGGAATGGATTTCGTGAAGGCCAGGGCCGAGTCGCTGGGCGGCTTTGTGATCCTGGACACGGCCGTGGGGCGCGGGACGAAGGTCACGCTCAAGCTGCCGCTAACGCTTGCCATCGTCCAGGCGTTGATGGTCGAGGTTGCCGATGAGACGTACGCGATCCCGCTCGGCACGGTCCGCGAGACACAGGTGATCGATCCAACTGAGATCAGGACGGTCCAGAACCACGAGGCCATTTTCCTGCGGGATGAGACGATACCGCTGGTACGCCTTGACGCCCTGCTCGGAAGCGAAATGGTGTTGAACGGCAACGAGCCGTTCCCGGTTGTCATCACCGAGGTTGGCACGCGGCTCGTCGGGGTCGGCGTTCACGAGCTCCTGGGGCAACAGGAGATCGTGATAAGGTCGCTCGACAAGTTCCTTAAAGGTGTCGAGGGGTTTGCCGGTGCGACTATACTCGGGACCGGCAGAGTCGCGTTGATTCTGGATATTCCCGGCCTGTTGAGTCGGAGCGCAGGTGCATAGAAAGGATGAACGTATGGCCCGGAGCGGGACAAGTGGAGAGCTTTCACCAGAACAGATGAATGCCCTGGGGGAAGCCGGCAACATAGGCGCCGGGAATGCCTCGATAGCCCTGTCCCAGATGGTGGGCAAGAAGGTGGAGCTTTCGGCCCCGCGGGCGAACCTGTTGCCCCTCGCGAGCGTTCCAGGGCTTGCCGGAGGGCCCGAGGTCCCTGTCGCTGGGATATACATGCGCATCAAGGGCGATTGCCCCGGTAGCATCCTCCTGCTTCTTGAAAGGGAGAGCGCACTTTCGCTGGCGGACGTGATGATCGCATCTAGCTTGTCGGGTGCCGAAGATATGGCGGTTCGGCAGTCGGCACTCGAGGAGACCGGCAGCATCCTGTCCGGCGCTTACCTCAATTCGCTCGGAGAGCTGACCGGCCTTTTCTTCAAGCCGTCAGTTCCCGGCTTCGCGATGGACATGGCCGGCGCGATCCTGGAGCACGTACTGGTTGACGTGGCCGAGTTCGAGGATTACGTCCTGGTGGTGGAGACTGATTTCAAGATCTCCGGACAACTCATCCGCGGCCACCTTGTTCTTTTCCCCGACCAGGGCGCTCTCGGCGCGATCCTGGAGCGTTTGGGGGTACCCTTTGGGTGAAGTCGTGAGCGTGGGCGTCGCGGAGATGAAGTTCTCGGATGAGTCCGGGACCCTGGCGAGCTACGGGCTCGGTTCGTGCGTAGCGGTGGCGATGTACGACCCTCTGAGGAAGGTGGGTGGCCTTGCACACGTGATGCTGCCTGAGAGCAGGGGGACCGACAGCGAGGAGGCCCCGGGAAAGTACGCGAACACCGCGGTGTCGCGGCTGGTCGAGGAGCTGGTGCAGCTGGGCGCGTGGCGGACCGGGTTGCGCTGCAAGATAGTCGGCGGCTCGCAGATGTTCGACATACCCGGCAACAACCAGCGGGCCGCCAACTCTCCGCACACCCACATCGGTGCCAGGAACGTCGAGGGAGTCAAGCGGGAGCTCGAGAGGCTCAGGATCCCACTGGTCGGTGAGGATACGGGCGGCAACTATGGTCGAAGCATCAAGTTCAACACCTCCACCGGCGAGGTGGAGGTGAAGTCTATATACTACGGCCTCGCTTCCATCTGACCCGGAGCTCGAGAAGCCGGTGCGATTTCCACGACTTGACTGCGCCCACCTCGTGCAGAATCTCGCTTCTTTACCGTTGGCTTAAATCGGGTTTTTGGGTAAAAATTTGCAGGGGAACCTGGTCGCATCCGGAGGGGTTGTTATTGGCGGCTCAGAGAAGGAAGATCCTTGATCTTGACCGGTCCCTCGTGGCCGCGCTTCCGGGCAATTGCGCGACCTGCTGTTTCTGGGAGACCGACGGCGCCGGCTCACCCGGCGCGTGCCCTGCCGGCGAGGGCAAGGAGGACTGGGTCTCGCGGGTCCTGGAGGGGGGGTTCAGTCCGGGCAAACTCATTATGAACGATAACGTATCGCTCGGTTACGTACAGTTCACTCCCGCCGGGATGGTCCCTCGTCTGTCCGGCATGCTCTACCCCGTGCCCTCGGATGACTCGATATATATTACCTGTGTTTACGTCGTACCCGGGCTTCGCTGCAGGGGTTTGGGAAGGTTGCTTCTTGACTCGGTATCGAGGTTTCTTCACCGCAGCAGGGCCAGGGTGCTCGAGACCCACGGCCTGTCCCAGGACAGGTGCGCTCCGCCGGGACCCGCTGGTTTTTTCGAAGCGTACGGTTTTCGGGAGGTGAAGGGGCATCCGGAAGCTCCGCTGCTGCGCCTCGACTTGAGGTCGCTTGTCCCACTGCAGGAAAGCATCCAGTCGCTTCTTGAGCGGCTGCCTCTGCCTTCGCTTGCGGGGGGCGCATTTCCCCGCACCAAAGCATAAAAAGAGACCTCACCCCTTTTATGCTTGGCCCTCAGCCTTTGATGTGATTCCTTCGAAGTACTTTTTGGTTGCCTCGGCGATAGCCACCGCGATTTTCTCGATGAAAGAATCGTCGGCAAGGAGCTTTTCTTCCTCGGGGTTCGTTATGAAGGCGGGTTCGATGATGACCACGGGCATACGTGTTTCCCTGAGAAGAGGGAATGCGGTGCCGTGTGCCCGGCAGTCCGGCGCGTTGAGCCTCTCGACCAGCTCATCCTGGAGGTGGTTAGCCAGCCTGTATCCGTATGGTGAGCGATAGTGGCCCCTCGCGAAGTAGAACGAAGAGGAACCGCGCGCCTTGGCGTCCTGAGACGCGTTGAGGTGGATACCCAACACCAGTTCGACCCCCTGCTCGTTGGCTCGCGCGGCCCGTTCCTTTTCGGAGATGCTCTCCGCCGGCCGCCGCGACAGGACGACGACTGCCCGGTGTTGTTCCACAAGTATCTTTCCCAGGCGCTCGGCTATGCGTTCGGCCACCTCGCTCTCCCTGAGACCGCTGGGGCCGACATGGCCGGGGTCTGGAGGGAAGCCGTGACCGGGGTCCACCATGATCCACCTGTCCTGGATCCCGCCGGTTGGAAGGCCTTTTTCCGTCTCGCGTACGGACGCCACGCTGCTCGGCCTGGTGACGCGGGAGAGCCTCATCAGAGCTTCCACCGTCTTCGTACCTACTATGCCGTCGGCCGGGATGCCCAGGTTGCGCTGGAACTGTTCGACGGCCAGCGTGGTGTCGTCGTCGAAGATGCCGTCCTCCTTGCCGCTGTAGAAGCCGAGCGAGTTCATCCGCTGCTGGAGTTCCGCGACGTCATCGCCCCGAAACGGTGGCTCTCTCAGGTAGAGGAAACGGCTGCCAAGTGCGCGGCTCGCCTCAACCAGAGACCTCCATGCCTCGGGGCCCATTATGCCGTCGGCGATCAACCCTCTCTGTTGCTGGAATGCCCGCAGGGCCGAGTCGGTCACCGGGCCGAAGAGCTCCTTTTCGATCTCTTCACATTCCTTGTCCAAAAAACCGGCTGTGACCAGGCGACTCTGTATGTCCCTGATTTCTCGCCCGCTGTTTCCCTGTCTAAAAAGCTTCACTTACCCTCCGGCCGCCTGTCCCTTCCGCGCATGGCCCGGCTACCGGATGCGCACCAGGGATCAGGTATGGCCTGGACATTTCTGACTCATTCGACCAAGGTTCAACTGAAGATTATATCTCAAGCAACCTCTGGAACGGCGGCGGCAGCGGTGGTAGGGCGCTCCATTTTGACTTTGAGAACAGCGTCTACATATACTAGACTTGACTGTGCTAGGTGGGGAGCTAGCGGTGCCCTGTACCCGCAATCCGCTACAGCGGGGCCGAATTCCCACCGGAGGTCCTCAGAGACTGGTGCCGCTGCTCCTGTAAGCGGTGTTGAAGGCTGGGTCCCGCGCAACGGAAATTTGTGAACCCCGTCAGGTCCGGGAGGAAGCAGCGGTAAGCAAAACCTTCCGTGTGCCGTGGAGCAACCTGGTTGGAGCTGGCTGCAAGGGTGGAGCCCGATCCCAGGGGTCGATGGTGGGTGCACAGTCACTCTATTTTGGCCTGCTCTTGTATGCGCTTTTGAGACGGGGAAGCGATGGAGCATATTACTCTTTACCGCAAGTGGAGACCACAGACTTTTGAACAGGTCGTCGGGCAGCGACACGTCACCAGCACGCTGGCCAACGCGCTGTCCGGAGGGAGGCTCGTCCACGCGTACCTTTTCAGCGGTCCCCGGGGCACCGGGAAGACGAGCACCGCGCGAATCCTCGCCAAGGCCATAAACTGCGTCGAGGGACCGACCGCCACGCCCTGCAACGTCTGCGATGCCTGTGTGTCTATCTCCGAGGGCACGGCGCTCGACGTTATAGAAATTGACGCCGCCAGCAACCGGAAGATCGATGAGATAAGGGACCTGCTCGATAAGATCCCGTACGCTCCCACCGCGCTTCGATCCAAGGTTTACATCATCGACGAGGTCCACCAGTTGACGCCGGAGGCTTCCAGCGCGTTGCTGAAGACGCTCGAGGAACCCCCGGGACACGTCATTTTCGTCCTCGCCACCACCGAGCCGCACAAGATACTCCCGACGATCGTGTCGCGGTGCCAGAGGTTTGACTTCAGCCTGGTGTCGACTCCCGAGATCTCCGGCCTGCTCGGGCATATAGCCTCGGAGGAGGGCATCGATGTCGAGGATGGGGCAATTGGGATGATAGCGGAGCACGCTCACGGGTCTGTGCGTGACGCGATCGGGGTGATGGACCAGATTGCGAACCTGGAGGGCGAGAAGGTCACCCAGGAGCAGCTTGCCGAGATGCTGGGCGAGGTGGAGTCTGAGCTCGTCTTCGAGATGGTGAACCTCATCACCGACAGGGACACCGCCGGTTCCCTTACGCTCGTAGGGAGGATGCTCGACAGCGGCAAGGACCCGAGGCGTTTCGTGGAGTCGCTTATATCGCACCTTCGCTCGATATTTCTCGTGCAGAACGCGGCGAACCCCAGGGAGATTGTCGAGGCGACCGATGAACACTTCCGGCGGCTTGAGGACCAGGCAAAAACGCTCAGCCGATACGAGGTCCTGAAGCTCATAGAGCGTCTTGGAGATACGCACCGGGAGATGCGCTGGAGCGAGAACCCGAGGATCGTGCTCGAGTGCGTGCTGGTGAAGGCAACGAGACTGGACGTGGATGTAACACTTGAAGGCCTCCTTTACCGCATCGGAGAGCTGGAAAAGAAGATGGAGGCTGCCGGGGAGGGGGCGATAAAGCCGCCGGGGGAGAGCACTGTGGCACCGGTGAAGGAGGTAGAAACCGCTGCTCCTGTATCGGAGAAAGCGAAAGCGGGGAAGCGGACGGCGGCGAAGGGTCGGGTGAAGGTTTCGGCGGAAAAAACGGAGGAGCCAGAGGAGCGTCCTGCCCCCGAGAAGACAGTGACGGGAGAATTAGCCGGCAAGGCGGAGGCGAAGAGGGCCTGGATGGCTGTACTGGCGGAGCTTAAGAAACAGGGACAGATGAAGCTCTACGCCGTGCTCATGAAAGCGAGGGTCCAGAGCGCCGCCGAAGGAGAGGTCGTGCTCGCATTCCCGGAGGACGCCTCATTCCAGCAGGAGCTGCTCAAGGGCTCCGGAGACCTCTCACTGGTCGAGGAGATGCTGTCGGGCTTCATGGGGAAGCCGGTGAGGCTCAAGCTGGAGCAATCCGGTCGAAGGAAGGCAAGCGGTGGCGAACCTCGGTCAGCCGGGGCGGGCAGTCCCGATAAGGCAGTGGACGAGCCTGCGGGGGAGAGCGAGGTAAGAACGGATGCGGGCGAGAAAAAGGCCGCAAGCAGTGACGAGATCGCGAAGATCGTCCTGGATAATTTCGGCGGGGAGATAATCGAGAACAGGGAGAAAGGGAGGGAGTAGCAGTGTCCAAAGGCAAGTATTATCCGCGGGCGGCAAAGGGGCCCAAGGGTGGCGCGCAGGACATGATGAAGCAACTTCAGCAGGTACAAAAACAACTTGCCGAGGCACAGGATTCCTTGGCCGAGGAGACTGTCGAGTACACCGCGGGCGGTGGGATGGTGAAGGTCGTCGCCGACGGCCGGCAAAATATCCGCGAGGTCAATATCGACCCTCAAGTGGTTGACCCCGAGGACGTGGGGATGCTCGAGGACCTTGTCCTGGTGGCGGTCAACGGCGCCATGGAGGAAGCTGAAAGACTTGCAGCAGAGCGCATGGAAGGAATAACCGGCGGCATTGAAATACCGGGGCTTTAAAGGTCGATCATGGCTTTCTACGCGGCACCTGTCGAGAAGTTGATCGAACAACTGTGCAAGCTCCCGGGCATCGGGCCAAAGTCGGCCCAGAGGCTTGCCTTCCACCTGCTGTCAGTTCCCAGGTCGGACGCGGTCGAGCTTGCCCGGGCGATAGTCGAGCTCAAGGACAAGGTGAGGTTCTGCAGAATCTGCTTCAACATCAGCGAGGGCGAGGTCTGCGGCATATGTTCTGATCCCAGGAGGGACGACTCGCTTCTGTGCGTTGTGGAGGAGCCAAGGGACGTAACGGCGGTGGAGCGAACGGGCAGGTTCCGCGGCAGGTACCACGTGCTGGGCGGGGCGATATCGCCTATCGATGGCGTCGGGCCCGAGGAACTGCGCTTCGAGGAGCTGGTGCGGCGCTTGAGGGCCGGGGAGGTCTCCGAGGTCATTGTCGCCACGAACCCCAACGCGGAGGGGGAAGCGACAGCCCTATACCTCGCGCAGCTTATCAGACCACTCGGGATAAAAGTGACGAGGATAGCGAGCGGGCTACCGGTGGGGGGCGACCTCGAGTACGCTGACGAGATCACCCTCGGCCGCGCCATGGAGGGCCGTACCGAATTATAGATGGGGTCAGGTCTTGATTTCTGCTTGCTTTGCTAATATAATGCTGCTGCAATTTCATCTATTAAAAATGTATGCAACCCTGTTCGTCTTACTCTCGTCTCCTTTTATCCCAAGCCCTCGCGAGCTGGCCCTGGCTCTCTGACCGCACCCGGTCCTCTCGACGAGGTCGAGTAACCACTCATCTATTGGTGCCTTTAAGCGCAAGATAGCAATCAGGCAGCGGCCCCCTAATCAAAACAAGAACCCTAAAGGCTAGACATTGCTGGGGGCGGCCGCTTCCTGATTGCTACGGGGCCTTCGTAATAGGGCCTCCCGCCCTTCCAGACGTTTATCACCAGGAATTCGCCGTTGTGGACCTCCAGGGAAACACCCCGCAGCGCTTCTACCACCTTGTCGCCCATGCGGTAGTGTTTGACCAGATCACGCGTCTCTACCCACTCTTCCCAAGGTTTACCGCGGGATGAAGGGTGCTGCAGCGTTGGCCGAGTTCTGGCGCCGGTTTGCGAGAAGTACGAAAACACCTCAAAAGAAGAACCCTTTCTAATGCTCGTCGGGCGGGAACACGGGCTAGATCTTCACTCCCTGCCCGTCCCGCAACTTCTCCGTGCCCTTTACTACGACTCTATCGCCGGCCTTGATTCCTCCGAGAATCTCCGCGTTTGCGTCGGTGGTAATCCCGACCGAGATCTCCGTGAGGCGCGCCTTGCCGTTGACCACCTTGAAGACGTACTTCTTCCCCTTCCTTTCGACGATAGCCTCGATCGGCACGACCGGGACTCCCTGTTTCTCTGCGACCACCAGGTTGGCCGAGCCCGACATTCCTATCTTAAGGCTTATGTCGGTGGGGTCCACCTTTATGGTTACCTCGAAGGCGGTGGCCCCGGCCTCGTTCGTGGTCGCCGTATCGGCGACCTTGACCACCCTTCCGGGGAAACTCCTTTCCGGATATGCCTCCAGGCTTACGGTCGCCCGCTGGCCGGGTTGTATTCTCGCTATATCTGATTCGTCGACCTTCGCCGACATAGACATGTTCTTGAGGTCCACTATCGTGAACAAAGGGCTTCCCGGCATAATGAAGGAGCCCGGGACAAGTGGGCCGCCGGACGGAAGGCCGAGGCTGCCTAAAGAGCTGGTCATTCCTGTCGATGCAGACAGGTTGAGCCCGGAGGGGATCAGGCTTCCAAAGCTGCTCATCAGACTCGACATCATGCTCTGCAGGTTCAAGCCGCCGGTTACCGCGCTCACGAGCGTACCCGCTACGGGCGCGGTGATCGTCGCGGCTTTCAGGTTCTTCTGCGCGTTCTCGATCACCTTGCTGGCCGACGCTTCCTGCGCCCCGGTGCTGTAGCCGCCGCCCTCGACCGGGGTAACGGGCGGGAGCGGCTGCGACCTCGAGGCCTGGTAGTTCTTGTACGAGTTCTCGACCGCCTGGAGCGCCGCCATCCGCTGCTCCTCGGGCAGCAGGGCGATCAGGTTCTGCTCCAGCGTGTACAGTGCGGCGACGCCGGCGTCCATGCGCGAGAGGACCGATTCGAAGGCGTTGCTGATGGAACCGGTGAGATTCCCAGCGCTGGCTGACAGGCTGTTGAACATGCCGGCGAGACTCTGCACTGACTCCAGAGATGCCTCCGCTGAAAGGAGTGACTGCTCCAGGCTTGAAGTATCGAGCTGGACCAGGGCCTGGCCCGCGGCGACGTCCTGCCCGTCCTGGGCGTAGACCTGCGCGACGGAGCCGGAGACCTGCGGCATCACCTGTGTGGGGCTGCTCGCCAGCAGGGACCCGGCGGTCATCACCGTTTCCTCGATTGAGCGGGGTCCGACCCTCTCGACCTCTACTTTTGTAGAGGGTCCGCCGCACCCGGCGGAGATGCCGGCGACCAGGGCGACAGCCAGTGCCACCTTCACGCCGACTGCAAATACTTTGCCTGATTTCACTTCTACCTCCCAGAATGGCAGCCTTAATATAAGGGCGCCCCTGGTGTTAGTCAAACCAAATGTGTGGAAACCTGTTGTCCACCAGACGCTGAATGAGGCCGCCGACAGCGGTACGGCTGGCGTGGGCGTACTATCAGGTGCCCAGGAGTGCCAGCAAGACGATGAGCCCGTTGTAGAGAGCGTGGCCAACGACGGGGGCGGCGATCGTCCTGTTCTTCTCGTAAAGGTAACACAGCCCGTAGGCGAGCACGAGCCTTGGCAGGAAGCCGACCAGCTCAAAGTGGACTGCCGCGAATATCAGGCTGTTCACTACCATGGCCGGCTGCATGTCCATGCGGTTGCGGAGCGACGGATAGAGGTAACCGCGGAAGAAAATCTCTTCGCACACCGGTGCAAGCACCACGAGCGCGAAAACGAGTATGAGGATGAGAGACACACTTACCCCGCCTGAGGACGATTTTTTGATGGCCTGGCTCACATAATCTACACGAGTAGGCTCTATTACTTTCTGGGAAAGGTAGGCAAGTACCATCGCGGCCACGAACAGGGGCAGACCCAGGCCGATTCCCCAGACAAGACCTTTACCCATGCCGTGGAGCCGGAGCCCCAGTGCCGAGGGAGTACTTTTGTGCCGGTACTTGACCGAGTAGAACGTGCCGGACAGAAGAAACGCGTAGAGTATGCAGCTAGAAAGGAACAGGAGAAGAATCTCGGCCGTGGTGGTTGAAGCTACCTGACGCAGGAGCAAGTAATAGATGGCGACGCTGAACGCCGCTGCCAGGGCCATCGACAGAAAGAATATCAACAGCGCTTCGCCGACCCCCCAGGGGGCGCCGGGGAAGACGACGGCCCTCGCCGGTTTTGCGGTGGGGCGGTATGCAACCCCCTGCGGATACGCTGTCAGGTACTGTGCCGCGCAATCGATGCAGTAGTTTCTACCACCAAGGAGCGCGCGGCAGGAGGGGCAAGCGTATCGCCCGCAGTTCACGCACCTGGCGACGGCGGGAGATCCTGGATGTCTCGAGCAACAGGGAGGGCCCTGGCTTTCCCCGACCGGGGTACCCGGTGTCTCCATCTGTTACCAGCTCCTTTTCACGCCGGGCGCCTCAAAGACCCTGACCCTTTCCATGCGGAAGTGACCTCGCAGTCATCCAAGCAGCAGTTCGGCTATCTGGACGGCGTTGAGCGCGGCACCCTTCCGAAGGTTGTCGCTCACGATCCACATGTTCAAGGCGTTTTCAGCGGAGTCGTCCTTCCTTATCCTGCCGACGTAGGAAGGGTCCTTGCCTTCGCAGTCGATCGCCAGTGGGTACAGGTTTTTCGCCGGGTCGTCTATGACCTCTACCCCCGGCGCGCCGGCCAGGATCTCCCTAGCCTCCTCGGGCTCGACAGGTCCGGCAAACTGGATGTTGACCGACTCGCTGTGGCCGACGAACACAGGGACCCGGACCGCAGTGGCGGTCACCGGGAGGTCCGGCTCCCCCATTATCTTGCGGGCCTCGTCCACCATCTTCATCTCTTCCTTTGTGTAGTCGTTGTCGAGGAATACATCTATGTGGGGCAGTACGTTGTATGCGATCTGGTGGGGGTAGACATCTACCACGACCCGCCTGTCCTCCTCGATGTCCCTTATCTGCTGCTTCAGTTCCTCGACCGCCTCCTTGCCTGTGCCGGAGACCGACTGGTAGGTCGATATTACGACCCTCCGGATGGTGAACTCCTTGTGGAGGGGGTCCAGCACAACGACCAGCTGGATGGTGGAGCAGTTCGGGTTCGCGATTATGCCGCTGTTCTTGTGCGCTTCGGCCGCGTTGACCTCGGGGACGACCAGCGGCACCTCGGGGTCCGTGCGGAACGCGCTCGAGTTATCGATAACGACCGCTCCCGCGCCGGCGGCGACGGGTGCGTACTTTTTCGAGATCGATGCACCCGCGGAGAAGAGGGCGATGTCGACATCCTTGAACGAGCCTTCGTCCAGTACCCCGACGTCGATAGTCTTCCCGCGGAAATCGAAGGACCTTCCGCGGGAGCGCTCCGAAGCAAGGAGCTTCAACCCCTTGAGGGGGAAGCCCCTCTGCTCGAGGACCTTTCTCATTTCCTGCCCCACCATGCCGGTCGCGCCGACGATGGCGACGCGTGGCTCTTTCATCGTTTTCCTCCTTAAGGCGATCACAACGGGCTAAAAACAGACCTCATATCTGGAAACGTGCCAGGCGCGCGAAAGGTTGCCTTGCGCGCTTAAAGGCCGAAGTGCTCGTGAAGCGCCTTTACCGCCTTCTCGCCGGCCTCGCGCCTTACCACGCACGATATCTTGATGGGCGACGTGCTGATCATCTCGATGTTGATATCGTTGTCGGCCAGAGTCCCGAACATCTCGGCGGCTACTCCGGGATGGGTCCGCATACCCGCGCCGATGAGGCTGATCTTGGCTATTCCCTCGTCGAAGTTGCAGCCCTCCGCCCCTATAGACTCGCCGATCTCCTCGACCAGCTTTTTCGCCTTTCCGAGGTCATCGAGGCTTACCGTGAAGGAGATGTCAGTGCGCGCTCTCTCGCTCACGTTCTGTATGATCATGTCCACGTTGACGTTAGCGTCCGCCAGCGCGCCGAAGAGCCTGGCGGCGACGCCAGGCCTGTCGGGGACGCCTATGATCGTCACCTTGGCCTCGCTGAAGTCGTGTGTCACCGCGCTGATAATGGCCTTTTCCATGATGTCATCCTCGTTTCTTACCCAGGTCCCCTCCCCGACGTGGAAGCTGGACCTGACGTGCAACGGCACGTTGTAGTTTCGTGCGTACTCGACGCACCGGGACTGCAGCACCCTGGCGCCGGTAACCGCCATCTCCAGCATCTCCATGAACGAGACCTCTTCGAGCTTGTGCGCCTCCTGCACTATGCGCGGGTCCGCTGTGAAGACACCGTCAACGTCAGTATATATCTCACAGTAATCAGCGTGTAGTGACGCTGCCAGCGCGACCGCAGTGGTGTCGGACCCGCCGCGTCCGAGTGTGGTTATCTCACCTTCGCCGGTGACTCCCTGGAACCCGGCCACCACGACCACGCGGTCCTTGCGCAGTTCCTCGATAAGGTGTTCCGTGTTGATGTGCATGATCTTCGCCTTTGTATGCCACCTGTCGGTGACGATCTCCACCTGTTGGCCGGTCATGCTTATCGCTTCCTGGCCCAGCTCGTTGATGGCCATGGCGAGGAGAGCCATGGAGACCTGTTCGCCTGTGGCGAGAAGCATGTCCATCTCGCGTTCGGGCGGGCTTAGTGAGACCGCGCGCGCGAGCTCCAGGAGCTCGTCTGTAGTATTACCGAGCGCGCTAACGACCACGACGACATGGTCGATCCTCTTTTTGCTGTCGACCACCCGCCGCGCCACGTCTTTTATCTTCTGAACGTCGGCGACCGAGGTCCCCCCGAACTTCTGTACTACGATAGACATTCTTACAACACCTACTCTATATTTAACCCGCGTCGTCTTTATAACCTCGCGTGTTGAAGTAAATAGTATAGTGATGGCGGGATTTTCCCACAACCGCGAGCACGGGATAACGACTGCAATTAGAGTGCCAGACGGGTATTTTCAGGCCTTGGCCTTTTGCCTCTCGGCCTCCCAGTAGCGGAGCTTCGTCCTGTCGATAGGCCCGAGCTTTTTCACCACTTCCACTATTTCCTTTATTTCGGAAGCAAACTTCTCTCCCTCGGCGGCGGAGATCCATGCGAGCTGCAGCCGCTCGGGCTCCACTCCGAGCGAGGCCAGGTACGGCCGAAGCGCATTGAACCTCGCCTCGGTCATCAGGTTGGCACTTATATAGTGGCAGTCGCCGATGTGGCAGCCGGACATCAGCACGCCGTCGGCGTTTTGGCGGAAGGCCTCGAGCACGTAGAGCGGGTCGATGCGGGCCGAGCACATCAGGCGGATGATCCTCACGTTCGGCGGGTACTGGAAACGGCTGACGCCCGCGAGGTCGGCGCCGGCGTATGAACACCAGTTACAGGTGAAGGCGAGTATCTGGGGCTCGAAGTCGGGGCCCGACTTGCCGGGCTCGGGGAACGCCGCCTTTATCTGCGCCATGGTCTGGTCTTCCGTGAAGTGCTGCGTCGTTATGGCGAGAGTGGGACACCCCGCCGCGCAGGCGCCGCAACCCTTGCATAACGCCGCGTTGATGGAAGATACCCAGTGGCCCACCTCATCGACAGTCATGGCGACTGCCCCGAACTGGCAGACCCACGCGCAGAAACCGCAGCCAATGCAGGACTGCTGGTCGACGCGCGACGTGATGGCCTCTGTGTTGACGGTGCCCTGGCTCATCGGGTTGACGGCGTGAGAGGCGGCGGCATGCGCTTGCGCCACGCTCTCGGCGATGTCCTTGGGACCCTGCGCCGTACCGCAGACGTATATCCCGTCCGTCGCGAAGTCGACGGGACGGAGCTTGACGTGCGCCTCGAAGAAGAACTTGTCCTGGCCCACCGGGACCCTGAGCATCTTCGCGAGGTCAAGTCCCCCCTGCGTCTGTACGAGCGGCGAGGACAGAACGACTATGTCCGCGGGGATCTCGACCTCTCGACCCATGAGGTCGAGGTAAGTCTTCACGCTGAGTCGGCCGTCCTGGCCCGACACCTCGGGACGGCGTTCCGGGTTGTACTTCCGGAAGCGGATGCCAGAAGCGCGCGCTCTCTTGTACCACTCTTCCTGGATGACGCCGTAGACCTCGATGTCGTTATGGATGACGCAGATATTCGCCTCCGGATATTTCTCCTTGAGGGCGATAGCGTTCTTTATCGCGACCATGCAGCATATCCGGTTGCAGTAGGAAACGCGCTGGCCCCTGCTCCCGACGCACTGTATCATGACGACGTCCTTGACCTCGCCAAGCCGGCCCTCGTTAAGCATCACCTCGAGCTGCCCCTGCGTCACGACGTTCTCGAGACCTCCATAGCCGTAGAGCCCCTCGGGCTTCATCTCCTCCGCCCCGGTCGCCACGATAACCGTGCCCACCTTGAAGACCTCATCCCTGTCACTGAGTCCGACAGTGACGTCGAAGTTCCCGAAGTACCCATCGATGGATTTCAAAGCGGCGCCTGTGTAAAGGTGGATCCCGGGGTTCTTCTTTATGCGCTCGAGGCAGTTCTTGATGACCCTCTGCGGGTCGGCGCCGGTTGGCGAGAGGGCGTGAAGGCTCCTGAGCATCCCCCCGACCTCGTTCTCTTTCTCGACGAGGTAGACCTCGTAGCCCTGGCCCGCGATCGACTCGGCCGCGGTCATGCCGCTTATGCCGGCGCCGATGACCAGGGAGGCGGGGTGGATGTCTAAGGATATCTCTTCGAGCGGTTGGAGAAGCGCAGCCCTCATGACGCTCATACGCACGAGGCCCTTGGCCTTGTCCGTGGCGCGTTCCCAGTCATGCATGTGCACCCAGGAGCACTGGTCGCGAATGTTCGCGAACTCGAAGAGGTACCTGTTGAGCCCCGCTTCCTCGCAGGCCGCGCGGAACAATGGCTCGTGTGTGCGGGGTGTGCATGACGCGACGACTACGCGGTTGAGGTCGTGCTTGACGATCGCGCCCTTTATGGCGGAGATGCCGTCCTCGGCGCACGTGTAAAGGTTGCGTTCCGCGTAGACGACGTTTGGAAGTGTGCGGGCGTACTCGGTAACATCGGGAACGTCAAGGAAACCAGCGATGTTGACACCGCAGTGACAGATGAAAACCCCGATGCGGGGCTCGCCCGACACTTCCACAACCTGTCTCTTCGCTGGTTTCTTATCTTGCTTCTCCGCCGCCTTCTTGGCCGCAGGCTTCTTTCCGCTCGCCTTCTTCCCGGCAGATTTGGATGCTGCCTTTTTTACGACCGTTTTTGGGGACGCTGATATTGCGGCCCCTTTTGCTGCGGCCGCCTTCTTTTCTGTCAAAGCCCTCCCTACTTACTACTACCGCTTCCTCGCAGGCGCCTTCCTCTTGGCGGGCTTCCTCGCCGGCTTCCTCTTGGCGGGCGCCTTTTTCTTGGCGGGATTCCTCGCCGGCTTGCGCGCGGCCTTCTTCTTCGCCGGCGCCTTCCTCTTCGGTGCGGCCTTCTTCTTGGCCGGCTTCCTCGCTGCCTTCTTGGCTGCCATCTCCTACCTCCTATCTCCCTGCCCCGGCGTTTGCCGGAGACTTCCTGCCGTGTTCCTTGATAGCCCGTGCCGCCCTGTCGGCGGCGCCCCCTCCCTGCGTCACGGCGTCGGTGACATCCATCGGGCGCGTGCACGCTCCCGCGATGTATATACCGGGCACGTCGGTGTCCATTGGCGCGAGCATATCATCAATCGCTTTAAAGAAATCATACTCATCAATATTAATTCCAAGTACTGAAGCTAACTCCTTTAATCCCGGCGGCGGTACGAACGCTACCGAAAGCACGACCATGTCCACCTCGAGTTTCTTGACTCCGCCGGACTCCGTGTCATCATACCAAACGCAAAGGTTGTTAGTCTCAGGGTCTTCCGCGACCTCTCCGGGACGTGCCCTTATGTACTCGATGCCGTACTCCTCTTTTCCTCTCTTTATGTATTCGTCAAAACCACGTCCAAATGCTCTTAAGTCTGTGTAAAGTATATAATTTTTTGTATCGTCGTGGTGCATGTATGCAAGCATCGCATCTTTAGTCGCGTACATGCAACAGACACTACAGCAGTAAGGATGTCCGCTTCTTACATCTCGCGCTCCCACGCATTGTATGTAAGCAATCCTTTTTGGGCGCTCTCCGTCGGAACGCCTTTTAAGATGACCGCCCGTTGGACCGCTAGCGTTTATCAGCCTCTCGTACTCCATGCTGTGAATAACGTTGTCGAACCTTCCGTAACCGTACTCCGTGACCTCTGTTGGATCGTAGATCGTCAGGCCGGTGGCGACGATTATCGCGCCGACGTCGATAGTCTCGACGACATCTTTTTGCTCAAAGTCTATCGCGCCGCGCTGGCACGCATCAACGCATTTCTTCTTGCACTTGTCTTTCGCAAGAAGAAGACATCTTTCGGAATCGATTATCGCCACCCTCGGGACGGCCTGCATGAAGGGGATGTACGCTGCGCTTCTTGTCCCGAACCCTTCGTTCCACTCGTCGGGTATCTTGCCCGCGAGGACGCATTCCTCCATGCACGAACCACAGCCGGTGCACTTGTCCTCGTCGACGTATCTCGCTTTGCGCCTCACCCTGGCCTTGAAATCGCCGACCTTTCCCTTGACAGCGACGACCTCGGAGCATGTCAGCACGTCGACGTTTGGGTGGTTGAAGCAGGTTATCATCTTCGGGGCGAGGATGCAGATGGAGCAGTCGTTGGTCGGGAAGACCTTGTCCAGTAAAGCCATGCGGCCGCCGATCGAAGGTTCCTTCTCGACGAGGTATACATGGTGACCCTTGTCCGCGAGGTCGAGCGCGGCCTGGATCCCGCAGACTCCTCCTCCTATTATCAACACCGAATCAGACATCAGTTGTCTCCTCCAACATCAAGACTTTTCGCCACCAGCGACGTCAGGTCCTCGATTGCGATCTCGAAGTCCTCTCGCTCGCCGGGCACCTTTCCGGAGAGGGCGCACCTTAAGTGTATCTGGCATTTCGGGCAGCATGTTACCAGCAGGTTCGCCCCCGTGGCGCGCGCCTCGGAAAGGCGCGACAGCTGGATGCTCTTCGCGGTGGCGCCGCAGCTCATCCATGAGCTCACGCCGCAGCAGACAGCGTCGGGGCCGTGATGCTCCATCTCGACGAGCTCCACGCCCGGAAGCGCCTGTAGCACTTTTCTTGGCTCGGAGTAGACACCCATGTATCGGCCGAGCCTGCAGGGGTCATGGTAGGTGACTTTCATGTTTATATCTTTCTTGAACATTAACTTGCCAGCTTCGATGCGCGCTGCGAGGAGTTCTGAGAGGTGCATGACCTTGACGTTCCACCCTTTGATGACCGCCGGGTAGGCCTGGCCTAAAGTCTGGTAACCTTCCGGACACGAGACCACTATCCTGTTCACCCCGGCGTCCCTTATCGCTTCCGCGTTTTTCTTCGCGAGCGCCTCGAAGCTCCTCGTGTCGCCGCTGTAAAGGACGTCGTGGCCGCAGCACCGTTCGTCGGGGAGCACTACCGGAGTTATTCCGATGGCGTTAAGGATAGCGATGGAGTTCTTTGCGATATCCAGCGTGTTCGAGCCGATGTGCCTGTGCGATATGTCGAAGTGGGGGAGGCAGCCGACGAAGAACATGACGTCGTTCTTCGCGGTGGCCTTGTGTTTTACTTTGAGGCCGTTCAACCAGGAGAGGCGGTCCTGCTTGAGCCCGTCCCTCGCCATCATCCGCATCCATGAGTACATCTGCCCCGACTGGGTAGGATTGCCGTCGAGACCGAGTGTCCTTGCCTCGACGCGCGAGTCGCGGATGAAGTCGGAGAAGCGCACGTTGTACGGGCACCGCTGCTCGCAGGTGCGGCAGGTGAGGCACTCCCATAGCTGTCGGCCTGTCTCGGTCTCGGTGCGCCTCTTCTCGAGCGACTCCTCGACTATCGCGCGCGGGCTGAAATCTTCATCGCGCCTTGCCACGGGGCAGCTCGCGGTGCATTTGCCGCACTCGACGCAGAGGTAGGCGTTGGTGCTTTTCATTATCTGTTCGAACCCGGGGAATGTAGGGGGAGCGGACTTGCGCGACTTCTTCAGCGGGTTTGGCCCGAGCTTTGAAAGGACCTTCACGAAGTCGTCCATCTCGGATGCGAAGGCCTCGCCCTCGTTCGCGTTCACCCACTTTATGCGCAGCCTTTCGGACCCGAGGCCGAGGAGCGCCAGCAGTTCCTTCGTGCTCTCAACCCGGTCGCGCGCCTTCAGGTTCCCGCTTATGTAATGGCAGTCGGCCTCGTGGCAGCCGCCGACCAGCACGCCGTCGGCGCCTTCCTCGAACGCCTTCAGTATGAAGGATGGCTCGACCCTGCCGGAGCACATCACCCGGATTATCCTCACGTTCGACGGGTACTGTATGCGGGAAACTCCCGCGTAGTCAGCGCCGGCGTACGCGCACCAGTTGCACGTGAATGCTACGATCTCCGGTTCGATGGATGCCAACCTGCTAGCTCCTGACTGCTTCGATCATCGCTTCAATCTGTTCGTCCGTGAAGTTCTCCATCGCGATCGCGTTGCTCCAGCAGGCCACTGAGCACATCCCGCAGCCGACGCAGAGCGCCTGGTTGACCTCGGCGACGAGTTTGCCGGGCTCGACCTCGCTGACGGCTACGGCGTTGAACTCGCACGCGTTCTCGCACTCTCCGCAGCCTCGGCAGAAGCGCGGGTCGACTATGGCAACGGCGCCCTCTCCCATCACGTATTCCCTGGAGAGGATCGTCGCGGCGCGTCCGGCGGCGGCGCAGCCCTGGCTGATAGCCTCCTCGACGAGCTTCGGGTAATGGGCCATCCCGGCGACGAATATGCCAGCGGTCGCGAAGTCGACGGGACGGAGCTTTACGTGCGCCTCCAGGAAGAAGCCGTGCTCGTCCGTCGGGACCTTCATCATCTCGGCGAGTACCTTGTTGTCCTCGGCTGCGACGACGGGGCAGGAGAGCACGAGAAGGTCCGCGTCTATCTCGACCTCCTGTGGAAGCTGCGGGGACCTGACCTTAACAACAAGGCCGCTACCGGACTCGCTGACCTCCGGCCTGTCATCGACGTCGTAGCGGATGAAAAGGACGCCCGCCTCGCGCGCCGCGCGGTACAGGTCCTCGTAAAGGCCGTAGGCCATTATGTCGCGATAAAGAATGTACACATCGGTTTCAGGGTTAGCGCCTTTTATCGCGAGCGCGTTGTTGAGCGCGGATATACAGCATACGCGGCTGCAGTATGGCCGGCCGGGCTCCCTCGCCTCGACGCACTGGACCATCACGACAGACCTGGCGTCAAGGCCCCCGGCGAGCTTCTGGAGTCCCTCCTGCGTTGCGACCCGGTCGCTCTTCCCGTAAAGGTAGGAAGTGGGGACGTGTTCTCTGCCGCCCGTCGCGAGTATCACGGCGCCGGCTTCTAGCTGCCTTGTCTCGCCGCCGGCCTCGACAGTGGCGCTGAAGTTCCCGATGTATCCGGAGAAATCGATGAGGCGTGCGCCTTTTATGACCTCGACCGGTTCGAGCCCCTCGAGTTCTTTCGCCATCGACTCGATGTCCGACAGGAGCTTCTTGAAGTCATCGTTACCGATCTCGGGCGGTATGTCTCTCATCTCACCGCCCAGGCTTTCGTTCTTTTCGACGAGGTATGTCCTGTAACCCGCGCGGCCGAGCTCGAGCGCGGCCGCCATGCCGGCGGCGCCGCCTCCGACCACGAGCGCCGAGGGTGTCACCTTGACCGGCAGAGACGGAAGCGGCTCCAGCAGGCGTGCCTTGGCTACCGACATGCGGACAAGGCCCTTCGCCTTCGCGGTGGCCTTCTCGGGCTCGGATGAGTGGACCCAGGAGCACTGGTCGCGGATGTTGGCGAGGTCGAAAAGGTAACGGTTCAACCCCGCCTCCCTGACCGTCTCGCGGAAGAGCGGCTCGTGCGTCCTCGGCGTGCACGCTGCTACCACGACACGGTTCAGTTCGTGATTCTTGATCGCTTCTTTTATCTTCTCGCAGGACTCGCCGGAGCATGTATATATGTTTCCTTCAGAGTGCGCGACCCCGGGAAGGCCCGCTGCGTAATCGACAACGGCCGGCACGTCCACGACCCCGCCGATGTTCTTGCCGCACGAGCAGACGAAGACGCCTACACGCACATCCCTTCCCTCGAGCTCCATCTCCGGCGGATACTCTTTCCTGGAGACCTCGGTGCCCCTGGCGCCCGCGAGCAGCGCCCCGCACCGTGCGGCGGCTCCCGAGGCCTGTGCCACGGTCTCGGGTATGTCCTTTGGGCCGCTTGAGGCGCCCACCGCGAATATGCCGGGCTTCGAGGTGTCCACGGGTCTGGCGGTTTCCGTCGCGACGAAACCATAACTGTCGAGCTCTACCCCGGCGGCCGCGGTCCCTGGCGTTTCCGGAGGGGTGAGCCCTACCGAAAGGACGACGAGGTCGTACTCATCACGTTTCCACGACCCGTCCTCTTCGTAGCGTATAAAGAGTGTGTCCGGCCCGGCCACGTCTACTGCCGGCACCTTGAAGCGGGTGAAGCGGACCCCGTATTCATCCTGTGCCCTCGACCTGAACTGCTCGAACCCCTTGCCGAAAGTCCTCATGTCTATGTGGAAGATATGGCAGTCGATGTCGGGGTCGTGCTCCTTTATGACCGTCGCCTCTTTGACGGCGTACGTACAGCAGACGCTTCCGCAGTAAGGGTTGTGCTTCTCGTCGCGCGAGCCCGCGCACTGTATGAACGCGATGCTGGATGCGTGCTTCCCGTCCGAGGGCCGCATGATGCGGCCGGCGCTGGGGCCGCTAGCGCACATGATGCGCTCCATCTCGAGCGACGAGATCACGTTGGGATGCTCGGGGTGAAACGAGGTGAGCTTCGCTATGTCATAAGGCCTGGACCCGGAAGCTAAAACCACCGCGCCCACGTTGAGGCTATCTGTTGCGTCCTTCTGCTCGAAGTCGATCGCGCCGCTCTCGCAGGCCTTGACACAGGGAGACTTGCACTTGCCCTTGGTGAAGAGCAGGCACGCCTCCGGGTCGACCAGGGCCAGGCGCGGGACCGCCTGCGCGAACGGGACGTATATCGCGCCCCGCATCGAGAGGCCCATGTTGAAGTCGTCCGGTATCCTTCCCGCGAGTACACAGGCCTCGGCGCATGCACCGCAACCGGTGCAGAGCTCGGGGTTGACGCGGCGCGCCTTCCTTGTGAACGTGGCCTTGAAATTCCCCGGGCCCCCCTCGATGTTCTCGAGGTCGCAGCAAGAGAGTATCTCGATATTCGGGTGCTGGTCGGCCTCGACGAGCTTCGGGGAGAGTATGCACATGGAGCAGTCGTTTGTAGGGAACGTCTTGTCGAGCATCGCCATGATGCCGCCGATGGCCGGGCTGCTCTCCATCAGGTACGCGCGGAAGCCCGACTCGGCGAGGTCGAGCGCTGTCTGTATCCCTCCTATCCCTCCTCCGACCACCAGGACGGAGCCCTTTTCAGCCATCTAACTCACCACTTTAGCCCGGCCTAAAATCCCCTTACGCGTCTAGTTCCGAGCGCCGGACGAGCCTCTCGTAGTTCTCGTCCACGCGGCGCTGTATCTCTTCTATGTCCTCTTCCTTCAGGTGACGGAAGCGCCCCTGAGGTTTCAGGTAATCGATGACAGGTTTCCTCCTGTCCATCTTGATGCTTAGCTCGAGTTTGCCGTCCACTACCTCGTAGAGGGGGAACGCCCCGGTCTCTACCGCGAGCCGCCCCATCTCGATCGCGAGGTCGCTCGCGTGGCGCCACCCGGTCGGGCAGGGCGCCAGGATATGCAGGTACGTCGGGCCTACGGTCTCAAAAGCGCGCCTCGCCTTGCCCATCAGGTCGAGCGGGAAACTCGGGCAGGCCGTCGCGAGGTAAGGTATCTCGTGGGCCGCCACTATCATGGGGAGGTTCTTCTTCTGCGTCTTCTGGCCGATGGATTCTCTGCCGGACGGGCTCGTCGTCGTTGACGCCCCGTATGGGGTGGAGGAGGACCTCTGTATGCCGGTGTTCATGTACGCCTCGTTGTCGTAGCAGACGTAGGTGAAGTCGTGGTAGCGTTCCAGGGCGCCGGAGAGAGCCTGGAGCCCTATGTCCGCGGTACCGCCGTCACCGGCCACGGCGACGACGTTGATGCGCCTGTCGTGGTAGCGTCCTTTCCTCCTCAAGACCTTGATGCCGGACTCTACGCCCGCTGCGACTGCAGCCGCGTTCTCGAAGGCGACGTGTATCCACGGGATACGCCAGGCCGTCTCGGGGTAAGGGCTGCTGATTATCTCCATGCAGCCGGTGGCGTTGCAGACGATGGTGTCGGGGCCGGCGGCCTTCAGCACCTGGCGCATGACCAGGGCGGCTCCACATCCTTGGCAGCCCCGATTGCCCTCTGCAAAGAACTCCTGCGGCGGGAGGAGCCGGGGTAGGAAAAGGTCGCCCGGGGTCTCGGTCAATCTTACTCCTCACTCCGATCATCTTGTATTCTTCCCGGGGGCCGCCCGTGAGCACGTCCTCGGTATCATCGACTATCGTCTGGAAGTTCTCGATCGTGATGTCGCGCCCGCCGAGGCCCGCGATGTAGCTGGTGACGACGGGCTTTTCGGCAAGCGGGTAAAGGGCGGAGCGGAGCTCCGAGCACATCGGGCCGCCCTGGCCGCCGAAGGAGAGTGCGCGGTCGACCACCGCGACCGCCTTCGCGCCCTTCACCGCGCTTCGGATCTCATCGAACGGGTAAGGCCTCCAGAGGCGGGTCCTGACCAGTCCCACCTTCTTGCCCTTCTCGCGCATCATGTCAACGGCCATGCGGGCCGTGCCGGACATCGCTCCGGCCATGTTGATAAGGATCTCCGCGTCCTCGGTCTTGTAGTGCTCGATAGGCCTGTACCTTCGCCCGAACTTCCGTTCGAACTCGTCCCATATCTCCAGTATCACCTCGTATGACCCGAGAAGCGCCTCGTTCTGCTGCTTCTTTATCTCGGTGTAAAGCTCGGGGAAGCCCACGGGCCCCATCGTCACCGGACTATCGGGGTCCAGTATCACCTGAGGCTCATATGGCGGCAGGAATGAATCGACCTCCTCTTGGCCGGGCATCTCGATCGGCTCGACCACGTGGCTTAGCGTGAACCCGTCGATGTTGACCTCGGCGGGGAGGAGCACCCGCTTGTCCTCGGCGATCTTGAAGGCCTGGATGGTGAGGTCGAGCGCCTCCTGCCCTGTCTCGGCGAACAGCTGTATCCAGCCGGAGTCGCGCTCGGACATGACGTCGCTCTGGTCCCCCCAGATGCTCAGGGGGGCCGATAGCGCGCGGTTCGCGACCGCCATCACTACGGGAAGTCGAAGCCCGGAGGCGATGAAGAGCACCTCGTGCATGAGGGCGAGACCCTGGCTCGCGGTGGCGGTGAACGTGCGGGCCCCGACCGCCGAAGCGCCGCAGCATGCGCTCATCGCGGAGTGCTCGGACTCCACCATGATGTACTCCGCGTCCAGTTCGCCGTCGGCGACCATCTGCGAGAGCTCCTCGACGATGTGGGTCTGCGGCGTTATCGGGTACGCGGCTATGACCTCGGCACGTGAGAGCTTCACCGCCTCGCTTACAGCCAGTGATACCTCGAGGCCGACGCGCTCGCCCATCACTCGCCCTCCTCGACCATGCGAATCGCTCCCTTGCGGCACTCGTGCGCGCAGATGCCGCAGCCCTTGCAGTGGTAAAGGTCGACCTCGTAGTAGCCTTCCTCCGTCATGTAAAGCGCCGCGTCGGGGCAGAATATCCAGCAGATGCCGCACTTGTCGCACTTCGAACGGTCCCGCTCCGGGCGCATCGACTTCCAGTCCCCGGTGTTCTGGTCTGTGGCGCTTCCGGGCCGGTGGATGGTCGCGGCCATCGGGTAATCTTCCCAGTTCGGCTTGTCCTCGGCCACCTGCTTCTCCTTATAAGTCCGTCTCTTCGTAAGCCCTGCGCATGGCCTTGACGTTCTTCTCGGCTACGCTGGGGAACCTTTTCTCTATCTGCTCTGCGAGCGAGTCGAGCTCGACGAGCCCTGTCGCCCTGACGAGGGCGCCCATCATGGTCGTGTTTGTAATGGGCCTGCCGATTTCCTCGTTGGCGATCTTGACCGCGTTGACGGTCGCGAGCCTCGCGGTGATGTTGAACTCCTCGGCGAGTTCCTTCTTGCCTTTCGAGGTGTTGGCGACGACCAGGCCGCCTTCCTTCAGGCCGGCCGTCACGTCGACCGCGCTCATGACCGTCGGGTCGAGCACTACGACCACGTCCGGCTCGGTGATGCCGGTCCTCAGGTATATGAACTCGTCGCTCACCCTGGTGAAGGCCATGACAGGCGCGCCGCGCCTCTCCGGGCCGAAGCTAGGGAAGGCCTGCGCCGACCTTCCCTCCTCGATCGCGGCAATCGCTAGCATCTCGGCCGACGCAACCGCTCCCTGGCCGCCGCGCCCGTGCCATCTTATCTCCGTCATAGAGGCCATAAAGCATCCACTCGTTATTTACCGATCTTCGAAAGCGCCGGCTTCACGTCGACCCTGTGCCTGTCGAGCCCGAGCGATGAAGGGTCCTCCCCCTGGGCGATCGCGAGGAGCTGGCAGTAGTGGAAGGCGGGAAGCCGGTGGTCAACCTTCAGCCGCCTCTTCATCTCGATCTGCCCGAGGTCGAACTGCTCGAAGCACGCGGGGCAGACGACTGCTATACAGTCGGCTCCGGCCTTCTTCATCGCGGTGATTTTTTCGCTCCCGATCCTGAGCGACGTCTCGGTGTCCCTCGTGGCGTTGCCGCAGCAGTCGGTGTAGCCCTCGTAGCGAATGACCTGGGCGCCGAGCGCTTCCACCAGGCCCTCGAGCACCGAAGGCTCGAACGGGTCGTCGAAGCCCATGACCTCTGACGGCCTCAAAAGGTGACAGCCGTGGTGGACCGCGACCTTCAATCCCTTGAGGGGGCGCTTGGCCGAGCCCGATATCCCCTCGGCGCCGATATCCTCGAGGACCGACGCCACGTGCCGGGCATTGCTCTTACCGGAGTATGAGAGCTTAAGGGATTTCAACTTGTCCACGGCGCTCTTCACGGTCTCGCCGTCGCTCGAGGCGATGTGGGCGGCTTCGGTTAGAGTCGCGTAGCAGCCGTTGCACAGCACCAGCATGTCGCGGCCGTTCTTCTCGCCAACCGCCAGGTTGCGAAGCGCGACCGTGAGCCAAGATTCGAGGCTCGCCCCCTTGAAGTTCCAGGGCTCGGGACAGCACGTGAACCCCTCGACGTCCTTGAGCTTTACGCCCAGCGCGGCGAGCGACTTCCTCGCGGCGAGCTCTATCTGGGGGTGCCTGAGCGGTATCATGCACCCGAGAAACAGCGTGTAGTCAGTGCTTGCTGCCACTTGCTACTCCAGGATCTTCTTCAGTTCGCCCGCGGGGGCGACCGGCGCTTTGCCGAGCCCGAGCTCCTGCCTTCTCTTCCCTATCGCTTCGGAGGGAGAGATAAGGCTTCCATTCGCGAGCACGTTGTCACGCGAAGATGCCACTTCCTCGGGGCCGTTTCCGGCGGCGCATGCGATGTTCTTCAAGGCGTTTATCACTTCGACCGGGTGGGTCCCCTGGGGGCAGCGCTCGTAGCACTTGTAACAGGTGGTGCACTGCCAGATTACGGAATCCTTCGCGGTCAGGTAGTCGGCGACCCCGGTCAATGACGCGAGCACGATCTCGCGCGGGTTGAAGTCATTGAAATTATGCGCGGCGGGACACTCGGCGACGCAGGCGCTGCACTGGTAACAGTAGCTGAGCTTTCCAGCGCCCTCGACAGGACTCAGAGTCTTCTTAAACCCGGGGTCTGCTTTTGGCAAATAGCCCACCCGCGATAGTTGGAGTCTAATAACAAAGGGCGAAATAATTTACGCAATTATAATTTCAAGCCGGCTCTTTAGCAAACCTCATGCAGAGTTATTATAAGTTAACAGGCAGGATAGCGGCATTGATAAAGCTCATAAAGACAACGCGCTGTGGTGAAGAACGGAGAATGTTCTACCGCTCGCACGACTCCAGGTCGCTGATAATCTTCTCGAGCGTCTTCTTGCGCTGCTGGACCTCTGCGACCCTGTCCTCGATGTCTGTCATGGAAGGGTCGAAGACGCACGATCCGAAGCTGCAGTCAACACCGACGAGCTCCTGCATCTTCTCGGCGAGTACTATGGTCTGCTCCTCGAGGTTCGCGATTTCTTTTTTCAGAAGCTCTTCCCTCTCGTCAGGCATAAGACGACCTCCTTGTTGACCCGGTGTCCGGGACAGGATAACACAAAAGGGGTCTTGAATCGTCAATTTTGCAACATCGGTGCCTGGCACCAGTGTGTCATTCAAGACCTGGGCCCCAGCAACCCGTATTTCTCTATGTTTGCGTCGGCAGCGGCCTGGATGGCCTTTACGTGCTCCTCGCCGCCCGGGTACTTGTAAAGGTGGGCGAACCGCTTCTGTGGCTTCAAGAATTCCTCGACGCCGACGAGTTCCTCTTTCTTTATCTTGCGGACCCTGGTTACCCGCCCGTTCTCCATCTCGAAGATCGGATAAAGGCCGCTGTTTATGGCGTTGCGGGCTATGCGGACGCTGATGGAGCTTTCGATGCCCCAGCCGGGGACGCAGGGACAGTGGATCTGCAGGTACTTCGGTCCTGCGAACGTGAGAGCCTTCTTGACCTTCCGCGTGATATCTACCGGGTAACCGACGGACGAGGTGGCTATATAAACGGCGCCGTGGGCGGCGACGATCGCCGGCAGGTCCTTCTTACGGGTCAGGTTGCCCCATGACGTCTTGCTCGCCGGGCTGGTCGTGGTGAGCGCGTCCTTCGGGGTAAGGCCGGAGCGCTGGAAGCCCGTGTTCGAGTAGACCTCTGTGTCGTAGCAGACGTAGAGGATGTCGTGTCCGCGCTCGAGCATCCCCGAGAACGCCCCCATCCCTATGTCGGCGGTCCCGCCGTCGCCCGCCTGGGCTATCACCTTCGCTTCGCCCTCGCGCCCGAGCGCCTGTAGGGCGACCTCGATCCCCGAGGCGACGCTCGCCGGGTTCTCGAAAAGCGAATGTATCCAGGGCACCTGCCAGGCGGAGCGCGGGAACCTGGTCGTGAAGACCTCCAGGCAGCCGGTCGCGTTAGTTATTATCACGTCGGGGCCCGCGGCCTCGACGACGGTCCTGGCAGCCAACGACTGCCCGCACCCCGCTCACGCGGTGTGGCCGTAGGCGAGCAGCCTCGATTCTACCTGCTCGATCGCCATCTCATTCCTCCTTGCTGTGCGCCGTCCAGAGCACCTCGTGGTCTATGCATGACATCTCCACACGGCAGGTGTCGTCTCCGAGAAGCCCCAGCGCGATGTTCTTGATATTGTCAACGGTGACGTCACGCCCGCCCAGGCCGACCACGAAGCTCGAGATGTTCGGCGTCCGGGCGGCGCCGCAGAAAGCGGAGCGGATCTCGGAGCAGAGTATCCCCTCGAGCCCGAGCGATACGTCCTTTTCTATGACGCCGACGACCCTCGCGTCGGCGAGGGCGTCGTGGAGCTGGGTTCGTGGGAACGGTCTAACGGTCCTTACCTTCACAATGCCGACCGGGTGGCCCTCGTTGCGCAGTTCGTCAACCGCATCTTTCATGGTGCCGATAAGCGAGCCCATTGAAACGAGCAACAGCTCCGCATCCTCTGTTCGGTACGAGTCCAGGAGGTCGCCGTAAGACCGTCCGAAGGCATCCTCGAACCTGATGGACTCCTCGCGAATCGTGAAGGACGCGCGCTGCATCGCCTGATGCAGGAGCAGGCGTATCTCCATGTAAGCGTCGGGGCCGGCCATGGAGCCGAGCGTTATCGGGTCCTTCGGCGTGAGATAGAACTTGGGCTCGAACGGCGGGAGGTAGGAGTCGACCTGTTCCTGTTCCGGCACCTCAACCGGTTCCATCGCGTGGGTGAGGATATAGCCGTCCATGCAGACCATCACCGGGATGTTCAGTTCCTCCGCTATCGCAAAAGCCTGAACGTGCATGTCGCATGCTTCCTGTATGTCCTCGGCGTACATCTGTATCCATCCGCAGTCCCGCAGTGACATGGAGTCCTGCTGGTCGTTCCAGATGTTTATTGGCGCCGAGACCGCGCGGTTCGCGACGGTCATCACGACCGGCAGCCGCATCCCGGCTATGTTGAACATCACCTCGGTCATGAGGAGCAGGCCCTGGCTGCTGGTCGCCGTGTAGGCCCTCGCCCCCGTCGCGGAGGCACCGAGAACAACGGAGGCGGCAGAAAACTCGCTCTCGACCAGGACATAGCGCGCGTCGAGTTTGCCGTCGGTGATTATGCGCGCAAGCCCCTCCACAATGTGAGTCTGCGGGGTTATCGGGTAAGCGCAGATGACCTTGGGCCTGCACATCGCCACGAACTCCGCTACCGCCTTCGATCCCTCGAGTATCCGTCTCACTGCTGCTCCTCGAGCTCCATGTCGATGTCGTCAACGGGGCAGAGATCCGCGCAGACGCCGCAACCCTTGCAGGCGTCCATGTCGGAATCGAACATCTTCTTGTCTATCTGGTATACGGCGCCGTCGGGACAGCTCTGCAGACACGCGAGGCAACCGATGCATTCGGCCTGCTTGAACCTCGGCCGGTATATTCTCCAGCCAGTCTTCTTCTGGTCCCTGGTGGTCCCGGGCTGGACCACCACGCCGAACATCGGTTTCACCGCCTCGCCCCCTCGACCCTCTCGAACGCCTGCCGCATCGCCACGATCTCCTTCTCGCCGAGCTCACCGGGATAGCGCTCCCTGACGCTCTTCTCAAGCGCCGCGAGCCCGATCTCGCCGGATGCGCCGGCGAACGCGCCGACCATTATCGTGTTGATTATAGGCTTGCCGACTATCTCCAGCGCGAGCTCGGTAGCCGGTATGGTAACGACCTTGAATCTCTCGGGTATCTTGAAGTCGGATACGGGCCGGGAGGTGTTGATGACGACGAGCCCCCCGTCCTTTAGGCCCTCCAGGACGTCCGTGCCGCTAAAGAGGCTCGCGTCCTGGACGATCACGTAGTCGGGCTCGTATATCTGGCTGCGAAGTCGTATCGGCCTGTCGCTTATCCGCACGTACGCCGTGACCGGCGCGCCGTGCCGCTCGGAGCCGAACATCGGGAAGGACTGCGCATGCAGTCCATCCGTGAATGCGGCCTCCGCCAAAAACTCGCTGGCGGTGACGTTACCCTGCCCGCCCCTGCCGTGTATGCGGATCTCCTTGAGCAATTTGATCACCCTGTAATGCCCACTACCACGGGTCGGTCCTCATCGTCCACTCGCTTTCCGGGAACGCCCTCTTGAGTTCCTTGGCGGCCTCGTCCAGGTACGAGTCGTCCTTTGTCAGCTTCGTCCTCGATACCCCTCGAAAATATATCGCCTGCGGCACCTGCTCGGATTCGGGGTACTCTTCTACTATCCTGTCGAAGAGCTCCGCGGCTTCGGGGTATTTGCTCGTTTCAAAGGCAATCTTTGCCCGGGCCAGTATCAGGTGCACGATGAAAGCCTCAGGCGGAAGGAACCCTATCAGGCGGTAGTGCTCCTTTCCCTTCTGGTCTAGGAAGGCGAGGGTGGGCGTCCAGTTCACGCTGAACTTCCGGAGCAGCGCGGTCTCGGTGTCGTAGTTCGCCCGCCGGGCGATGAAGTTCTCCACGATATAGTCAGTCACGTAATCCGTAGGATACGTCACGGCATCCATCCTCTTGCAGCCGCTTCACGTCGGCTTGAAAAAGTCGAGCAGGACCGCCTTGCCCGTCTTTTTAGCCTGCTCCATGGCCCGTTCTTTATCAGTAAGCCACTCTATTTGTTTTTCCACTTATTATCTCCATCTGCGTTACGGCCACCGGCGTGTGCTTATGGTAGCTACGTGATGTTACAATAATAACGCGTAATGCTCGGGATGACCAAGGGGATCCGCGGTTAATTATCGGTTTAAGCGGCAAGAGGCACGATAGTTCACTCGTTATATTTCTTCATATGTTTGTTTGAAAAGGTGACTCGATTGCGGGGACTTGAGAGGTTTTCCATCCCGGGTCGGATCTCTCCATAACATCCTCGGGCATGGTTGCCGTTGTGGCGGGTTCTTGATTAGTATCATTTCATAACCCTGACAAGCTCGAACACCCGGGAGGTGCACGCGTTGTACATATCGGTGATAGGTGCCTCGGAGTGCGACGAGCAGATGGCCGAGGTCGCTTACAAGTTGGGTTGGGAGATAGCGAGGCGGCGCCACGTGCTGGTATGCGGGGGCCTGGGGGGCGTGATGGACGCTGCAGCGCACGGGGCCCACGACGCGAACGGGTTTTCCGTGGGCATTCTTCCCGGCGCTGACCGCGGGAAAGCCAGCAAGTGGCTCTCGGCGGCTATCCCTACCGACATGGGTCACGCGAGGAACGCTATCGTCGCGCTCTCCGGGGACGCGTTGATAGCGGTCGGGGGCGGCTTCGGCACGCTCTCGGAGATCGCCTTCGGCCTCAAGATGGGAAAGCCGGTCATCGGGCTCGGTACCTGGGGGCAGCCAGAGGGCGGAACCGAAGAGCGCTGGTGCGTGGCAGCTTCCACCCCCGGGGAAGCGGTTGCCATGGCGGAAAGGCTTGCCGGCCCTACCCGGCCATAGCATTGTAGGCGGTGGCGACGAATACTGCCCCGGCAAAGCTTATACTGCCGATTATCATGTAAGCACTTCCGTAGCCGAGCCATGAGATGATGGGCCCCATGGCGACTGCCCCGAAAGTTATCCCCGCCTCGAACGCCGCGGTATAAATGCCGAAGGCGCCTCCCAGTTCTTCTTTCGGGACGTGGTCCATGACCAGGGCCGAAAGCGCCGGCGAGTGAAAGGTGAAGCCCAGGCCGAAGAGGACCGCGGCCATGCAGAGGATAGCGAAGTCGTCGGTCACCGAGAGCACGAGCATCGAGCAACCCAGCGCGAGAAGCCCGAATGTCACCGTCCATCTCCTGCCGAGCCTGTCGGGGATGGAGCCACCCGGGAGGCGGATACATACAAGCAAGCCCGCGTATATCGTGAAGAACAGGGCGAATTGCCCGATTCCATTCGCTTTCGCAAGGAGCGGGAGGAAAGCCTCGACGGCCCCGAGGGTCGCGGTTCCCGCGAAGACCGCGGTAGAGACGAAGACGATAAGGCGGCGGTTGTGCTTCACGTGTGTCGGCCTGACCACGCCTTCGATCTGCTCGACGACCTTGCTCTCCGAGACCTTGAGGATGAAGAAGAACGAGACCAGCGCCGCAAGCGATGCCGCGATGAAGACCACGTTGTAGCCGAAGCGGTCCTTGAGGAATATCCCGAGCGGGGGCCCCGTCATGATGGCCATATTGAAGGAAGTCTGGAACCAGGACTGGGACTTTCCCCTGTGCATGCTGGGCGCGATGTCGCCGATGAAAACGAGGGACGCGGTGTGGAAGCAGGCAACCCCAAGTCCGTGGAACGCGAGTACAAAGGGCAGCACTGCCATGTTGCGGGCGACCATGTAAAGGAGCGAGGCGATGACGAAGTCGATCGTCCCCAGCACCAGAAGGGGCTTTCTTCCCACGATGTCGGCCTTCCGTCCGATATACGGGCGCGCCACAAAAGATGCGATGGTAATGGTCCCCATCAGGAGCCCGACCTCGGTCGTGGTCGCGCCCGCGACGTCCTTCATGTAGAGGGGGAGCACCGGGATGAGGAGGTAGAGGCTTCCCAGGAAGAAGAACGATGAGATGAAGAGGAGGACGAAGTCGGGGGTGACCACTCTGGATTCGTCGCGGTCGTTGGGGGCCCTGGCCTCTTTATCCATGGGCGGATTATATAATAAGCGCATGGCTGTATCGTCTGAGTGATTGCGGTGGTGACTTTGAAGGTCGTGGTCGCGCCGGACAAGTTCAAGGGGAGCCTTACCGCCGTCGAGGCCGCGCGCGCGATGGCGGACGGCGTGACGGACGCCGAACCCCGAGCCGAGGTCGTGGTCTGCCCGATGGCCGACGGCGGTGAGGGGACGGTGACCGCTATCGCTTCCGCTACCGGGGCACAGATAAGGGAGGAGGAGGTCAGCGGGCCGCTGCCGGGCCAGATCGTTACGGCGCGCTGGGCATTCCTGCCCCCGGGAGCGCTCAAGACCCCGCTCCTGCAGGCGGAAAAGACAGCGGTCATTGAGATGGCCCAGGCCTCGGGCTTATGGCTCGTTCCCCCCGATAAACGCGACCCCTTTGTGACTACGACACTCGGTACGGGGCAGTTGATCAGCGCGGCGATTGACGCTGGATGCCGCCGGGTGATCGTCGGGATAGGGGGGAGCGCGACCGTGGACGGGGGCACGGGGATGGCTTCGGCTCTCGGGTATCGTTTCCTTGGCGAAGATGGCCGCGAGGTCCCTCCCGGCGGTGGTTCACTGGAACGGATTGGCTCGATAGACTCTTCCGGCAGGGACCCGGGGCTCTCCGGGACCGAGCTGCTCGTGGCCTGTGACGTCGACAACCCCCTGGTCGGTGATGAAGGAGCCGCGGCCGTCTACGGGCCGCAGAAGGGCGCGACGCCGGAACAGGTGGCCGCGCTCGAGCGGGGACTGCGGCGGCTTGGCGAGCTGATTGAGGCACAACTGGGCGTTGAAGTCCTCAAGGCCCCCGGCGCGGGCGCCGCCGGCGGTCTCGGCGCGGGGCTTGTCACGTTCTGCGGGGCCCGTATCACGAGCGGGGTCGAGCTCGTTGCGGAGGTCGTGGGCCTCCGCGAGAAGATAATCGGCGCGGACCTCGTGCTTACCGGTGAGGGGAGCTTCGACGCCCAGTCGGCCCGCGGCAAGGCTCCGGCGGGGGTGGCGCGGATCGCGAGGGAGATGGGAGTGCCGGCCGTCATACTGGCCGGTCAGCTAGTGGGGGACGCGGGCGCGGACCTTGGACCCGGCGTCGCCGCTTTCCCGGTCGCCCACGGCCCGATGGACCTGGATACCGCGATGAGGGAAGCAGCCGGACTGGTGCGCTCGGGTACATCGCGTCTGGTGCGCCTCCTGGCACTGCGGTCATAGCTGCCGGCTTATCGCAGTTTTCTCTAACCGCCGCTGTCCCTTAGGGTATAATCTTAATTGGGCATTGCGGCAAGACCGGGGCTGGGTGCGGTCCACCGGTGAGAATAGCGGACGGTCTGGAGCGAGATTGAACGGCGGCGACTTCGAGCAAGGCGACGCGGGGAAGCTCTCCGAAGCGTATGTTGAGAACGCGGTGCGGTTTGTGATCAACGCGCATGCCGCGACCGTGAACATGAGGCTCTACCCCCCACCAGCGACATAGTCGTACAGGCGCTCGAAAAGGCCCGGGAGTGGCTCGGCGAGCTCTTCAAGGAAAAGGACCGGTTCAGCGTCAGCGCACTCGAGAACTCGCTCACCATAAACGACGTAAGGCTCGAGGAATCCGACCAGCAGAAGGCCCCCGTCAAGTCCTTCATCGCCTGGATGAACGAAAGGGGCCTCTCCAGTCTCCAGTTCAAGGCGGAAGTCACAAATGAGGAGCTGAGAACTGTGTTCATGCTCCTCGGGGAGATCGGCGAAAACCAGGAATTGCGCGCGAACCTCGCGGGCGAACTCTCGGAGCGCGGCGTGACGAACGCCTCCGTGAACCAGCGCGTGTATGTCGCCGTGGATGCGGGCGGGGACACGGCCGACCTTGCCGGCGTGACGGTGAGAGAAACCACGCTTCTTGATGCGCTCAAGGACGAACTCCTGATCAGGTACCTGATGGCGAAGATAGACCTCGGCCAGGTACAGGATTCGGACATGCTCGAGGTCCTCTCCGATCCGGAAAAAGTCGGCGGGTTGATGTCCAGGTTCCTCGCTGAGGAGGGTGCGGAGGGTGGCGTGCTCATAAGGAGCCAGAGGGCGGAGGACGCCCTGAACAGGCTCTCGGCGATGATCTCGGCTGTCGAGGACAAAGGCCTGAGGCAGTCGCTTCAAGATACGGTGACCTCGATCATCTCCGAGATGAACCCGCGAGAGATGACGAGCGTGCTCTCCGGCCACGGGCCCGAGGACCTTAACATAAGGCACGTGCGCCAGAACGTGATCTCCATGCTCAAAGACGAGCAGTTGTTCGGGATCGTGGACTCCCTCATAGACGAGTACCTCGACATGAAGAAGCAGGTCGGCGAGCTCGACAGCGAGTGGGCCAGGGACAGGGTGAAGAACCTCAACAACTTGCTACTCGAGGTGCGCGGCGGGAAGCTCGGCGACGCCCTTGCGGAGGAGATAGACAGGAAACTCGACGAAGCGGAAATACCTGATGAGCGCGAACCCGGTACCGGCGTTCGCGTCCTGTCCGTGTACCAGTTACTGGGCGGACCCCTCGAGGAGGAGCAGATCCCGGACCTCGGGGAGGGAGTCGATAACACCGTGCCGATGCAGATCCAGAAGCTTTACTCGATGAGGGAGAGCGAGCTGGCGGCGGGGTTGCTGCTCAAGCTCGCGGACAACCTTGTGGACCGCCCCGAGAACGTGCGGAGGTTTGCGGCCTACCTGGTGCGGGAGACTCTTGTCATGTTGGACCCGCCCGAGAGGATGATGGCGGCCGGGGTGTTGGAGCCCGCGCTTGTCGAGGCCGCGGGCGCGGAGCAGGATTACACGGCTTTCGCCAGGGAGATAGATTCGGCAGCCTCGGTGGCCGAGTTCTATCTGAGGGAGAACAGGGCGGAGGAAGCGTCGGGCATCCTGGAACTTCTCTTAAGGGAGGCGTCGGGGGAGAGCGGCAAGGGGCCCGAGCTTGTAAAGCACGCGTCCTCGGTGCTTGAAGGGCTGATAGGGCCTGAAGGTGTTATTTCCGCGGAGGCGTTGCTCGCGGAGGAGGACAGCGAAAAACTGGTTCGTACCGTCAGGGTGCTGGCGATGCTGGGGCCTGACGCCCTGTCCCCGATAGTGGGAATTATCAAGGAGCGGGGCCAGAGGGGGATGAGGGACAGCGCGATATCGGCGCTGAAGGCCGCGGGACCTGTCGGGACTCGGGCGCTGATCACGGAGCTCGCGAAGGATAACCACTGGTACGCTTACCGTAATATCCTCGACGCACTGGCTGACATCAAGTGTCTCGGGGCGGTCGAGCAGATTGGCGCCATGGTGCGTTACCCCGACGAGCGGATTCGCCGCGAGGCCGTGAGAAGCCTCGCCAGGATAGGTGACCCCGGCTCCCTGCCGATCGTGCTCAGCGCGGCGAACGACAGCAGTCCGGCAGTGCGGAGGACTGCGGTCAGGGTGCTCGGCATGTTCAAGGACCCGGGTGTGGCAGACTACCTGTTCGACATAATCTTCGCCTCCGGTAAGGGGCCGCGGGCTAAGGAGGAGGAGGGCATGGCGGAGGCGGCCTGCCTGGCACTGGGGGACCTGCGTGACAGGAGCCTGGCCCCCCGGCTTCTGGAACTTATCAGGAAAGGCGGGCTGTTCCGCAAGGGAATGCCCGATGAAGTCAGGGCCGCTGCATGTGTGGCGCTTGGGACGATGGGCGACCAGTCAGCGGTACCCGTGCTCGAGAAAGCGGCCAGGGACGCGAACGCGGTGGTCCGGAGCAGCGCGGAGAAGGCTCTTCGCAAGCTGAAAGGCATCGTGACCGCTCCCGAGCCCGCGACTCCCGAAGAGATACAGTTGGCGATGGAGCGCAAGGCAGCAAGTCAAGCCGTGCCGAGTCTTCCTCCCCTGGAGCCCGATGCCGGATGGCCGGCAGGAGCCGAACTCTCGCGTCCCGCGCCGCCTTCACCCGATTATCCCGTGCCGTGGGAGGTGGAGGCACCTCCGCCGTCCGAACCCGTGCCGCCCAGGTCCAAGCCCGAGACGCCGCCCTCCCCGGAGTGGCCTCCCGAGCCCGCGGAGACCTCACTGCCCCCGTCGGCGTAGAAGTGGTTATAAGGCCTCGCTTGCTTCCGGACTACACCGGTGTATCCGGCGCGCGTTTCCTCCGCCTCTGCCTGAGGAGGTCCACGAATGCTTCGAGCCGTGTGGCGATGCCTGTCGGCGAGGCGTGTTCATCGAGGCAGAGGTTGAGCAACGGGATATCGAACTCGGACTCGATGCGCGGAAGGATCGTGCGGCAGATGTTCTCGGGCATGCACGTGAACGGATAAAGGTGGAGCACGCCGTCGTATCCACTGCGCGCGGCGTTTATGGTCCCCGAGATTGTCTGGTGCTCCTCGCCTCCGAGCACATAAGCGATATACGGCCTTGCAATCCTGCGCGCCCGGTACTCGTCTATCGTTATGCGGGGGTCCGTCTTGAGAGGTCGGAAAAGCCACTTGTAGACGCTCATGACCGGGAACGCTCTTACGCCCATCTCGCCCAGCCGTCGCTCGATGTCGAAGTTGAGCGACGGCTCGAGAACGGCGTATATCTCTCCGAGGACGGCGATCCGGAGCGGCTCCTCCCTGTCTTTATCAAGTTCGACGTCATCAAGGAGGCCTGTCGCCTCAAGAAGCGCCGTGTCTATCCGGCTGAGGCTCCTCGCTTCGTGGACGAGGGAAAGGCCCTCGTTGAGCGCCCGGGTGACGGAGCCGCGCTCACTTTCGAAGGGCCTGATCTGTCTGGTCTTGACCTCCAGCTTATCGACGGCCTCGGCCTTGCGTTTGAAGTGCCGGAACGCCCTGAACCAGCCGAGCGCCAGGTTGCCCTCAACTGTCGGCCTGAACTTGTTGTAGACGGTCCAGATGCCGTCCCTCCCGAGCAGTATGCTGTCGAACTCGAACCCGGCGTCGCGCAGTATCTGGTGCTGGACCCTACCGTAGTAACCGAAGCGGCAGGCCCACATGCCGCTGACCATGGCGAGTGTGTCGGCCCCCATCTGGAGGGAGCGCAGGTTGTCGCCCAGGTTCACCTTGAACGGCAGGCAGACGAACTCCGGGGCGTGGAGCGCACCGGTGTCGATGGTCTTGCGGGTAGGTCGCGGCGGGACGATGACCTCGGCGCCGAGGTTGGACAAAAGCGAGGACAAGGCTATGTAGGCGTTTCCCATGTGGGGGAATGAGACCTTCATCATTCCGGCTCGGGCCCGGGTGCTGGTATTCGCGTTCGGGAGCGGCGGATGAGGTCGATGAAAGCCTCCACGCGTGTCGCCACCCCCGCGTCCCCCGTGTGCTCGTCCAGGACAAGTGTCATGAGCGGAGGGCTCTTCTCGGTGCGGACCTCTCTTGTGATTATCTCGCCTATTATCGAGTCGGGGCCGCACGCGAACCCCACGACCAGCATCACGCCGTCGATATCGTCGCGCGACAGGAAATGTGAAGCCGCGCCCAGAAGCTCCTTTTCGTAACTCCAGGATATGCCCGGGTAGCGCGCAAGCTCCCGGTCGACGACTGCGGAAGGTACCTGCGTAATAAAGCTGACGTTCGCGCCGAGCCTCTCGAGCTTGCGGGGGATGTTATGGCTGATGAAAGGGTCAAAGATGAGGTACTCGTGCCCGACGAGCGCGATATTAAGGTCCCCGCCGCCCGTTCTTTCAGGACCTGCTTTGGAGCCACTCCCGTTACCCCCGCCGTTTGAAAGCACTATGTCGATCGCCTCCTCCGGGGGCACGCCGCGCAGCAGCTCCGCCTGGTACCGCCGCTCCACTTCGAGGGCCGCCTCGAGCGCACTTCTCGCCCGGCCCCCGGTGACGCCGAGGGAATCGGCGAGCTTCTTCGCGCTGGACTTGAGCGACATGTTCTGCACGTCCACCACGAAGTCGATGATCGGCGGGAGGCCGGTCAGCGAGCCCTTTATCATGTCGGGAAGGCCGATGAGCTTCGGGCAGGTATACGTATCGCCCTCGCATTTCTCGATGGATACGAGCCTGGAGATGAAAAGGTAATCGACCCTGTCGGAAAGGTCGAGCACGTGGCCGTAGAAGAGCTTTACCGGCACGCATATGTCGTCGACGCAGTGACGGACACCGTCCTCGAGCAGGTGCTTGCCCGTATGCCTCGATAGGACGACCTCGGTCCCGAGGCCCTCCAGGAGGCTCTTCCAGAACGGGAAGTAACGATAATACGAAAGCGCTCTTGGGATGCCGACCTTAACCATGTATATATTATATAATTAAATCACGAGAGGGGCTTTACGAGACGGGATTATCGATTTACGGCTCTTGATGGTATTACCGGGAGGTCAAGATGGACAGGCGGCTTGCGGGACTCGCAGTTTTGCTCGTTATTTCAGCAGTGCTTCTTATGGCGGGCGCCGGGTGTGGCGGGAAGGGAGAGGTGACCACCCGGCCCAAGACGGTCCCTGCAATGCCGAAGACCACACCCGCCGGGGAGGTCACCGTGAATATCTATTTTTTACGCGGTGAGGAAGGGGTCGCGGCGGCGAGGAAGGTCGAGAAGGGCGGTGCGGAGGAGGCGCTCGTCGAGCTTCTGAAGGGCCCGACCGAGAGCGAGAAGCAGGAAGGCCTGTTCTCTCTGATACCCGAGGGCACCAGGTTGAACAGTTACGCGGTCGAGGGAGACACCGCCAAGGTTGATTTCTCGGGCGAGCTTTTGAAGTTCGGCGGCGGCTCGGCGGCCGTGCGCGGCATCACTGCGGAGATAAACAAGACGGTTCTCGCAAACGATCCAAGGGCCGGCACTGTAGAGGTCACGATAGACGGGCAGCCAGCGGAGGAAGTGCTTCAGCCCTGAGCCTGGGCGGCGGGCCTGAGCCTCTTCTGCATCCTTATCCTGGTCCCGTGCTCGCCCGTCTCCGCTTCGACCTTGTCCATCAGCGCATAGATGATCAGCAGCCCCCTGCCGTCCAGCGCCTCGGGGTCCGGCGGCGAGGGCGGCAGGATCTCGGGGTCGAAGCCGTTTCCCCTGTCCGTGACCTCGATGACCACGCGGTTCTTGAGCACCCTGCAAATAACGTCAACGGGACATTCGTTCTCGGGGTTGTGGAGCATTGAGTTCTTGCAGGCTTCGTGGGTCGCAGAGACGATGTCTTCGACGTGCGGCTCGATGTGCCGATAAGGCCTGAGTGTCACGCGGATGAACTCTCGCAAGGTCGTGAGGCTGGAAGCGGAGGGTTCGAGCGTGTACCGGCAGACCTTTGCGGAGCGCCCCTGGCCCACGGTTTCCCTTCTTCCTCTTTTCCGGTGACGCGATTCTTCCTCGGGACTCATGACTTCCCTTTTTCCGGTTTCATTTTGACCAAGCTATTCTATAGACTTTAAACGAACTAATAAACAGAAAGTGTCGTTAATAATGTCGTCAACAAAAGAAAATTCCCTGGAGGTTGGTATGCTGGTCGAGATCGACGGCAAGAAGCCGGAGGTCGCCCCCGATGCCTTTGTCGCTCCCACGGCAGTGCTCATCGGTGACGTGATCGTGGAAAGCGGGGCGAGCATATGGTGGGGCGCGGTCCTGCGGGGGGACTGGAACAGGATAAGGATAGGCGCGCGGTCGAGCGTGCAGGACAACTGCGTGGTGCACGGAACGGTCGTTAACGGTGTGGACGTCGGCACCGACGTAACCGTTGGGCACGCTGCGGTCCTTCACAGCTGCACCGTCAAGGACGGGGCGTTGATAGGGATAAACTCGACTGTGCTGGATGCAGCCGTGATAGGTGAGGGCAGCGTCGTGTCGGCAGGCTCGGTCGTGACACCCCGCACCGAGGTCGAGCCTGGCATGCTTGTAGGCGGGGTGCCGGCGCAGCCTATCAAGCCGCTGTCGGAAAAGGCGAAGGAGTCGTTCAAGGCGGGAAAGGAGATGTACGAAAAGCTTGCGCAGAAGTACCTTTCACTGGGCCTCGGGTAACCGTGACCCCAAAGTGGTATTATTTGTAAGCGAGCGCACGAGAGGAGGCACGTAAATGGGGTTCTTTGACAAGATCCAGGAGACTATCACAACCGCCGCCGACCAGACAAAGGCCAAGTTGCAGGATACACAGCTCGGCAGAGAGCGAAAGAAGAAGCTGGAGGCACTCGGCCAGCAGGTGTACGACCTGTACAAAAGCGGACAGCTGAGCCATCAAGAGCTTTTGCCCGCGTGTCAGGATATAGAGGAGCTGGACGGCCGTATCGCCGCTGCAGGGCAGCAGGCCCCGGCAGCCGCTCCTCAGGGGCCCGCTAAGGCTCCACCGGCCGCCGGTGGACCGCCAGCGCCCCCTGTGGCGGGCGGGGGAACGCCTCCACCGCCTCCACCACCGCCTCCGGCGTAGATACGTTTGAACCGGTCAGGATACTGGACAACTACGGGGGGAGCAACTTGGAGCGAAATTCAAAACCGGTGAGGACCGTTGCCGTAATCATCACGTGCGCGGCACTATCATTGACCCTTATGACCTTCGGATGTGGTGGTTCCACAACGCCCGATACTGCCGTCAAAGACTTCTTCCAGGCAATCACCCTCGGTGACTGGGGTGCTTTTCAGGGTGCCGTTCTTCCCGAAAGGGTCCGGGTCATGAGCGACACGGAGACGCGGGAGCTGCAGGCGCAGATCAAGAAAAAAAGTGAGAAGTACACGGACTTGAAGTTCAAGGTCGTGTACGACAAGAGTGACAAGGACAAGGCGAAGGTAGTCATCTTGTCCGGGAAGGTCTCCGCCAAGAACCCGACTACCGGGCAACAGGAGAGCATGGACTTCAAAGACGTACCTGAAGAGAGCCGCACCTTGAACGCGGTGAAGTTCAAAGGCCGCTGGTACGTGGACATACAGTTGTCCAAGGGAGAAGCGCAACCCCAGCCAACACCCCAGCCGAGCCAGTAGAAAGCCGGCTTGGCAGGAGGTCGTGTAAGGGCTCGAGTGTTTTGGGGGTATATCGAAATGTCACGTGTTGTGCCAGGTAAGCAGGCCTTGATCGTTCTCGCCCTCTCTCTTGTAGTTCTCATGACGGCTCCGGTCATACTTGCCGGGTGCGGAGACAACTCCCCCGAGGGTGCAGTCGGCAAACTGCTCAACGCATGGCAGGGCATGGACTGGAACGCGTACAAGCAGGCGGTAGTCCCCGGCGAAAGAAACCTTGAGAAGGGCCTCGACGAGCTCGCGAAGCAGAAGTTCCAGCAGGTCCGTGTGAAGTTCGACGGCATAAAGATGAAGACGGTTTACGACGAAAAGGACAAGAACAAAGCGGCCGTTGTCCTGGACGGCGGGAAGATGACCATAAACGCGAAGATACTGGGCGAGAACAAGACTGAGACCCGGGACGTTCTCAAGATGCCAAAAGAAGAAAGGACTTTCGAAACCCTGAAGATAGACGGCGTCTGGTACGTTAACATAAAGCTCGGCTAGCGGTTCGCTCTCCTAGGTAAGGAGCTCTACAAGCGCGTCGATCATATCGGTCTCGGTGATAATTCCCGCCGGCCTGTCCCCCTCGACGACAGGCAGGCTCCCCACTTTCATCTCCAGGATCATGCGTGCCGCCTCTTTCAGCCCTGTATCCGGGGAGACGGTCCTCGGGTTCGGGGTCATGATCGACTCGACGTTCACGGTGTCCAAAAGGAAGTCGTGGTACTTCTTCTCGGTTAGCACAACGGAGGAAGCGGTCGCGTTGCGGAGGTCGCGGTCGGTGATTATACCGACGAGTTTTCCTCCGTCCATCTCCCTGAACGATAGCTATACAGGCTTGAAGCGGTCCTTCAGTTTCTTCATCACCGATGGCATCGTCGTGTATTCCATCTCCTCCTGGGGCAAACGGTGCGGCTCGAAGGGGCCGTGGCGCCGCAGGTAGTCGGCGGCGTCGAGCGCTAGCTGCCTCGCGTTGTCATAACTCTTGTCGGCGAACATGTCGCGCGGCCCGATGAGCTTGCCCTCCTTCAACTGGAACCCGAGCGCGACCACCCGCGGGGGGCCGTCGAAGCGGGTGGGGGTGTCATCCTCAAAGCCGACCGGCATCAGCGGGCCGTGGTGGGACCCCCGCATCCAGCCGGCCACCGCGTGGGGGAAGGCGAACGGCTCGAGCACCTCGCCGACCGCCGGGAGCCCGCTCTGGCAGCGCACAGCCATGACCGGGTCGTCCTTCCCGACGTAACGGCCGGCCATCAGGAACAGCCTCTGGGTGGAGGTCACCACTACAGGCTCGTCGGAGTTCTTGCGGAATATGTGCTTGATGACGTATCGCGACGGCGAGCCGATGAAGACGAGCATGTCGTACATCTCCTCGGGCATGCTGAAGATAATCTGTCGCTCGCCGATGAGGTCGAGGACCTCGTAGCGGAATCCGTCGTGCATGCTCGGGTCTATCACAAGGCCGATCGTGTTGAAGGGGTCCGAGAACATCTTGTAAAGCGGGTAGTTCCAGGCGCCGGGTTCCGTCTTGTCGGCAAGGAATACTATGATCGGCTCCGAGGGTCGTTCCTCGATGGTCATCTCGGCGAACCCGGGCCCCATTCCCTTGAGGTTTCCGCTGAAGGCGTCAACCAGCAGGTCCTGGCCCGCGCCGTACTGTCCGTATTCCTTGGCCACATCGGTCATTTCCGTAAAGGTATCCCACGCGAACTTGTGGATCTCCTCGTTCTCGATGCCTTTGTTATGGGTCATGATGAGGGCTATGTCATCCCCGACCTCCGCACGGCAGAAATCGACCAGGAGGCCGTCTTTCTTGGCTTTCGCAAGGCAATCAGAGCACTTGTCCCTCAGGGCGGGATGCACGTCGGAGTGACCAACGAAACCGCCTACGTCTGCCTTGATAATGCTGAGTGTGATTTCCGCCATAATAGAACCTCCTTGCGTTTGACACCCCTCAGGCGAATCGAGAGGACATTATTATATCAGATGGTCAACTCTTTTTAGCGACGGCCGGCTGTCTCAAAATCGCGGTCGAGACATGTTGAATCCCGCATTGACTGTATTCCTATCGACATGGTAGAGTATTCCAGTTTTCACAGGGTGTATTTCGATCCACGGAGACCTGATTTGAAGTTCTCGACAAGGGCGCGGTACGGCATGAGGGCGATGCTCGACCTGGCCGTGAACGGCGAGGGAGGGCTTGTCCTTTTGAAGGACGTCGCGGATAGACAGGGCATTTCGAAGAGGTACCTCGAGCACATGATGACGCTTCTTCGCAACAATGGGCTGGTAGTGGCGGAGCGCGGGGCGCGCGGGGGATATCGGCTCGCCCGCCGACCTGAAGAGATAAGGCTCGACGAGATCTTTGAAGCGCTCGAGGGAGAGGTTGCTCCTGTAGAATGTGTCAGAGACGCTTCCATCTGCGAAAGGGCGGATGACTGCGTGGTGAGGGACCTCTGGTGCGACGTGACCCGCGCCATACGGGGCGTGCTGGAGGGCGAGACCCTTGCCGACCTCAAGCGCCGCTTTGAAAGGAAGACGAAGTGAGGACAATCTACCTCGACCACGCGGCTACCACGCCTCCTCTTGCCGAGGTGGCTGAGGCGATGAAGCCTTACCTCGCGAAGAAGTTCGGGAACCCCTCGGCGCTCTACGCCCTGGGACGGGAATCCCGCGCCGCGGTGGAGGAGGCCCGCAAAAAGGTCGCGTCCCTCATCGGGGCATCCACGGACGAGATATATTTCACCTCCGGCGGAAGCGAGTCGGATAACATGGCCCTTCTCGGGACCCTGCTCGCGAACGAGGAGAAGGGAAGACACCTTGTGACCACGGAGATAGAGCACCACGCGGTGCTTGAGACCGCCCGCTTCCTGGCCGCGCACGGATACGAAGCGACTTTTATCGGTGTCGATTCTGATGGGATCGTGGACCCGGATGAGGTGAGGAAGGCGATCAGGCCTTCGACGGTCCTGGTATCCGTGATGCATGCCAACAACGAGGTCGGTACGGTCGAGCCGATACGGGAGATTTCAGATATCTGCCGCGAGGCCGGCGCCTATTTCCACACCGATGCCGTTCAGACGGTCGGGAACATACCCGTTAACGTGGATGAGCTAGGGGCAGACCTGCTAAGCATGTCGGGGCACAAGCTATACGGGCCCAAGGGGATCGGCGCCGTCTATGTAAGGAAGGGCACGAGGATACACAGGCTGATCCACGGGGGCGAGCAGGAGAAGGGCATGAGGGCCGGGACCGAGAACATTCCAGGGATAGTGGGTTTGGGTGTAGCCGCGGAGGTCGCGGAAGGAGAGCTCGACGAGAAGGTCGTACGCATATCGGGATTGCGGGACCGCCTTGTGGAGGGTATCCAGGGCTCTATCGACGATGTTTTCGTGAACGGGCATCCGACGTTGCGCCTCCCCAACAACGCGCACTTCGCGATAAGGTTCATAGAGGGCGAGGCGATATGCCTGCAGCTCGACACGGTCGGGATATGCGCGTCCACCGGTTCTGCCTGCTCCTCGGAGGCGCTGGAGCCGTCACATGTCCTGCTCGCCATAGGTGTCGACCCGCTCGAAGCGCACGGGTCGGTCAGGTTCTCTCTCGGCCGCGGCACGACCGGTGAGGAGATCGATTACGTGCTCGAGCAGTTCCCCCCTGTAGTCGAGCGCCTGCGCTCGATGTCCCCGCTCGCCCGGAGGAGCGGGAAGCAGTAGCCTCAAGTTCCTCAAGTGACGTAACTGGCCGTCCCGTCCTCTGAAATCTCCGCTTCCCTCCCAGACGCGAACGGCGCGAGAGGCTCGAGGTCGGCCGCGATGAGCGAGACACTCCCGGTCCTGTCGCTTACCTGGCCGGTGACCCTGAATGCGCGCGCCCGCCCGACGCGCGCGCCGAGGCGCTGGTAGTCCCTCGGGAAGATGGTTACCTCGAACGTCCCCGAGAGGTCCTCCAGCGTGAGGAACTGCATGTACTCGCGGTTCTTGGTGACCGCGCGCCTCTGCGCTATCAGCCATCCGACGAGACTCACCTCCTGCCCCAGGAAGCCCTCGAGTTCGGTGCTCTTCACCGACTGCTCGAGCTGTTCGGGCACCAGTATCTCGAGCGGGTGGGCGGAGACGCTCGCCCCGAGGTAGGCAAGCTCCATCTTGAGCTTCTGGGCGCGCGTGTAGTCGGGGAGCCTCGGCAGCGCCTCCGGAGGGCTCACCTTTCTGACTTCGGCCAGGTCCAGGAGGGGCTCATCATCGGTGGCGGCGCGCCTCGCCGCGCGGGCCTGCGGGTACAGCATCTTCAACTTCCAGAGAAGTTCGGGCCGCGTGTTCTCGAAAGAGTCGAAGGCACCGCACTTGATGAGGGTCGCGACCTCCTCCTCGGCGGCATCGACCCGGGAGAGGAAATCCGAGAGCGAGGTGAAAGGGAACCCCGCCCTGGCCTCGAGGACCGAGTCGACCGCCCGGTACGAGATGCCCTTGACCCGGGAGAGGCCGAAGTAGAGCGTCTTGTCCTTCACGCAGAAGTCGGTCTCGCTCCGATTCACGTCCGGGAGGGCGACCCTCACGCCGAGGCGCTTCGCCTCCTCCACGTAGACGGAGTGGTGGTAGAAGCCGGCCTCGTTTGCGAGCACGGCCGCCATGAACTCGGCTGGGAAATGCGCCTTGAGGAATGCTGCCTGGTAGGAGAACTCGCCGTACGTCGCCGCGTGGGCCTTGGGAAAGCCGTAGCCCGAGAACCTGGCGAGGCTTTCGAACACCGCCCGGGCGGCCGGCCCGGGGACGCCGCGGCCTCTTGCGCCCTCCAGGAAGCCGGACCTGATCGCCTCCATCTGCTCGGGGGAACGCTTGTGGGTCATGGCGCGCCGCAGGTCGTCGGCCTCGGCGGGGGTGAAGCCCGCCACCGCCACCGAGGCCCGCATCACCTGCTCCTGGTAGACGAACGTCCCGAGCGATTCGGCGAGGATCGGCTCGAGGTCGGGGTGCAGGTAGACCACCGGCTCACGGCCCGCCCTGCGCAGGAGGAAAAGCTTCTTCATGCCGCTCCCGGAGGCGCCCGGCCGGATGAGGGCGATGGAGAGCGTCAGGTCCTCTATGTTCCTCGGCTTCATCGCCTGGAGCAGCGACCGCATGCCCGGGCTCTCTATCTGGAAGACCCCCAGCGTTCGGCCCTCGGAGAGGAGCCGGAGGGTGTCGGGGTCATCGCGGGGGAAGCCCTCCACCTCGAGGCGCGCCCCGTGGTTGCGGGACGCCTCTTTGGCCGTGTCCTCGATGACCGACAGCCCCTTCTGGCCCAGTATGTCCATCTTCACGAGGCCCAGCCTCTCGATGGGCCCCATGTCGTACTGCGTTATCACGAGCCCCTTGGTCGCCCGCTCCAGGGGCACGAGGTCGGTGAGCGGGCGGTCGGCTATCACCACTCCTCCCACGTGGATCGAGAGGTGGCGGGGGAACCCGTCTAGGCGGTTGCAGACCTCGAGGATGCTCCTGTACGGCTCCCTGTTTACCGGAAGGTCGCGGCAGGAGGGTATCGCGGAGGCCGCCGCCTCTACCTGGCTCGCCCGGCAGTGCGGCAGGTTCCTAGTGAACCGGTCGACCTCCTCCGGGGAAAGCCCCATCGCACGCGCCACGTCCCGCGCCGCCATCTTCGCCTTCATGGTGGCGTAGGTGCAGATCATGGCGACCCGGTCGGCGCCGAACCTTCCGTAGATGTAGTCGAGCACCTCGTCGCGCCGGCACCAGCTGACGTCGAGGTCTATGTCGGGGGGGTCGTCCCGGGTCGCCGAGAGGAAGCGCTCGAAGTACAGGTCGTGCTCGAGCGGGTCGATATAGGTTATGCCGAGCACGTAGGCCACCATGCTGCCGGCCGCCGAGCCGCGCCCCGCCGCCGGGATGCCGCGCTCCCAGCAGAACTTCGCGATGTCGTGGACGACCAGGAAGTACGGGGTGAAGCCGAGCGACTCGATGGTCTCGAGCTCCATGTGCAGCCGCTCCAGCGCGTCGGCGGGCAGTGGCCGGTAGCGCCGGGCCGTCCCCTCGAAGCAGAGCTTGGTCAGGTGGGAGAACGCCGTCTCGCCGGGCGGCAGGTCGGCGGCGGGGAAAAGGCGCCCCCCCAGGTTGAACCGGAAAACGCAGGCCCCGGCTATCTCCCCCGTGTTCGGGATCGCCTCGGGCGCCTCGCTGTAAGGGTAGGCCGAGAAGAGCTTCTCCATCTCGGCAGGAGGCTTCAGGTAGCATTCCTCGTCGGCTACCTCCCCGGGCGGGATGCGGGTGACCGGGCGCATGGTGCGTATCGCGCTGAGGGTGCGGTGCAGTTGGTAATCGCCGGGGCCTGCGAAGGCGACACGGTTGCTGGCGACGCAGGGGACCCCCAGGCGGCGGGCCGTCCCGATGAGCGCATCGGCCTCGCGGTGGCTTTCCCGCGTCCCCGTGTTCGCGAGCTCGGCGTAGAGGTGGTCGGGGAAAACGGCGCGCGCCTCCTCGAGCGAGCCGGGGTCGCCCAGAAGCGCGAAGAGCCCGTCGCTGTAATCAACCAGCCGGTCGAACGAGAGCGGTGATCCTCCCAGCCTGCTCTCGGTGACGGAGCGGCAGAGGTTGCGGTAGCCCTCGTCGTTCTCCGCTATGAGGATGAGGCGCGTGCCGCGGCCGACCTCGAGGTCGCATCCTACTATCGGCTTGATGCCGGCTTCCTCCGCCGCCTCGAAGAAGCGCACCGCACCGTAGAGGCCGTCCCTGTCGGTGAGGGCGAGCGCGCCCATCTCGAGCTCGGCGCAGCGCGACACGAGCTCCTCGATGGAGCTCCCACCGAAGAGGAGGCTGAAGTTGCTGTGGCAGTTCAGGTGAACGAAGTTGTTCATCGCGCGTCAACCGGCCGTCCTTGATTCGTTCCCCGCGCACGGCGGGCCCTTTCAGTCTCAGCCACACTCGCGCCTTGCGCCGAAACCTGAGACCAGGCCGGCGGTGCTCCCCCTCACGATGGCGGAGAAACCGTAGCGGTCTCTTATCGCGTCGACGCTGTCGTTGAGCCTGTCTATCCTGAGGCTTCCCCCGCCGCCGTAGCCCGGGAAGAGCTCGCCCTGGCAGCCCGCGCTGACCAGCTCCGAGAGGGCCACCCCGACGAGCCTTATCCGCACGCCACGGTCGAGCAGCCGCTCGAAGAGCTCGCATACTACCCGGTAGATCGCCTGCTCCTGGTCGGTGGGGATGGGGAAGGTGCGGAACTTCATGTAAGTGTTGAAGTCGGAGTGGCGCAGCTTGACCGCCACGCGGGTCGCCGCGAGCCCCTCGGCTCGGAGGGCCAGGCAGCATTTTTCCGAGAGGAGGAGGAGCGTCGAGCGCACCATGGGGTAGTCTATGGTGTCGGTCTCGTAGGTGGTCTCGCGGCTTACCGACTTCGGCGCTCTTCTCTCCTCGAGGCGGCGCCTGTCGATCCCGCGGGCGTGTTCGTGGAGCACCCGCCCCCACGACCCCAGCACGCTCTGGAGCGCCTCGACCGGGAGCAGCGAAAGCTCACCCACCGTGCGGATCCCCATGTCGCGCAGGGCTCCGCGGCACACGGGGCCGACCCCGGGGAGCGCCTCCACCGGTAGCGGCGCCAGGAAGGAGAACTCGCCGCCCGGCGGCACCTCGAGGAACCCGTCGGGCTTGGCGACCCTCGACGCGACCTTACTGACGACCTTGGCTGCCGAGAGGCCAGCCGAGGAGGGGAGGCCGAGCTCATCCTTTATGCGCTTCCTTATCTCCTGCGCGGCCTTTGCCGGCTCGCCGAACGCGAGACGGCACCCTGTGAGGTCGAGGTACGCCTCGTCTATACTGACGGGCTCGACGAGCGGCGTGTACTCCTCTAGGATACCGCGGGCGAGCCGGGAGTAGTGGGTGTACGCCTGGAAGTTGCCGGGCAGGTAGGCCGCGTGGGGGCAGAGCTTCCCGGCGGTCGCCAGGGGCATCGCCGAGCGCACCCCGAAGGCGCGCGCCTCGTAGGAGGCGGCGGCGACCACGCCGCGCGTGTCGGGGGATCCGCCCACGATGACGGGCCTGCCCTCGAGCGCAGGGTCGAGCAGCCTCTCCACCGAGGCGAAAAACGCGTCCATATCGATGTGAAGGATTGCCCTTGTCCTGGACATTATTGGCCTCGAGTCTCTACAGAAGGCGGAGCACTCCCCTCACCCTGCCCTGTACCTGGAGGCGATCGCCCCTGCCGAGCACGATCGGCTCCACCTGGGGGTTGGCAGGCTCCAGCCTGATCCGCTCGCCGCGGCGCCCCCTTTCCCGGTAGAACTTCTTGAGGGTGGCCTCCCTGCCGTCTATAAGCGCCACCACCGTCTCGCCGTTCTCCGGCGAGGGCTTCTCCTCGACGACCACGTAGTCGCCGTCGAAGATGCCCTCCTCTATCATCGACTGCCCCCTCACCCTGAGCGCGTAGCACCTCCTGCCGACGACCATGCCGGCGGGGACCTCGATCTCCTCGGGTACGGCCACGGCCTCGATTGGGGCGCCCGCGGCTATGGTGCCGAGTAGCGGGATGACCACGCCACCGCCTTCGCGGAGCCGGCCATCCCGGCGCCCCGAAAGAAGACCGCGCCCCCGGGCGGTTAGCAGCACAGAGCGGGCGTGGTCGCGCTCCCGCCTGATGAGCCCCTTGGCCACGAGGGAGTCCAGGTGCTCAGCGACCGTGGCTACCGAGGAAAGACCGAATCGGCCCGCGATTTCCCGCATGGTGGGCGAGTAGCCCGACCTCTTCCGGAAGTCCCGCACGAACTCGAGAAACTCAAGCTGTCTCTTTGTCAGGGTCGTCTCTTTCATGGTGCCCTTATTCTACCCGAACAAAAACCGAAAATCAATAGGCAGGGTACAACCGGTTGGCTACCCGGGCGCGGAATTGTAATAGAATATTGGCCAGCGCAAGTTCGAAAGACAGGAGCGCGCTGCTTTGAGAGGAAAAGCCTTGAAGAGATCCGTCTTCACCATCACCGTCCTCGTCGCTGTCGCTTTGCTCGGCGGCGCCCTCGGCTGCGGCGGCGTCGAGTCGCAGGCCCGGGGATACCTGGAAGCCGCGCACTCCGAGGGCCTCAAGGTAACGAAGAACATCGAGAAGCTGTCCAAGAAGGAAAAGGAGCTGACCCGGCTCTACCAGAAGACCGAGCAGGTCACACCGGAGAACCTCGAGTCCGTCAGGAAGCCGTACCTGGAGCTGGTCGAGCTGATCGGCGCCATTAAGGTGTCCGCCGCCGAGACGAAGAGCGAGTATGACAAGGTGCTCAAGCTCAAGGACACCAGCAAATACAAGGATTTCGCGACCCTGCAGATCAAGGCGCTCGACCTATTGATAAAGCGGATGGGACTTGCGAGCGACCTCTATGGCGTGTTCAACAAGGTTGCCGATGACCAGGCCGCGGGGAGGCCGATCGACGGGGACGCGGTAACCAGAAGCGTCGACGACATAAACGCGGAGATTGTCAAGATCGACCAGGAGATAGCCAAGGCAAAGAAGGACGCCGCGGACATCGGCGACGAGTTGAACCTCCCGTTCTTGAAGGAGAAGAAATGAGGCCTCTCCACTCCGGTATCTGTCTCACCTGCAACGTCCCCAGCATCTGGGCGAAGGACAGCGTGCTCGACGGGGACAACACGTCCCTCCAGAAAATGATCCCGATTCGTGGCGTTTTCTATGAGGCCGGTGAGATCGAGCACTTCATCCGCGGCATGGAGGGATCGCTCGGCGCCTCCCTGGACAGGGTAGTGTGCACCGCGCATAAAAGGGCCGTAAGGCGCTTCTTCTCCGGCACCCTCAGGGGTATTACCGGGTCACTGGCGCGCGCGGTCGCTCCCCTTTTCATCTACAGGCAGCAGGCGGAGGTCGCGCCCAATTTCGGCGTCGGCCGGATGAGTATAGCGGGATACAGGCGGGGAGGGCCGCTGGAGGTGGAGGCGTCGAACGTCTGGGACGAGCGGCTCTTCGCGGCCGACGTGGCCGGCGCGTTCGAGGCGGTCGAGGGGGCCGAATGCGAGGTGGATACCGAGAAGGCGGGCGGCACGTACCGCTTCACGGCGCGGCGGAGCGGCGACGAGAAGCCGGAGTACACGGGAAGGCTTATCCCGCTTACCGGTGTACTCTCGGGGGAGCGTGCGTACCCGAGGTGCCACGCCTGCGGCGCGCCGGTCTCGTTCCAGGCCTTCTCCTGGGACCGTGAGCGCGGGGAGATAAGGGAGCGCGACAACGGGCTCAGGGTGGTGCACCAGACGGTCGCGTGCTTCGACAGCCTGCTTCACGAGATGGAAGAGGAGCTCGGCGGGGAGCTGCGCGAGCTCGCGGTGAGGACACAGGCGGACTACGTGCGGGACAGGGTCGCATCGGGGGCTTACGACGCCGATGGCGAACCTTTCAATGACACGGGCCGAAAGTATTTCCACTGCCTCGGCCTTATCCGAAGGCGCTGCATGGGGAACCCTGTCAATTTCGACTCCGGTCCCGATAGTTTAAAGGTAAGCATCAGGAACCCGGCCAATGAAGAGCTGCTCATCGGAAGGGTGCTCGGGACGTACGAGGCGGTCACCGGCAGGAAGGGACGCGCTTCGGACGACAGTTCCGGCGGGATGCTGAGTGTCGAGGTGTCACCGGCTTGAGGTAAGGCTCAGCGCGACACCCGGGGCCGCGAAGAAGAAGACCACGTCTTTCACCGGGCTGCCCAGAACACGACCGAGCGCGCTTTGATAAAAATCCCCCTGCTCGCGGTAGAACTCGAGGCGGCTTTCCGTTTCATCCGCCGCCACATTGTCCGCCTTGTAGTCGACCACTATCGCCTCGTCGTCTTCCAGGAAAACGAGGTCCACCGTACCGGCCAGGTAGCCCGCGTCATCCTTGACACAGAAGGGCATCTCGCGGCTTGAGAAGCTCGACCCGACAGCCCTTTCCCAGAGGTCGCTCTCGATGATGTTGTTGACCATGTGGAGCAGTTGCTCCTCGCGGTCAGCGACGCCCTCCACCTGCGCCACGGACCGCACGAAGGACTCCCTCTCGCCGGGTCCCGCCCCGGGCTCTATCATTTCCATTATCCTGTGCAGCGCGGTGCCTACCGGTTTGCCTATATCCACCCCTGGCCAGAACGCCTCCCCGGGCGGCGGCGGGGTGCCCTCCGCGCCGGTTGCCGTGCTGGTGACCGGTCCGCTGTTGCCGTGTTCAAAGGACTTCAGAAGCCCGTCTTGCCATGCTCGCTCTTCCTCTTCGAAGTCGTACTCCGGGCCCTCTTTTGCCTCGTACTCACCGGCGCGTGGGGGATAGTCTATGTCTTCCGAGCAGAGGTCCACGCTCTCCTCGAGTTCCTCCGACACGCTCCGCGCGCCCGTCTCGTCGAGTATTCGCTTGAACCAGGAGGACGAGCCCCTTGACTCGAGGTCGTGTATCACGAGGAGGTCGCGCGCCCTGGTCGTCGAGACGTAGAATACCCGGCACTCCTCGGCGCGGTCGCTCTCCCTGCTCCAGGAGTCGAGGTCCGCGTAACCCCCCGTAGCGACAAGCCCGATCTTGAACTCGATCTGGCCGGTCTTGTGCCTGGTCAGGAGCTCGACGTTGCGGGGCCCGGGCCCTTTACCGATGCCGGCGATGAAAACGACGGGGAACTCGAGCCCCTTTGCCTTGTGTATGCTCATGACGTGAACGAAGTCCTCGCCCACTTCCTCGGTGGGGGATTCACCCGCGGCGACGCCGGACCGCTCCATGTCCGAAAGCCAGCGGGCGAAACCGCTCAGCGTAATGCCCTCGCGCGATTCGAGTGCGCGCGCCTCGTCGATCAACTTCGTGAAGTTTGCGAGGGTCTGCTCGCCCATGCCGAGGGCGGCGTAAACCTCGCGCGCTTTCGTCCTGTCGAGCAGTTCCTCGAGCGTGGAGGATATCGGCTTTTCGTGCCTCTCCCCGTGCAGCCCGGCGAGCACCTGGAACGCGTCAGCAATGGACCCACCGCCTCCTGTTGCCGGGAGATAGTCGAACCTCTTGCCGGTTAGCGCGAACCCGGCGAGCTCGGTGTCCGAGACCGCGAAAAGGGGCGAGCGAAGGGCGCCGATAAGTGAGACCTGGTCGTAAGGGTTGTCGATCGCCCGGACGGCGTTGGAGATGTCCAGGACCTCCTGCCGGTTGAAGAAGTTCCTGCCCCCCTCGGTCCTGAAGGGGATGTCGCGTTCCCGGAAAGCCCGCTCGTAGATATGCACGTTTGTCATGATGCGTAAAAGGACACAGATGTCACTGTGCTTCACGGGGCGCTCACGCCCATCCCCGTCCCTCACCTTGAAGCCGGTTGACACCATTTCCCTTATCGACCCGGCCAGCAGCGCCGCCTCCCGCTCGCGCGCGACGTCGGCGCTCTCCTTTTCGTGCTCCCTGTTGTGGAGCAGCCTGACGGCGGCCCCGGCGGCACCGCCCACCGCCGGTAGTATCTCGCGGTACTCCGCCTGATAGACGTCTTCCACCTGCGGCTGCATCGCGATGCTGAACGTGTCGTTGACCCATTCCACGATGTCGGCAACGGAGCGGAAGTTCTGAGTGATATACATGGTGCGTTCTTCGCCGCCCATTACCGCTTTCGCCCTGTCGTATATCTCGACGTCGGCCCGCCGGAAGCGGTAGATCGACTGCTTCGGGTCACCCACTATGAAGAGCTTTCCGGGTTTGAGCTCGGCACTGTCCCATTCGTCTGCCAGCGCGCCGTCCTCGGCGAGGAAGAAGACTATCTCGGCCTGCAGCGGGTCGGTGTCCTGGAACTCGTCGACCAGGATATGCGTGAACCTCTCCTGGAAGTAGCGTCTCACTTCCCTGTTATCCCTCAACATGTCGCGGGTCTTTATCAAGAGGTCCTGGAAATCGAGGAGCCCCCTCTTCTCTTTCTCGGCCACGACTATCTTTATGTAATCGAGGGCAAGCAGGAGAACGCCGGGAGCCAGAGCCGTGCCGATCGCCGGGACTATCTCCTCCGCCCCTTCTTTCAGGCGAAGCCTTGATCCCAGTTGCTCTTTGAAGTCATCACGGGTCCCGGGCCAATTCGCCGTCCTGGTCTTCCGTATCTTCTCCCTGGCGGCGGAGACCAGCGTGGCGGCCAGGTCGGCCTTGCTGGAGGTGCGCAGGAACTTATGCCACGATGTCAAGAGCTTCTGGATCTGGTCCATGGACGGCTCCCCCACGGCGGCCGGCATCCTTTCCAGGATGGCTTCCAGGGCGCCCGCGGTCTCGCGCAGTATTGCTTCGCCCGCGTCGAGAAGCCGCTCTATCTCGCCGCTGCCGGGCGGCTCGAGAGTGTCGTCTTTAATAAGGTCCCTGTTTTTGTAGAGGAACCCCGCGAGCATCCTCAGGTTGTCGGGGCTCACGCCGAACTCCGGCGCGAGTCCCGTCAAGGGGCCGGCGCCGGCAAGCCTCTCGGCGAGCCAGTCCCTCCAGGCCTCCTCGGTTATGAGGCGCATCTCGTTTTCGTCCGCTACCGCGAAGTTCGGGTCCACGCCCGCTTCGACCGGGCGGGTCCTGAGCAGGCTGGAGGCGAAGGAGTGGATGGTCGAGACCTGGCATGTCTCCATGTCCGAGACGGCCTGGCGGAGCCTGACCTCCTCGGCGGTGCTTGCGCCGCGCTCGAGCCTCTCTTCCAGCTTCTCGTAGAGCCTGACCTTCAGCTCGCCCGCAGCCTTCTCGGTGAAAGTGATCACGGCGATATCTGACAGCCTTACCCCTTCTTTTAGAAGCAGGCTCATAACGCGGTCGATGAGCAGTGTCGTCTTGCCCGTACCGGCTCCGGCCTCGACAAGGAGGCACTCGCCGGTGTTCTTGACTATGTATTCCCGCTCTTTTTTGTCGGATGGACGCGCACGCGCCTTTTTCTCAGTCACTTTGTGGCAGCTCCCCTGTAAAGATCCAGCCTATATCGGCGACCCGGGTATCGCTCTCCTTTCTGCGGAAAAGCAGCCTGCGGTCAGCCGCGCAGGCGTTCGCAAAATCGCAGTAATCGCAGTGTCTTTCCGGGCGGCGTATGAATATCCCCTTCTCGATGCCGTCCCTGATGCCCGATAGGATCGCCTTGAGGGTTTCAGTGTGGGCCTCGAGGTCGCTTCCGCCGTACGTGACGCGGTTTATCCTTCCCTCGGCCGGCGATATGTGGTAGTTCTCGCCGGAGGGCACGCCGGCCCTGCCGGTCCCGAGCGCCGACGGCGCCGCAAGGACGTATATCATCGTCTGGAAGAAGAACCTGCCGCCTTTCTTGTCCTTCGGCAGGAACGGCATGGACGCGTCCTGCCCGAGTTTGCCCGTCTTGTAATCGATGACGCGGATGCCGTTTCCGTCGGACTCTGTGTCGATACGGTCGATCCTTCCCTTAAACCTGAGCCGCGACTCCCCGGCCGCGATCTCAAGCGGGGCTTGCGCGTCGCCCGTACCGAAATCCACCTCGAACATGGTCGGAATGAAACGGCCTTCCTCCCCGTACTCCTCGTCGAGCACAAGGGTCAGGCATGAGCGGATGTTCTCCTTTTCCCTTTCCCAGAGCGCTGGCAGTCCGCAGACGCCGCTGCTCTCCGCGGCCAGGAAGTGCGCGCCCGTGACGCTTTCCAGTATCTCGAGGTGCCGATTTTCATCCTTCGGGTCGATCGGCAGCAGGCCCCCATCGCGGCAGCGGGTGAAAAAGCCGCAGAGGATCTCGTGGACCAGGGTACCCCTGGTCGGCGCGTCGATCACGAGGAGTTCTTCCGGCTCGTCGAACTTTTTGAGCCGGAGCACCCTTTTGTGGAAGAAAAGGTACGGGCACTTCGTGTAGTCCTCGAGCTCGCTCGCCCGGAAGACCCTGTCGTCCGGGAGTATGCGCGAAGATAACCGCCGCCAGCCGTCTCCGGCGCCGAGCATGCCGTCGAACTCGCCGTAGTGGCGCGAGTGATAGCGGCGGTTGATGAGGTCGATGGAACGCGCCACTTTTCCGTCTTCGGCCAGGAAGCGCCGGGCCGCGTCGGCCCTGACGGGCTCGTCGGACATGGCCTGCGCCAGGTGGAACTCGGGAAGGCTTACCGAGTCGCCCGGCCGCAGACCCCTTCCAGGTATGAGCGGCGCGCGCCTGAAGCCCGGGGCACCTTCGAGCGCCTCGTAGTTCGCCCTTTTCCCCGTGTAGCTCTCGACAGCCTGCAGCAGGAAGAAACTAGGTATGCGTGGTCTGCCGGTCGATGTGTCGAGCCGCGGGTATGAGAGGACAAGCCTCTCCCTGGCCATCGAGCAGCCGAGGGTGAAGAGCAGCCTCTCCTCTCCTTCGCGCTCGCGCTTGAGGGGGACGACCCCTTTCCCGGTCCTGTTGAGCGAGACGCGTTCGTGGTCGAGGAGCAGGGGGTCTTCCCTCGCGAGGGACGGGAAGACCTTCTCGACCATGCCCGGGATGAAGACGAGCCGGAAGCTCGTCCCCCTCGCTTCCATTATATTGAGGACGTTGACCCCGCCGGAGCCGAACCTGCCCCGCGGGATGGCGCTATCCGAAAGGTGTTCGCGCACCATCGCGAGGAACTCGTCCCTGGGCAGCGGGCCGTTGCGCTCCCCGCTCCCGGCGAGTTCCCCTACCGCCTCGATGACTTTCTCCCGCACGGGCGATTCCTTGACGAACGAACGGTAAAGACCCAGAAGCGGGCCCGAGAGCCCGCCGGGGGAGCCCTCCGGCGGCACCGTGTCCATGCCCTTGAAGAGCGCGTTGACGACTGCCTGCAGGTCCCCGGCTTCACTCCTGGCGCTTCCGCGCCCATCGCCTTCCGGCCTGAGTCCGCCGATGTGTGCTTTAAGACGCTCCTCCCACTGCTCGCGGCCGCGGACTATGTTCGCTTCGGCGCTAATCTTGTTCCAGAGTTCGGGTGCGTCCGGCGGCAGCGGGCGGCTGGTCAGATGCTCCAGGTCCAGCGGCGCGAAGCGCAGGAACTCGGTCACCTTCACCCTGGGGAGATCGCCGGTGAAGAGTTCCAGTAGTAAAAGAAGGCTGCGCCCCTCGCGCGTATAAGACAGCGGCAGCCCACCACTGATGTAATGGGGAATGCCGAGCCGGTCGAATTCCTCCGTTATCAGTTGCAGGTAGTCGCCCCGGCTTCGCAGCACAACCGCCGTGTCCCCGAAAGGTATCCCCGGCTCGCGGGCCGAGGTCAATATCTCCCTCGCTATCTCATGGATCTCTCTCGCCTCCCCGGGGGCGCTTCTGATCGCGATCGTGCCGTCGTCGGCGTCGTTTCCCGCGGGCCGTCCGTGGACCCCTTCGCCCTTCTGAACGGCCTCGAGGCTCGTCGCGGCGCGGTTAAGAGCAGGCGAACCGCCTGCCTTGAAACCGATCTCTGCCAGCCACTCGAGGGTGGGCCTGGCGAAATCGAACGCGGAGCGGTCCTCGAAGGGCAGCAGGAAGGCGACCTCCAGGGAGGCGGCGATACTCTGGATGAGCCGCTTCTGCATCTCGGTGAGGTCATAAAGCCCGTAAAGGATGACCCGGCTCGTGCCGAAGAGTTCCGGGGTGCTCCCGACCCTGGCCGCAGCCTCGCGAAGTACGTCAGCGTTCTCTGTGAAATCGGCGCGCAGCCGCTCGCCGAACGTTCCATAGAGCTCGAAGACCTGCTTGACCTTGGGAGGGCAGCCCTTTGGCACGCGCCCCGTGAAGCCGCCCTGCTCGAGGTCGTCGAAGGTCGAAAGAAGCGCGGAGATGAAGCCGGGCCGTTCCCTCACCCCGGCGAAGTAGTCGCCCTCGTTCATGCTCCTAGTGATCCCGCGGAGTATACGGCCTTTGACGGCGGCAGGAGCGGCGGCTTTGTCGCGAATTGCCTCCCACGCGACTCGTTCGCAGAAGTCGCGGAGGGTGAGCGCCCTGAAGTTCGCGTGGGCGCCGAGCCGGTCCGCGAGCATCTTCTCTAGATACAGCGCCAGGGCGTGGGAGCCGACCAGGACGAGTACTGGCGAAAGCGGGGTGCCGGCTTTCGCGCGCCCGACTTCCTCCGTGAGTCTTTCTTCAAGGAACGGCTGGAAAGGCCCGCATATAAGGTGTTTTCCGGTGTCCATGGTGTGATTCTAACACCGGATAGTGACAAGGGGTCAGACCACTTTCGTTGCATTGCAGAAGGGTACTCGCCTCGACGCAAACCCCAATGATGCAACAAAAGTGGTCTGACCCCTACTCTATGCGCGCTATCCTCTTGGCGAGTTTCACCTTCTCCGGGATGTCGGCGAGCCGGGATATCATGATGCGCTGGGCCTGCGGTGAGCCTGCTCCGTGTATGCTCTCGGTCAGGTACGCTGCGGCGCCGCAGCCAACGGTCATGTTCTCGATGAACTTGAGTATCTTGATGCGGTCCATCGTCGGTACGCCGCCGGAGCTCTTCAGGTATTTTTCGAGGTAAGGTGCTATCTCGGCGTTCTCGAAGTCCTTCTCGGAGGGCATGGTGACGACTATCCCGCCCGCGATGTCTTGGATCAGGCGGGCGATCTCGAACGGGAACCTCGTCACGTTCAGCTTGCAGACGTTGGCGAGAAGGACGTCCACCATGTACGCGCCTGATGCCGTGGCGGCCCCACGCGCGCTGCACGCGATGCCGCAGCAGAAGAGGGTCTCGTTCAGGTGTATCATCTCGGTTATCTTGTCGCGCACGTGGCTCGCCCTTGCTACCCCCTGGTAGTCGGCTATGAGCTGCGCGGCGCCGATCAGGACGTCTCCGACGCCGACCTTGCAGCCGCCGTAGCTCTGGCGGTGGAATGCCGCGAACCTCTCCACGACCTTCCCGCTCGCGTCGTGCTCGCCGCACATGAAGACCCGTTCGTTCGGTACGAAGACATCGTCGAATATGACGAGGGCCTCATGGCTCCCGTACGTTGGGTTGCCGACGTCCAGCGGGCTCTCCTCGAGCTTGCGTGTGTCGGAGGGCTGGCGCCCGAGTATGAAGGTTATCCCTTTCGCATCGGCCGGAACCGCGAAGGAGACCGCGTATTCGGACTCGTCCTCGCGCATCGCCGCCGTTGGCATGACGAGTATCTCGTGCGAGTTGAGCGCCCCGGTCTGGTGGGCCTTCGCGCCGCGCACGATGATGCCGTCGGGTGTGCGGTCAACGATGCGGACGAAGAGGTCCGGGTCCGCCTGCTCGCCCGGGCGGAGGCCGCGGTCGCCCTTCACGTCGGTCATGGCTCCCTCGACGACGACGTTCTCTTCCTGGATGTAGCGGATGTATTCCCTGAGCCGCTCGTGGTACCCGGTGCCGTGCTCCTGGTCGCACTCGTACGTGACCGAGTAAAGCGCGTTGATGCCGTCCATGCCCACGCATCGCTGGAAGCAGGTAGAGGTCCTCCTGCCCAGCAGCCTCTGCATGAGGACCTTCTTGACAAGGTCGTCGGGGTTCTGGTGTATGTGCGTGAAGCGGCTTACCCTGTCGCCGGTCAGGTGCGAGGTCGCGAAGAGGAGCCCTTCCGCTTCCGGCTCCTCGCCGGGGTCGTAAGTCTCCGCGACCGCGTTGGCCGACGGCCTGACCATGGGGTGGTCAACCGTGTTCTCTATGCGCTCCCCGAGCAGGTACACGCTGCGCGGTAATTTGCGGAGGCTCTCCAGGTAAGCTTCGGGTGCTTTTATTCTCATCACAAGCTCCTTATGCGAAATCCGTCGGGTCGGATAAGAGTTTACACTATCGGGCACACCGTCACATTGACCAATTTGGATTTTCGCGGCACACCACGCGCATGTACTCAAAGAGCCAGGGCTCCAACTCCGGTGCAAGGTAGAAAGCGGGGTAAAGAAGGTTCTGGTCGCGGGTAATCACTTTTTCCCTCAATGCCGTGTCGTAGAGTTCGCAGCCGGGATAGATCCTGATGCCAACGGTGACGGACACCCCCGTAGGCTCCAGCTCGGAGACGAAGTCCACGCTTTCCTCGACCGTCCGCTTCGTCTCCCCGGGGCCGCCGAGGAGCAGGAAGCAGTTGAACATGAGGCCGGCCCGCCGCACCTCCTTTACGGCGTTGAGGATCTCTTTCTTTGAAAAGCCCTTCCGCAGGGCGGCCAGCATGTCCTCGGACCCGCTTTCGTTCCCTATGCTCAAGTAAAAGCAGCCGGCCTCCGGGAGTAGCCCGATCAGTTCCGGGGCGGGGCCCACCGGGTTGAAGTTAGCGGTCCACCTGATGGAGAGCCGCCTTTTTGCAATCTCCCGGCAGAGCTCGATGCTGTAGTCGGCCGGATAGTTGAAGAGGGAGTCGGTGAAGCACGCGGTCTTGATGCCGTAATCCTCCTCCAGCGACTGAAGCTCGTCCGCGACCTTTTCCGGTTCACGAAGCCTCAGGCGTCTTCCCTCCACGAGCGGGCTGGAGCAGTAGATGCACCGCATGTGGCACCCCCTGCGGGCCTGCAGGTTCGCGACGAACGGGGGGTTGCTTCCCGGTATCCAGTTATACGGGCCGACATCGAATGAGTTCCGGTCGGGGAACGGGAGGCTACCCAAATCAGCATGAGGTCCCGGCGTGTTCACCTTCCTAATCCCGTCGCGGCGGACCGCTAGCCCGGCGACGCCCTGCGGGTCCCTCCCATCCTCAATACATTTAAGGAGCTCGACGAAGGAGACCTCCCCTTCTCCGACGATGCCCATATCGAGGTCGAGGTATTCCAGGCACTCGAGCGGGAAGATGGTGAATCCCGCGCCGCCCGGCACTATCGGCGCGCCCGTCTCGGACTTGACGGCCTCGGCGATTTCCCTGACGTCGGGCAGGAAGAACTCGCTTTCCCGCATGTCCTGGTTGTCGATGTTGCGGACGGAAAGGCCGACGCAGTCCGGCCGGAAGCGGCGGACGGACTCCCTGACCTCGGAAATCGGGTCGAGGGCGAACATCAGGTCGATACCCATGACCTCGTGACCGGCCTCCCCGGCGGCCGCGGCAATGTAAGCGGTCCCCAGGGGGTAGGGGACGAGGTTTTCCCTGCAGCGGTTCTCGCTTATCAATAGCACTCTCATCGTTCCGCCTATCCGTAGGTAGCTTGAACCCTCGCCTCATTATTATGTTACTTGTATCATCATGGTGTCAGCATCGATGGTTCAGCAAGGCGGGTGAGAAGGCCTGTGATTGATAGACAACCCCCGGGTTGTAAGTCTCAGCCACCGGCCCGCGGGCGGGCCACCCGGGCGGCGGGATATCCTCTTAAGACCGCTTATCGATCGAACAGGTGATATATATACGGCATAAAGGTATTTCGAGAATAACCCGATAGAAATAATAGGAGTTGTTAAATTTGGGTATGTAGGGGTCTCGGCACGATGCCTGCGAAGCAAAGTAGTCGCTGCATCGGTTTACTCGTTGAATCGTTTGCAGGGTTCGATGAGTTTTTCCGCGTGCCGAGGGCCGTTTGGTTCGGTCAAAACACGGGGGAAGAATGAGGAAAAGGCTCGGCGCGGGTTTTACGATAGTCGCATTCGTGTTGGTGGCGGGCCTACTGGGCGTACTTATTCTGTCCTCAACCGCAAGTGCCTCTGCAATCACGGAGTTCACCACCGTCCCTACCCCCAACAGCGAGCTCACGGATATCACCGCGGGGTCTGACGGGAACCTCTGGTTTACCGAGCAGGCTCCGGCTGCGAACAAGATAGGGCGCATCACCCCTAGCGGCACAATCACGGAGTTCACCGTCCCTACCCCCAGCAGCAGTCCCTACGGCATCACCGCGGGGCCTGACGGGAACCTCTGGTTTACCGAGTTCTTTGGGAACAAGATAGGGCGCATCACCACTGGCGGCACAATCACGGAGTTCGCCGTCCCTACCACCACCAGCGGTCCCCGTGGTATCACCTCGGGGCCGGATGGGGACCTCTGGTTTACCGAGTTCTTTGGGAACAAGATAGGGCGTCTGCAGTACGCCGAGCCTTCCTCTACACCTACTGCGAACACGTGGGTTACCAACGGCGATGTCAAAGCGATAGTAAACGCGAACGGTATCACCTACATCGGCGGGAGCTTCACTTAGGTAGGCCCCGTCGGTGGCCCAATGCAGACCAGGAACCGCATCGCCGCCATAGACGCCGCCACGGGCGAAGCCACCTCCTGGAACCCGAACGCGAACGGCGCTGTCTACGCCCTCGCGGTCTCGGGCACCACCGTTTACGCAGGGGGAATGTTCAACGCCATCGGGGGACAGACCAGGAACAACATCGCCGCCATAGACGCCACCACGGGCGCAGCCACCTCCTGGAACCCGAACGCGAACGGCATCGTCTACGCCCTCGCGGTCTCGGGCACCACCGTTTACGCTGGGGGATGGTTCACCTCCATCGGGGGACAGACCAGGAACTACATCGCCGCCTTGGACGCCTCAGGCAACGCCACCTCCTGGAACCCGAACGCGGACAGCTACGTCCTCGCCCTCGCGGTCTCGGGCACCACCGTTTACGCTGGGGGATACTTCACCTCCATCGGGGGACAGACCAGGAACTACATCGCCGCCATAGACGCCACTACGGGCGCAGCCACCTCCTGGAACCCGAACGCGAACGGCTGGGTCTACGCCCTCGCGGTCTCGGGCACCACCGTTTACGCAGGGGGAATGTTCAACGCCATCGGGGGACAGACCAGGAACTACATCGCCGCCTTGGACGCCTCAGGCAACGCCACCTCCTGGAACCCGAACGCGAACAGCTACGTCCTCGCCCTCGCGGTCTCGGGCACCACCGTTTACGCTGGGGGATACTTCACCTCCATCGGGGGACAGACCAGGAACAACATCGCCGCCTTGGACGCCTCAGGCAACGCCACCTCCTGGAACCCGAACGCGGACAGCTACGTCCTCGCCCTCGCGGTCTCGGGCACCACCGTCTACGCGGGGGGATACTTCACCACCATCGGGGGGGTGTCCCGTCCATACTTCGCCCAGTTTGATTGCCCGTCTCCGACCGTCACAGGCATCACCCCCGACCACGGCGTTAACAACGGGTCTGTTTCTATCACCAACCTTGCGGGTACGGAGTTCAGGGGGCCTACGGTCAAGTTGACCAAGTCGGGTCAAACAGCTATAGACGCATCAAGCGTGGTCGTAGTTTTAAGGACAAAGATAACCTGCACCTTCAACCTGAACGGCAAAGCGGTCGGCTATTGGAACGTAGTGGTAACCAACGACGACGGAAAGTCAGGCACACTCCCAAATGGCTTCGAGATTCATAACCCCGTTCCCACAACAACGAGCATTGACCCTACAAGTAAGACTGCAGGCGATCCTGAATTCACTCTCACCGTTAATGGCACTAACTTTGTAAATGGCTCAACAGTCCAATGGAACGGTTCCAGTAGAACTACCGCCTATGTAGATTCTACTCAACTTACTGCTACGATAACTGCAACCGATATTCAAACTGCTGGGGAAGCCTCTGTTACCGTGTTTAACTCGACTCCTGGCGGGGGAACCTCTAATGCCCAAACATTTACAATTGAATACCCAGCCCCGACGGTCACTTCCATCACCCCCAACCACGGCAATGACAACGAGTTTGTGGTGGACATCACCGACCTCGCAGGTACGGGGTTCAGAACAGGGGCCACAGTCAGGCTGAGAAAAAGCGGGCAGTCCGACATAACAGCAACCGACGTTGCAGTAGTCTCGCCGATAAAAATAACCTGTAAATTTGACCTTAGCGGTAAGGCTGAAGGCAAGTGGAACGTTTGGGTGACCAACGACGATGGAAAGTCAGGCATTCTCACTGAAGGCTTCACAATAGAATCCACCGCTCCAAGTGTGTATTCAATCACGCCTTCGTCGGCTGATAACACGGGCATGGTAGATATAACCGACCTTTCGGGCGCGAACTTCAGTCCCACAGCGGTGGCGAGGCTGGATATCGACGGGCAACCAAGCATATCTGCTGCTGACCTCTCGGTTCTGTCCTCCACGAAGATCACATGCAAGTTCGATTTGACCGGCAGGGCGGTGGGAAGGTGGGACGTGGTGGTTGAGAATGAGAACGGAAAGACGGGAAGACTCGATAAGGGCTTCAACGTGGGGAACACCAAGGCAGGTGAACTTATCGGGGTTCACTTGGATGAGAGTACGGTGTTGTTTCAAAACGTTACCTTGGCCGGTAACACGAGCAAGGAAAAGGGTTCGGCGGAGCCGGTGGGAGACTACCATGCCCTGGCGGATACTTGTGTTGAGATACATACGACTGCCGAGTTCACGGGAAACGTCAGGTTGACGATGCAGTATTCGGGCGATCTCACCCAGGAAGAGAAGGAGTCGACGGTAATCCTACAAAAAATAGACGGAGTATGGCTGGACAAAACGGTTTCCAGGGACATCGAGAACAGCACGGTAACTGCTCTTACTTCTTCCCTGACAAAGTTCGTGGTCGCCTACCACGAGGCGCGCCCGGCGTCGACCTGGTACTTCGCGGAAGGTTGCACAAGGGATAACTATAATTACCAGGGCGAGAAGTTCGATACCTGGTTCATGCTGCAGAACGTATCGGATAAGCCCGCCGATGTGCGCGCCACGTTCATGACCTACCGCGGGGAAGTGATCGAGAAGGATCAGGTGGTATCCCCCCATTCAAGGTACACACTTCACGCCGATGAGATCCCCGGCTTGGAGGACACGCAGATGTCGACGCGGTTTGTTTCGACGAATGGTGTGCCGATCGTGGCGGAGCGCGCGATGTACTTCTCCTACTATGGCCTCAGGGAAGGAAGCGCCTCGATAGGTGTTAATGAACCCTCCGACACATATTACCTCGCGGAGGGATACGTGGTTAACGGGGGGCCTCAAGGGGATCGCTTCGATACCTACGTCCTGGTTCAGAACCCGAATAACGAGGCGGCGCAGATTGTGGCGGAGTTCATGGGGGACGGATGGCAGGTGGATAAGAACTACACGGTGGGCGCTCATTCGCGCTTCACCATTATCGCGGGACAGGTCGAAGGCCTTGCGGAGAAGTCATTTTCCACCAAGATCACCTCTGTCAATGGAGTGAAGATCGTTGCGGAGCGGGCCATGTACTTCATGTACCGGGGGAAGAAGGGCGGCTCCGCAAGCGTCGGGTCACCGTATGCGGCGTCCAAATGGTACCTGCCCGAGGGATACACGGGCGGCTCATTCGATACATACATCCTTATACAGAACCCGGGCACATCGAGCGCGGACGTCAAGCTGACCTTCATGAAGCCCGATGGAGGGGATGTGAAAGCCGCAGTTAGCATCCCACCGCGAAGCCGCAAGACGGTCTTCGTGGATGAGATAGCGGGCCTTTCCTCGACCGAAGTTTCAACTGTTGTGGAATCGGCTACAGGTTCGGGGATAGTGGTGGAGCGATCAATGTACTTTGACTTCAACGGAAGGATAGGGGGACATTGTTCGATAGGCGCGCCGGCCACCTCGCACTGGATAACCGGGCGTGCGAAGGGCAAACCCGACACCTGGTGCATGGCCGAGGGGGAAACCGGTGATAATTTCGATACTTTCATACTCCTCATGAACCCGACAGATACGACCGCTGATGTAAGGGTGGAGTACATGCTCCCTCAGGGTGAGTCCATAGTTCAAACCCTGCAACTGGGACCGGCCTCCCGTTATACCATCCACGTTGACAAGCTGAAGGGTCTTTTCGACACGCCGGTGTCCACAAGGGTGGATTCAACCAACGGGGTCCCCATAGTAAGCGAGAGATCCAGTTATTTCTTGTACGGTGGGGACATAGATGGCGGAACCGACTCAATCGGGTATCACCTGTAATCCCTGATCCGGGCGCTCTACATGTGATCTATTACGTCGGGTATACTACGACCCGAGCAGTACATATATCACTTTGTTTACAGGATGACCAAAGAAAGCTCGAAGAGGAAAACGTTCCGCACGGCGGTCGTGATGACCGCTTTACTTACCTGCGCGCTTTTCTTGTCTGCGTGCGCGATGCACGGGACTGCGTGGGCGGCCACGTACAAGTGGGACGGAGGGCACGATGTCCTCGGGTGGAACGGGCCGACGCAGGCCGCCTATTTCGCGGAGGGGACCACCCGCGAAGGCTTCGAGGAATACCTGCTTCTCCGGAACCCGCAGACTGAGAACTCACTGGTTACAATCACTTACAGCTTTCCATCCCCGGCGCAGACAGTGACCCAAAATCTGGTACTCGAACCCGGCGCCGGCGCGTCAATATTTGTGAACGACGCGGTCGGGCCGGACAAGGACGTGTCGCTGATGGTGGTTGCCAAACCGGGAATCATCGCGGAGCGGCAGATATATTTCAACTACAAGGGCGTCTGGACCGGGGGGCATGCGAGCGGGGGCGCCGCATCGCCGTCTTCCATCTGGTACTTCGCGGAGGGAACCACGAGGAAGGGGTTCCAGGAGTGGCTCTGCGTGCAGAATCCCTGGGACAGGGAAGTAATATCCACGGTTACCTACTTGCTCGGTAACGGGGAGAACGTCAAGGAATACCTGGTCCTCCCCGCTCTGAGCCGGAAGACGGTGGATGTGGCCGCGCAGGTCGGTGCCGACGAGGACGTCTCGGTAATGATAGAGGCGCCGGACCCGGTCGTCGCCGAGCGCCCCATGTACTTCGACTACAAGGGTGCCTGGAGGGGAGGCCACGACACCGTCGGTTCGACGGCGCTGTCACGCGAGTGGTACTTCGCGGAGGGAAACACGAGGACGGGCTTCGAGGAGTGGATCTGTATCCTGAACCCTGGGCCCGAGACGACAGCGCAGGTCGAGTACCTCTTTCCGGGCGGAAAGCGAGATGTCCGCAGTTATCCCTTGAGGGCGAACGCACGGACCACCCTCTTCGTGAACCAGGAGGTCGGGCCCGAAAAGGACGTCTCGATCAAGGTCTCCAGCGGCGGTGAGGTAATGTGCGAGCGGCCGATGTACTTCGACTACAAAGGCTCGATCGAGGGAGGGCACGTGGTCATCGGCTCAACGGGCAAGCAGGAATCGTGGCTCTTCACCGCTGCGGCTGCGGGTGCCGACTTCTCCTCGTGGCTCTGCCTGATGAATCCGGGCGAGGATTGGAGTCCGGTGGCGGTTGAGGTCTTCGGCGATGGCGGTGCGGTCCGTAAAAACGAGTTCCTGCTCGGGCCTCAAACCAGACACACGATCGACTTGAACGCGGAGTCCGCCGGAATGGGTACGACCTGGGTGAAGGTCTCGTGCACTTCCGGTATTGTCTGCGAGCGGCCGACCTATTTCACGTACGAGCCGAAGGTAGTGTCGGGGCCGGCTACGTTCGCGACCTGGAACGGTGTCGAGCTGAAAAGCCCGATCCGCTATTCGGACCTGCTTGGATGCATCTTCCACCAGGCCTCGGCGGAGGGGGAAGATGGGAAACCGAACGGTACCCAGGCGCTTCAGCCGGTGGGACAGTGCCTGCGCGACGACAACCCGGGCTCGCGCTTCCCCGCCGTAAGCCTGGAGACCGAGGGTGAACCCGCATACTTCGTGGAGGAGTCCAGGGGCAGGGGCACATTTTCAACGACAGCCTGTGACGTGCAGTCCAAGGCCGGGGCCGAGGTGCTGTCTCCAGTCGACGGGACCGTGCTGGCGGCGGAAACCTACCTGCTCTACGGGAAGTACCCCGACCTCAGGGTGAGGTTGCTGATAGACAGGCATCCCGGCTATCACGTGGCCGTCCTGCACATGGCCTCGCTTGCGGTCTCTAAGGGCCAGAGGGTCGAGGCCGGGAAGACGCTCATCGGCACAGTGCGCGACCTTGTGCCTTATTTCCACAGCGGGCTCAACGACTACACCCGCGAAGAGGGAAACCACGCCCACGTCCAGATAAACTACCGCCCGGACATGCACCTTTAGTCGTATCTGCCAGAGGCACGCACCTTTGTTCTAAAACTCTTCATTGGGGTAACCAATATTGTAGTTGTATTTGTGGACAGATATGTATATATTCTGGTAAACTATTTTTGGAGGTGTTGAGATTGAAGGGCGAGTCTACAACCGTGCGGATAACAGGGTCCTCGAAGTCTGCGCTGGAGGAAATAGCGGATAAGATCGGAGCAACACAGATAGAAGTATTGGCGGAGGCAATAGAGGAGTACAGAAGAAAGGTGATCCTCGACACCGTAAATGAATCTTTCGCGAGGCTCAGGGAAAACGAGAAGGCGCGGAAAGAGTACGAAGAAGAGCTGGGGGATTGGGACAAAACACTCGCTGACGGGCTGGAGGGATACTGAAAATGGCCGGCATTGCCAGGGGAGAGGTATGGTATGCGTCGCTTGATCCGACCAGGGGAAGAGAGCAATCTGGATTAAGACCTGTCATGGTGATATCCGACGACTGCTTCAACAACGGGCCCGCGGGACTTGTCATAACAGTGCCTTTAACCACCAGGGACCGAGGGATCGCTTCACATGTGTCTGTGAAGCCACCTGAAGCAGGGTTAAAGAAGAGAAGCCTTATCATGAGCGAGCAGATACGATGCATATCAAGGACCCGTCTGGTAAGACCCCTCGGCAAGGTGAAGCCCAAAACCACCAGAGAAGTGGAAGGAATGATCAAGATAATTCTTGGCCTGTAACGCCTCACTCAGCCGGCGCTCACGGCCATCTCCATAACCGGGAGACGAGCTTCCGACCTATGAACTTATTCTTAAGCCGCCTGCCGATCTTCACCGGATTACCGCTCGAATAGACCTCCACGTCCCTGGATAGGCGCGACAGCCTGAACAGCGACGACGAGAGACTTCTCTTTGCCATGGTTGCCTCCTGTTCGACGTAAATAAACTAACACAAGGCGACGACAATTTCGCCTACCTTTACCTGAGGGCACTCTGCCAGGGGTCGGAGAGCTCCCGCTGCTCATCGTGTCGGAGACGAGGTTGGTGTGTGTAGTACGGTTGGCGCCGACCGCTAGCGGTGAAATAAAATGTAGGCGTGATGAAAAAGCGCTGGTTGGCCTTATACATAGTCGGCATATTCTTGCTCATCCTTCTTCTCGCCTACGCGGGACTCTCGGCTGTCATATACACATCGGTCGGCGGGTTCCCGACAAAAGGGGCGAAGTATCCCACACCGCATATAAGTAAGCTTATATGGCCCACGATTGGTTATCCGGCCCTTGTCGAGCCCGGAGGGCTCATTGAGGCGGAGGTCGCGCTTCCGGATGGCGGGCAACAGGAGCAGGCAACCGGCTGGCGGGCGTTCATCAGGCCGGTTCGAAAAGTTCTCTCCGGCATCGTTTACGGGTTGAATCCGAGGAGGGTCTGGCGGGCCATCTCCGGCAGATGGCCGAAAGAGACGAAGTTCGGCGGCCGCGGCGGGATCTGGCACGTAGAGCTGGAGGTCCCGGCCGATGCCGTCCCCGAGCTTTATGACCTTACCGTCGAGGCGGATACCCCGCGCGGCCGCGTAAGCGATGGCCAGGCCCACTCGGTATCGGTCGTCGAGAAATTGCAAGATGACTTCACGGTCATATCGCTCGCGGACATACACGTCCACAAGAGGAACATCAGCGGGTTCGCCCAGAAGCAGACGGACAAAGGCATATCGCCCGACGGCAAGCCTGTTTTTTTCGAGCGCGCCATCGAGCAGATCAATCTCATAAGGCCGGACTTCGTAGTCATGCTGGGCGACTTCATCCGGGCGCAGGACGCGCCGGGCGACCACCAGTACGAGTTCGAGAGGTTCTATAAAGAGCTTGCAAAGTTCGAGGTCCCTACGTTCATGGTCCCTGGCAACCACGACCTTTACGTGAACGAGGTCGACGGCCTCAAGGTCTGGCAGGAGAACATCGGCCCGCCTTTCTACTCCTTTGACGTCGGCGACTGCCACTTCACCTGCGCCAAGACGTATGACTGGCCGTATGCGGACCGCATAGTGATGGAGAAACTGGGCCTCTTCGTCTTCCCGCGTAAGTGGCAGGGACAGATCCTCGACGCGAAGGATGAAAAGGACCCCTCAACCTACACGGGCCAGCTCGCCTGGATGAGGGACGACCTTTCCTCCCACCAGGGCTCACCCCTGCGGCTCGTGCTCCTCCACCACGACCCGTACAGGCCCGGCGGCGAGGGGATGGCGTTTGACAACGAGAGGTTTGCCCTGTTGTTCAGCCTCGGCGGGCGCGGAGAGGGGAGATACGCCCTGCAGGAACTCGCGAAGCGCTACCGCGTGGACATGGTCCTGTCCGGCCATATCCACAGCGACTACGTGGGGCGGGCTCCGTGGGCAAGCGGCGATGGGGAGACGGTCTACGCTAACCAGACCTGCACGTATTATGACGAGGGCGGCATGTCCGACGCGTACCCGGGCTACAGGCTCTTGAAGGTGGAAGGAGGGCGCGTAACCGGTTTTACGTATCTCGACGGCTTCCACTCGATGCCGTTCTACGACGGTTCGGTATTGAAAGGGGAGACAGACCTGGACCACCTCGACCGGCCGGCCCTGGAGGCGACCGGCGGGGCAGCAGGTGCGGCGGGCGGCGGTAGTTCCCTTGGATGGGATGTCGCGAGCTACCTGGGTGTTCCCGTCGAACTGCGGGGGCTCGTTGCGGCGGCAGGGCCTTCCGGATACTCGGTAAAGGGAGGCGAGGTATACCGCACGGTGAAAATACCCGGCGGCGACCAGGTGCTGCTATACGTGAAGACGACCGTGCCTGAGGGAACGCCCGGAAAAAGCGCCACAGAGCCGGGAACGCCGGCCCGGGTCAGGGTATATTATGAACGTGCGGTGTCTGCTGATAGTTCCTCTTCCAAATGAGGGGACGAAGACGTCTCAAACGCCGGAGGCTTTCCGGAACCCTTCGCGCAGTTTTTCCGGGTCTCCTCCCGCGAACTGCTCGATCTGCCTGCCGGATGAATCGAGGAAGACGTAGGTCGGGACCGCCTGGATATCGAACTTTGCGGCGGTCTCGTCCAGGTTCGCGTTGATGTCGCGGACGCCTACCTTCCCGCTGTATTCCGCCTCGAGCCCGTCCACGACGGGAGCCATAGCCTGGCACGCGCCTCACGTGTCGGTGTAGAAGTTGAGCAGGGTCGGCTGATTGTTCACCAACAGTTCCGGGTATGCTTTTGCCTTTGGGCGGAGGAGAAGGAGTGATGCCGCGACGGCGGCGACGATTGCTATCCCTACCAGGTACGGCCATGGGCTCAGGTACCACGGACGGCCCGCTCCGGAGACTCTCCGCGTCTTGCCGGAAGGCCGGACGGTGCCGGCCGGGGGCAAACCGGCGTCCGAGGGAGGCCATTCGGACGGAGCTGCCCCGTCGGGCAGCCCATGGACTTGAGCGGTCGCGTCTCCCGGCGCCGCTTCAACGTATGGCTGGGAGACCCCGTTGTTGAGCGGCTCTCCGCACAGCTCGCAGACGTTCATCATGTCGGATGTCTCGGCATTGCAGTGGGGACAGATCATTTATCGCCACCTATTTACTGAAAACAGAATCCAGGAAAGGGAAGAATGTAACGTCGAGCTCCGTGTAGGCGTCGTCGTTGGGGTGAGAGTCCCCCGTGTCGTATTCCGGTTTGAGGAGCCCGTCGGGCCCCGCGAGCACGCTGTAGAAATCGTAGACCCAGACGTCCGGGTTCTCGGCTGCTTTCTTCTCGAGGAAGGCGTTGTACTTCTTGTACTCGTTTACGAGCTCCCTCGAGCCGCCCTCCTCGTTCATCGGCAGGGCGTTGCCGATGATGAGCTTCAGCCCGCGTTCCTTCGCGACATCCATGACCTCGTCCACCGTTGACTCAAGATCGCCCAGGTTTTCCCCGTTGAAGTCCGCGAAGCAGAACTTGAAGAAGACGACCGACCCGGCGGGCAGGCCGGATACGTTGTCCCGGAAGGACCCCGCCATGTCCTCGGCGTTCAGCTCCTTGTAATCCAGCGAGTACCCGTTCTTCGAAACCGGCCCCTCCCAATCGTACCCCCAGTGCTCCACCCATCCGCCCATCACGGAGCGGCCGTTCATGAGCACGGCCTTTCCGGTCGAGGTCTCGGTGGTCTCCTCCTCCGCTTGCTTTTCCGTAGTCGTCTTCTCGCTGGCTTCCCCGGTTTTTTCCTCTTTCTTGCCGCAACCGACCGCCGCGAGAGACAGGGACACAACAAGCACAAGGAACAGAACGGCCAGTTTCCTTGGCACGGCAGCCGCCTTTCCCGTCTATCGTTGTATCGGCCGCAAAGGCGCGAGCCTGAAACCCACCAGTGTTAGAATATCAGAGTCCGCCGGTTTTGGGCGGCACGACTGAGGTGCAATTCGCCCCTTCCTTCATCTTGAAGAGGAACCAGTCCCTGCCTTTCTTGTCGAAGTTGAACAAGACGTACCGGCCGGAGAGTCTCTCTCCGTTCTCCGAAACATAGAAGACTATGCCACTTTCGGTTCGCGCTTCACCGGGGTCTGCCCACTCTCTCGAGCGGGTCTTATATCCTCTCCACGCGCGTTTATCCTCTCCGGGGAACTCCCGGCGAGCCTGCACACCGAACCCGGCTTGATTCTCGCCGGATTCGGTGTGCTCTGTTACTTTACCAGCAGCCCGTGACAGGAATTATCTACTATATAGTTCCCGCAATCCCAGGGACAAAAGGTCATGGATTTATATGCTCTTTTACAGCCGGCTTCGGCTCGGGGGTCGCGGCAAAGCCCTCTTCTTCCCGTACTTCTCGAGCGGCATGCTGCCTCCTCGCCGTGCGCTTATCCGAGATCTACCAGATCTCCCACCCTGTGCTGCCAGCCGAGGGATACGAGAACCCCCCCGCCCTTCCTGCCGAGCGCCTTCCTGGCCGAATCGAGTGTCATCGCGGGGTCATTGTTCGTCTCGCTGAGGTGAACCAGCACAAGGTGCCGCAGGCCTTCGTGCCGGATAGCGCGGATGAGGTCTGCGGCGTCCGCGTTCGAGAGGTGCCCGAGCGGGCTCGCGATCCTTTCCTTCACGTGCCATGGATACGGGCCGTCAACGAGCATATCGCTGTCATGATTCGACTCGAGGATCACCACGTCGCAGTCTGAGAGCCCCGCCATGACTTCGGGGGTCAGGCTGCCGAGGTCGGTGGCGATGCCGACCTTCACGGCACCGTCGGTAACCGTGAACCCGACCGGCTCGGCGGCGTCGTGCGGGACCGAGAACGGGGCGACCTGGAGGCAACCGGCCGTGAACGGTACACCGGTCGTGAGGCTGCTAAACCTGTCGAGGTGTGAGCTGAGCGGTGATTCTCTTACCGTGCCGGCGCTTGCCCGGACGGGGATTCCGTAGCGGGACGAGAGGGTCGTTACCCCCGCGATGTGGTCTATGTGCTCGTGGGTTACGGCTATCGTGTCGATGGAATCAGGGGTGGCGCCTATCCGGGCGAGCCGTCTGGAGAGTTCACGGCACGAAACCCCTGAGTCGATGAGCAGGCAACTTTTTCCCGAGCTTAAATAGGTGGAGTTACCGCCTGAGCCGCTCGAGAGCACGCATATCTTTATCGGCGACCCTCCTTGTGCTTTTTCTTGACTATATCCTCCGGAAGCCGGTGATCCTTTCCAGCCGGTATGTCTTTGTGATGCCCTCGCGGTGACAGTAAGCGCTCAGGTAGTCATGCCCGTTTCGCGAGAAGAGGCGGTGGGGGGTGACTACGGTGGGCCCGAGTTCGGCGCGGGACCGGTAATCCATCTCGATGGAAAGGCGTGCCGCGGCAATCGCCTGTAACTCCTCGAGGCCCCCCGTGGTCTCTATGGGGAGTATGCTCGGGCGGGCGACGGAGTGAAAGCGCCCCAGAAAGCCCGGCAGCTCTTCCAGCGGTGTCTCAGGTGAGATCCCAGCCGCTCCGGCGAGAAAGACCTGCATGGCCGCGCGCGCGTCGGGCAGGGCGCGGTGCGCATTTTTCAAATCGATCCCCAGGAAGCTCGCAAGTGACTGGAGGCGGTAGTTAGGCGGGCCCTTGATTCGCCGGCGTGCCATGGAGACCGTGCACAGTACGGGGTTTTCAGGGAGTTCGGCTCCCATGCGCACGAGTTCATTCCCTATCATATGCGTGTCGAACATGGCATTGTGGGCGACGAAGACGGAATCGCCCATGAATCCTACCAGCCGGGAGAGGACCTCCGGACTGCGGGGTGAGTTCGTTACCATCTCGTCGGTGATCCCGTGTATCTCGGTCGCTCCACGCGATATCGGTTCGCACGGGTTGACGAGGCTCTGGAACTCGGTGTGGTGACCGGCCGTGTCGAACTTGACCGCCCCCACCTCGATGACGCGACTCGACATGTGAAGCGCCGAGGTCTCGACGTCCACGGCGCAGAAGGTGACCCTGGATATCGGACCATTCAATCTATCAGACGTAGCGGCCACAGAACCCCTGTCGATGCTTGAGCACATAACGATGACCGATGATCGATTTTCCGGAGATTATCATCTCTCATTGAATAATTATAGCGGGGCAGGCAACAGGCCTGCTCACGGCGTGCTTGTGCCGGTTCCTGGCGGGAAGGGTAATGTCTCTACACCGGGAACAGTTGTTTCGGAACCTGGGAGAGTCTGATTGTTCATGTTGTTCGTTGCGGAACTGCTCTCAGGGGTCGGCGTGGTGCTACTGCTGCCGCTTTCGGTCTCCCATGGATAGGTGCCCCCGTTTGTACTGCTTGAGTCTTCTCTGGTACTACCGGTGCCCTGAAAATACAGTGATCCGAGGGCCGCGCTCTCAAGTTTCATGGTGGTCGTCTTCTTTTGCGTGAAGCTCTTTCCGCTTCCGGAAACCACGGGAACGGTAAAGCTCACCGACTGCTCGGTGGACTTGCTGACCCCCTGGACCGTCACATAGACGTTTCCCTTGCTCTTTGACTTGTTGTCGTAAGTGCCGGAGAGAGTCAAGGTGTTTCCGGTTTGGTTAAGCGTTACGTCATGGAATTTGATCCCGGCGCCCACCACCGAGCCGTCACCAAGTCGGAAGGTCGACTTGGTATTGCCTTTGAGAAGGATTGCCGCGGTGACGCCGCCGCCCGCCAGCAGGAGAAGAACGATGATAAGGATAACGACGCTGCTCGTGCGCATCTTCTTGCGTGGCCTCCGTGCCGCCTGCGGCTGCGTCTGGAACTCGGGGGGATATGGCGGCGCCATTTGTGGCTGTGGTCCGTATGGCTGCGGCGCGAACGGCCCCGCGGCATATGGCTGCGTCCATGGCGGCGGGTAGCCCTGTTGCGGATACGGCGGTACGTAAGGCGGCGGGTAAGGCTGCTGGGAAGGAGGCATCCCCGGCATGGGCCCGGGGGGGCGGTAGGGCGGTGCGCCTGCGCCAAATTGGGGGGGACAAGGGAACCCCATCTGTCCGTATGGTCCCGGCCACGGCGGAGGGAAGCAGGGACAACCCGGCGGATACTGGTAGCCGGGATACGGATATCCGGGCGGAGGCGGACCCCAGGGGTATGGAGCGCCGGGCGGCGGTTGCGCCTCCGGTTGTGCCTCCGACGGCGCCTGCGGCCCCGCCCCGGTCTCCTTGGGGGCCTGAGGTGGTAGGGGTTCGCGAGTCTGCTGTTCTTGCTCGGGTGCGGTACGCTGGGGCGGCTCCCGAGTAGCAGGTGGAGCCTTTGTCGCTTCCGGTGCTTGTACCGTCGGCCCCCTTGGTTGTCCCCTTTCCGGCGCGGCCGGCCGCTCAGCGGGCCGGGCCTGCGTTACGGGAGGTTCTGAAACGGGTTTCCTCGCTTCCTGCCGCTCACGCGGGGGCCCGGTACGGTCCGGTCCGGGTTGCCCGGCGGCTGCGTCACCAGATGGTTGAGGCGCTGCCGCTTCCCACGATGGGCCACGCATGGGTTTGCCACCACCTGGGGCAGAAGGTGCCTGCGCGCCAGGGGTCTGCTGCCGGCGAGGCCCCGCCTCGGCCGGAACTGAAGGCACGAGCGAGGCGCCGCATCGAGAGCAGGTCCTACGGCTCGCATCGTTCAACGTCCCGCAAGCGGGACACGCGACATTCATACGGTGTTTCCTCCATTTGGGACACTGCCTGTTCATCTATTATAGCCAAAGCCTACCGCCGCGGTAATAGCGCTCTTCTATTTAGACGTCTGCCGGCTTTGGCGGTTTCCCGCGCGTACTCATGTTTTTAATATAATCTTCGGGTCGGCTTTGTATTTCCTTAATGATGACCTAAGCGATGCGGCGGCAATGGAAGACGATGTCGAACCTTATTTTGAGAAAAGTTCACCGTGGGAACGGAGGCGCGCTGTCGTTAACCGGGTGCTCATGGGGATGCCGGTGGCGATAGCAAGCTTGCCATCGCGAGGGAAAGACCCCTGAAGCTTATCTACTACCTCCCGGGTGTCATCCTTATGACGACCGCGTGGAGGCGTTTCGTCTGCGCCAGGTGCCGGTACTACGGACAGAAGTGCTCCACCCTGCTCGGCATCATGACCGCCCGGATGATGCCGCGGGACGAGGGCAAGGCGCTTGGCCCCATCCTGTTCATGTGGCTTCCAGCTCCACCTCGGGCATGACTTTTTCCGCCCGCGCCTCCCGGTGTCCCGAGAGGCGGTATAGCAAGGCGGGCATGAGCGTCAGGGAGGTCACGAGGCACCAGGCGATCGCGAACGCGGTCACACCTCCGAAGCGCCTCAGCGGTACTATGTCGGAGAGCATGATGATTAGGAAAGCGGCAACGGTCGCGAGCGCCGCCACCACGTTGGCCCTGCCGAGGTTCATCATGGTGGACTTTATCGCGTCAGCTGGAAACCCGTCGCCGAGTTCCATCTCCTGCATGTACCTGTGCGTGAACAGGATCCCAAAGTTGACCCCTATGCCTATCACGAGCGCGGAGGAGAGCGACGTTAAGATATCGAGGGGCCAGTTCATTAGCTGCAGGAATCCGACCTCCGCCGACACTCCGGCGAACGCCACCGTGAGGGTTATAAGGCCGTAAGGGAAAGAGTGGAAGATGACGATGAGTATGATGGCGCATAGGATCAGGGCCAGTATCGAGGACATGGTCTCCGTGGGTATTATATTCTTCGTCATATCCTTGGTTATCGGTGTTATCCCGCCGAGCTGATACTTCAAGCCTTCCTTGGAAAGGTACTCGCTGCTGTTTTTCTTGAGCAACGCCATCTTCTTGTCGACGACGAGCGGGACCTGGGCACCCCCGCCGTTAAGGGTAATGAGAGCGGCTTTCCTGTCGCCGGCCAGAAGTCCCCCGGTTATGTAACCGCCGTTTTCCTCAGCAGTCTTTATCGCTTTCTCAACCTCGGCCTGGTTGGCGGGCAGCCTTCCGCCGTTGGCTTCAGAAAGGGCGTCCGGCAGGCCTACTATCGCGTTCCTCGGGTAAAGCTTTTGGCCCTCGTAGAGGTTATCTCTGTCGTTCGCGATGGCGTCCTCAAGACGCGCCATCGCCATAAGCGACTCCGGCTTAAGGACATCTCCCTCAGCCATGATCACGTCCTGCTGCTGGCCCCCGAAGTATTTCTCTATCTCGAAGTCCGCCAGGATGCCGGGCATGTGCCTGGGGACGAGCTTGCGCAGATCGGAGTCGGTCTTCAGGCTCCGTATCTGCACCAGTCCAAAAAGGACAAGTAATGTGAATACGATGATCACCAGTATGGAGTGGCGGATGGCGAGGGCGCTGAACGCTTCCAGCCCCCGGTCGGTTACCCGGGCATAGAGCCCGCGCTTCTTGCGCCGCGAAAGGCCGTCGAAGTGGGTCTTGAGCTTCGCCCTCACCTCCTCGGGGGCCTTTTCGTAAGAACGGTCCCTGATGGCCATCACGGCCGGGAGGAGGGTAACGGAAAGGCCGAAGATGAACACGGTTCCGACCGCGCAGGTTATGCCGAAGTCCTTCAAGGGAGGCAGGACGCTGAACTCGAACACCAGGAAACCGAATACGTTCGTTATCGCCGCGAGGAAGATCCCCACCCCCACCGTCATCACCGCCTTGCCGATGGCTTCGACGGACCGGAAGTGATGCTCCATTTCCTCGTAGTAACGGGCGGCTAGGGGGACGATGAAGGTGAGGGCGGTGCCCAAGAGGAGGGGCATGATCGCGATGGCGGCCACGGAGTAGGGTATGCCCACCCAGCCGGTGAGACCGAACGTCCATACGAGCCCGAGGACCATGAAAGCGATTGGCAGAAGGGTGTCGGTGAACCTCCTGAAGGACAGAAAGAGCGTGATGATCACAAAGGCGATCGCGATCACGAAAAGCAGGATGGTCTTGTTCCTGATGTGCCTGTCGAAGTCCCGGGCGAGGGTGGGGTCGCCGGACATGTCGATCCTCGTTCCGGGCACGGCCCCGATCTTGCTCTTGAAGAGGCCCTCGAGGTCGTTTGCGAGCTTTATCTGCTGCCTGTCGGAAAGGCCCGTCCCCACCTTGATCATCACGAGGGCGGCCTTGTAGTCGGGGGTTATGAACTTCTGCTTCCCGACCATCGATCTCTTTACCTGGGGGTCCGAAAGGTAGTCCTCTTCGACGAGCTGCTGGAAATCCTTGCCGGTGAACTGTTTCACGTTCTCTTCGGTGATCGAGCTCAAGGGGATGTCGAAACCCCTCTTCGCCATCTCCAGCTTCATGTTCGCGATAAACGGTGTCAGGTAGTCCTGGATAACCGGGACCCGCTTGCCCCTGCTGTCTTTTATTGTCTGGATCTGCCCATTGTTGAAACGCGGGTCATCATTGAGGTTGTCGCCCAACCCGACCATGAATTGCACTATCCTGGGGTCGGTAACGGAAGGCGCCCTTATCAGTACCGACTCGTAAGCGATCCCTCCCATTTTTCTATCCAGGCTACCAAGCGCCTCGATGCTGGGGAATCCCTTTGGAAGGATGCTCTGGTAAGTGACCTCTCCCTTGAGGAACAAAAGCCCCAGGCCGAGCACCACGGTGAGGACAAGCGAGACGGCGATTATCGCCCAAGGGTGTTCCTTTACTGTTTTGGCTATGCGTGCAAAAAAGCTCATCGTCTGTTTACCAGCCCAACTTCTCTTTCATCATGATTTAGCTATTCTTCTTGTAAAGGCCTCTTTCCTTTGGACGGCTGAAGTGCGAGGTCAGGAAAATTCATCAAGCATGATATCGCCTTTTTCACTTAAAAGGTATTGTCATGGGGCATTTGCAGGACAGGCTTTACCACCTTTGCAGCCGGACCCGTATGCCTGTAGAATGTAAGAAACATCTGATTTCGGGAGAGACCGGTCTGATGAAAGGGGGAAATGGCATGCCTAAGTACATAATGCTGAGCAGCCTTACCGACGATGGCGCGGCGACAATCAAGAAGAATCCCGATAGGATACTGGAGGTCAATAAGGACGTTGAAGCGCTGGGCGGGAAGGTAATCGACCAGTACGCCGTCATTGGCGAGTATGATTTCGTCAATATCCTCGAGGCCCCGGACGTGGAGACGATCGCAAGGATTTCGGTCGAACTCGGTTCACGCGGCTCCGTGCGCATAAAGACTCTCGCTGCGATGCCGGTCGAGGAGTTCATCGCAAGGCTCAAATAGCAATCCGTTTCTCCTTGCGGGGACCCTGCCCGGGAAATGTGCAGCCGTGGCTTCAACGCTTTGTGTCAACATCTGCGAATCGGATTGTGTTGGACTTACCGGACGTCTTCTGGCGTGGTCCCGCAAGAGCGCCGTTCGCCTTGAACAAAGTACCTTGCTCTGAAAAGATTGCCTCTTGTGAAGTCTTTTTGCAGCGCAGGATAGGGGGCTGACCGTGTCTAATGGAACTCATACGCGGGACGAGGAAAGCGGTGTGGAAGGACGAGGGGGCAGTGAGAAGACGACGGGGGCCGGTGTTTCCGGGGTGTCAGTAGGAGACAGGAAACAAAAGGTCCGGCGCCGGAGACGTCCATGGATCCGGCAACGCATCCTCATCGACGGTTCCGGCAAAGAGTTCAAGCGCGTTACCCCGATCACAGTATTAATAACCGTCACCTTTGTCATCAGCGCGATAGTGCTTATGTTGGCAACCTACCTCCAGCCGTTCAGGGACCTCTTTTCCGGTGAGTCCTTATTCTGGGTGCTCCGGGTCGGGATGGCGGTGATGATCGCCACCCTGGTCGTTTATGTGGTCCTCAGGGAGAAATCGAACCTTCGCTACGTTGAGGGTCTGTTGTCGAAGCTCGCCGAGGTGAACCGCTACCTCAGGCTGTTCATGGAAACCGGACACGAAATCGGGACGATTCTGGAACTGCCCCGCATTATGGAGGCGGTCCTGGGACAGATTCTGGAGGTGACCGGGGCGGACATGGGGGCCATCTACCTGAAAGACAAGAACAAAGACGTCCTGAAGCTGAGTTTTGTGAAGGGCGCTGACAGGGACAGGATGATGTTCAAAGAGGTCAGGGTTGATGAGGGGCAACTGGGCGTGGCGGCCACCTCGCGTGGAATTGTTGCCATGGATAACCTGGCCAAAGTCGATGAGTGGGACAACGTTTTTCTTGGCGCGGCGCGTCCCCGATCGCAGGTTATCGTTCCGCTGGTGGCCAGGGAGAAGCTAATCGGAGTGCTGACGGCGGCGAACCTGGAGCCCCACGAGTACTTTGAAGATGAACGGGAGCTTCTGAAAGGCATTGCGGAGCTTACGAGCATGGCCGCGACCAGTTCGGAGCTCTTCAGGATAGCAACGAGGAGCCTCGAGGTGCTTGCCGGGCAGATGGGTTTCACCGAGTCCGTGCTGAGTGAAATGATGGCAGGGGTTATTACCGCGGACATGAACGGGCGAATCTCGGTTTTCAACAAGGAGGCTCAGCGCCTTACGGGTTTCACTTTCACCGAGAGGTGCCAGGCGCGGTTACATCCTGAGACATCCCTCGAGGAGAACCCCCTGGCGCCCCTGGAAAGCAGGATGCTCGAGATGCTGGAAGCGCCGTCCGCCATCAAGGAGGGCGAAGCGCTCATAATGAAAAAGAACAGGGAGCACGTAAAGGTCAGGTATCGCATCTACTCTCTTGTTGACGGTGAGGACGTGCTCGGGGTTGCGGCGGTCTTTATAGAGGCGGCCTAGACCTGTGGCGAAATAACCGCAGGGGTAGAAAGCAGTTGCCCGATTTATTGAAGAACATATAAATGCATCACCTTTTGTCCCTGGGATTGCGGGAAATACAAAGTAGATAATTCCTGTCACAGGCTGCTGGTAAAGTAACAGAGCAAGCCGAATCCGGTGAGAATCAAGCCGGGTTCGGTGTGGAGGCTCGCCGGGAGTTCCCCGGAGAGGATAAACGTAAGTGGAGGGGACGTAAGACCGGCCGCATCAAGCCGGCAGACCCCCGGGAAACGTCAACCGGATTTGGCATAGGATGCCATATTTCGGGGAACGGT
>Ga0209840_1000001_pt1 | contig 207628 bp, 190 predicted proteins | sample PersoiDNA2013190_FD_185802 | JGI IMG/M metagenome (GOLD analysis project Ga0209840, IMG submission 185802) | Permafrost soil microbial communities from the Arctic, to analyse light accelerated degradation of dissolved organic matter (DOM) -... | ecosystem: Environmental > Terrestrial > Soil >... | reverse complement strand
GCAGCGAGTTCGTCGAGCCGCCTATCGCCATGTCCACCGCGAGCGCGTTCCTGAACGCTTTTTCGTTCAGTATCGAACCGGGCCTCACGTCGTCCTCCACCAGCCGGACCACCGCCGCCCCTGTCTCTCTTGCGATCCGTAGCCTTTCCGGGTCCACTGCCAGGATCGTCCCGTTTCCCGGAAGCGCCATCCCGAGGGCCTCTGAGATGCAATTCATGCTGTTGGCGGTAAAAAGGCCGGAGCAGCAACCCGGGCCCGGGCATGCGCATTTCTCGTACTGCTCGAGCTCCTCGTCGCTGACCGAGCCGTCGGCCGATGCCTCCATGACCCGGATGAGGTCAAGGTTCATGTCGCCCACCCGACCCGCCATCATCGGGCCCCCGCTCACCATCGCTGCAGGTACGTCCATGCGCGCCGCGGCCATCAGCATCCCCGGCACGACCTTGTCACAGTTCGGTATCAGAAGGGCTCCGTCGAGGGCGTGAGCTTCGACCATTATCTCCACCGAGTAGCTTATGATCTCCCTCGACGGCAGGGAAAACTTCATCCCACGATGGCCCATCGAAAGACCGTCGCAGACGGCTATCGTGTTGAAAAGGAACGGCGTGCCCCCAGCGGACCGTATCCCGTCCATCGCTGCCCGGTTCACTTCCTCAAGGTGTATGTGGCCGGGGACAAGGGTGTTGGCGGAACCGGCGACCCCGATAAACGGCTGCGCGATCTCCTCGTCAGACAAGCCAAGGGCGCGAAGGAGCGAGCGGTGTCCGGCCCTCTCCCGCCCTTTCTTCACGGCATCGCTTTTCATCATCCCGCCTCTATCGCCTCGACTATCGCTTTCGCCATCTCACTCGTCTTCGCCTCGCCGCCGAGGTCGTATGTGACCGTCCTGCCCTCACCGATGACCTTTGACACTCCTTTGAAAACGCGCTCCGCCGCTTCGTCCTGTCCTATGTGTTTGAGGAGCATGGACCCGGAGAGTACCTGCGCCGTAGGGTCGACCTTGTCCAGTCCCTTGTACTTAGGCGCGCTCCCGTGGGCCGGCTCGAAGACCGCCATATCGTCGTCGCCCAGGTTGGAGCTCGGGGCTACCCCGAGCCCTCCGACGAGGCCCGCGCACAGGTCGCTTATGATGTCCCCGTACAGGTTAGGCATTACCATCACGTCGTAGATGTGCGGCTTCTGCACGAGCTGCATGCACATGTTGTCGACTATCCGCTCCTCGAACTCGATATCGGGGTACTCCCCGGAAATCTTCCTCGCGGTATCGAGGAACAGTCCGTCAGTCATCTTCATGATGTTCGCCTTGTGAACCACCGTCAGCTTCTTCCTCTTCTCTCTCCTGACGTACTCGAAGGCGAACCTGACGATCCGCTCCGAGCCGGCCCTCGTGATGATCTTTATTGACTCGGCGACGTCTTCAGACACCATTCGCTCGACCCCTGCGTACAGGTCCTCCATGTTCTCGCGTACCACGACCAGGTCGACATCCTTGTAGGGCGCACGTACACCCTCGATGTATAGCGCGGGGCGGACGCACGCGTACAGGTCGAGCCTCTTGCGCAGCTCGACGTTCACGCTCCTGAAGCCGCTTCCGACCGGTGTCGTAATCGGGCCCTTGTAGGCGACCCTGTTCTCCCTGATGTTATCCAGGACCTCCTCCGGCAGGGGGGTACCGTACTTCTCCATCACGTCCGCCCCGGCTTCCTGCCTGTCCCACTCTATTTCCCCGCCAGCGGCGTCAAGCACCGCCAGCGCTGCCTCGACGAGCGACGGGCCGACCCCGTCCCCGGGGATGAGCGTCACCTTTCGCTTCGCCATAGTCCCTCCAACCCTCGACTATCCTTTTTCCTCGAGGGCGAACCCGCGGTGGTTCTTCATGTACTCGACGAGCCCTCCCTCATTCAGGATTTCCAGCATCACCTTCGGCAGTGGGGCGTACTCTATCTCCTGCCCCTTCGAAACGTTCCTGGCTACCCCCGCTTCGAGGTCAACCTCCAGCAAGTCGCCGTCCTCGATGCTCGACGTGTCGCATACAATGGCAGGCAGGCCGCTGTTTATCGAGTTGCGGAAGTATATCCGCGCGAACGAGTCGGCGAACACGGCCGCGACCCCCGCGTGCTTGAGCGCGATGGGCGCCTGTTCCCGCGATGACCCACAGCCGAAGTTCCTGCCGGCCACCACGAAGTCACCTTCCACGAGGCGGTTGCAGAAGTCGGGGTCGAGGTCCTCCATCACGTGGCAGGCAAGCTCATCCATGTCGAGCGTCTTGAACTTGTACCGCCCGGCTATTATGTAGTCGGTGTTTATGTCGTCACCGAACCTGTGCGCTTTCCCCTTCATGACAGGTATCTCCTCGGGTCGGCTATCCTGCCCTCGATGCAGCTCGCGGCGACCGTTGCGGGGGACGCCAGGTAGATGAACGCCTCCGGGTTACCCATCCTTCCCTTGAAGTTCCTGTTCGCAGTGGATATCACGTTCTCTCCGTCACCAGGCACCCCCTGGTGAGTCCCGACGCAGGAAGCGCACCCGGGACACATGACCGAACCGCCCGCCTCGATGAAGACCGTTATCAGTCCCTCCTTGAGAGCAGCCAGCATCACCTCTCGCGAAGCGGGGGCCACTATGAGCCTGACCCCGGCGGCGACCTTCTTCCCCTTCAAGACCTCCGCAGCCGCGCGCAGGTCCGAGAGCCTCCCGTTCGTACATGTCCCGATGAGACCCTCAGCAACAAGGGTTCCCGATACTTCCTCAACGGCGCATATGCTGTCAACGCGGTGGGGCTTCGCGACCTGGGGCACGAGCTTCCCGACATCGAACTCGAGCTCCTCGACATATGTGGCGTCCGCGTCGGCCGTGACAGGCGCTATTTTCGCGTTCGTACGGCCCATAAGGAACTCCGTCACCTTCTCATCGACCTCCATCAGCCCGACCTTAGCTCCCATCTCTACCGCCATGTTACTGATGGTGAGCCTTCCATCGAGCTCCAGGTCCCTGATGGCATCGCCGCCGATCTCGAGTGCGCGATATGTGGCACCGTCCGCCGTTATCCCGCCGACCATCATCAGCGCTATATCTTTTGCGAAAACCCCCTTGCCAAGCTTCCCCCTGGCCTTCACCTTCATCGTCTCGGGCACGCGGAACCACAGCGAACCCGAGAGCATCGCGGCGGCCAGGTCTTTCGAGCCGACGCCGGTCGCGAAAGCATTCAGCGCGCCGTACGTGCAGGTATGCGAGTCGGCTCCGACAACGAGGCTTCCAGGGACAACGTGTCCCCTTTCAAGCATTACCTGGTGACATACCCCCTCGCCGACATCGTTCAGCTCCACCCCGTACTTGCGCGCGAAATCACGCATAAGAGAGTGAAGCTGCGACACCGACCATGATGGACTGGGAGCGTTGTGGTCAATGCAAAAAGATACCATCTCCGGGTGCTTCAGCTTCTCGCCACCCATGCCCTCGAAAGAGCGTATCGCAATCGGCGCCGTACCGTCCTGGGCCATCATGTGGTCGATCTCGGCGACGACGATCCCGCCCGCCGAGGCGTCAATCCCGGAGTGTAAACCGAGTATTTTTTCGGATATCGTCTTTCCCACGCTGTTTTTCCTTCCCATAATCATTGTTCCCCCCTTAGACCCACAGGTCTCCGGCGGGGAACTGCTTGGTTTCTCATTTTATACGTTTTCTTGCGGATTTAAAACAAAAGAATTGTCATCGAGTAGCAATATAAGCTGTGATACGTTAGATCTCACCTCGACCCTTCGGGCCCGTCTCCGTCACTCAGAATATGACCCCTAACAGCGCAACGACTCCCTGGCACATGAACATGACTATCGCCCAGCGGTAGTCGATCACCTCCGCGGTCTTCTTGACAGCAACCAGCTCCATAAGAGGTGGGATCACCACCGAACCTATTTGAAATAACCCCTTCCGTTTGATATATTCCCTTGAGGCTAAAAGGAGGGGTGGAACATGGAGAATTACCCGGAGGATCTCAAGTATCACAAGGAGCATATGTGGGTGCGCGGTGACGGCACAATTGGAATAACCTTTTATGCCCAGGACCAGCTGGGCGAGATCGTTTTCATAGAGGTGCCGGACGCCGGAACCGACATCGAGGCCGGCGAGTCATTCGGCGAGGTCGAATCGCGTAAGTCCGTGTCGGATCTCTATGCGCCGGTTACCGGTACAATCAAGGAAGTAAACTCCGAGGTGGTGGACGCGCCGGAGACCATCAACGAGGATCCCTACGGCAAAGGCTGGGTCGCGACCGTGGACATCAGCGACCCGAGCGAGCTGGACAATCTTCTCTCTGCGGCAGAGTACAACGAGCTCGTCGCGGGGGAGGAGAACAAGTAGATCTAAGCTCCGGGGCGACCTTCAATGAGATCAAAAAGGCGGGCTTGAAACTCGCTTGATGATTCGTTTCTACATTGTTTCGACATATTCCTTGCCATCCCTTATTGGCCTGTGCATGCATCAGATCCCGATAGACCCCAAATAAAGAAGCGGGCCGCGGCCCGCTTCTTTTCGTTATCTGATTATCCGGCACGATCCTAGAGTTTCTTCTCTTTCTTCAGAGCTTCCGCCTTTTCGCTGGCTGACTTGCCCTTGTTGATCAGGTCTGCGATTTCTTTCACATATTCATTAGCTTTTTGCTCATATGCGCTTGTATCCGTCGACCCGCTTGCCTCCATCGAGGCAAAGAATTCGCCCGTATAGTCAATCAACTCCTGATCTTTTTTCAAAGCCTCCAACACCGCGTCTATTGATTCGATTCGCAGTGTTGCGTATTCTTTGTAATCTTCAACGTCATTTAAGTCCTTGATCTTTTCGAAGTCGCTGCGTGATTCGTTGGCCCCACTTTCAACATCACTGAAATCCGCCTTGATCGTTTCCGCTCTACTATTGAAATCCTGCGACGTGGTTACTGTTCCTGCCCACCAATCATTTAACAGTTTATCGCCTGCATTACCGGCTGCCGTGGCTTCATCTGCTACGGATTGCCGCTTCTTATCCCCTTTTTTCATGTACTCCTTTGCCTTGGCGGTATCGTTACCTTTGAAGACCGCAAAGACGAGAACCAGCACGACAGCCACTATCACGAGCAGGGCAACTACGCCGATCATGACACCAATCAGCGTCTTGTTGGATTTTGGTTTCGTCACGGGAACGGCCGCCTGGGCCGGCGCCGGCCCAGGCGGTGGTGGAGCAGCTCCCGGTGGCTGAGCTTCTGCCATCTGGGCACCACAGTTTGTGCAGAACGCGCTTCCTTCCGGAACCTCTTTGCCGCATTTGGTACAGAACATCATTGCCTCCTTTGTCGCACACTCCGGTAATAACTAGTCTTTCCCGAGCAACTTTTGTTTTAGCAGCCGAGAGGCGACATCCGGGTTCGCCTTCCCGCGGGTCTTCTTCATCACCTGGCCCATCAGGAACTTGAGCGCCTGCTCCTTCCCGCCTCGCATGTCATCGGCAGCCGACGGGTTCTCGGCTATGATCTCGTCAACGACTACTTCGAGTTCCCCCGCATCGGCAATCTGGGAGAGTCCCTTCTCGTCGACTACCTGCTGCGGACCCTTGCCGGTCTCGAAGGCCTCCCTCAAAACGTCCTTTGCCATCTTGCCCGATATGACCTTCCGGTCAACGAGGGCCACGAGCTCGCCAAGCCACCTCGGGGTAACCGGACAGCCCTGTATAGGTACCGCTGCCTCCCTGAGCATCGCGGATAGGTCCCCCGCAACCCACTTCGCAAGCTCCTTCGTGTCCTGTCCCGTCTCCACCGCTTTCTCGAAGTAGTCGGCGAGCGCTTTCTCACCTGTCATCATAGAAGCGATGTCCCTCGAGAGTCCGAACTGCTCGATAAACCGATGTAACCGCTCCTGCGGCAGCTCGGGGAGGTTCGCTCTCAGCTTCTCTACCCACTCAGGGTCGGGTTCGACCGGAACAAGGTCCGGCTCCGGGAAGTACCGGTAATCGAAAGCCTCCTCCTTGCTGCGCAACGGGTGGGTCTTTCCAGCGACGTCATCCCAGTGGCGGGTCTCCTGGATGAGCTCGCCGCCCTGCTCGAGGACGTGACGCTGGCGATCCTCCTCGTAAGAAAGGGCCCTGAAGAGCGCCCTGAAGGAGTTCATGTTCTTTATCTCGACCTTGGTGCCGAACTTGCCGTCCACGGCGACCGAGATGTTCGCGTCGCAGCGAAGCGAGCCCTCCTCCATCTTGCAGTCGCTTATGTCGAGATACTCGAGGGTTGCGCGCAGGAGCTGCATGAAAGCGCGCGCCTCCTCGGGGCTCCTGATGTCCGGTTCGGTGACTATCTCGGCAAGCGGGATGCCGGCCCTGTTGAAATCCTCGAGGCTGTAGTCGGCGCCGTGTATGCGGCCGCTCTCGCCGATGTGTATGCTCTTCCCGGTGTCTTCCTCCAGGTGGACCCTCGTGATGCCTACCTTCCGGTCACGGTCCCCCATGTCAACATCGATGCAGCCGCCGGTGCTCAAGGGTACGTCGTACTGGGATATCTGGAAGTTCTTGGGCATATCGGGGTAAAAGTAGTTCTTCCTGTGGAAGACCGACCTCGGGGTGATCTGGCAGTTGAGCGCTAGCGCGAGCATTATCGTGTACTCGATCGCCGTCCTGTTGGCGACGGGCAGGGAGCCGGGATGCCCGAGGCATACCGGGCAGGTATTGGTATTGGGCTCGCCGCCGAACAGGGCCGAGCATCCACAGAACATCTTCGAATCGGTCGAGAGCTCCGCGTGTATCTCGAGCCCTATGATCGTCTCGTACTTCATGGGTCGATTGTCCCTTCCACTTTGAGGCTAAATGTCCGGCCGGGCGTCGAACCCGATAGCCTGCTCGAGCGCGTATGCTATGTTCAAGACCTTTATCTCCTCGAGCGGAGACCCCATGACCTGGAAGCCGACGGGCAGGCCGTCGGAGAGGCCGCATGGAAGCGAGAGCGCGGGGATTCCCGCGAGGTTAACGGGTATCGTGCATATGTCCGAGAGGTACATGGTCAGCGGGTCATCGACCTTCTCCCCCAGCTTGAAAGCGGTCGTGGGAGATGTGGGTGACACCAGCACGTCGTACTTTTCCCATGCCCGGCCGTAGTCTCTCACTATCAGAGTCCTTATCTTCTGGGCCTGCGCATAGTAGGCGTCGTAGTAGCCCGCGGAGAGTGCGTAAGTGCCGAGCATTATCCGGCGCTTCACCTCGCCCCCGAAGCCTTCGGCCCGCGTCCTGTCATACATCTCCCAGACGTCCTCGCCCTCCTCCGGTGCCCGGTAGCCGTACCGCACGCCATCGAACCGCGCAAGGTTGCTCGAGGCCTCTGCGGGGGCGATGATGTAGTAAGCTGAAAGGCCGTAGGAGAAACTGGGAAGCGATACCTCCTCGCAGGTGACCCCCAGCTCCTCGAGGAGCGCTACGGCCTCGCCGAAGCGTTCCTTCACCACCGTATCGATCCCTTCGCTCGAGAGCTCGCGGACCACACCGGCCTTCAGCCCCCTGACCTCACCGGTAAGGCCACCCAGGTAGTCGGGAAGCTCACCGGGGATCGAGGTGGAGTCCATGGGGTCGTAGCCCGCGATGACCCCGAGGAGCGCGGCGCAGTCGCGCACGTTCCTGGTCATCGGCCCTACCTGGTCCAAAGACGATGCGAAGGCGACAAGCCCGTACCTCGAGACCAGGCCGTACGTGGGTTTGAGACCCACAATGCCGCAGAGGGCCGCGGGCTGCCTGATGCTTCCGCCCGTGTCTGAGCCGAGGGCCCAGGGAGCCTCTCCTGCCGCAACCGCGGCAGCAGAGCCTCCGCTCGAGCCGCCCGGCACCCGCTCGAGGTCCCAGGGGTTCATGGTCGGCCCGAAGTAGGAGTTCTCGGTGGAGGAGCCCATGGCGAACTCGTCCATGTTAGTCTTTCCGATCATGACGGTACCCGCCTGCTGAATCCTCTCCACCGCGGTTGCGTCGTAAACAGGGACGAAGCCCTCGAGCATCTTCGAGCCGCATGTCGTCGGAAAGCCTTTTGTTGTAAGCACGTCCTTGACCGCTATCGGCACGCCTCCGAAAACGCCGGCGTCAATGCCGTCAGCAAGCTCCATGTCGACTTCCCGCGCCCGCGCAAGTGCGAGCTCATCCGCGACTTTTATGTAAGCCTTCACTTTCGGCTCTACTTTATCGTTGCGCTCAAGGAAAGCCCGTGTTACATCGAGAGCTGAGATCTCTCGCTTCTTTATCAACTCCGCTATCGAAAGGGCGTCCTGGTTGATTACATCCATTATGGCTCCCGTTTACAGGATCCTGGGCACCTTGAACGCCCCCTCGACCGCCCAGGGCGCGTTGCCGGTAGCTTCTTCGACCGAAAGGGAAGGCTTCACCTCGTCATCGCGGAAGACGTTTCGAAGCGGCAGGGTATGGCTCGTCGGCGGGACGTCGGAAGTATCGACCTCGGATATCCTGCGGGCGTGCTCCAGGACATCGGAGAGCTGGCGCCGGTAGGTCTCCTTCTCCTCGTCGGTGAGCTTCAGCCTCGCGAGCCTGGCCACGTGCTCCACGTCCTCGATGGATATCGCCATCGCTTTTTCCTACCTCCCCGTCATCTTCCTGAACTCTTCCTCGTCCATTATGGGCACTCCTAGCGAAGTGGCCCTGTCGTACTTGGAGCCAGGGTCCTCACCCGCGAGGACATAATCGGTCTTTCGGCTCACGGAGCTCGAAACCCTCCCACCCAGGCCCTCTATTATCTCCGAAGCCTCCTCGCGTGTGAAACCGGGAAGGGTGCCCGTGATGACGAAGGTCTTGCCCTCGAGCGGGCCCGCCTCCCTCTCGCGCCTCTTCTCCGACATCCTGACGTCGGCCCGGCGAAGCTTGTCGATGACCGCAAGGTTTTCCTTCTGGTCGAAGAAGTGGACGACGCTGTCGGCGATGCGAGGCCCGACACCCTCGATTGAAAGGAGGTCTTCCTCCATCGCCGACGCCAGCTCGTCTATCGAGTGGAACCCCTTGGTAAGGACCCTCGCCATGTGGCTTCCCACGTGCCGTACCCCCAGGCCGAACAGGAGCCTCGAGACCGGGCGGTCGCGCGCCGCGTCGATGGCCTTCATCAGGTTATCGACCGACTTATCCTTGAAGCCCGGAAGCTCGAAGACCTGCGACGGCTCAAGGTAGAAGATATCGCCAACGTCCTTTATCGCCCCGCGTGAGAGCAATTCGTTAACGGTCACCTCACCCATGCCCTCTATGTCCATGGCGCCGCGGCTCGCGAAATGAAGTATCCTCTCGAAAGTCTGTGCGGGACAGGCGATGTTCGTGCACCTGGTCATGACCTCGCCTTCCTCCCGCACGACTTTGGCGCCGCACACCGGGCACTTCCCGGGCATCTTGAACGGCTTCTCCCTGCCGGTCCTCTCCTCGACGATGACCTTCACGACCTCGGGTATCACGTCACCCGCCTTGTGGACGAGCACCCTGTCGCCGATGCGGACGTCCTTCCTCTTCACCTCGTCCTCGTTGTGCAGTGTCGCGTGCGAGACCGTCGAGCCTGCTACAAAGACCGGCTCGAGCACGGCGACAGGAGTGAGGGCTCCCGTCCTTCCTACCCCCACCTGGATGTCGACCACTGTAGTCGTCTTCTCCTCGGGCGGGAACTTGAAAGCTATAGCCCAGCGCGGGCTCTTGCTCGTAGCCCCGAGGGCCATCTGCTGGTCGAACGAGTTGACCTTTATGACGACCCCATCTATCTCGTAATCGAGGTCCTTCCTCTTCTCCTGCCACTCCTGGCAGAACCGGGCGGCCTCGTCTATCGAACCGACCCGTCTCGCGTGCTCCCCCAGCCGGAACCCGAGCTCCTGCAGATACGAGAGAAGGTCCCACTGGTTCCGGGGTGTTGTATCGGATGAGTGCCCCACCGCGAACGTCACCATCGAGAGGTTGCGCCGGGAGGTGACAGCCGGGTCGAGCTGTCTCAGTGAACCGGCGGTGGCGTTGCGCGGGTTGGCGAACGGAGACTCCCCTAGCTCCAGGCGGTCCCTGTTAAGCTTCAAGAAGGATGCCTCGGGCATGTATACTTCGCCGACCGCCTCCAGGACCTCCGGTGGAGATTCCGTGATCAGCCTGAGCGGGACCGCGGGAACCGTCCTCAGATTAGGGGTTATGTCCTCGCCTACCTCGCCGTCTCCCCTCGTCGCGCCCCTGACGAGAAGGCCTTTCTCGTAAGTCAGGGCGACAGCAACCCCGTCCATCTTCATCTCGCACACGAAATCGACATCTCCCTCGGAGGCCCCCAGGCCACGAAGCACCCTGTCGGCGAAAGCCCTGAGCTCTTCGACGCTGAACGCGTTATCAAGGCTCATCATCCTGCCCCTGTGCCGGACAGCCGTGAAGCCGACCGCGGGCGGCGGCCCTACCCTCTGCGTCGGGGAATCCGCGTAGACCAGCTCGGGGTGTTGCTGCTCGAGCTCCGCCAGTTTGCGGTAAAGCTCGTCGTACTCGGCGTCGCTTATCACGGGGTCGTCAAGGCCGTAGTACCGGTAGGTGTGGTAGTTGAGCTCCTTTTTGAGGCGCTCGACCTCTGCCCTGGCGCCCGAATCCTTCCCCCTGGCTGGCATACCTATCCTAAACTTCTAGAGCTTCTTCAGGTCCCCGGGCGGCCAGAAGATAACGAACGCTCTTCCCATCATGTCCTTAACCGGGACAGGTCCGAATGACCGGCTGTCGTACGAATGACCCTCATTGTCCCCCATGACGAAGATGAACCCGTCTGGAACGATGAGCGAATATTCGACAGGCATGTAATCGTTTGTGCTCCCGTGTCTGTACTTACCGTTCACGACGAGGCTGCCGTCGCCCGCGGTGACTTGGTCACCCGAGATCGCGACGACCCTCTTGATGAGCATCTCGTCGGCTCCCCTCACGTTCTTGAGGACAACGACGTCTCCCCTGTTGGGAGTCGTGCCGAACCGGTATTTGACGACAAAAACCCGGTCCCCTTCGTGAAGCGTCGGCTGCATGGAAGACCCGCGTACAATGTACGGCCGGCCCACAAAAACGATTATGAGAAAAAGCATGAGCAAGATTAAGAACGGTATCAGCAGCCATATCCTCCATCCCCTGAGGCCGATAGTGTCCAGGAATCTCTGTCCGCCAGTCTCGGGAGGTTGCGGTGGGCCCGAAGGATAAACAGGTCCCCGGGGATAGCCCTGCGGGTACGGCGGATAGCCACCGGGGGGCTGTTGATATCTGTAATTCAATCGGTCCCGGTCATCCCTCAAGACCCGTCCCTTCCGTTTGCATCATGCGACCTCGATTCTCCCCCACACCCCGACAGATCCTCCGGCGATCACGACCACTCCAAGCACCTCGTCGTATTCCCTTGCCATCTCGAGCGCGCCGGCGATGCCCTCATGCGACACGACCCTGTTTCCTATGGCCGTTGCCGCGGCGTCGGCAAGCGTCGCGGTAGGCGAGAGTACAGTTACGGCGTCGGCCTCGCCGAGCGAGACCGAAGGACCCACTTTCGCGCTGGAAGTGCAGAGCCCAGTGCCCTCGGGCCTGTCCTCGATTATTATATCCACAGTCTGCGACCCTTCGCCCGCGAAAATCCTCGCCTTCCTGCGCCTTCCTCCGGCCAGGAAAAGGTCTCCGCCGTTCTCCACAATCACCTCGCGTGAATGCTTTACCAGTTCGAGTCCAACGTGCTGGGCCACGGCGCCCGCTACCGATGCCATGGGCCCCACGTTAAAGGTTTTGGAAGCTGCTTCCATTTCCTTTACGATGTCGGGGGCGCCGCTCGACGCGGGAAGTGGCCCGAAGCTCTTGCCGAACTCGGGATGGGATCTCAGGTATTCCTCCAGGTCGGACCTGCATGCGGCAAGAGACCCGGCCGCCTGTCTCTTTAGATCTCTCTCGGTGCAGACAAAGAGGTCGCTCTCGCCCTGGACAACGCGGTAACACTCGAGCCCGGCAGGTTCTATGATGAAGCGGTATCCACGTTCGACATACGGATCTTGTAGAGCCACTCGTGCACTCTCCCGCTAATAGACAACAGGAGAAGTGTAGCGCAAAGGCTGTAGTCAGGTCTTGAATCGTGAATTATTGACCATTATCAAGCCCGGCCTCTCGTGCCGGGATTGCAGAACCGGTCTAAGAGCCCGGTCTAAATGAGAATTCACGATTCAAGACCTGACCACTCTTTTTTTCCTGACCTTGACAGCGCTAACCTTGAACTCGGGGATCTTGCACACCGGGTCCAGGGCGGCGCTGGTCAGCACGTTAGCGGGTGATTCCGCATAGTGGAATGGAAGGAACACGACTCCCGGGTTCATCCGCTCTGTCACGCGGGCCGCGACCTCGACCTTGCCGCGCCTCGTGGAAAGCTCGACCGTGTCTCCGTCGGTTATGCCGTACTTTGCGGCGTCCTCGATACTGAACTCCGCCTCGGCCCTCGGAGCCAGGTGTTCAAGAGGCGGGCACCTTCTCGTCATCGAGCCTGTGTGGTATTGCGTGAGAATCCTGCCCGTGGTCAGTGTTAACGGGTACTGCTTGTCGGGCCTTTCCGCCGGCTCCCTGAACACCACCGGTACGAACCTTCCCTTGCCCCTCGTGAACTCGCACACGTGCAGGATCGGAGTGCCGGGATGGCCTGCCTCGGGGCACGGCCACTGGATCCCGCATTCATCGAGTGTCCCCCAGGGCATCCCAGCATAGCTGCCGGTCACGGCACTTATCTCCTTGTCTATATCTGCAACATTTGTGTACTTCATGGGATAACCCATCGCCCTCGCGATGTCGCGGATTATCCGCCAGTCGTCCCTCGCCTCGCCCGGTCCATCGACAGCTTTTTGAACGCGCTGAACCCGCCGCTCGGTATTCGTGTACGTCCCGTTCTTCTCGGCGAACGTTACGCCGGGAAGCACCACGTCGGCCAGCTCGGCCGTTTCGGTCATGAAGATGTCCTGTACGACGAGGAGCTCCAGCTTCTTGAACGCTGCCCTGGCGTGCTTGAGGTCGGGATCGGAGACCATGGGGTTCTCGCCCATTACGTACATCGCCTTTATTTCACCCCGTGAAGCCGCCTCGACCATCTCCGTCGTCTTGAGGCCCGGCGTATCGGGCAGCGAAACGCCCCAGGCGTACTCCATCCTTCTCCTCACGTCCTCGTTATCGACCCTCTGGTAACCGCTGTAGACCTCCGGGAGGGCCCCCATGTCGCAGGCGCCCTGGACATTGTTCTGGCCCCTCAACGGGTTCACCCCGCCTCCGGGCATACCCAGGAAACCGCAGAGCATGGACAGGTCCGCTATCGCCATCACGTTGTCGGTGCCGGTGGTGTGCTGGGTGATCCCCATGGCGTAGAGGATGTTTGCGGCAGCCGCTCCCCCGTAGAGCTCAGCGGCCTTCTTCAGTTTGGCGGCCGGTACACCTGATATCTTCTCGACGTACTCGGGAGTGTACTTCTCTACCGCCTTCTTGAGCTCCTCAAAGCCCTCCGTGCGTTCCTTGACAAACCGCTTGTCGTAGATACCCTTCTTTATTATCCAGTTCATCATCCCGTTCAGGACCGCTACGTCCGTCCCCGGCCTCTGGTTGAGCACTACATCGGCGAACTGCGTCATCATGATGTTGCGCGGGTCGATGACGATGAGCCGGGTCCTGCCGGCCTTGACCGATTTGATCACCTCCATGCTGATGACAGGATGCGCCTCGGAGGTGTTCGAGCCTATGATCATGGTGACATCCGCGAGCCCTATGTCCGCGATGGAGTTGGTCATCGCGCCGCTTCCGAACGTGGCCGCCAGACCGGCGACCGTGGGGCTGTGTCACAAACGGGCACAGTGGTCGACGTTGTTGGTGCCCACCGCCGCCCGCATGAACTTCTGAAAGAGGTAGTTCTCCTCGTTTGTGCAGCGGGCGCTGGCGAGGCCGCCCACCGCGTCGGGGCCGTTCTCCTTACTTATCTCTGTAAGCCGCTCCGCCACGGTCGATACCGCCTTCTCCCAGGTCGCCTTGCGGAGCTTCCCGTCCTTCCCCCTTATCATCGGGTACTTGAGGCGTTCGGGAGAGTTTATGTACTGCCAGCCGAACCTTCCCTTTATACAAAGGTTGCCCCGGTTCACCCCCTTGTCCATCGGCGCGGTGACGTTGACCACCTCGTTATCGCTTGTCCACAGCGTGAGCGTGCACCCGACCCCGCAGTACGGGCAGACGGTGTCGGTCTGCTCAAGTTCCCAGTACCTTCCCTTCCCACTGGAGAGCTTCGAGGTGAGCGCCCCGACCGGGCAGGTCGACACGCACTGCCCGCAGAACAGGCAAGGGCTCTCCTCGAGGGTATGGTCGTACGGAGTGCTGACTACCGAGTCGAAGCCGCGCGCCACGAACCCGTAGACGCCCGCGCCTACCACCTCCTCGCAGATCCGCACGCACCTGCCGCAGATCACGCATTTGTCAAGATCGCGCTCGATAAGCGGGTTGTCGTCCAGCAGATGGTAACTGTGCGTCTCGCCCTTGAAAGAGGATTCCTTGACGCCGTAACGGTATGCGAGGTCCTGCAGTCTGCACGAGCCCGTCGATTCGCAGGTCATGCAGTCGACGGGATGGTCGGAGAGCAAGAGTTCGATTACGGTGCGCCTTATCGAGTTTATGCGCTTGTTCTCGGTGCGCACCACCATGTCGGGAGTTATCTCGGCGTGGCAGGCGGGCATGAACGCCCGTGCCCCTTCGACCTCTACAAGGCAGAGCCTGCAGGCCCCGTAAGGCGCCAGCCTGGGGTCGTAGCAGAGCGTAGGGATCCAGATGCCGTTCTCCTCGGCGACCTCGAGGATGGTCTGTCCCCGGTGCCCTGTGCACCGCTTGCCGTCAATCGTTACTTTTAACTCCTCGGGCATTACTTCCCCCTCAAGCTATTCTAAACCGTGTATACCGCGTCAAAGCGGCAGCGCCTCAGGCATTCCCTGCACTTTATGCACGTCTCGATGTCTATCGCGTGCGGCTGCTTCTTCTCACCCGTTATCGAACCTGACGGGCAGTTCCTCACGCAAACCCCGCAGCCTGTACATTTCTCGGCATCGATATGGAACGTGACGAGGTCCACGCAGAGCCCCGCCGGGCATTTCTTTTTGAAGATGTGCGCCCTGTACTCGTCCTTGAAATAACGGAGTGTCGTCAATACCGGGTTTGGAGCGGTCCCGCCGAGCGCGCAGAGCGAACCATCCTTCACGTCATACGCAAGCCTCTCCAGAAGGTCCATGTCGCCGGTCTCGCCCCTGCCCTCGCATATCCGGTTCAGGACCTCGAGCATCCGCTTCGTACCTATCCTGCAGGGGATGCACTTGCCGCACGACTCCATTTGGGTGAAGTTCAGGAAGTACCTGGCGAGGTCCACCATGCACGTGGTGTCGTCGACGATGACCATGCCCCCGGAACCCATTATGGCGCCCGCGGCGGGAAGCGAGTCGTAGTCTACCGGCGTGTCCAGGAGCGCCGCCGGCAGGCAACCGCCCGAGGGGCCCCCGATCTGTACCGCCTTGAAATTGCGCCCCTCCTTGATTCCGCCGCCGACGCCGAAGATAACGTCCCTCAGCGTGGTCCCCATCGCTACCTCGGCGAGGCCCCCGCGCCTCACTTTCCCCGTCAGGCAGAAGACCTTCGTTCCCTTGCTCCGCTCCGTCCCGATCGACGCGTACTTCTTTGCGCCGTTCCGCATTATCCAGGGTACGTTCGCGAAAGTCTCGACGTTGTTGATGTTTGTCGGCATTCCCCAGATGCCCTTGTTGGCCGGGAACGGCGGGCGGGGCAAAGGCATCCCCCTGGAGCCCTCGATACTGGCCATCATGGCGGTCTCCTCGCCGCACACGAAAGCTCCAGCCCCTTCCTTCACGATTATGTCGAGGCTGTAATCCGTCCCCAGGATGCTCTTGCCGAGGAATCCCTTCTTAGTTGCCTCGCGGATGGCCAGCCTCAGGCGCTTGACGGCGAGAGGGTACTCTGCCCGGCAGTATATGTATCCGTGGGTCGCCCCGATGGCGTAACCGCCGATTATCATCCCCTCGATGACCGCGTGCGGGTCACCCTCTAAAACGCTCCTGTCCATAAAGGCACCCGGGTCGCCTTCGTCGGCGTTACAAACGATGTACTTGTCTGCTCCCTTGGCGCTTGCGCAGAAGTTCCACTTCTGTCCGGTCGGGAAACCGGCGCCGCCGCGGCCGCGCAGCCCCGCTGCAAGTACCTCGGCCCTGACCTCCTCCGGCGTCATATTCTTGAGCGCCGTCTTGAGCCCATCGTAACCGCCGCTCTTCATGTAATCATTTATGCTCTCCGGGTCGATGATGCCGCAGTTTCGAAGGACGATGCGTTTCTGCCTTTTCAAGAAGTCGGCCTCCGGGGTTCTCCTACCCTGGATGAGGAGTGCCTTGTCCTTCCATATCTTCCTCTGGACAAGGTGGGTTTCGATAAGTTCAGGCACGTCCTTCACCGTGATGTCGCCATAGGTAACCTTGGGCATGCCGGCCTTTTCGACCTCGACAAGTACCTCGGCGAAGCAGTAGCCTATACAGCCTGTCTCGGCGAGATCGACGTTCAGCTTGCGTTTCCTGATCTCGCGCCCGAGCTCATCCTTGACAGAAACGCCGCCGGCGGCAATTCCGCAGGTCGCGAGGCCCACTACCACCCTGGCCTTCTTGCTCAAAATCGCGCCCCCTATTTCTGTTTCTGGTAGCCCTTTATGACGTTGCGCGCCCTGTCGGCGTTGAGCCTCCCGTGGGCCACCCCGTCGACTATTATTATCGGGGCGAGGCTGCAGGCGCCCACGCACACGACCTTCTCGACCGTGAATTCCATGTCCTCCGTGGTGCCACCCTCCTCGCTGAGTCCTAGGTGGCCGGAGACCGAGGCGTCTATGTCCTCGGCCCCTCCTACGTGGCACGCGGTGCCGTGGCATATCCGCACAAGGTGCTTGCCGATCGGCTCCAGGCGGAACTGCGTGAAGAACGTGGCCACCCCGTAGACCTGGGCAAGCGTCCTCTTCGTGGCCTTTGCGATGTACGAAAGGCTATCCTCAGACAGGTACCCGAGCGCTTCCTGCGCCTCCTGCAGTATCGGAATCAGCGCGCCCTTCTGCTTCTTGTACTTGTTCAGTATCTTGTCGAGCTTCGCCCGCTCAATGGCCTGCTCGGGATCAGCCTTCGTCTTTGTCGCCATACGAGCCACCTAGAGCTCGAGGTAAGAGTCCGCGTAGAGCGTCTCCTCGTGGAACAGTTTCACCGTCTTCTGTACAGCGAGCTGGTTGGGGTCGGAAAGGTCGAGCTCTCCCTCCTTACGTCCCTCCGCGATAAGCGCCCACCCGTACTCGTGGCTCTCCTTGCGGGCGACCGCCATCAACTCCTCGTCGTTCGGGTCCACGATGGCTGCGTCCATGCCGTAACCCATGAGCACGGCGAGGTACAGGCGGTTGATAAGACCCTGTACCGACGGGTCGCAGTTGTTGCTGACGTTTGAGAGGCCGCAGACCATTTGCGGTTTCTCGGGAAGCTCGCTGAACATCTGGCACGCCTTGATCAGCGCATGAACCTGGTTCTGTGCTACGCATATCGGGAGCACTATCGGGTCGATCCAGTAGTTCTCCTTCGGTACGCCGGCGGCATCGAGCGCCATCATCAGGTTGTAGCCGTTCTCGACCCTCTCGTTCTCGTCCCTGGGGACGCCCGCCGCGCTTGTGCAGAGCCCGATCAACTTGGCATCGTACTTTACCGCCATCGGGATCAGCGTCTCCATGCGGTCCGGCGAGCCCGATATCGAGTTCATTATCGCCTGCTGCTTCACCACCTGCAGGCCCGCCTCCATCGCCTCGATGTTCATGGTGTCCAGTGAAAGGGGGAGGTCCGTCACCTCTTCAACCGTCTTCACCATCCACTGCATCAACTCGGGGCCGTTCTTGGTGGCGGGTCCCAGGTTTATGTCTATCACGTCCGGGTTGCCCTCGAGCTGTAAAAGCACCATGTCCTGTATCGGCTTCTTGTCGCGGTCCTTCATGGCGTCCTTGATGCTGGTCGTCATGACGTTGACCTTCTCAGCGATCGTTAACATCTCTACCTCCTTGCCAAGTCTCAATACTTTCTAGCCGATTAACACTGGATGTTTTCCTGCAGCGGCCAACATCTCCTTAGCGAAGTACGAACTTCTGACCAGCGGTCCGGCCGCTACGCCGTCGAACCCCATCCCGCGTGCCATCCTCTCGATTTCTGCAAACTCGTCAGGGTTCCAGTACCTAGCCACGGGAAGGTTGTCCTTCGTCGGTTGCAGGTACTGCCCCACGGTGACCATCCGGCAGTCTGTCTGTCTCAGATCACGCAGCAGTTCCTCCACCTCGCTTCCGTACTCCCCGAGCCCGACCATCATACCGCTCTTTGTCAACATCCCCGCTCCTGCCGCGCGGGCCAGCACGGCAAGCGATCTTTCATAGTCCGCCCCCGACCTCACCACCGGATAAAGTCTTCGCACCGTCTCCACGTTGTGGTTGAAAACGTCAGGAGCAGCCTTGACAACCGTATCGATCGACTCCCCTTCCCCCTTGAAGTCGGGCACAAGGACTTCAACGGTCGAACCCGGAAGCGCCCTACGCAAAGCCATGATGGTTCGCGCGAAGTGGTCCGCACCACCGTCCGGCAGATCATCCCTGGTCACGGACGTCACCACGACGTGCCTTAATCCCAGGGTCTCGGCGGCCCTCGCGACGGCCTCCGGCTCTCCCGCTTCAAGCGGCAGAGCCGCACCTGCCGGCACCGCGCAGAAACGGCAGTCACGTGTGCACACGCCCCCCATTATCATGAAGGTCGCCGTCCCGGAAGCGAAGCACTCTCCCCGGTTCGGACAGCGGGCGGACGCGCATACCGTGTTGAGCTTCTCCTGTTCCAGAACCTCCTCGACCCTGCGGAGCGCGGGACCGCACCTCACGGGCCGGTACATCCATCGGGGCATCCGCTCTTTTAAATCGGCTCTGACGTTGCTCATATCACGAGTACCTCTCGCGCAATGTCCGTGAAACATCCTCCAGCATGAAAAGCGCCACCTCGGCTGCCTGGGTCGAAGTGGTCCCCAGCCCGCATGCCGGGGTGATTAGCGACTGCCGCGCCAGCGCTGCGCGGTCCACCCCCCTGGCCTCTAGGATATCGAAGGCGCTCTCGATGATCCCTGCGAGCATTTCACCTGTCTCATCGAAGACCCTCTCATCGTTCGGTACGACGCCCCAGGCGATCATCCCACCGCGCTTTACGTGCGCGTTTATCTCGTCGTCATACGCGATAAAATTATCCAGATAATCGAACGCATCGAAGTTTATTATATCGACACCGGTCTCGAACAAAGCCGACCAGTCGGTATTGCCACAGCAGTGAACGCCGGTCAGGTCGGCGCCGGAACCCTCCATGCACTCCTTTATGTCGCGTATCACCTGCTCTCTGCTCACACTGATGAGCGCGGAGCCCACTGATACCAGGTACGGCTCGTCGAAAAACATCACGACCTGCGCCGAAGGTGCGGCCTTTCTCAACTCGTGGCTCTGCCACTTTGACTTGAGCGCCAGGCCCTTTACGATGACCTGCTCCAGGGTCTCGTTGTAAAGGGAGGCCCTCCTGTTCTGATCGGTCACGGTCAGCCCGAACGATACGGGTCCCGTTACCTGTCCTTTTACAAACGGCTTTTTTTCAAGTTCGGCCATGAGCTCGCCGGACATGAAGCAGTGCAGGCCCGCGGCGTATTCCTCACTTATAGCGAACCTGTCGAGGTCCTCGTCGATGACCGCCTGGTAAAACCCCTCGAGCTCAGCGTCAATGCTCTCGTCGACCTGGAACCAGATCCGACCATCTTTCTCGATTACCCTTATGCCCGGCAGCCCCTCCGAGTACTGGGCGTACATGTTCTCGAGGAAACTTCTCTTCGTAAGCTGGGGCCAGGCAGGCATCTCAGGCAGCGCATCCAGCATCAAAGCGCACGCCTGACCCGGGTCTGTGTGCGGCAGGCTACCGATGGCAGTCATTGCGAACTGCGGTCCCAAAGCCATCCGGACCCCGATCTAAAGTTGCGTGATGTCCAGCTCGGCCTCTTCGAGGATCCGGGGGACGACGCCCTCCTTGCCTATGGCCATGATGTGAACGCCGTCGGCCAGGTCTTCCTCTCGGATCTGCTTTATCTGACGGGCCATTATCTTGATGCCCGTATCGAGCGCCTTGCCCTTCTCGGCGGACGCCATCTCGTCGATAAGGTCATCAGGCACGAAAACGCCGGGCACGTTGCCGTTCATGTATCGCGCCATACCGGCGGATACAAGAAGTACCAGCCCGGCCTGTATCTTCACGGGATAATCCCTGGCTGTCTTCATGAATTTCGCGAAGTTGTTCATGTCGTAGATAGCCTGGGTCTGGAACCACTCGGCGCCCGCCTCCACCTTCTTCTCGAACTTGATGAGCTGGGGCTCGAACGGCACCGCCTCGGGTGTCACGATGGCGCCCTTGAAGAACTTTACCGGGGCGTTCATCTCGTTCCCGCCGAGATCCTTGCCCTCCTCCATCGTTCGCATGAGGTTCAGAAGCTGTACCGAATCGATGTCGAATACCGGTTTCGCGTCCTTGTGGTCGCCTACCGGGACGGAGTCACCGGTGAGGCAGAGAACGCCCCTTATGCCCCTCGTATAGGCGAAGAGCAGGTCCGCCTCTATCGCCATACGGTTGCGGTCGCGGCAGGTCACCTGAAGGTTCGGCTCACCACCCGCCTCCTTAATAAGTAACGCGGTCGCGAGCGACGGGTACCTCATCACCGAGCTCTGGTTGTCGGTGATGTTCATGGCGTGGACCCTGTCCTTGAGGAGCTCGATGTGCTCCTTCATCTCCTCGATGTCAGGTCCCTTTGGCGGCCCTATCTCGCCCGACACCAGGAACTTTCCGGAGTTCAATATCTCCTCTATGGACGGTTTGGCGTGCTTGATCTCACTCACCCTTACCACCGCCCTTCTGGCGCTCGAGAACGAGCCGTCCGGGCTTCAGAACCGCGTTCCAGTTCTTCGGCGGTTGATATGCCCTCATCTTGTCTATCTTTCCTTCCTTCTCTAGCTGCTGGTAGATGAGTGTCCAGGCGCAGTCCTTCTCGGGGTCGACCTCACACTTGCCCTCGTTGGTGCCGCCGCAAGGGCCGTTGAGGATGCCCTTGTGGCAACGCGCGATCGGGCAGATCCCGCCGGTGATATCGAGCAGGCAGTCGCCGCAGAGACGGCACTTCTCCTCGAACTGGCCGACACGAAGGACATTGCCCAGGAAAAGCGTGTCGTTCGCGGGGAAAACCGGCTTCTCCGTACCCTCGCGGGCGGACTGGCATCCCGCTCCGCAGGACATGACCAGGACCGCCTTGGCTTTTTCCAGCTCGTCCTTGTGGGCCCGGAACTCCTTCTTGACGTCGAGCTCGTGGCACCCGGTTTCCGGGATCACCGAGCCGGTTACCTCCTTGCCCTCCGACTTGAGCTTCTCGGTCATCTCCTTTACCTGGTCCTCCCCTCCCGTCTCGCAAACGGTTGCGCAGTCACCGCAACCAACGAGGAAGACCGACTTGGAGTCTTCCAGCTCTTTGAGGATCACCTCAAAGGGCTTCTGTCTGGTAACGATCATTTGCTCCTCCTGTCTTCTTTCAGACTATGCTCTCAACTGGATACCAGGTTCCTGAGGTACATCGGGATGTCGCCCGCCTCGCGGGGCCCGACCAGGATCTCCCAGTCCGGCAACTCCTCGTCCAGCTCCCCGGATATCTGTGCCACGTAGCCGGGGATGGTGAGCTTGCGGTGGTTTACCTTGTCGGTGATGCCGCTGGTGTTGATGAACTTCGCGATGATCTCCGGGACGAACTTGCCTGCAGCCCAGGCGGTCAGGACCGACTGGCCCTCGCTGTCCACGATCCCGAGCCAGGAGTCGACCTTGCTAGACTCGATCTCGCCGGAGACTATGAAGTAGGTGAGCGAGAAGTTCGTGGTCACGAGCACCGGGGAGTCCGGGCCGGGGGTTCCTATCTCGTAGAACTTGCTGTCTACAGCCATCGGCTTCTGCGGGTCCGTGTATATGTTCTGTATCTCTACCTGGAGGGGGTAGTGCAGCCACGACTCGGCGCTCGACACCACCACTATGTCCGAGTACTTGGCGATGTATATCCCGGCCAGCGCTCCCTCGAAGAAGATGTCGTCGGTCTCCTCGCAGGGAAAGGTGATGGTGGGATAGCCGAACGGTTTGTACTTCGCGGTTAGCGCCCCCCTGCGTATCGCGATCAATGCCTCGAGCGTCTCCTTGAGGCTTCTGGTCCCCGGGTCGAGCACCAGGTCCTTGAGCTCCATCGCCTCGGCTTTCTCCGCGAGGTCCGCGAGCGAATCGAGGCCCTCGCCCTTCAGCACCAGGGGCAGCCCCTTCTCCTTGGCGAGAGCGCCCATAGCCTCGAGGTTCGCAGGCGTAGCGCAGCAGAGCAGCGGGTTCGAGTCCCCCACGACGTCCAGGGCCTCGCCCATCAAGCCGGCATCCTCGGTCATCGGAATGATCGAAAGGCCGCTAGACTTCGCCTTCTCGAGTACGGCCTTGAACTTGCCGGCGTCGCCCGACTCGCACTTGACCGCTAGCAGCTTAACCTCGAGCTGCTGGCCGACCCTCTCCCAGGAATCCGCGGCGGCCGCCTCTATCTTCGCCCCCATCTCCTCTTCTGACATCGTGTCCGAGATGAGCACGCCTATAGCCGCCGGGTTTATGAATCGCTTCTCGTGGCGGAACATGACGAGTTCCTCGCCGGTCTTGAACTCCCTGTCACCCTTTCCGACCGTGACCCCCCTGATCGGCGGAGCGGCGGCTTCGGCAAGTGTCTCCTTCGCCTCGTCCGAGACATAGGGGCAGTCCTCGAGCTTCGCCTGTCCGCCCGCCAGCTTCATGGCGAATGCCAGACACGTCGGAAGCTTGCACTCGCCGCAGTTCGTCTTGGGAAGCAGCTTGAAAATGTCAAGACCACTCAGTGCCATCTCTCTACTCCTTTCTTGCTGTGGGTCATGCAACAGATGGGGTCTGACCCCTTTTTTTGCGCTTCTCTATTTGAGCATCGGCTCCATCGTGAGCGCCGGGTGGCCCTTCTCCTCCAGGAACGGGAGTATCTCCTCCTCGGTCAGCCCGACCTCCTCGTCAGCTATCTTGTCCACGAAGTCGGGGGTCTCGAGGTCCTCGGCCCTCTTCTGGAGCTGTTCCTTGAGGGTCTCCTTGAGCTGCTTCGGCATCCATACGATGCGGTGGAAGCCTCCGTCGGCGCTGATGAACTTCTTGCTCGTTATGTACACCTTTCCTATCCCCACGAATCCGGGTGTCACGTTACCGCCGCCAACAGAGCCCGCGAGCGAAGAGAAACTCATCCCGCACGGGGTCACTCCGCTGTGCTCGCGGTTCACTATCATCACGCCGTTGGCCAGGGGAAGGAAAGCCACTATACACTCGAAACAGCCGCAGGAGGTCATGGGGTCTTCCATCATGGTGTACGCGTTGAACCTCTCGAGGTTCTTGCCCGAGTTGTTCCAGACGAACTCGTTGACGTTCTTCCACTGTCCCTTCGCCTCGTCTATCGACTCGCCCTTCGGGATCGGCTGGTTCGGGCCGGTAGGGTCGATCTCATAGGCCGCCTTGCAGTCGAGCCAGTTGTAGGCGCCGCACAGGCCGAGCCTTTCCGGGGTCACCACGCAGACGTGGGTCGGCGCGAAGGACTGGCAGAGGGTGCATGAGTAGAAGATGTCGGTGGTCTCGTCTGTCATGCCGGCGGTCCTCTCGTCGCGGTGGCCGTACTTGACCAGCGCCTTCGCCTCCCACTCGGCGACGTCCTTCTCGTTCGTGTAGATGGTTATCTGGACCTTGTCCACTATCGCCGGGAAATCGCTGAGGAGTTTCGCGTGAAGGATCTCGCCGTAGTCGCGGATCTTGAAGCCCTTGTCCTTCGCCTTATTGCTGATGCGGGTCCAGACGATGTCGCGCTGTCCCATGTGCCAGACGCCCTCCGCCCCGTTTATCAAGTGGTGGCACTGGCGCTCGAGGATAGACTCGAAGTCCTCCTGCATCTTGCGGCCGGCGACGTGCACCACGATACCGAGCGGCAGCGCCGAGCCGGGCTCCACGTCGTCTATCTCTGAGCCGACGACCTCTATCTTGCCGTCCTCTACCTCGTCCATCTCCTTCATCTCGACGAACTCGAACGCCGGGGTGATGTTCCCGCCGAACTGGACGTACATGTCCTCCTTGCGGATGCGCTCGCCCTCGAAGGCCGGGCCGTACGCCATCGGTATCGGGACCTTGGTGACCTGGATCTTGAGGCCGCGCACCTCGACGGCCTTCTGGACTATCTGGTCGTGCGGTATGTTCGACACGACGTGCTCGTACGTGCATACGCCTGTAGGCAGGATCTCCGGTATGGGGGTGTCCGCGATAGTGGGGAACCCGTAGTTGATGGCGCCGGCGGCATTCGCATACCACTCATCCGTGACCTCGCCGAGCGTCATGACGAAAGCGAATATCCTGTTCTTGTTATAGAGCAGCACCTTGCGAAAGTCACCTGGCTGCGCCCCGCCGAAGCTCATCGCCGCGCGGGCCGCGAAACCGAGAGAATAAACGGCCGAGCCTATCTCGATCCCGTACGGCACTATTCGGGTCTCCCAGCCGAGCTGCACGTCGATGCTGCCGAGCTGCTCCGCCACGGTGGTGCCGTTGTAGTGGCCGCTCGTCCACACGTAGAGGTTCTTCTCCTGGAGCTCCTTCACTATCTTCTCGGCCGTCACCGGGTCCGGCGCCGAACCGATGAGCGCGCAGAACCCGGGGGCCGTACCGTCCACGAACTCGACCCCTCGCTCGCGCATGATTACGTCGTCGGCCGCCCCGAGCCATATGCCGTCTACCGGTGGCGGGCCATCAACGTACTTTATAGCCTCCTCGATCTCCTCCATGAAGAGCGTGGCCATGCCGGCGTCCAGGCCCGGCCCGAGGTAAGGCGTCCAGAGGTGTTCCGGCGGCACCGGGGGGACCAGCTCCTCGGCCACCTTCATGACCGGCTGGCAGTCGCCGAGCTTCTCCACCTTCATCCCGGTCATCCCGTAGATTATGGGAAGGTAATAGGCGGTGTTCGGAAAGCCTATCTCCTGGTTCTCGCCGTACTTCTGTAGGGCCTCGTCAAGCCGGGCGGCCACCCTGTCGTGGATGGCGTGCGCTCCCCTGATCGCGCCGCTTAGAATTATCTTCGACATCCAAATTCCTCCTTGTACTGGTCAGGTCATCCCAGAAGGCCCTGCACTGTTACTCGATCTCCAGCTCGCGCCGCATCGCCATGTCGTAGAGGATGCGCTCTCGCTTGCCGAGTATCCCCAGCGCCTCGCGCTTATTGTCAATTCGGGTGAGCAGCTTGTTCACCATCTTGTCGGGGTCGGGCTCAAAGTCCCAGGTGTTACTGAAGACTTCTTGATACCCCTTGAACAGGTAATCGGTGAGCTTCTGGCTGCCCGTGGTCGGCCAACTGGCCCCGAATACCGTGTAGGCTCCCGAGGCCACGAAGTACTGGCCGATGGCGATGGCCTTCTCGCTCATCCACTCGGGGGCGCACCCCGCCGCCGGCAGGTCCGAGATGTCGTCGCCAAGTCCCCCCTCGCGGACCATCTGGGTGAGGGCTACTAGTATTCGGCTGTTGTCCACGCAGGAACCGACATGCAGTACCGGCGGGATGCCGACTGCCTCGCAGATCTCGCGGAGTCCCTGCGGCATGACGCCATCCTTATACGCGACTTCCGGTGTCATGAGACCGGTCTTGGCGACGGACTGGGCAGCGCACCCGGTCATGACAACCAGGCACCCGTTCTCGACGAGTTCCCGCACCACCTGCACGTGCACCGAATCGTGGGGAACCCTGGGGTTGTTGCAGCCGACCACGCCGACCACCCCGCGGATGCGGCCGTCGATGACGCCGTCGTTCAGGGGGCGGTAGGAAGCACGGAACCGGCCTCCCAGCATGTAGTTTACGTACTCGTGATCGTACCCGGCTATGAAGTCGCTGGTCTTACTCGGTATCTCGACCTTGCCCCGGTTGGGGAAATTGTCGATAGCCATCTCCACGATCTTCCTGGCGGTCTCAAGGCCGTGCTCCTCGTGAAACTCGACGAACTCGGCGAACGGCATCTTCGCCTTGCTGCTGGTGGTGATCACCTTGGTGTGGTAGCACTTGGAGAGCTCACCGATAGCCTGGTAGACGCACTGCACGTCCACCACCATGGCATCCACCGCGCCGGTGATTATGGCGAGCTCCTGCTGGAGCACGTTCCCCGCGATAGGGATGCCGTGCCGCGAGAGTATCTCGTTCGCGGTACAGCAGATGCCGGCGATGTTGATACCTTTGGCGCCTTTCTCCTCGGCCTTCTTGATCATCTCTTCGCTCTGGCTGGCGAGCAGGATCATCTCCGACAGGATGGGCTCGTGGCCGTGCACGATGATGTTGACCTGTTCCTCGGAGAGCACACCCAGGTTTATCTTGGCCTTTAAGGGGGTGGGCGTCCCGAACAGGATATCCTGGAGCTCGGTCCCTACCATGGAGCCGCCCCAGCCGTCCGCCAGCGCGCACCGCGAACCCTGCAGGAGGATATTCTCCATTTCCTGGTCGACGCCGATCGAGGTGCGGTGCATCGCTTCCACGACCTCGCGGTCGATACCGCGTGGGAATATTCCCAGCTTGCGCCAGATCTCCTTGCGGGGCTCGGGCGCCCTCCAGGCGAACTGCAACTCGCCTTCCTGGTTGCCGAACATAGCCAGGCAGGTCTCGCCCACCTCGAGCGCGATCTCCTCGACCGGGCGGTCTTCGACCTTTATCCCCAGGTCCGCGGCGACCTCCAGCAGCTTTATGCGGTCCTTGATCTGGTACCCCTCAGCCTCGCCCTTGGCCGCGAGTATCAGGGTGTGTGCGACCGCCCTGCCGTGGTCCGAGTGTGCCGCTGTCCCCGCTGCGATCATGCGCACGAAGTTCCTCGCCGCCACCACCTCGGGGGTCGCGCCGCAGATGCCTCTCTTCTCCGGATCGCCCTCCTTTTTGGGCGGGGTGAGGCGGCACGGTCCCATGCTGCAGTTCTTGCAACAGATTCCGCTCGCCCCGATGGCGCAGGCCTTCATGCTGTCGGCCCTGCTGAAGGCGGTCTCGCGCCCCTCGGCAGCCGCCTTTTTCAGCATCTCGATCGATGCTTCACACGAGCTTCTTTCTTCGAACTCTGCCAACTTCACTCAACTCCTTGCTCTGCTTAAGCGGTAGCCGGCTGTTAACCGGCGCTCCTATCCCATCAAAGTGTCAATTACCTTCCTCACGGTCTTTATCGCGTCCGGGTGGCGCATAATCACGATGTCGGCTCCCGCCACCAGGAGTGTGCACGCGGTCAAGATCTCCCATAGAACGCCCCTCTTTGCCTCGTCGCCCCAGGCGGGCTCGTCCGCCGCCGGGGCCTTCGCCTCCTTCGCCTTCCAGGCCTCTACCCCCACGTCGGCGAGGAGGGGCATCTGGGTCATGCTGTCATCCTGGTACAGCGCAGCCAGCTTCAGCCTCTCCATTACCGAATAGGTGTACTCGAGGCCGTATCCTAGGGCCCCGGTAGTCGGGTCAACGATGATGTTCCCGACGTCCAGCCCCAGGTTGGAAAGCAGGATGTTGAGCTGCTTGGCCAGGTTGACGTCTATCGGAGTCTTCGCCGCGACGGTCTGCTTGTAACCTATCGCCGCGGCGCCAATCGTCTTGTAATTGTCCTCGAGGGCGGGCCCCAGCACCACGTTCTTGCCCTCGGTGGCGATCGCCACTGCCTTGAGGACATCGGTGTCCTTTTCAGCATCCTCTGAGCCGTAGACGATCACCGGGATCGTGACCGCTTCTGCTACGGCCTTGGCGGTCTGGGCGGCCTGGTCCGCGGGTTTGTCGTCTCCCTTCGGGTCCGTGCTCTTCAGGCGCAAGGCTATAAGGTCGGCCCCCCACTCTTCCTGTGCCTTTTTGGCCCAGGCCACGGGGTCTGCCAGGACATCGGAAAGCGGTTCGGCCACAACGGGTGACCAGCCCTGCGGGTTGTCGTCGTACACCTCAATGGCTATGAGCGGGCGGTTGGGCATCTGCCCTTCGAAAAGATAGAAGGGAAGTACATTTTCCCCTCCTACCTTGACCGCCGCGTCTCCTGTTCCAAGTGGAACCTCTCTTATCTTCGAATCCGTCGTCTCCTTTGGCACCTCGAACGCCATTTTATTCCACTTCCTTTCTACTCCTGTGAGGTCGGGGCCGCATTGATTTTAATCAAACGGGCCCCGGCTATCTATCTATGTTGGTCTATTCAAGTCCGGCCTGCATCTTCGCGGCCACGAGTGCGTTCTTGAGAAGCATCATGTTGGTAACAGCCCCGACGCCTCCGGGAACCGGTGTAATCGCCTTCGCCTTTTCCTTCACGCCGTCGAAATCCACGTCACCTACCGTCTTTGTCTTCGGCTTTCCCTTCTCGTTCAGTACGGGGTTGCCCTCGTCGTCGAGCACCTTGACCCGGTTAATGCCGACGTCTATGACGATGGCGCCCTCCTTGACCAGGTCCGGCCCGATCAGGCCGGCCTTCCCTGCGGCAACTATAAGTATGTCGGCACCGGTCGTGTGCTTCTCCAGGTTCCCGGCCTGCGAGGTGAAGATGTGTGTCACGCTCGTGGTGGCGTTACGGTTGAGCGCCAGCAGCGCGACCGGCTTCCCCACGATGTTACTGTGGCCTACCACCACGACCTCCGCGCCCTCGAAGTCCAGCCCGACCCGCTCGAGGAGCTCCACGCACGCCGACGGGGTGCATGGCGCGAGCGTAGGCTCGCCGAGGGTGAGGCGCCCCATGTTAAACGGGTGGAAACAGTCGATGTCCTTGTCAACCCTGATAGTATTTATGATGGCGGAGTCGGAGATTTGCTCGGGGAAAGGCCTCAACGGGAGTATCCCGCTGACGGCGGGGTCCTCGTTCAGCTCCTCAACGACCTTCACCACCTCTTCCTCGGTGGTCTCGGCCGGAAGGGTCTTCTCGATGTAATTGAAACCGACCGACTCGCAGTTCTTCTGGACCTGGCCCCGGTACATCCTTGCCCCGAAATCGTCCCCGACCATCAGCGTCGCGATCCCGGGGGTTATCCCTTTTCCCTTGAGCTTGTCTTTCTCCTCTAATATCTCCTGCTTGATCTCGTCGGCCACTGCGTTTCCATCTATTATCTCTGCCATCTTTACCTCCTCAACCCAGTTTCTCGTAGGTGACCTTCACCACTTTTTCTCTCAGCTCTTCCGACCGTGAAAGTATATCCTTAATCGCTTCCCATTTCTCCTGGACAAATTTCTCATCTTTTATACTGTTGAGATTTATCTTCACGTTCAGGGCGGCGCACCGCGCGGCCGCCTCCGCGAGAAGCGCCGCCACGCCCGCGTCGCTCACCGCGTTCACGTTGCCGATCTCAGCGGCGACCTCGGACAGCTTCGCCACCTCGAGGCACTTCTCGGCGATCGCGTACGGCACCGCCGTTGCTTCCCTCAGCGCCGACTGCACCGCCTCGTTACGCTTTGCTTTCTCCTCATCGGTCTTGCGGGGCATCTTGAACGCCGCCGCAAGCACCGCGTATACCTCCGTATCTTCCTGTACAAGGTCCTGCAGTTCGCGCCGGGCCTTCTCGGACGCGTCGAGCAGCTCGGTTATCCGGTCCTGGACGTCGGCGTATTTCTCCTTACCTACCGTCAGGTTTGCGACCATGCTCACAAGCGCCGCTCCGAGCGCCGCCACCGCCGCGCTCGCGGCCCCTCCCCCGGGCTCCGGGGAACCAGAGGCCAGCCTGTCGACGAAACCTACCATCGGGCCTTCTAGGTACATCTATCCCTTCACCCCCTGAAGGACGTTCTCCATTATGCCTCTGACGGCGCTCCGCGCTTCCGAGTCGGCACCGAGCCCGGTCAACGGCTCTCCTTCCTCCTCGAGCCTCGATATCCCGGGGTCGTCGGGAACAACTCCCGCAAGCTCGATGTCCAGCCCCTCCACGGCCTCCGCCACCGGGCCCTCGAGAGGTCCCCTTATTCTGGAAACCACCAGGCAGAACCTGCGTACGTCGAGCTTTAGCTGCCGGGCCAGGTCTCGTATCCTCACCGCCGTATCCAGGCCGCGCCTGGACGGGTCGCTCACTATGAACATGACGTCGACCCCGCGGGTGGTCCTCCTACTCAGGTGCTCCATGCCGGCCTCGTTATCTATAACCACGAAGCGGTAGGAATCCTCGATGCGGTCTAGGATGACCCTCAGCATGTTGTTGACGGCACAGTAACAGCCGGGACCCTCGGGGCGCCCCATGCTGATGAGGTCGAAATCGGGCGTCTCAACGAGCGACTGCTCTATCTGCATCTCCAGCACGTCCTGCTTGGACATCCCGGCGGGAAGCTGCTGCTTCTGCACCTTCTCGCTCAACTCCTCGCGCACGCCTCCTATGGTCGCCTTCATTTCGGCCCCCAGCACCACGTCGAGGTTGCTGTTCGAGTCCGCGTCCACGGCGAGGACAGGCTTCATGCCCTCTTCTACCAGATACCGGGTTATAAGCGCGGAGAGCGTGGTCTTGCCCGTGCCCCCTTTGCCGGACACCGCGATAACGGTCGTCAACTCTTCCCACCCCCGGTTGCCGCCGCACCGAGGCGCGCCCTTTCGCGTGCCTCTTCAAGCCGGTGCATAACCGTGGGGAAATCCTCCACTCGGGTGTGGGGCAGGAAAAGTGCCGAGATGTACTGGTCCATGAAGTGGGGGTTGGTGGAAAGCTCGAGGTAGGTCATCATATTAGCGATCTTGTCAGCCTCCGCAATCATGTTCTTTGAAAGCGCCATAAGGTAACTGCCGAGCAGCGACCCGTTCCCGACGAACTTTATCTTGTCCGTATCCACATCCGGGAGGATCCCGATGATGATGGCCTTGTCTATCTCGAGATAACGCCCGAACGCCCCGGCGATCAAAATCTCCTCGACCTGGTCGAAATCCATCGATACCTCTTCGAGCAGGATGTTGATGCCGGCGAAGATGGCGGCCTTCGCCCTCATCAGGTTGTCGATGTCCACGTCGGTGATAGCGATGTCGCGGTTCGTCCCGCTCTCGTCGGCCCAGGCCAGCACGTACTCGCCGCCGGATTCCCCCTGCCGCGTGCGCGGCGTCTCAAGTTCTACGTTGACCTTGCCGCGCTCGTCGATTATTCCGGCCAAGAAAAGTTCCGCCAGCACGTCTATCAGGCCGGAGCCGCATATCCCGATCGGCCTTCGTTTCCCGATGGTTATGATCATCGGCTCGTGGGTCGCCTCGTTGATGCGTACCTGCTCTATCGCGCCCCTGGTGGCCCTCATGCCGTGCTTCACGCCAGCGCCCTCAAAGGCAGGACCGGCCGAGCACGAACAGGAGAGCAACCAGTCCTTGTTGCCGAGGCACATCTCACCGTTTGTCCCGATGTCTATGTAAAGGGTCAGCTTCTCGGAGTTGAACATGCCCGATGCCAGCACGCCGGCCACTATGTCCCCGCCCACGTAAGACGCTACGCACGGTGCGCAGCGAAGGTACACGCCCGACGCTATCCTTATGCCGATGTTGCTCGCCTTGATCCACGGGAAGTGCGTGGCCACGGGGATGTACGGATCGACCCTGATGTACCGCGGGTCTATGCCGAGAAGCAGATGGGTCATAACCGTGTTACCCGAGACGCAAAGGTGCGTGATGCTGCAGAACTCCGTGCCGGTCTGCTCCACGAGCTGCTGCACGAGGTTCCAGATGACTTTGACAGCCGCTGACTGCAGCATGGCGAGGCCGGTTGCGCGGGTCGAGTAGATTATACGTGTGATTATGTCCTCGCCGTACGTTATCTGCCCGTTGTAGTCCGCGGCCTCCGCTATGACCTCCCCGGTCTGGAGGTCTACAAGCTGGGCCGAGATCGTCGTCGTGCCGAGGTCTATGGCAATGGCGGCCTGCCTCGGCGAGGTATCGCCCTTCTCCAACCGGACGGCCCTTATCTCCTGGCCCCTGTCCAGTACCGTGACCGTCACGTCGAAGCTCGAAGCGCGTATCAGGCCAGGGAGGGCCTGGAGCATCGGGTAGTCGATGACCACATCCTTGTAGCCGACCAGCCGCGAGAGTTCGCGCTTTATGCGCTCCCCGTCGCTCAAATTGTCCTCGATGGTGGGCTTGTCAAGGAGAAGGTGTATTTTTGTCGTCGGCGGGTTGAGCTCCCACTGCGGAAGCCTCCCCGCCCAGTCCTTCGCGGACAGCGTGTATCCCTTGAGCGGTATTGGCGGCCGCCTCTCCAGCACCTTCTTGTCGCCGAGCTGGCTCTCTATCGGGACACGCACATCGAGGTCGGAGTCTACAGTGGAATTACATGCAAGCGCATAGCCCTGCTTCGCCTCCTCCTCGGTTAGCTTCGCCTGGAGCTTCTGCGTCACCTGGCCCTTCTCTATTATCACCCTGCACTTGCCGCAGTAGCCCTCACCACCGCAAGACGCGTTGATGTGCACGTCAGCCTCCATGGCGGCGCGCAGCAGGTTCTCACCCTTTGGAACCTCCAGGCATACATTCGCAGGGTAAAAACAGACTTTGACTTTTTCCATACTCAACTCTCCGGCCCCCGCAGGCGGGCCAGTGCCCGCCCGCGGGAAATCCGCAACACAGACTAAAACAAGCCTACTATCCTGCCGCCCTCGACGACATCCACCCTGTTGCCGGCGGGCTCGCTCGGAAGGCCCGGCATCGTCCTCATCTCCCCGCACAGCGGATAAAGGAACCCGGCGCCAACACTCGGGCGCACGTCACGGACCGGCAGGCGCCACCCGGTCGGGCGTCCCTTCAAAGTCGGGTCATGCGTCAGGGATAGATGTGTCTTAGCCATGCAAACCGGCAGCTTGTCAAAGCCGGCCTCGGTGAAACGCTTGATAGTTGCCTCCGCGACAGGCGTGTAGTCCACCCCGTCCGCGCCGTAAATCTTTGTGGCTATCGTCTCGATCTTTTCCTTTATGGAGTCGTTCAGGTCGTACAGATAATGAAAGTCGTTCTTCATCTCGCAGGCCTTTACGACGGCCTCGGCCGCCTCCTTTCCTCCCTCGCCGCCCTTGGCCCATACCTCTATCGGCTCGCAGAAGTCGGCTCCGGCCTTTAGGGCTATGTCGTGAATCATTTCTACTTCCTTGTCGCGGTCGCTCGTACGCCTGTTTATGGTCACCACGACAGGAATCCCGAACAACTTCATGTTCTCGATATGTTTGACGAGGTTTTGGGAGCCTTCCTCCAGCGCGGGATAGTTCTCCTTGGCCTGTACCTCCTCCGGGATGGCCTGGCCCGGCCTGGCTTCGAAGGCGCCGCCGTGCATCTTTAGGGCACGGACCGTGCAGGTTATGACCACGCAGTCGGGGCGTATCCCGAACCTCTCCATCGCCCGCACCTTGATGTGCATCATCTTCTCCGCGCCGCAGTCGGCGCCGAAGCCGCTCTCCGTTACAACGTAGTCGGCGAGTTTTGTAGCGACCGCATCCGCGACCACGGAGTTATTCCCGTGCGCGACGTTCGCGAAGGGACCCGCGTGCATGAAGCATGCGTTCCCCTCAAGAGTCTGTATGAGGTTGGGCATCAACGCGTCCTTGAGCAGTGCCGTCATCGCGCCAGCGCACTTCAAATCCTCACCGGTCACCGGCTTGCCGTCATAGGTGTATGCGACGACTATTCTGCCCAGCCTCGCGCGAAGGTCCTCAAGATCGTCGGCGAGGGCCAGGATCGCCATGACCTCCGAAGCCACCGTGATGTCGAAGCCCGTCTCGCGCGGGTACCCGTTCTGCCTCCCACCGATGCCGACCACTATCTCGCGAAGGGCGCGGTCGCTGATGTCTACGACCCTGCGCCAGGAGACGGTAAGCGGGTCGATGTTGAGCGGGTTTCGCAGCAGGATACTGGTGTCGATGTACGCGGCGCAGAGGTTGTTGGCAGCGCCCACAGCGTGTATGTCACCGGTGAAATGTAGGTTCAAGTCCTCCATCGGGACGACCTGGCTGTAGCCGCCCCCGGCAGCTCCACCTTTGATGCCGAAGACCGGACCAAGGCTGGGTTCCCTGAGACAGATGATGGTATTTTTACCGATCTTGTTGAGGGATTCGGTGAGGCCTATCGAGGTTACGGTCTTTCCTTCACCCAGCGGGGTGGGCGTTATCGCGGTCACATCGATGTACTTCGCGGTGGGCTTGTCCTTGAGCCTGTCGATTACGTCAAGGTGGACCTTCGCCTTGTACTTGCCGTAGAGCTCGAGGTCATTCTCTTCGAGCCCGATCTTCTTCGCTATGTCGACTACGGGCTCAAGTTTCGCGGCTTGCGCGATGTCAAGGTCACTTGGGACTTTCGCCATTGTTCCTCCTTTTCTTCATACGATCAAAGACCCTTGCGGGTCAGTGACTTCATGCAGCAACTGAATACAGCTCACCGTCTTGCGCATCAACCCCCTTCAGGTATGGATTTAGACCTCAAAAGGACACGTTCGCGGTCTTTGCAGACACTAACATAAATGTTGCCCCCATAAGGAGGCACGCTCTGGCAGATTATATTAGATGGACCTTTCTAGTGCAAGCGAAAAATGGTTCGCAAAACGCCGTTTGACTGGCCTCCATCTATGTGAGAAAGTTATGGCGTTTTTGATTGGGGTCATGCAACAAATGGGGTCAGACCACTTTTGTTGCATTGCGTCCCTTCAACTTGGCCTCTTTATCTCGGCCTGTTAGGCCGAGGATGCAATAAAAGTGGTCAGACCCACTTCAACGAGCGAGGGAGGAACATCCGTTGACAGAGGTTGAATCCAATTACGACCTGGTGGTCATAGGAGCGGGTCCCGGTGGTTACCCGGCCGCGATAAGGGCGGCCCAGCGTGGCGCGAAGGTAGCCGTTATCGAGAAGGAAAAGGTCGGAGGCACGTGCCTCAACTGGGGCTGCATCCCGACAAAAACGCTTCTCGCCTCAACCGAACTTGTGGCCCACGCCCGGGAGGCGGAGAGCTTCGGCGTGAAGATTGAGGGCATCACGCCCGACTGGACCGCGATAATGGAGCGCAAGCAGAATGTCACGGATACACTCGTCAAAGGTATCCTTGGCCTCTTGAAGGCGAACAAGATCGCACTCATAGCAGGAACGGCATCGCTCACACCTGACAGGAAGGTCCTGGTGAAGGGTTCTGACGGCGATTCGACGCTGGAAGCGGAAAACGTCATCATAGCGACCGGTTCCGACCCGGCCGAACTCCCGACATTCGACTTCTCCAGGCCTGCTGTCATGACCTCGACCGACGCGCTCGCGCTCCAGTCCGTGCCGAAGAGCCTGATAATCGTGGGGAGCGGCGTCATAGGAAGCGAGTTCGCCTGCATCTTCTCGACGATGGGCACCCAGATAGTGATGATCGAGCTCATGGACCGGATGCTTCCCACCGAGGACACCCGCGTCTCGAAGCAGATGAGGAGCACCTTCCGCAAGGAGGGCATCGACATCAGGACGGAGACGACGGTCAAAGAGGTTCTAGAGTACCGGGACGACGGAATCAAGGTGGAGCTTTCGAGCGGCGACGTGCTCGAGGCGGAGAAGCTTCTGGTTTCGATCGGCCGCAGGTTCAACTCCGCCGGGCTCGGCCTCGAGAAGCTCGATGTCGAGCTCGATGAGCGCGGCCGCATTCTCGTCAACGACAAGATGGAAACCAATGTAGGAGGCATCTACGCCATCGGCGACGTTGTGGGCGGTATAATGCTCGCCCACGTAGCGACCTTCGAGGGGCTGGTGGCGGCTGAGAACGCAACCGGCGGGAACTCGACGATGGACTACAGAGTCGTGCCGGCCTGCATATTCACGACACCAGAGATAGGAAGTGTCGGGCTCAACACAGACAAGGCCGCCGAGCAGGGCATCGAGGTGAACGTGAGCCGCTTCTCCTTCGGGGCGCTCGGGAAAGCGATGGCAATGGGAGAGGACCGCGGCTTCGTGCAGCTGGTGATCGACGCCAGGACCGACAAGGTGCTCGGCGCCCAGATAATGGGGCCGCACGCCTCCGACCTCATCCACGAGGTCGCCCTCGCAATGAAGCTCGGCGCTACGGCGGAGGACATCGCCACCACCATACACGCTCATCCGTCGCTGCCCGAGGCGATCATGGAGGCCGCAGAGGCCGCCCACGGCAAGGCCATCCACGTCGCGCCGCGCGGGAAATAAACCGGTTACACGGTCAGGATGCCTGCTATCAGCCGGGCTACTTCCTGCTCCCTGCAGAACAAGAAGTGGTCGGCCCCGGAGAGGACGTGGATGTTGCCCGCGTCCACGTCAGATATAGCCGCTGCGAACATCTCGAGAGTCGCTAACGGACAGAACGTGTCGCTGTCGCCGACTATGTAATGCCTTTTTTCTGCCGATGCCGCGATTCGCTCGGTGTAGCCTTCCCAGGGGTAAGCGACCAGCGGCGGTGCAACAGCGATGATAGAGCGCGCGGGCAGGCCGTCCGCCGGCGTCATCAGTCCCATCCATGCACCGAACGACCAGCCGACCAGGCTGACGTTATTGCCGTCCACCTCATCCAGGGAAACAATGTAATCAAAAGCCGCCTTGACGTCGGCCGGCTCCTCTGCCCCGTCGGAGAAGATCCCTTCGCTCCGGCCGACGCCGCCGAAGTTGAAGCGAAGCGTTGCGTATCCGAGTGAACCGAGAGAATCGGCGATGACAGTCAGGAGCGGGACGCCCATCTCGCCGCCGCCGGCCGGGTGAGGGTGGCAGAGAACCACACCCGGCGCCTTGACCGCAGCATCAGGAACGTGAATCCGGCCTTCGAGCTCGATCCGACCGGACTTCCTGTCAGAAGGTAAGCGAACGCTTCGCTCGGCCATCTTCCCTAGAACTTCACGGTTATGAGCTGGAGCGGGCAGGCGTCAACGCAGAAGCCACAGAGGATGCAGCGGTCCTTGTCTAGGTCGAGCTCCCAGCCCGGCGCCCCGACTTTGAGCGCCCGGGGCAGGCACACCGCGGTGCACGCCCCGCAGCTTGTACATAGCGACTCGTCGAGCTCGATGTCCTTGATAGCCTCCTCGACCTGGACGCCCTGGTCCTCGAGATGCTTTACCCCTTCGTTCAGGCGTTTCCCCGGGCCCTCCATCTCGACTAGCATGCGGCCGACCTCTCCCTCGTGGATCTCGGCCCTCAGGATGTTCGTGATAACGTCAAACTCCTTCACCATGAGGGCTACAACCGGCCGCTCCACGACCTCCGGGGGGAATGTCAGCACAAGCCTTTTCTTCGCCATTTAGATCCCCTCCTCGTCGCGGACATCGAGCGTATTCAGCGTGCCTTCCGAGGGAAGCAGCTCAACCGGCTCGGACAACAGGAAGTCCCCCGCCTTTATCCAGCCCTTGAGCGTTTCCGCGATATCCCGCGCTACCTTGTAGCTGGAAATCGGGGCGGCGAGGACTTCCTTTCCCTTTATCTCGATCGAGCCGCTCCTAAGCTGCCCGTAGTTCACGCGCCCGAGGGAATCGCGGGACCGCGCAGGCTGACTGTAGTCGAATATGTTCGTCTCGATCTCCCCGTCGGATACCCCCGTGAAGGCGGCCATCTCCTCGTCGAGGATCGGGATCGGGATTCCCACCCCCACGTAAAGGCTCACCCCGTAGCGGACGAAGCGCGCCCCACGAAGGAACCGGGAGTCCATCTTCTTGAGGTCGCCTATCAGGGCGAGCGTCCCGGCCGGGCTCACCGGTGTCCCGTTCGGCAGGCGTTCGACGCTGGGCTTGTGCTGCGTCCCCTGCCACGCGACGTAACCGGTCGCGCCCCCCAGAAGTATCCTGGTGCCGATTCCTATCGTCCTGTAGAAGGGGTCGTTCAGGAGCGGGTTCAACTGCCCCGCGCTGCAGTACGTCGCGTTCCCGTAGTTGGGAAGCAGCACTCCCATGTAAGTGTAAATCGTGCTCTCGCTTCCATTAGTGGCGCACGCGTAGTTCTGGTAGGCGTTTCGCGGGTTGAACAGGAAGGCCTGGTTGACCGTGTCCTTGTTAACCCAGGTCTCGATCTCCCGGCGCGGGTAGCAGTCGGTGCCGTGCGAGGTGCTGTGGAGCTTGATCCACTTGCCCTCGACGAAGTCCTGTATCAGGTGCGCGCCTCCGTAGCTCATGCCCTCGTTCTCGGAAACAGCGGTCGCCCCGATATAGACGTCTACCGCCGCGACGTCGCCGTATACCGGCACGTCGTTGAGCCAGACTTTTGTCAGCTTCATCGGGGGGTCACTGTGGCCAAAGTTTAGAAATGCGCCGGAGGAGCACATCGGCCCGAACGTCCCCGTTGTGACGACGTCCACTTTCTGGGCGGCCTTCTTGGCACCCTCGCTCTTGACGAGCTCCGTCATCTCTTCGGCGGTGAGCACCACCGCCTCACCGTTTTTGATCCGCTGGTTTATTTCCTCGTAGGTCTTTGCCACATCGTCACCCCCTCAAGGTGTACTGCCTATCATACTTCCTTGTCCATACATGCAAAAAGCCTTCCGTCCGTGGGGACGAAAGGCCTACCTCCGTGGTACCACCCCACTTCGCGCGCGACTCGCGACGCGCGCCTCATCGAGTACGGCCCGCCTCGACGGGATATACCCTCGTCCCGTAACGGTGACAACCGTCCGGTTCTACTCGCCACCCGGCTTTCTTCCGGAAGCTCCGGGGCCATGTTCGGAAAGACCTGCGACGCCGGCTCCCACCGTCCCGGCTCGCTTCAGTCCGGACTCTCTCCTACTCCTCCCCATCAACGCCTTGCTCTCTATTCAGTTTTCAAGGATGCAAAACACCACTCTTGTGCGGTTGACAGTAAACCTACCATTTTAGTCGGAAAGTGTCAAGAAAACTATCCCCCTCCTGGCAACTTAAGATAATCTATCAGTGTTTCAAGGTAGTAGGTGAGGAATCTTGGGTGAAAGAAACCGCGAACGGATCGGGCCCGGTTTGAGGCTTTTCATCTTTTTGGCATGCGGCCTCGTTGTCTTTCTATGCTTCGCGCTGCTTGTATCTATGGCGCTAAACCCGAAGATCACGATGGCTTACAACACCAAGGGTGCAACATACAGTGGACCTCTGACATGGCTAGGAAGGTGGCTGAATCTCGGAGGCCTTTCGGGAACCGGGCGCCACGCCCTCTACATCTTACTTATGGTGTTCCTCAACCTTGCTTACCTCGCCGCGGCCTTCCTGGCCCGCAAGGACAGGCGGATCAGCACCACCGTCCTTATCGTCGGCGGGTTCCTTTTGTTCTCTCTGCTGTTCCTGTTCATCCCACCCTTGCTATCGCGAGACGTCTATAGTTACACCTTCTACGGGAGGGCGATGACCGTCCACCACGCGAACCCCTTCCTTGCAAAGCCGATCTCCTACCCGCATGATGTTATTTACCCGTTCATCGGGTGGAAGGAAACCGCGAGCGTATACGGACCCCTGTTCAACTACCTCTCCTTCATCGTCTGCCGCGTGGCCGGAAACAATATCCCCGCAAATGTTCTCGGCTTCAAGGTTCTCTCGTTCTTCTTCTATGCAGCCGGCCTGCCGCTCGTCTACGCGATTTCCCGCCGCGTCTCACCGGGCCGCGAGAACCTGGCCCTAGTCATCGCCGCCTGGAACCCTCTTCTCCTTTTGCACCTCATAGGTGGAGGCCACAACGACCCCGTGATGTTCTCCTTCGCCCTGTTGGGATTCTATCTCTACAGGCGGGACTACCCTGTCTGGGGCCTTGTATCGATGGTGCTGGCGGTGATGGTTAAAATGACGGCTGCTCTTGCTCTCCTCCCCTACCTAGTATTTTTCTTAAGGGACCAGCGGGGAAAGGTCGTACCGCGCATTCTCGAATCGGCCGCCGCAGTCGTCGTAATTCCGGTATTGTTCTACTTTCCTTTCTGGAATGGTTTCTCAATATTCAACGCCACCAGCAAAGTATTGGGGATGTCCTCATCATCGTCCATCCCGACCCTTGCAAAGGATGTGCTCACAAAACTTCTTTCAGCGATAGGCCTTACGAAAACGACCGCTGGATCTCTTTCGACTTCGCTTGCACATGTCTTTTTCCTTGGGCTCTTTGTAGCGATTACGCTAGCACTTCTGTGGAAGGTAAGGGACTATCGCTCGATGGTTTTCTCAACAGCGGGCATCTTTCTTGCCTGGATCCTGACCTCGAATTATTTACTGCCATGGTACCTCGCCATGGGAATCATGGTTTGCGCCGTAGCGGGATGGAACGCGACGACTGCATGTACAATCGCCGCCTCGAGTATCTTCACACTGTACCGGGTACCTACAACACCTACAACACATCTCCTCCTGCACCAGGGCGGGAAGGCCAAGCCCTTGCTTTACCTCTCAGTCCCCCTTGCGATTATTCTCATCGCGTGGCTCATCCTTGGAAAACCTTTCTCCGGCCTGCGCTGGGCTAAGCCGGGAAGTGAGATTGCCTGATGAGAGCAGCGATTGCCTTCAGCGGGGGGGTCGACAGTACCGCGGCCGCGGTACTGCTCAAGCGCCAGGGCTTCGATGTCCTGGCGCTGACGATGCTGCTACCGGGAGAAATAAATCCGGGGGCCACGCAAGCTATAGCGGAAGCTATCGATGTTGAGTACGCTACTCTGGACGTAACCGTTGACTTCGAAAGCCTCGTCGTCGAGCCGTTCGTAAGAGGTTACCTCGACGGCCTGACCCCAAACCCTTGTGTGACATGTAACCATGACGTCAAGTTCGGCATCCTCCTCGAGGAAGCGCGAAACAGGGGATGCGAGTATCTGGCAACAGGGCATTACGCGCGCATTGCCGATTGTGACGGCACGCCGTACAGGATCCTGAAGGGCGTTGACCTCAAGAAAGACCAGTCTTACGTGCTCTGGACGCTTTCTCAGAAAATCCTGAAGCATGTTCTCTTCCCTGTCGGCGAGCTAACCAAGGGCAAAGTCGAGAAGCTGGTGCGCGAGACGGGGGTCCGGGACATGGTCCAGCCGGAGAGCCAGGATATCTGCTTTCTTTCAGGGCGTTCTTACTATGAGCTTCTCGAAAGCCGAGCTCCCGAGGCCATCCGCCCGGGACCAATCGTGGACACCGGGGGAAGGGTCCTTGGCCAGCACGAAGGTCTCGCCTTCTATACCGTCGGCCAGCGGCACGGCCTGGGCCTCGGCGGTCACAGGGCGCTATACGTTACTGAGCTTCGGCCGACGGACAACACCCTCGTCGTTAGCGGGATCGAGGACAGAAAGAGCCGGGAGTTCGCAATCCACAGCGTCAACTTAACACCTGGAGATGTCTCGACCGGTATCATCTCGTGCGAAGTCGCGACCCGTTACCAGGGCAGACCCCTGCCTGCCGAAGTCGAAATCTATCCGGATAAGACGGGAAAGGTGCGCTACACAGAGCCGGGCCCGCCGGCCGCTCCCGGTCAGTCGGCCGTCTTCTATCGCGGAGACGAACTGCTGGGAGGTAGTATTATCTCCGGGTAGAAAATCGGATATGATTTACAGGCGCCGCACAGGTGGTACAGGCAGCAACTGACGCGAAGAGGGCTTTAGATGGCAATGGTGGAGTGGTTCGAGTTCCAGTTGCCCGGCAAGGTCATATGCGCCGAGCACTGCGTTGATAGCATAGGCACCGAGATGGACAAAGCCGACGGTAAAAAGGTCCTCATCGTCACCGACGAAGGCGTCGAGAAGGCGGGGCTCGTTCAGAACGTCATCGACGGCATGGAGAGCGGGAACGGCGAGATCGTAGGCGTCTTCAACGAGGTCCCTCCGAACTCCGAGGTGCAGGTCGTCCAGGCCTGCTACGAGAAAGCACGGGAATCCAAAGCCGACGCGCTGATATCGGTAGGTGGCGGCTCGAGCATCGACACGGCAAAGGCAACGGGGATCCTCATGGTAGAAGGCGGTGACCTCCTCGCCCAGCAGAGCTCCGTTTACGTGCCGAGCGGACCGATGCCCGCGCATATATCGGTCCCGACCACGGCCGGCACGGGCTCCGAGTCGACTCTTGCAGCGGTTATCCTTGACAAGGAACAGCAAATGAAACTGATATTCCAGTCGCCCGACCTTGCACCTGCTGTCGCGATGCTCGACCCGGTCATGACCGTGACTCTACCGCCCCCGCTCACCGCCTCGACAGGTATGGACGCGATGACGCACTGCGTCGAAGCCCTTCACTCGGAGATGCACGAGCCGATATGCGACGGCCTGTCCGTGCAAGGCATAAGGCTAATATCAAAGTACCTGCCCACTGCCACGAAGAACGGCGATGACATCGAGGCGAGGGCGTATATGCTGCTTGCGGCGAACATGGGTGGCATCGCGTTCGCCAATGCGTTCGCAGGGATCGTGCATGCGATGGCGCACTCGTGCGGTGGGCGTTTCGGCGTCGCCCACGGCGTAGCGAACGCTATCCTGCTCCCCTACGGCATGGAGTTCAACCTCGGTTTCATACCGGAGGTGGTGGCACCCGAGTACAGGATGGCCGCCGAAGCGCTCGGGCTCGACGTTGCCAAGAACGATGACGTGACGGCCTCCAAAAAAGCGATAGATTTCCTGAGGAACTTCACCGTCGAGCTTGGCCTCCCGCAGAAGCTCTCCGAGGTAGGCGTGCCGGAGGACGGACTCGAGTTTGTGTCCGAGGACGCCATGCTCGACGGCTCCATGTTCAATAACCCGGGTGAAGCGGAGTTGGAGCAGGTATTTGACCTGTTCAAGCAGGCTTATTGAGCTATCAAACGAAGGTCACCGACAAGATAACGGAATTCATACGCGGCTTCGGACTGCCGCAGACTTTGAAGGAGGCCGGGGCCGACATCCCTCTAGCAGAGAAGATGGCAGAAAGCGATGGGCGACGGCCAGATGTACAGCAACCCCCACGAAGCCGACTACGACGAGGTCCTGGAGCTCTTCAAGAAACTGCTCGCATAAAAGGGGAGGTCCACATGGGTGCTGACGTGTTAGTCATTGGGGCAGGCTTCGGAGGTTTGACCGCTGCGGCGGTGCTGGTGCACAACGGGGTGGCAGTGGAAGTCCTCGAGGGGACCGGGCACCTCGGAGGAAGGGCGGCCTTCGACCGCAAGAACGGGTTCCTCGTGGACTATGGTATCCACGCGAACCGTTACGCGAGCGAAGGAGCTGCGTCCGCTGCGCTGCGCGAAATCGGCTACGCGATAGATTTTGTCTCCATGGGCGAGCCTCAGCTGTATAGAGAGGGAACCTTCGTCCCGCTGCCGACCGGCGTTCCGCAGTTCCTGAAAGCAGGCTTTCTCTCGTGGTCCGACAAGTTGGTGATAGTCGCCAACATGCTCCGGCTCGTACTCGCGAACCCGCAGAAGAAGGCGGACATACCGCTTGAGAAGGCCGCCTGGGGAATGGGTAGAAAAGAAGTCTCGTCCATCTTCAAGCTTCTCTCAGGCATAGGACTTATATCCCCCAACACCGGCACCACCAGCGCCGGTGAGTTCGCGATATTCTTGAAGAAGGCGCTCAGGGCAAAGGAGAGCGTCGGCTATCCACGCAGCGGCACCAGCCAGCTAGTAGAAGCGCTTGCGAAGAAGATCGAGCAGTCGGGAAAGATATCGCTCAACAGCAGGGTAAGGTCTTTCGAGGTAGAGGGCGGTAGTATAACCTTCGTTCGCGTAAGGGAGGAGAATATTCCCTGCAAGGCGGTAGTCCTCGCAGTGCCACTGCAGAAGCTGGGCGAGCTCGCGGGCGATTCCCTGCCCGCCAACTTCATCGAAAGGTGCGACTCGATCGTTCCCACGGCGGGCATATCGTTCGACCTCTGCCTCACCGACAAGGTGACGGACATCGACGGCCTGATAGTCACCGCTGATCCCGTGACGATAGGGCAGTTCACCTCGAACTTCGACCCGAGCACCGCACCCGAGGGCAAGCAGCTTGCGACTTTCTACTATCCCCTGCCGGTGGAGGTCATGGACGACCACGACGCGTTGGACGCCGAGGAGAAGAGGCTGAGGGAGCTCATCGAGAAGATGTTCCCGGGGACCTGGGACAAGGTCGAGTGGGAGCGCGCGCTCAAGCTCAAGATGGTGGACGGATTCGAGCCGCGCACCGGGCAGACCGAGAAGGACAGGCCGGGAGTGAGGGCGCCGGGAGTCGACAACCTCTTCCTCGCGGGAGACACAGTCTCCGCACCCGGCTCGGGTGGTGACGTGGCTTTCGGCTCCGGGGTCGAGGCGGCCCACCAGGTCCTGGGCTTCCTCAGATGAGATCGAGGTCCGCATGACCGACGCAACCGTCGAACTCGAGCTGACCGGCGAGAGGACGCTCCCTTGGATTCCCCGCGAGAACTACTGGTTCCAGCGGCACCTTGTCGCCTACGACCTTGCCGCTACCCTTGCGGAGGGCAAGAGCGTAATTGACATCGGCTGCGGCGAGGGCTACGGTCCTTCGATTCTCGCCAGGCGCGCGCGCAAGGTCCTCGGAGTTGACATCGCCCCCGAGGTCGTCGCGCACGCCAGAAGGCTCTACCCCGCGGAAAACCTCTCCTTCCGGGTCATGGACGTCAACAGGCTCGAAGTCCCACCGCAATCATTCGACCTCGCCGTCTCACTCCAGGTCGTAGAGCACCTGGCGGACGTCTCCGGATACTTCGCGGAGTTAGCGCGGGTCCTGGCGCCTGAAGGAGTAGCGCTGCTCTCCACGCCGAACCGACTGACCATATCCCCGGGTAGCAACAGGCCGATAAACCCCTTCCACCTGCGCGAGTACACACCGGAGGAGTTCAGGGACGTGCTCGGCGGTTACTTCGAGGGCGTGGAGATAAAAGGGCTTTTCCACGCGCGGTGGCTGAAGTTCAACGAGAAGATACCGCTGGTCGATTTCATCAAGGTCTACAAGATGAAAAGGTACAACCCGCGCTACTGGACACACAGGATGCTCGCCCCACGGGTCGGCACCGCCGATTTCCGGGTGGGCGCCTCGGGCGTCGAGGACTGCCTCGACATAATCGCCATCTGCAGAAGGCAAATACTGGAGCTCGCCCTATGAAGGGATACTTCTCTTTCGTCCTTCATACGCATATGCCTTACGTCAGGAAGAACGGCACCTGGCCGGTCGGCGAGGACTGGCTCCTCCGCGCGATGTCCGAGGTGTACATGCCGCTCCTTGAATCGCTCGAGCGCCTGAAGGACGAGGGCCTGACCTCCTGTATCGCGCTTACCCTCACCCCCGTTCTCTGCGAGCAGCTCGCAGACCCCTACATACAGGAGCGCTTCATCGCGCACCTGAAGACGATGGCGGAGCACACCTCCGGCGACATCCGCGATTTCGAATACTTCCACGACGATGAACGCAAGGCCATGGCCGAGCAGTACTACCAGCGCTTCGAGAAGATGCTCGTTGATTTCCTCGCTATAGACCGCGACATCGTAGGTGCGCTCCGGTCTTTCGAACGGGATGGGCTCATCGAGACAATCGCTTCTTCCGCGACGCACGCGTTCCTTCCCGCGCAGGGAAGCGAGCGAACGGTCAGATACCAGGTAGCCACTGGCATCGAGTCTCACCGGCGCCACATGGGAGTCGACCCGAGAGGTTTCTGGATACCGGAGTGCGCCTACCGCGAGGGAATAGAGAATACCCTCGAAGCGGAAGGCGTGCGCTACTTCGTAGCAGACCCTTCGGCGGCGCCGGAGATACCTTCTACCTGCCCGTACCTCGTCGGTGACTCAACGGTCGCGGTGCTCCTCAGGAGCGACCGCGCCCACGACAACGTCTGGGACGAGCGCTCCGGCTACCCGGCGGATGACCTTTACATGGACACGACCAAGTACTATCACGGGTCGGGCCTTCACTACTGGAAGGTCACAGGGCCGGGCGTCGCGATAGAGGAAAAGGCGGTCTACGGGCCAAAGGCCGCGATGGCCAGGGCGCTCGACCACTCCCGACACTTCATAAGCGACATCTCGAGCGAAATCTCGGGATCGCCGGCCTGCCCCGGCGGGGTGCGGCCGCTCGTCCTCGCGAGCTACGACACGGAGCTCTTCGGCCACGGCTGGCGGGAGGGGATCTACTGGCTCGAGGTAACGGTTCGCTCACTCGCGGCCAGCGACTCCATCCGCCTCGTTACTCCGACTCGCTACCTCGACGAGAACCCCCCGGAAAGCGCCGCACGGCTGTCGTCCACCTCCTGGGGGACGAACAGGGACCACTCGACCTGGTTGAACCCGGAGACGGAGTGGATGTGGGACGAGCTGGGCAAGTCTCAAGAGGAATTCTTTGAACTCCTTGAGAGATTCAAGGGGTCGGATGACCCCGGCGTCGCCCGCGCGCTTTCCCAGGCCGCCAGGGAGATACTCCTGCTGGAATCGAGCGACTGGCCCTACATGGTTGCAAAAAACCGCGCTAGAAAGTATGCTACTCAAAGGTTTTTAACCCATCTCGAACGCTTCAGACAGATCGCTGAAGCGGTCGAGGGCGGGAGAGACCAGGAGATAAGCAACCTTTCCGAGATCGAGGAAACGGACAGAATCTTCGTGGAACTCGATCTCGGTGTTGTCTCTGGAGGGGATTTTCCCGCCGACGAAGGGAGTTAAGTTGCGGGTAATGATACTCAGCTGGGAATACCCGCCGCGCATCGTAGGCGGCCTCGGAAGGCACGTGTATCACCTGGCCACATCCCTCGCTTCCGAGGGGATCAAGGTCCACGTGGTTACGAAAGACTATCCGGGAGCGCCCGAATACGAGGAGTCGGAGGGCGTACATATCTACAGGGTCGTCAGTTACCCTCCCGACATAACCCAGGAGGACTGGGTGCCGTGGACGCTCCAGTTCAACGTGGCGCTTCTCGAGAAAGCGGTCGCGGTCGCCAACGACCTCGAGAACATCAACGTCATCCACGCCCACGACTGGCTCGTCGCGCACGCCGCGGCTAGCCTCAAACACGCTTACAAAATACCGCTCGTCGCCACGATCCACGCCACCGAGTACGGCCGCCACCAGGGCCACCTGCCCGGCCCCATGAACAAGCTCATCCACCAGATCGAGTGGTGGCTCACCTTCGAGTCGGTGCGCACTATCTGCTGCAGCCAGTACATGATGGAGCAGATAACGAACATCTTCGAGCTTCCCCCCGACAAGGTCGACGTCATCCCCAACGGCATCGACAGCGAGAGCTTCAAGCGCGACGTGAGCGTGGACCTCTACCGCAAGCAGTACGTGAAGCCAGGCGACAAGCTCGTCTTCTTCGTGGGGAGGCTCGTTTACGAGAAGGGTGTGCAGACGGTCATCGAAGCTATGACCCTCATCATCAACAAGGTCCCGAACGTCACCTTCGTGGTCGCGGGAAGCGGCCCCCACATGAACCAGCTCAAGTCGCTCGTCACCGCCTTCAACCTCGAGGACAAAGTGAAGTTCACGGGCCACATCGACACGGATATGCTATCGGCCTTCTACAAGAGCGCAGACCTGACCGTCGTTCCAAGTCTTTACGAGCCTTTCGGGATGGTGGTGCTGGAGTCAATGGCGATGGGAACCCCGACAATCGTGGCCGATACAGGCGGGCTTTCCGAGATAGTGGTGCACGAGGAGACCGGGCTCAAGTTCGAGCCTGGCAACCCGGAATCGCTCGCCGCCGCCATGCTCCGTATACTCACCGACAAGGATCTCGCCCAGAGGCTAACCTCCGACGCGAAGGCCTACCTGGGAGACCGCTACAACTGGGACAGGATCGCGAACACGACCCTCGGAGTCTACCGCCGATCCGAGAAAGAGTACGAGTACCGGCCCCGCACCCTCAAGCTCTGTCCGCCCCTCCCCGACGAGGCCACCGGGTAAGTGGGGTCAGACCCTATCTTTTGCACTTATCCACCTGCAAGATACCTGGCCGTGTGCTCAGGCGTCGTGATGTTTATCATCATGGACGTGCCGAGCTCGAATGAGCCGAGCGTTGTGAGCTTCGGGAACATCTCCAGGTGCCAGTGGTAGTACTCGTAGTTCGACCCGTCGCACGGTGCGGAGTGGATATAGTAGTTGTAAGGCGGGTCGTCGAACTTCTCACGGTAACGGCCCAGCACGTCCTTGAGTATCTGCGCGAAATCCTCGAGCCGCCCGTCCGATATCATGTCGAACGACTCCTGGTGTAGCCTCGGGATTAGCCAGACCTCGAAGGGCATTCGCGAGGCGAAGGGGGCTAGCGCCACGAACCCGTCCGTCTCAGCGACAACCCGCACCCCGGTGTCGAGCTCCTCCCTCAAGATGCGGCAGAATACGCACTCTCCCTTACTCTTGTGGTGACACGAGGCGCCGGCCAGCTCCTGCTGGACGAGCGGCGGGACAAGCGGTACCCCGAAAAGCTGCGAGTGCGAGTGCTCGAGCGACGCGCCAGACTCCCTGCCGTGGTTCACGATTATGTGGATGCAACGGACGTCGGGGTCCTCACTGTTCGCGCTGTAGCGCTGCCTGTAGACCCTGAGGACGAGTGCGACCTCCTCGACGGTCATGATCGCAAGGTCCTTGTCGTGGACCGGGGTATGGATTATCACCTCGTGTGCGCCATCGGCGCCCCGCCTAGGGAACATCTCCGAGGACTCCTTCGTCTTCTCCCCTGCTTCAAATGCCGGGAACTTGTTGGGTACCACCCGTATCTGCCACCCGGGCGAGTTCGGCTCAGTGCCATCAGGCCTGATGGCTACAACCTCGAGCGGGGTCATTGTCTCGTGGCCGGGGCAAAAAGGGCATTCTCCGGTCTCGGGATCGGCGGCACGGACCTTGGAGAAATCCGAGGGCCTCATGGCCCTGTCGGTCGCAATGACCACCCACGTGCCCGTCACTATGTCCTGCCTAAGCTCGGACATCTATTGCTTCCCCTCGTCCCAGGCGACGTCGGCCGGGCTCCTGCGGTACTTGAGTATCCTCGCGGGGACCCCGCCTACGACAGCGTAGGGAGGAACGTCACGGATGACGAGGCTCAGCGCTCCTATCACCGCTCCCTCTCCTATCGTGGTTCCCCTCAATATCGTAGCCTTCTCCGCCACCCAGACGTTCGGCCCCATAACTATGTCTTCTTTCCGGATGCCCTGGCTGCGGATGCTCATGCGCGGGTCTATGTACCAGTGGTCGAAGTCAACGACGTATATGTTGTCAGCGAAAAGGCACTCTTCTTTGATCTCTACCCGCTTGTAGCAATTGATCGTGTTATTGCCGCCGAAGGTGGTCTTGCGGCCGATGTATAGATATCCCTCGTGGGCGCGGAAGGCGCAGCCGTTCCCTATCCAGACCCAGGCCCCTATCGTGAACTTCGCTTTCTTCCCCTTGCTGATGTCGTACCTTCGGGGGAGAAACACGAAGCCCTCGGTCTTTATCCCCGGGTGAAACAGCCTGAACTTTACAAAGCGGTAGAACTGTCGCCAGTACTGGAAGCCGTACAGGCGGTTCTTGATTATGAAGCGCGCGTTGCGGACGAGCCAGTTTCCCTTGCTCTGTTTTTTTTCAGTCTCCTTGCTTTCAGCCATCTCCAACCCCGACATCAGGCGGGCTTCTTCAAATAAAGCAGCATGTTATAGAACCACGAAGAAGGTAGAAAACGATAGATACGCTCGTCCAGGCGGCTCAGCCTGAGGTAAGTGTTGTAACACCAGTAGCGCCAGCGGTAAGTCAGGTTCTCCTCGGCGAGCTTGTTGTCGATAGTGCGGGTTATCCAGCCGACGAAGCTCGAGACAAGTTCCTCGGACTCGCAGCGTACCTCGGAGAACCCCACCGAGCTGGCGAGCGCACTGACCTGCTCCGGGACGAACGTGTGAATATCGACGATGTCCTCGAATATACGGGCCCCGTTATCCTCGTCGCCCCCCGACGGCTGCTCACGCAGCCGCGCCGGCATCCCTCCGAAGTACCCGCCGTGCCGCGTGTACCAATCGACCGCCCTTGCCGTCGCCGTCCTCGCGAACCGTCCGAGCTTATCCCCGGTGGGGGTCGGCTCCCCCGCCAGCATGCATATTCCGCCGGGAACCAGCACGCGGTATATCTCCGCGAGCGCCTTCTCGATATCGGGGATGTGATGAAGTATCGCGTGACCTATGACCATGTCGAACTGGCGGTCCGGGTAGGCGAGGTTCTCTAGCTCGCACCTCTTCGCGTTCACTTCTATGCCCAGCTCGGCGGCGTTCTTCCCGCAGACATCGACCATGCCCTGGCTGATATCGCAGGCGTAGAGTTCATCAACCAGGTCGCCGCCGAGGCAGATGTTAAGGCCCACGTAACCGGTTCCGCAGCCGACCTCCAACAGTTTCCCGACGTGAGGGAACGGCCCGCGGAGGAGCTTCTCAAACTTCCTGCGCACCCTCCGGGCGTTATCCAGGTCGTAAAGGATTCCCCACTTGCGGTCGTATCTGTCGCTTTCGTAGTCGTGGAAGAGCTCGTTCGCTTTCCTCAGGTCTACATCCAAGCGCGCTCCTTTTGCTTTGCCATTTATCCCCAAATAATACACCAACGCCGGGCGTGAAGCCCGGCGCCGGTTACTCTTTGAGCCGTATCAGCAGGCTTACTGCTTGAGCTCCTTTACACCCATAAGGTTCGCCGCGATGGTGTAACGCTGTATCTCGGCGGTCCCCTCGTAGATCTGCATGATCTTCGCGTCGCGCATGTACTTCTCCACCGGGTAGTCCTTCATGTAGCCGTAGCCGCCGAGGACCTGGACGGCATCCGTTGTCACTTCCATCGCCATGTCTCCGCAGAAAGCCTTCGCTATTGACGAAGCGAGCGAGAGCCTGCGGGAGAACTTACCGGTCTCGGCCATTTTTGTCGCGAGCCAGCCGGCGTAGTAGTAGAGCCGCCTTCCGGCCTCTATCTTCATCAGCATGTCGGCGAGTTTGAAGGAGATCCCCTGGTATGTAAGGATCGGATTGTCAAACTGCTTGCGCTCCTTGGCGTACGCGAGGGCTTCCTCGAAGGCCGCCCTGGCGACGCCGACGGCCCCGGCCGCAACCCCTGCTCGGGTCTGGTCGAGAGTCTGCATGATCGTGATGAAGCCGCCGCCCTCCTGGCCCAACAGGTCCTCCTTGGGCACCTTCACGTTGTCCAGGAAGACCTCGGCGGTGTGCGAGGCGCGGATCCCCATCTTGTCCTCGTGCTTGCCCATGGTGAGGCCCTCGTAGTCGCCGCCCACTATGAAGCTCGAGATGCCCTTCTCGGTCACGGCGAAGACGGTGTAGACTTCGCTGATGCCTCCGTTCGTGATGAAGCACTTCTGGCCGTTTATGACGTAGTGGTCCCCCTCGTCCTTGGCGGTGGTCTTTAGGCCGGCCACGTTGCTTCCCGCCTCGGGCTCGGTCAGGGCGAAGGCCGCTAGCTTGGGCTCGCCGGTGCACAGACGGGGAAGCCACCTCTTCTTCTGGTCCTCGCTCCCCGCGATGAGGATGGGAGCGACTGCCAGGTTATTGGCGCCTATCGAGGTCGCAAGTCCGGCGCACCCCCAGAAGAGCTCTTCGAATACCATCGCGGCGGTGAGCGGGTCAAGGCCTCCGCCGCCGTACTCCTCGGGGATGCCGGCGGTGGTAAGTCCGGCATCGCATGCCTTCTTGAGAAGCTCTCCACCCGGGAACTCCCCCTTGACATCCCATTCCGCGGCGACCGGCCTGAGCTCGTTAAGCGCGAATTCGTGAGCCATGTCCACCGAGGCTCTCTGCTCGTCGGTCAAGTCATAATCGATCACTTTCCTCCTCCTTTCAAGAAGCTAACATCTTAGTCTTTGCCTCGAATCACTCTCTTCTTTCTATCTATTCACCTTCCGCAGCCGCAAGCATTATATCGCAACCAGCCCGCGGTTTATCACCAGAGTTTTATTTACCGGTAAACTTTGCTTTTCCGGGACCTTCCTCGATAAAGGTCCTCATGCCGATCTTCTGGTCCTCGGTCGAGAAACAGAGCGCCATGGACTGCGCTTCAAGCGCGAGTCCATCGATGAGCGAGCAGTTGATGCCGTTGTTGACGGACCTCTTCGCCATGGCGATCGCGAACGGCGGGTACTTTTCCGCGTAGCGCTTCGCGATCTTCTGCGCCTCGGCTATCACAGCCGAGGCGTCTCCCTCTACTACTTTGTCAACGAGGCCGTAGGCGAGGCAGGTCTTGGCATCGTAGAAGCGGCCGGAGTATATCAGCTCCTTGGCCTTTGCGGGGCCGATGAGGCGCGGCAGCCTCTGGGTGCCGCCGGCGCCCGGGATGATGCCGAGCAGTATCTCCGGCACCCCTATCTGCGCGGTCTCGCCCGCGAACCTCCAGTCGGCCGTCAGCGCCAGCTCGCACCCGCCGCCCAGCGCGAAGCCGTTGATCGCGGCAATGACGGGCTTGAGGACGTTCTCCAGTCGCGTCAACGAATCCTGCGCCCCGCCTATAAACTTCGAGACCATGACCGGCGTTGCGTCCACCATCTCCTTGATGTCCGCCCCGGCCGCGAACACCTTCTCTCCCCCGGTTATCACGACGGCGCGCACCTCGTCGTCATACTGGAGCTCGGTCGCGCACTTTCCTATCTCGAGAAAGACCTGGGCGTTGAGCGCGTTTACCTTTGGGCGGTCGAGGGTGACGGTGGCAACCATGTCCTCTATCTCAACCCGCAGAAACTCAAAATCGTAGGCCATCCTTGGAACACCTCCAGCGACTGTTTTCACTGACAAGGCAATGCTTGTGGGCCTGTCCGTCTCAGCAGCTTTGGGACAAACCTTAGCAATTCTATTACAACTCGAAAAAAATGCAAAAAGCGGTCAGGTCTTGGTTTTTACTTTTCCGCGCCAGTAACCTTGTTGTGAGAAAAAAGCAAAAATCAAGACCTGACCCCCCCTATAAGTCCTGCACGAAACCCACTATCTCGGAGGTCGGAGTGCCGGGGGTAAAGAGCTTTGTCACGCCAAGCTGCTCGAGCTCGGCGATGTCCTTTTCCGGGATGATCCCGCCGCCGATGACCTTGATGTCGGCAGCACCGGGCTCACGTAAAAGCTCGATCACCTTGGGAAAGATCGTCATGTGCGCGCCGGCAAGGCTCGAGAGCCCGACGACCTCGACGTCCTCCTCTATGGCGGCCTGCACTATCTGCTCTGGGGTCTGGTGGAGCCCTAAATAGATTACTTCCATCCCCGCGTCACGCAGCGCCCTTGCCACCACCTTGACGCCCCTGTCGTGGCCATCCAGGCCCGGCTTAGCCAGAAGTACCCTCTTGCTCTTTATCTCATCTGCCATAAAAACCCGCCTTGTCGCCCCCGCTAGAACAGCGGTTTCTCGCGATACTCCCCGAAGACTTCTTTCATCACCGCAACAATCTCGCCCAGCGTCATGTGCGCGCGGACGCAGTCTAGGATCGCGGGCATCAGGTTCTCCGTCCCTTCGGCCCTCCGCTTGAGCTCGGCCGCCGCATCGTCGGCCGCGGCCCGGCTCCGCTCGCGCCTGAGCGCCTGCACCCTCTCCATCTGCTCCCTCTCCACAGCCGGATCTATCTCCAGAAGCTCGATGTCGAGCTCCTCGTCCTCGTGGGCGAAGCGGTTTACACCTACCAGGACCCTTTCGCCCTTCTCAATCTCTATCTGGTAGCGGTAAGCGGCGTCGGCTATCCGCCGCTGGAAGTAACCTTTATCAATAGCCTCGAGCACGCCTCCCTCGGCCTCTATCTCGTCGAAGTACTGGAGGGCCTGCCCCTCCAGGCGGTTCGTCAGATACTCGACGTAGTAGGAGCCGGCGAGGGGGTCGATGGTGTTCTTCACGCCGGTCTCGCAGGCGATGACCTGCTGGGTACGAAGCGCGATCTCGACGGCTTTCTCGGAAGGCAGGGCCAGCACCTCGTCCATCGAGTTTGTATGCAGGGACTGAGTACCCCCGAGCACCGCCGCGAGCCCCTCGAACGCCGTCCTCACGATGTTGCTCTCGGGTTGCTGCGCCGTAAGTGAACAGCCGGCCGTCTGGGTGTGGAACCGCAGCAGCAGCGACTCCTCCTTATTCGCCCCGAAGCGCTCCTTCATGACGCGCGCCCATACGCGCCTTGCCGCACGGTACTTCGCTATCTCCTCGAAGAAGTCGATGTGCGAGTTGAAGAAGAAGGAAAGGCGCGGGGCGAAATCATCGACGTCCATACCGGCATCGACGCCCGCCTGCACGTAGGCGATGCCGTCGGCGAGGGTAAACGCGAGCTCCTGGGCAGCCGTCGAGCCCGCTTCCCTGATGTGGTATCCGCTTATACTGATGGTGTTCCAGCGAGGAACATCCTCGACGCAAAACCGAATCACGTCGGTGATTATGCGCAGCGAGGGTTTCGGCGGGAATATCCATGACTTCTGGGCGATGTATTCCTTGAGGATGTCGTTCTGGATAGTGCCACCCATGTCGGCGAAGGCGACTCCCTGCCGCTCGCCCGTCACGAGGTAGAATGAGAGTAATATGCTCGCGGGCGCGTTCGTCGTCATGGAGGTGGTTATCTTGCCAAGCGGTATCCCGTCGAAGAGCACCTCCATGTCCTTGACTGAGTCGATGGCGACCCCGCAGCGGCCCACCTCGCCTTCGCACAAGGGGTCATCGGAGTCCCGGCCCATGATTGTCGGCATATCAAAAGCGACCGAGAGGCCGGTCTGCCCGCGCTCGAGCAGGAACTTGTAGCGCTGGTTCGTCTCCCTGGCGTTACCGAACCCGGAGAACTGCCGCATCGTCCAGGGCCTGCCGCGGTACATGTTCCCGCGGATGCCCCTCGTGTACGGGAACTCACCCGGGAATGAAAGGTCGCGCTCGTAAACAAGGTCTTCAATATCTCCAGGGCCATAGAGCGGCTCGACCGGTTCGCTCGATACGGTAATGAATGGCCCCTCGCCCTCCGGTGAACTGGAGTAGGACTCCGTGAGCCAGCGCGCCTTTTCTTCTTCGAATTCGCTCCTGTCCATAACCTCAGTACTCTATGCCCTTGCGCATTCCCACACCGGCGTCGTAGCAGTGCCTTACGTTTTTCATCTCGGTAATAAGGTCGGCCCTCTCGCAGAACGCGGGCGGCGCGTACCGCCCGGTGAGGACGAGTTCCACACTCTCGGGCCGTTCATCGATTAGCGGCAGCACGTCCTCCGCTTTGAGCACGCCTAGCTCGACCGCCACGTTGACCTCGTCCAGGATAACTATGTCGTACTTGCCGCTCTCGACTGCGTCCCGCGCCAGCTCGAGCCCCCGGCGCGCGAGGCGGAGGTCCTCCTCGCTCGGCTCACCCTTCTTCACGAAGGCGTCGAGCCCTGACTGAACGATCTCTAACCTGTCGGAAAGCCGCTTCGCGCTCTCGAGCTCACCGTAGTTGCGCCCCTTCAGGAACTGGACCATGAAGACGGAAAGCCCCCGGCCTGCGGCCCTCATCGCGAGGCCGAGCGCGGCCGTAGTCTTTCCCTTGCCATCCCCCGTGTATACCTGAACGAGCCCCTTATCCATCACGCCCCCGAAGACTTGATAACGACGTCTGTCTCCCCCGTGCCGGCGGACAAAAGTATACCAGATACGAAGGGCAGGGAACCGGGGGCTCCTTTCTCACGTTTTATGTTTCAGTGCGAAAACCGCGGATGCTTGATGTTATGCATTGCAATAAAGATGCGCGTTAACCATAATTTCCGTTGACAAGACCGGATCCAGGGGGCTTTCGGGAGCTTGAAGGCAATCAACGTGCCTATAAAAAACCATTCAGACGGATTACACGGGTTTCGCCGCACGAGATCGGCCCTGCGCCAGGCGAACAAGCGGAGGCTGGTGCTGCTTTCTGCCGGCGTGTTCCTCCTTGTGGCGATCGCGGTATTCTTCGTGTTCCTGCTCATCCAGGACATGGTCCACAGCGGGGAAATCTTCCCCGGCATAACCATCGACGGCCAGAAGGTGGAGGGGCTCTCCCGCACGGGCGCGGCCATGATAATCGACGAGAAGGTCAGGGTCCCCTTGAGCCGGACGCTCGTGCTGTACCACGGGGACAAGGAGGTCAAGCTCGAGCCCAGGGCCGTAAGCCTCACGGTGGACACCCAAAAGATGGTGGATGCTGCGTATTGGGCAGGCAGGAGCCCGAACGTATTCTCCCGTATGTTCCGCAGGCTCCTCGGCAAACCGATGAACCTCGACATCCCCGTTTTTATCAAGTACGACACCAAGAAGTTAATGGCCTTCGTGGCGGGCGTTGCAAAGGAACTGGATTATCCCCCCACGAGCGTGAGCATCGACGTGTCCGAGGGCTATCCCATCATCAAACCGTCGCGCGACGGACTTCAGGTGAAGCAGCAGGAGACGATAAACGTCTTGAGCAGCGCACTTTCAAAGCACCAGCGCAAGGTCCCGGTGCCGACTGCGGCCATCAAGCCGGAGCTTACCGAGGCGGACATCGGCAAGATCATCGTAATAAGGAAGAAGGAGCATACCCTGTACCTGTACGACCGGGAAGAACTCTTCAACTCGTACGTCATAGCCGTGGGGATGCCGCAGTACCCGACACCGAACGGCAAGTACCACGTCACTTACAAGGAGAAGAACCCCACCTGGCTTCCTACCTCGGAATGGGCCAAGGACAAGAGGGGCGTACCCCAGCCGCCGGGTCCCGACAACCCGCTCGGCGGCTACTGGATGGACATAGGCGGCGGCCTCGGTATCCACGCGACCCCGTACGAAAGCACACTCGGGGAGGACGCCTCGCACGGCTGCATCAGGATGGCGACCTGGGCGGCGGAGGAGGTCTTCAACAATATAAAGGTCGGGACGCCGGTCTATATCATGGATTGACAGTGGGGTGCCTTTGGTAGTAGTCCCGCATAACGGCGAGGACTTCCACGGCGACCTCGGGGCTGTCGAACACCGGGTAATCCATCCTGCTCTGTACGTCACGGAAGTACCGGCAAGCCGTTATGAGCGCGAGCACAACGGGCTTGTCGTATTTCTTCATGATATTGCCTACGTCTGCGTAAACCTCACGGGAAAGCCCCGAGTACGCCCCCTCGTATTTCGAGTCCACCCGGCGCAGGAACACGGCGGCGACACCGTCCACATAGTCCTGGGCAAGGATCTTTTCGAGCGCGTAGACTATCGCGTCACTTGAAAGCACGTCTCCGAGGTCGAGCGGGTTCCCCAACCGTATCACATCGGACCGCACGTGCTCGCGGACGCTCTCCAGCATCTCGCTTGAGAACTGCGGGAAGGAGAAACCGCGTTCATAGGCCCTGTCGGCCGTCATAACCGTGTAGCCGCCCGCCTGGGAGACTACGGCGATGTTGTTGCCCCTCATCGGCGGGAGGCTGAAGGCGCGCGCCGTGTCCATCAGATCCCTTATGGCACCCACCCTTATGACACCCGCCTGCTCGAACATGCCTTCGACAACAGTGTCATCGTTCGCAAGCGCAGCTGTATGACTCGCGGCGGTGCGGGCGCCCACCTCCGTGGTGTTAGCCTTGTACACGACAACCGGCTTATCCAGAGCCCTGACGACCTCCAGGAACCTGCGGCCCCGCACCACGCTCTCTAGGAACATGCAGATGACCTTCGTCCCCGGATCCCCGCCTAGATACTCGAGGAAATCTATCTCGTCCTTGTCGACCTTGTTCCCCACTGAGATGAACTTGTTGAAGGTGCTTCCCGAGTCATCCAGGAACGTTACCAGGCTGATCCCCACCCCTCCGCTCTGGCTTATTATCGATATCATTCCCGCGGGGCGCTTCTTGAGGATCACGAACGAAAGGCAAAGGCCGTTCTCCGCGTTTGTGATGGTAAGCCCGTTCGGGCCGACGAACCTTATCCGGTGTTTTTCCGCCTTCTCCTTGACTATGCGTGTTAGCTCCGCCCCTCTCTCGCCGAACTCGCCGAACCCGCCGGACGGTATGGCCATATAGCATATTCCCTTCTTCGCGCATTCGTCCATGATGCCCGGGACCGCGCGGGCGGGCACAAACGCCACGGCGAGGTCAACCGCTTCCGGTATTTCCTCTATGGAGACGTATCCCTTTAGACCAAGTACCTCCTCGCCGCGCGGGTTCACCGGAAAGACCTTGCCCCTGTATTCCCAGGTGATGAGGTTCTGGACTATGTTCCTGCCTATGTTCTTAGGGTTCGCCGAGGCGCCGATGACAGCGACGCTGTCTGGGTAGAACATCTTGTCCAAATCTGTTTCCGGCTGGCTCATGAAGCAACTCCTATACCTCAACCCGCGGGTAGTATAGCAAAAGACGGATAGAAGCACTCAGGCCTCATTATCTCTTCCTCGCCGCCCTTGAGGACAGGCCACACTACCTCTCTGGGGCTCCTCTCCGATAAGCGCGCGGCCCGGGCAGGAAGCGGTCAGGTCCCGCACTGCAGGCAGGAGCGTACCTTATCCCCTATCCCGGCAGGCGCCACCACCCGGTCGAAGAATTCGCCCGTGATCTCGCTCAAAACCGGCTTCTCGATATCGGCTAAGCCCCTTACTTTCCCTTCCCGGGGAGAAACTGTTTGTCCACGATGTCCCCTGTCAATCTATCCGCCTCTCCCTTGTCGACCACGCCCTGCTCTTCCATGAACAACACGTAACGCCCGAGCTTCTCCTCGTCGAGCCCGTACGTGAAATCCATGTTCTTCATGGCGCCCTCGACGATTCCCTTTTCCTGTCCGGTGAAAAGCCGTGCCATGTCCGTCGCTTCCAGGGGATTGTTTTTTATATAGCCTGTCGCCTTGACGTGCGCCGCCGCCACCCGGCGCACCGTATCGGGGTTGCGCCGCAGGAAAGCCGAGTCGGCGACCAGCACGCAGCACGGGTGTCCCGGCCATATCCTGCCCGAGGTCAGAAGAACTCGGCCGGCCTTTTCTTGAACCGCCTGTGACGGATAGGGCTCCCACACGAGGAACGCGTCTATCTGGTACACGCGGAGCGCGCCGATCATGTCCGGCGGCCCGAGCGAGATGGTGCTGACGTCCGCTTTGGTGAGTCCGGCTTTCCGGAGAGCCATGCCGAGCAGCATGTCCTGGACGGTCGAGAAACCCGGCACCGCGACGGTGCGCCCCTTGAGCGCTGCGGGGTCCTCCCCCTCCAGGCCGCTTCGCGCAACCAGGGCGGAGCCCCCCGTGTTTACCGCCGCCACTATCTTGATGTCGGCCATGTCCTGCGCCTCGAAAGTGACGGCAGACGCGACTCCCACGTAACCCACGTCGAGCTCACCGGCGGAGAACGCGCTCATAAGCTCGGCCCCCGAGTTGAAAGCCCCTCCCTCGCGCACGTCAAGTCCCTCGGCCTGAAAGAACCCCTTCTCGCGGGCGACGTAGTATGCGAGGTCGTGGACGTCGCCCTGGACAAACCCCACCCGCACGACGCGGGTCTGCTTCCCGCCGCCGCAGCCACCCCATGCAAGCGCGGAAGCGGCACACATGGCAAGCACCGCAAAAAGAAACAACCGGCGCACCGGCCGCTTATCCCGCTTCTTACAAGACATCCCTTACTCCTGTCCTATCGGGCAGACCCTCATGCAGTTGAAATAGAAGTACTGGAAACCGATTGAGCCCGCCTGGTAGAGCCTCCAGTAAAAATCATCGTCCAGCATCTTCTGTATTTAAGCGCCGGGCGCACGTTGCCGGTGGCGCTAATCAGGGGTCCCCTTGAAAAGGTAACCGGCTATTTCCTCGGCCGCCGTGTGGGGGTCTATCTCGCGGGCGGCCATCCGCTTGAGAAGCTCCTCGCCGGGTCCTTCGGAGGTCAGCGCTACTTCAGCGGCGCGGCCGACCCTCTGGCTCAGTATCTCCCGCACCTCGGCCTTCATCCGCTGGATCGTCTTCTCCTCGACTTTGCCACTTTCTACCAGGAACTGCCAGTGTGCGCTTATGGCGGCAGCAAGATCGGCGACCCCTTCTCCTTCAAGTGCGACGGTCGAGATGATGGGCGGTTTCCAGGCGGCTCCGTCGTATCCCGGCTTGGTCTCGAGCATCATCTCGAGGTCCGCGGCCGTGCGGGCAGCTCCTTCGCGGTCGGCCTTGTTCGCCACGAATATGTCGCCTATCTCCAGTATCCCCGCCTTTATCGCCTGGATCTCGTCCCCGCCGCCGGGCATGGTCACCACCACGCAGGTGTGGGTGAACTTCACGACCTCTATCTCCACCTGGCCCGCGCCGACCGTCTCCACCATTATTACGTCCTTGCCGAAAGCGTCGAGTATGTTGATGACGTCGTTAGTGGCGACCGCGAGACCGCCAAGAGCCCCCCTGCTGCCCATGCTCCTTATAAAGACCTCCGGATCCGCCGACAGATCCTGCATCCGTATGCGGTCGCCGAGCAGTGCCCCTCCCGTGAAAGCGCTCGTCGGGTCCACCGCGACTATCCCGACCGACAGGCCTTCCTCGCGGTATTTCGCGGCGAGCCTGTTGACGAGGGTGCTTTTCCCTGAGCCGGGTGAGCCGGTTATGCCTATTATCCGGGCGTTTCCGGAATGGCGGTGGAGCTTCCGGAGGACATCCCTGGCTTCAGGGTCTGCGTTCTCCACCATGGTGATGAGGCGGGCGGCCGCGCGCCGGTCGCCCTCAAGAAGCCTTTCATAGAGGTCAGCCGCTGATCCCTTCACCGGTCCCCCTTCAGCTCATTTATGTATGCAACGATGTCCCGCGTGTCGGTCCCAGGGCCGAAGAACCTGTCCACACCGTGCTCACGCACCAGCACCCCGGCGTCATCCGGAGGTATCACCCCACCCACGAGAGCCAATATGTCGCTGGCTTTGCGCTCGCGAAGAAGCTCCATGACCTTGGGGATGAGGGCCATGTGCGCGCCCGAGAGTATGGAGATGCCCAGCACATCAACGTCCTCCTGGAGCGAAGCCTCGACGAGGTCCTCGGGCGTATTCTTGTGGCCCGAATAGATAACCTCCATCCCCGCGTCACGGAGAGCCTGTCCGACTATAAGGGTACCCCTGTCGTGCCCGTCCAGGCCGGGCTTGCCAAGGAGAACCCTGATCTCGCGTTCCATCTTTGTTACCTGTTATCTCTCGGCAATCAATACGACCACAAGATTATATGCAACAATGGTGCCTGGCACCATTGTTGCACCATTGCTGCAAAGGCTGTCGGGAGGGTCAGCGCCCGCTGCCCAGGTTCAGATACATAGTGGACACCCCCTATACTTGTTTTTGACAAGAAAGCAAGTAAAAGGAGGCGTCCAATGAAAGGCGATATTGGCACCAGCACAAGTATCTACCATACGAGGCTACCACATCAATGGAAACTGGAGAGGATGTTCTCGTCCGAGCTCTCAAAAGAGGCAAGGCTCAGGTGGATCGACTTCTACCACAAGCACGCAGATGCCAGGCTTACCTGCAGACACTTCGGCATATCACCTACCACTTTCTACAAGTGGCTGGGTAGGTTCCTCGAGAGAGGTTTGAGAGGGCTCGAAAGCCTTTCTCGAGCGCCCCGTTCGGCCAGAGCGTCGCAACTCCCCTGGCGGGCCGTGGACCTCATCTGCTCCATCAGGAGAGAGCAGCCTGCCTGGAGCAAGCACAAGATCGCGGTGATCCTTTCCCGCGACCACGGGATAACGCTGTCGGCTTCAACTGTGGGAAGGGTCCTCAAGCGCAAGGGGCTCTACGACGCGCGTGCCTCGCGCAAGAGAAGCAATGCCGCGAAAAGGCGCAAGAAACGGGAAAGGGCCGCTCGCTGGATGCGAGACGCCTTCCCCGGCTCGCTCGTCCAGGTCGACACCAAGCACCTGCGCGGCGGGGGTACCCGGTACTACCAGTTCACGGCCGTCGACTGTTTCAGCCGAATAGCTTACTGCAGGGTATTCAGAGCCGGGTCCTCGGGCAACGCGGAGGTCTTCCTGGGAGAGCTTTTGGATTACCCGACCTTCCCGGTGATGGCCATCCAGACGGACAACGGAAGCGAGTACATGAAGCATTTTGACGAAGCGCTGGAGAAGCTGGGCATCACCCACTACTTTTCCCACCCCAACTGCCCTCAGGAGAACACTCGCGTGGAGCGGAACATCCAGACGAGCAAGCATGCGCTCTGGGTCCACAGGGCCGGCTACGACGTCGGCGAGCTGAACCGGATAACCTCGGAATGGAACGAGACCTACAACGACTATCGTCCGCACCAATCGCCAGGTTACCTAACACCGAACGAGTTCTTGAAGTCATGGTACGATTCGAGCAAGCGTAGGGAACATGTGTCCACTATGTAGTGAGCCCGCGCCCGCTCGAGCCCGTTGTGCTAAAATACGACGAAGTTATCGAGGTGTATTGATGGCGAACAAACGTATAGAGCTGGAACAATACAAATCCTACGTGGACCTCATCGAGGAGGATCCGAACCGGAAAACGGTTCGAAAGGGCCTCACCGTCGTGTTCGTGACTGCGCTGTTGCTCATCGTCTTCCTGTTCGTCATGGGGATCTTCTCCAACAACCTCGCGAAGAACCCGCGAAACGTCCTTGAGAAACCGCCGGTGAAAGCGCCGTCGATGCCGCCGCAAACGGGCGGCCAGCAGCTTCCAAGCGGTCTGCCGTTCCCAAGCGGCCAGCAGTTGCCAAGCGGTCAGCAGCCTGTGCCAACCCCCAGCAAACTCAAAGTGCCACTGGCGTTTGACCGGCAAGCTGGCGTCGGCATCTGGGATGCGGGCGGGCCTTCTGTCTCTCTCAAGGAAGGCACTCTGTACGCTTTGCAGACTCAGCCTGTCACACAGCAGCCTCAACAGGTGACGGTGCCGTCTTCAGGGACCGTCACTATGCCGGTGCAATCAGGGACGCAGGTCCCCACCACAAAAGAGGCTAAGAAAAAGAGCAAGGGTCCGGGGGGGGGAACAAAGGGAGCGGGCAATCTCGCGAAGCTGACAACCGGAGCAGGTGGGCGTGGCTTCATCATCTACGTCCTCGTCCTGTCAATCCTCCTGGCCTTCGTCTTCTACCTGGCCCTGCGGCACGCAAAGAGGGTATCTTAAGATGAAAGCGAACGTCATCGTCTTCGAGACAGCCGTTTTTATCTTGTTCCTGACCATCTACTATGGAGCTCGCCGCGCCATGGGCAAGAGGCGCAACTGGGTATTCCTGCTCGGCGCGGTACTCTTCTCACTGGCCATCGAGACCGCTTCGGTCCTCGGCGGTGTCAAGAACTTCTTCTGGTACGCGCAGAACGACTACTACAAGCACTATCCAATGGGTGGTCACATCATTTGGTTGGGCCTCGTTCCCCTGGTGTCTCTGCTGCTCTGGTACATGGTGACCGCGACTTCTTACCTCGCCGCGGACGTACTGATAAAGAAGCGCGGCGTATGGTTGAAATCCGCAGTCGCGGGAGGTATCGCGCTCGTCTTTTACCTGGTCATAGAGCCGATCGCCGTGACCAACCACTGGTGGACCTGGAACGCGAAGAGCTTCTACTTGATTGACGTGCCGTTTATAGCATGGCTCGGCACGTTCATCGCGGTCTTCCTGTTCAGCGCTGCCTATCACCTGACGATAATGGATAAGGCCGACATAGCTCCTCTTGAGGCGATCGAGAACAGGACTGTAAAAACCTGGCCAATTAAGTCAAAAAAGCTCACAAAGAACCTGACCTGGATACAGCTCGAGGGAATATTCCTCTTCAGGCTTTTTGCCTGCTTCGTCCTTTTCAGCGCGGCGATGGCACCCATAATGGCCTTGTTCTGGGCAATAGCCAACCGCGGGCAGATCCCGCCGGGATGGTAGATTTAATCAACCACGCCTCAATCTAGATCCAGAGCGAAGGCAATCGCTTTTCTGACCGCGGTCATCTTTGTATGTAGCAATGTCGTGATCTGCTCGGTCAGAAGGGATTTTGGAACATATACATATATGTCATCGTAATAGTGAACAACTTGTTACCCCGCGATTCAGACCGCCACAAGGGAGACATCGTCCCATGGGCTGGTGTGACCTCCGAGGAGTGGCACGTGGTAATGCTCGAGGCCCTTCTTCATCCCGGCCAGGAACCCATCGCGTTGCCCGGCGGTGAACCCACCGGAAAAGACTATCGAGACAAGACCGATGGGACTCCCGCCCATACCGTAGACATCGTTGACGTTGACCGTCACCGGGGCCAGCCGGTGACGTCTCGAGGAAAGGCCGCGCCTACTGCCCTATGCTTGCCTTGCGTTTCAGCCCCTCGTACTCCCTGAGCCTACGGAGCATTCATTCAAGTTCCATGGCCCAATTCTGCCGCACGCGATTAACGATAACTGAGGTTACATGTGTGTGGACGATTGTATAATCAGACCCAAGGGGGTGAAGCGCACGCCACACGAGTACGTTGAAGTCATAATCGACACGCCGGTCCAGGAACTCGACCGACCCTTCCATTACTCCATACCGGAAGACTTGAGGGACAAGGTCGACATAGGTTCCCTTGTGCTGGTCCCTTTCACGAGCCGCCTGATGCTTGCCTACGTGGTGGGGTTTCCCCAGCGGCCCGATGTCACCCGCGTAAAGGGCATCTCGCGCGTCCTCGACGAGCCGCCGCTTTTCGACTTCGATGCACAGCGCCTCTGCCGCTTGATAGCGGCTCGCTACGCATCGTCGCTCTCCTCCGCCTTCCGGCTCGTCATGCCCCCAGGCCGCAGCCGCAAGGTCAAGCAGTTCGTCTCCATGGCAGTGGACCGCGAAGAAGCCCTGGGCATGCTCGGGGGGCGTCAGACCGCGCTCTGCGATACCGTGGAAGTCCTCTCCGCCTCGAAGCAGGAAGTGGAGATGGGTACATTGAAAAGACATGTCGGTTTCCGCTCTGCGTCATCCGCGGTCGCATCGCTCGAGGAGAAAGGCATCGTGAAGCGCAGGTTCGTCCTGACCGAGCCCGCGGCGAGCCCCACGGTCCGCCTGGTAGCAAGGTTAAGCCCGGGCGCCCTGGATACCCTCGATCAGGGAAAGCTCCCGCCGCGCCAGCGCGATATCATGGGCTACCTGCTGGCCCACGGCGGGATGGAGTTCCAGAGCGACCTGCTGCGCGTCACCTGCACGAGCGCGTCGAGCCTGAAGTCGCTTGTCCGCAAGGGGATCGTGGAGGTTGCCGGCGAGGAGCTGTTCCGCCAGCCCAGACTAGGGTACGGCCAGGGTGCGCTTGAGATACCGACACCCAACGAGCACCAACAAGCCGCCGTTGACCGCATCACGGAAGCGCTTGAGGTAAAGCGCCACGGGGTCTTCCTCCTGGAAGGTGTGACAGGTTCGGGTAAGACGGAGGTCTACCTGCGCGCCATCGAGAGGGTCCTCGCCCTCGGTCGAAACGCCATCGTGCTGGTCCCCGAGATCTCGCTCACACCCCAGACCCTCGAGCGCTTCTCGTCGCGCTTCCCCGGAAAGGTCGCCGTGCTTCACAGCCGCCTGGCGACCGGTGAGAGGTTCGACCAGTGGAGAGGTATCCGGGAGGGCCGCTACCGGATCGTCGTCGGAGCGCGCTCCGCCCTCTTCGCCCCCCTTTCCGACCTCGGGCTCATCGCCATCGACGAGGAGCACGAGCCTTCGTACAAAAGCGATACCGCGCCGCGTTACCACGCGAGGGAGGTAGCCGAGTCGCGAGCCCGCATGGCCGGGGCCGTCGTCATACTCGGAAGCGCGACCCCATCTCTGGAGTCTGTCGAGAAGGCGCGAGCGGGCATCTACGAACACCTTCTCCTCCCCAACCGTATAGACAACCGGCCTCTGCCCGCGGTCGAGGTGGTAGATATGAAGTCCGTCGGGGGCGCGGGCGAGGTACCGCTCGTTTCGCCTCTCCTGCTCGACGCGCTCGTCAGGACCACCGAGGCAGGCGAGCAGGCGATACTGTTCCTCAATAGGAGGGGGTTCTCCAACTACCTCCAGTGCCGGGCCTGCGGAAACATAATAGGCTGCGACGAGTGCGAGGTGAGCCTCTCTTATCACAGGAAAGGCGACATGCTCATGTGCCACCACTGCGGGAAGTCGTGGAAGGTGCCGCAAGAATGCCCCAGCTGCGGGCGGGGTCCGCTCAAGCAGTTCGGCGCGGGCACCCAGCGCGTCGAGGATGAGGTGAGGAAAAACCTCCCGGACGTCTCGATCATCAGGATGGACACCGATACAACGACCACCAAGGACGCCCACTGGAAACTACTCGGTTCGTTCAGCGCGGGAGAGGCACAGGTGCTTATCGGCACCCAGATGATAGCCAAGGGTCTTCATATCCCTGGCGTGACCCTTGTCGGCGTCATCAACGCCGATACGGCGCTCGCGCTCCCGGATTTCCGCGCGAGCGAGCGCACCTACCAGCTTCTGACACAGGTCAGCGGACGGGCCGGCCGCGGGCTGAGACCAGGGCGGGTGATCGTCCAGACGTTCAACCCCGAGCACCCGGCGGTCCGCGCCCTCTCCGGGGACACTGAGACATTCATCGAAGCCGAGCTCGAGACGCGCCGAAGCGCCCTTTATCCGCCGTTCGTGAACCTTGTCAACGTCCACATAACCTCTCCAGACCTCACCGCGGCCGCCCGCTCGGCGGAGAGAATGAAAAAGATACTTGAAGGCGACCTCGCCGGCGCCGGCGTAACCATACTGGGACCCGCCCCGAGCCCCCTCTCACGCCTGCGCGGCCAGTACCGATGGCACATCCTGCTCAAATGCGGGGACCTCGAAACGGTAGCCGGAAAGCTCAAGGCCTCGGTCGGCCGTTTCTACGAGTACGCCCGCTCTTTCCCACACGGAAAAGACGTGAAAGTATCGCTGGATGTGGACCCTGTCTCACTTCTGTAAATGGTAAATGGTGACCCCATTTCTACTCCATTGGGATGCGGTTCATAGGATAAGGCAGGGGCACATCGGACGGGATTTTGTTTATATACTTGCGGCGGAACTCGGGGTCCTGCATCCTGCAGGGGACCGTCTTCTTCCTGTACTCGGGGTGGGCGCGCATCCTGTTCCAGATGACCCTGAGCGGCTCTTCCTTTACGTTCCCGAAGTGCAGCGGTGTGAAGTCGCAGGGAGTCACGTACCCGTCGTGCGTGATGTGAATCTGGAACTTCGCGCCGAAGCACCCGATTATGTCCGTCTCGTTGACGTAAGACATGGTGACGATCTTCGGCCCGGACTTCCTCGCGTACTGGCCCTCCTGGAGCCCCGAGAGGGCTATGTGCTCGGCCGGGGTAAGAAGCAGGTCCTCGCGCTCGAGCATCTTTCCTGTGGGAGTCACGTCGAAGATGGTGAGTTCGCGAACACCGAGCCTCTCCCCCAGCTCAAAGAACCGCTCGGGGAACCTCCGCTCAACCGACTCGTGTGTCGCGAAAGTGCTTATGCCTGCCAAAATCCCCTCTTCGACTGAATAACGGATCCCGTCGCACGCCCTGTTGAACAGCCCCTCGACCCCTCTCCCTCTGTCGTGCTCCCCGGCGACAGGGCTGTCCAGGCTCACGAATACGACTTCAAGCCCCGCCTCTTTCAACTCGCGCGCCCGCTCGCGGTCGAGGAAGTAACCACTCGTGAAGATCTGGGGGGTCGCCTGGCATTCCTCAACGCACGATATCAATTCCGGCAGGTCCTCGCGCATCATCGGCTCCCCGCCCGTCAGGACGACAGTTCCGGCCATCAGGTCAACGCACTGCCTTATGACATCCCTGGCAAGCTCAGTGTCCATCTCACCGTCCACGGGGCGCCTGTAAGCCGAGCAGTGGCAGCAGGAACACGGGCAGCGCGAGGTCACCGCGAACGTCACTGCGGCGGGGCCGCTCGCCATGTGAAGGTCGCGCCTTATCCCGGCGCGCATCACCCTTCGGTACGCCTCCGTGCCGAACGGCGGTATGTAGAAGGTGTAATGGCCGGGCGACGCGTACTTCGTGAAGGGTACCTTCTGGCGGAACGTGCTGACCACGAAGCAGCCGAGCGAGAACGAAAGCGGCATCTTCGGGGGGCCAATGTTCCGGTAGAAGAACCGGCGGAGCCTCCTCAAGGGTGGCCTGTGAACAGGGAATCCGTTTCCCCGCACAAGCTCCGTTTCGTCTGAACAGTATTCATCAATCAGATCATCCACGGGATTCATGTTCCTCCGTCAAGAAGCACGAATCAGGGCTCGCTACTAAGGCCCGCAGCGCGAGAAGCCGCAGGAGCGGCAGACCCTGCACCCGCCCTCCAGCTCCATCCTCGCGCCGCACTCCGGGCAGACTACGAAGCCCCCCGCTTCCCAGTCACTCGCGACAAAGATTCCGTTTGCCGCGAGGTAATCCTCTATAGCCCGGCCTATCGCGTCTGGGCAGGAAAGTACCTCTGCCTGTTTGCTCTTTATCGACGAAAGGCATCTTATGCCCTTGAGCTGTTCCGTTATCTCGCTTATGTCTATCCCCGAGCGGAGGCCGAGCGATATCAGGCGGCTCGTGGCCTCAGATTGGGAAGGGCAGCCTCCGGCCCGGCCGAGGGCCGTGAAGACCTCGCAGATCCCATCCTCATCCGAATTGACTGTGACGTATAGATTTCCGCAGCCGATCCTCACTTTCCTGGTAGTTCCGCTCGTCACTTTCTGGCGCTCGCGCGGCCTGATGCCGTATCCCGGCAGGCCGTGGCCCCTGTACAGGACCTGCTGGGGCCTGCTGCCGTAACGGTAGATCGTCACACCCTTGCACCCGAGCTCGTAGGCCAAGAGGTAAAGCCTCTCCACGTCCTCGACGGTGGCATCCTGGGGCAGGTTGACGGTCTTACTGACGGCATTGTCCGTGTACTCCTGGAACGCGGCCTGCATCCTGACGTGCCACTCCGGCTCCACCTCGTGCGCGCTTACGAACACCCTCTTGACTTCCACGGGGATCTCCTCGATCTCACTCAACCAGCCGCATTCCGCGACCTTGTCTACCAGCCTGTCGGAAAGGAAGCCTTTCTCCCGGGCCACCCGCAGGAACTCCGGATGGACCTCGAAGAGCCTCTCGTCGTCCAGCACCCTGCGCTCGTACGCCACCGCAAAAAGCGGCTCGATGCCGCTCGAGCACTGGGAGATGATGCTTATGGACCCCGTCGGCGCGATGGTGGTCGTTGTCGCGTTGCGCAGGGGTGCCGACCCCCCCTTGGCAAAAACGCTTTTATCGAAGTTGGGGAAAGGCCCGCGCTCCGCCGCCAGTGCCTCGGAAGTCTCCTTCGAAACGCGAGAGATAAAAGACATCACCTCGCGGGCGATGCCCAGAGCCTCCTCCGAATCGTAAGGGATACCGAGCTTCACCAGCATGTCGGCAAAGCCCATCACGCCGAGGCCGATCTTGCGGTTATCCCTCGTCAGCTTTTCGATCTTGTCCAGGGGGTACCTGCTCACGTCTATCACGTTGTCCAGGAAGTGGACCCCCTGGCGCACCAGGAACCCCAGGCGCTCCCAGTCGATGGCCGACTTCCCACCATCATCACCGACAAGCAGCCCCATGTTTATGCTCCCGAGGTTGCAGGACTCGAACGGGAGAAGCGGCTGCTCGCCGCACGGGTTCGTGCTCTCGATCTCTCCCAGGGCGGGCGTCGGGTTACCCTTGTTCACGCGGTCCAGGAAGATAACGCCCGGCTCGCCCGTCTTCCAGGCGACGGATGCTATCTCGTCCATGACCTCGCGGGCATCGAGCTTATCCGTTACCTCCCCCGTCTTCGGGTTGACGAGTTCGTACTCATCTCCACCGGTGAGAGCCTTCATGAACTCTGGCGTGAGGGCCGCCGAGATGTTGAAGTTGTTGAGCAGGTGGTACTCCTCCTTCGCGTGGATGAACTCGAGGATGTCGGGGTGGTCGACCCTGAGAATTCCCATGTTGGCGCCCCTCCTCATACCACCCTGCTTGACCGTCTCCGTGGCGGCGTCGAAGACCGTCATGAAAGAAACCGGCCCGCTCGCTATCCCCTTTGTCGACATGACCACGTCGTTTCTGGGCCTGAGGCGCGAGAAGCTGAACCCGGTCCCGCCGCCCGACTTGTGGATGAGGGCCATCTCCTTGACGGCCTCGAATATCCCTTCCATGCTGTCGTCTACCGGGAGCACGAAACAGGCCGAGAGCTGGCCGAGGTCTCGCCCGGCGTTCATGAGCGTCGGCGAGTTAGGCATGAACTCGAGCGAGGTCATCATCTCGAGGAAAATCTCGTAAGAGCGCTGGACCTCCTCATCACCACTGTAAGGCCTGTCCGCCTCTGCGACGGCACGCGCCACGCGCTCGAACATCTCCACCGGGGACTCGATGATGTTGCCCTCCGCGTCGCGCGCAAGATAGCGCCGCTCGAGCACCTTTATGGCGTTATCTGAGAGCAATGGCTCGTTGACCAAATCCGTCACCTCGTCAACCAAATCAGAGTATTAAGGGTCGCTCCGGCCAGAAGGCGGCAACCCGACGAAACGTACATTCCAATTATTATGTGAGCCGTCAATTTATCCTTTAATTATAGCTCCTCACAAGAATCTGTGGGTGCCCGATCAACGATATTTCCTTTAGTACCGCGCTTTCTGGCCGATTTTGACCACCCTGTATTTCGTCCAGGTTCTGGAGCCCCAAATCCCTTCCCCCGCTGCTTTGTTGGCTGAACGGTCGAATTGCCGAGAAATCCCGATCTGGGGCAAAGAATCCGGAATCCGAAACGCGGTTCAATCTGTCCATTTCCGCACAGAATCTTCGTTTTGTACCCACAGATTCTTGTGAGGACCCTTAATTATAGATTACAGATGCGACGCAATAAATGCGCATGACCTCCTTCCGGCTGGCCTTTTTTCATGATGACTTCCCTCCTCCTTTTGTGATATATATACCTTGTTCTCGAATCCGGCACACTCAACTGGAGGTGGTACGGAATGTCAGCAAAGTCCGACAAATGCATCATCACCGCCGCTCTGGCAGGCGCGGCGACACTCAAGCAACAGAACCCGAGCGTACCCTATACCAGGGACGAGTTCGTCTCCGAGGCCGTCAAGTGCTACGAGAACGGCGCGGCGATAGTGCACATACACGCCCGCGACCCGGAGAGCGGCATGCCTACCGCCGACCTCGACATACTCGGAGCGATCGTCGAGGGCATAAGGGCCGAGTGCCCCATCATCATTAACCTTTCCACCGCGATCGGGGTCGGGGCGACCAAGGAGCAGAGGATATCGGTCGTAGAGACCTTCAAGCCCGAGATGGCGTCGCTCAACACCGCGACCATGAACTTCGCGGTGGGCGACTGGAAAGAGCACAAGGTCCTCTTCGAGATAACATTCGAAAACACTTTCGAGATGCTCGTCCGGTACGCGAACACCATGAAGGAGTGCGGCACGAGGCCCGAGCTCGAGATCTACGACATGGGCGGGCTTTACAACGTCCTTTTCGTGCGGCACCAGGGGATCTTCGTGGAGCCCATGCACTTCCAGTTCGTGTGGGGCGTGCTCGGCGGGATGCCGTTCTCGCCGCGCAACTTCTCAATGTTCCTCGACACCATACCCGAGGATGCGACCTGGAGCACCTGCGGGGTCGGGCCCGCCCAGTTCGCGGGAGCCATGTACGCCGCCCCCATCGGCGGTAACATCCGTGTGGGCCTCGAGGACAACATCTGGGTGAGCAAGGGCAAGCTCGCCGAGGGCTCCTGGGAACAGGTGAAGAAAGCGGTCGAGATAGCAAAGATCGCCGAACGCGAGGTTGCGACACCCTACGAGGCCCGCGAGATGCTCGGCCTCAAGAAAGCCTGACAACGTAGGGGTCACCACTCATTCCTGGAGTTCTTTTAAGCCCACGTAGTAATCGAGCGCTTCGGGGTTCTTGAGTGCGTCCCTGTTCTCGACAACCTGGCCCTCTATTACCTTCTTGACCGACAGCTCGACCTTCTTCATGTTGAGCGTATAGGGTATATCGGGTACCGAAATGATCTTGGCCGGCACGTGCCTGGGAGAAGCGTTGGCTCGGATTGCCTTTCTGATCCTTTCCTTGAGTTCTTCGGTCAACTCACAGCCCGGCGCCATCTTGACAAACAGGACGACCCGGATATCGTTCTTCCAGCTTTGTCCCACGACGATACTGTCCTGGATTTCCTCCATGTTTTCCACCTGGCGGTATATCTCGGCGGTGCCGATGCGCACCCCCCCGGGATTAAGGGTGGCATCAGAGCGGCCATAGATGATTACACCGCCCCTTTCATTGATCAATATGTAGTCGCCGTGCCTCCATACCCCGGGATACACGTCAAAATAGGCCGCGATGTATTTCTTGTTGTCCGGGTCATCCCAGAAGTAGACTGGCATGGAAGGAGCCGGCGCCGTGCAGACAAGCTCCGCCTTCTGGTTGATCACTGGTTTTCCGTTATCGTCATATGCCTCAACCGTCATTGCGAGGCCCCTGCACTGCAGTTCCCCGGAGTATACCGGCCCCATGGGGTTGCCCAGGGCGAAGCAACCGTTGATGTCCGATCCACCAGAGATGGAGGAAAGCTGGACATCCTGTTTTACATCCCTGTAGACATACTCGAATCCTTCCTCAGAAAGGGGAGATCCTGTTGAACATACGGTCCTCAGTGGCGAAAGGTCATACTCCTTTCCGGGTTTCACCCCTTCATTCATAACGGCCGCGATGTAGCCCGCACTGGTCCCGAATATAGTTATCTTTTCATCCTGGGCCATCTTCCAGAGTGCACCGGGATTTGGGTGCAAGGGATTCCCATCGTACAGGACGACTCTCGCTCCCACCGCTAGCGAACTCACAAGCCAGTTCCACATCATCCAACCACATGTGGTGAAGTAGAAGATCGTGTCCTCACGCTTCAGATCCGTGTGCAGTATGAGTTCCTTCAGATGGTGGATGAGGATTCCGCCGGCGCTCTGTACCATGCACTTGGGAAGCCCCGTGGTGCCCGACGTGAACATAACATAGAGGGGATGATCAAATGGCAACTGCTCAAATTCGATCTCCGGGTTTCCCTTTGATGACCTGAATTCCTCATAGTGGACGGCATCGCGCAGACCGCTGATGTCAGGCCCTTCCCTCGTATAAGGGACGACGACTACTTTTTCGATGGAGGGAAGGTCCTTGATGATGCTGGCAACACGATCAAGGGAATCAAGGCTTTCGCCCTTGAAGAGATACCCGTCGGCCACAAAGAGGACCCTTGGCTTTATCTGACCGAAACGATCCAGAACGCCCTTGATCCCGAAGTCGGGTGAACAGGATGACCATACTGCGCCCAAGCTAGTCGCGGCAAGCATGGCGACAGCAGTCTGCGGCATATTGGGCATGAAACCCGCCACCCGGTCACCGGGCCTCACGCCGATAGCCCTTAGAGCCTCGGCCACCCTCGCCACCTCATCATAGAGCTCGGCATAGGTCATCTTTGCTTCTTTTTGATCCTCGCCCCTAAAGACAAGAGCAACGGGATCATCCCTGTAGCGCAGCAGGTTCTCGGCGAAATTGAGTCGGGCCCCCGAAAACCACTTTGCTCCGGGCATCTTGGAAAGGTCGTCTATGACCTGGTCATAGGTCCTGGAAGCCTTTGTCCGGGCAAAGTCCCACATGGATTGCCAGAAATCCGGGATGTTGTCTATCGACCACTGATAAAGACCCTCATAATCACTGAAATCCTTTTCATGCCTCTCGTTGATGAAACACATAAATCGGTATATGTTGCTGTTCTTAACACGCTCTTGGGAAGGCTTCCACAGCATCTTTGCCATCTCACAACCCCCGTGACGCTCAGGCTAGTCGGCGGTTATGGAGCTCTTAGGCAGATTCTCCCTTATGAAACTCACCACGTCCGCGGTGTTGGTGCCCGGGCCGAATACTCCGTCCGCCCCTTCCTTCTTAAGGCTCTCATGGTCGACGAGCGGAATAGCGCCGCCAACTATTATTAAGAAACTGTCGCGTACTCCCTTTTCTTCGAGGACCTGGTTGAGCTTGCGGGTCCACGCGTGCTGGGCACCCGAGTGTACGCTGTACCCGATTACATCGACGTCCTCGTCGATAGCGGAATCCACCATCCCCTCGACGGACTTGAAACCTGCGAAGATAACCTCCATTCCGGCCTCCGTGAGTGCACCGGCAATAGTCACAATCCCACGCCAGTGGCCATCAATCCCGGGCTTGAAAAGAAGCACGCGTATTTTCTTCTGCTCCATCCTTATTACCCCTCACTTCAAGTCTCAAGCGCCCAATGGCTGAAACAGGCTCGAGCATCAACCCATTATGGGGACATCCCATAGCCCCCACATCTCCCGGTAAATGTTTGTGACCTCGCCGATGGAAGCGCCCTCCCTGGTGAGTTCCATGAGGACCGGCATGACGTTCTCGCGCTTATCGCAGGCCCGCCTGAGCTCATCCTTGAGCCGGTCTACCTTTTGGTTGTCCCTTTCAGCCCTCAGTTTGTTAAGCCTTTCAACCTCTATCTCCGCGGCGCGGGGGTTCGTCCTGAAGGGCGGGTGTGGTTCCTCCTCCTCCACCACGTAGCGGTTTACGCCGATGACAGCCTCCTCGCCCGATTCCACCGCCCGCCTTCTCCTCTCGAAAGCCTTGCCCATCTCGCGGTAAAGCCAGCCGCTCTTGAGCGCCTCGACGATGCCGCCCTCCGACTCTATCTTCTCGAAGTACTCCCAGATACGGTGCTCCAACTCCTCAGTCAGCGCCTCTATGTAATAGGAGCCCCCGAGCGGGTCGATGACGTCTGCAACACCGGTCTCCTCCTGAAGCAGCTGCTGGGTACGGACCGCGAGACGTACGGATTCCTCACCGGGCAGGCAGACGGCCTCGTCGAAGGAGTTGGTATGAAGCGACTGGCACCCGCCCAGGACGGCCTCCAGCGCCTGGTAGGCTGTCCTGATTATGTTCACCATGGGCTGCTGGGCGGTCAGTGAACTTCCGGCGGTCTGCACATGAAAACGGAACTGGTAGGAGAGGGGGTCCTCCGGCTTGTACCTCTCTTTCATCAGGCGGTACCAGAGCTTCCTGGCAGCGCGGTACTTGGCAACCTCTTCGAAGAAGTTCCTCTGCGCCGCCAGGTGGAACGCGAACCGGAAAACGAAGTCGTCCACCTTCCAACCACGGGACAGCATCTCCTCGATATGGGCTACTGCGTTTGCCATGCCGAGCGCTATCTCCTGGACGGCGTCTATACCGCCCTCCCGGTAGTTGTATGTCGTGAAGTTGACGGGGTTCCACTTGGGAGCCTCACCCCTCGCAGTGCAGTACTCGATTAGGTCGCAGGCCAGTTTGAGCAGGTCGTCGGGCTTAAGAGAATGCCACGGGACGTACCCGATGGTCATGGTGAGGATGTCGTTCTGGGTGGTGCCCCGCAGGCTGTCTATTGGTATACCGCGTTTCCTGGCAACGTTGAAGTACATCGAGGTCACGGCGGTTGATGTAAGCGGCTCCACAACGAGCGCCACGCTCATCTTGTCTATCGGGAGGCCATCGACCATCGCCTCTACGCCCCTGATGGAGTAAAGGGGTACGCCTTCCTTGCCTACTTCCACCTCAAGCCAATCCACAGGGTCATCCGGGTCCACCCCGGCGAAGGTCAGGGAATCAACGGCCGCGCTGAACCCGGTCTCGCCCTCACGATAGAGCATCTTCCACCGCTCGTTCGTCTCCTCGGGCGTGCCAAAGCCGGAGAACATCCGGATTGTCCAGAGCCTACCACGGTACATGCTGGGGTAAACGCCCCTCGTGTACGGCGGCATTCCAGGGAAGCCGATCTCCCGTAGGTAATCGATGTTTTGGGCATCGAGCGGCGTATAGAGGCTCTTAAGAGGAACTCCGGCGTCGCTTTCGAACTCCTCTTTCCTCTCCTGCCAACCGGCCGAATGGGCAAGCCACTTCTCTCTTTCCTCAGCTAACTTCTTAGGATCGTACATTGCCGGTCACTCCCCGTTCATAAGTTGCGCGTCAAATAGCTCGGGCGTCCTTCTACATCCTGCCGAGCAACCTGCGGGCGATAACCACCCTCTGGACCTGGTTCGTGCCTTCGTATATCTGGGTAACCTTCGCGTCGCGCATCATCCTCTCAAGCGGCTGATTCTTCATGTAACCATAGCCACCAAGCACCTGCACGGCGTCCGTTGTGACGCTCATCGCCACATCGCTCGCCATGAGCTTGGACATCGCGGAGTAGATGGATAGGTCGGGATCCTCGTTGTCGCAGAGTGTGGCAGCGCGGTAGACGAGCTGCCTTGCCGCCTCCACTTTCGTCTTCATGTCCGCGAGCATAAATTGTATTCCCTGAAGCTTCCCGATCGGGCTCCCGAACTGCTGCCTCTGCCGAGCCCACTCAACCGCCACATCCAGTGCCCCCTGAGCGATGCCGAGTGCCTGCGCGCCAACCAGGGGTCTGGAGTTGTCCAGCGTCTTCATGGCGCTTATGAAACCCTCTCCCCTTTCTCCCAGCATGTTCTCCTTCGGCACTAGGCAGTCCTCGAACAGTATCTCAGACACCTGCGCACCCCTCAGCCCCATCTTGTCCTCGATCGAGCCCACGGAAAACCCCGGGAAGTCCTTCTCCACCACAAAGGCACTTATCCCTCTGACCCCCATTTCGGGATCCGTCATGGCGAATACCGAGTGGACATCCGCCAGGCCGCCGTTGGTGATGAAGCACTTCTCGCCGTTCAAAACGTAACCGTCAGCGGTCTCGGTGGCGATCGTCTTTGTGGCTCCCGCATCCGAGCCGGCCTCGCGCTCTGTCAGGCAGAATGCGGCGAGCTTTTCCCCCTTTGCCACCGGTGGAAGATACTTCTTCTTTGTCTCCTCCGAACCGGAGAGTACTATCGGGTAGGCCGCAAGCTTCTGGACCACGAAGATGAGAGAGGTGGTGGCACATACTCTGGCAAGCTCTTCTGCCACGATGCAGTTGGTCAAAAGCGGAGCACCTGAACCCCCGTACTCCTCCGGGATTGCGAGGCCTAACAGGTCGTTCTCGGCCAACAGTCTCTGCATGTCCCATGGATACTCGCCATCGCAGTCGATCTGGACGGCCCTCGGAGCCACCTTCTCGAGCGCCATCTCCCGAATCTGCGCGCGCAAAGCCTCCTGTTGTTCGGAAATCTCGTAAGCCACGCAAGACCCCCTTGTCTATCGACTAAACTTTTACCACCACAGCTTCGCCCTGACTGCCCACGCCGCATAGAGCCGCGACACCTAATCCGCCACCCCGCCTCTTCAACTCGTAAAGCAGGTGCGTCAGTATGCGCACACCCGTGGACCCCACAGGATGACCCTGCGCCACCGAACCGCCGTCCACGTTAACCTTATCCGGGTCGATGCCGAGCCGCCTGATGCTGATCACGGCCACGGCCGCGAAGGCCTCATTTATCTCGAAGAGGTCGATCTCATCAAGAGTAAGACCCGCTTTCTTGACTGCTTTTTCGGTCACCTGCGAGGGTACAATGGGTATGTTCTTGGGAGGTCCCGCCACCGTCGCCCATGAGAGAATGGTTCCCAGGGGCTCCTTCCCCAATTCCTCTGTCTTCTCCCCGGACATCAAAAGCACGCTCGCAGCTCCATCGTTTATACCGGGGGCGTTCCCCGCGGTCACCGTCCCCCCCTCGCTGAACGCCGGTTTCAGCCTCGCAAGCCCTTCGAGGGTCGAGTCAGGACGGGGAAATTCATCCACCTCGAACAGTATCGATTCCCCTTTCCTCTGCAGTATCTCGACCGGCACGACCTCCCCCTTAAAGCGCCCCGCCATGTTTGCCTCGCCCCATCTCTTCTGGCTCCTTAAAGCCCATTCGTCCTGCTCCTGCCTGGAGACCCCCTCTTCCTCGGCCACCTCGTCGCCGTATTGGCCCATCTGGACGTGGTTCACCGGACACTCAAGGGCGAGGGAGCATCCGTCAACCAGGGTCGCGTCGCGGAACCTCAAGCCCCACCTTGCCTCATACAGGAGGTAGGGATAGCCGCTCATTGACTCCGTCCCACCCGCGACTATCACGTCCGCTTCCCCGATTTCTATCATCCTTGCGCCCATCGTTACCCCGAACAGCCCAGAGGTGCAAGCAGCAGATACGAACATAGCGGGCACATCCTCGGGGATTCCCGCCTTTAGAGCGGCATTCCTGGCGGGTACTTCACCCATGCCGTCCGCGCTTGCGGCGCCCATGATCACCCAGTCAACCATGTCGGGTGAGATCCCGGCCCTCTTTACCACTTCCTCAATTGTAATGGCTCCCAGCTTGACGGCCAGGATATCCTTAAGCGTTCCCCCGAACCTGCCAACGGCCGTGCGCGCCGCGCTCACAATAACAACGTCTCGCATGATGCCTACCCCCGTTTCTCGCACTCTCCCTCTTTTGTCAGAAGGTGAACAGGTCGATTCCGCCTCCAACCACGATGGCCTCACCCGTCAAGTAGCTCGACCCCTCGGAAGCAAGGAAGGCAATGACGTTGCTCAACTCCTCGGGGTCACCGGCACGTTTCATGGCCACCCGCTTTATGATCCTCTCCCGGAAGGGCTCAGCCACCTCGTAGAAACTTCCTCCATCGAACACACCAAGGACGACCGCGTTACACGTGATTCCGTACTTGGCACCCTCCAGTGCGATGGTCTTTGTGAGACCAATCAATCCCGCCTTGGTCGCAGCGTAGGAGCACTGCCCGAAGCCGCCCATGGTGCCGGTGACCGAGGACACGTTGATTATTCTCCCCCATTTCTTCTCAATCATACCGGGCATGACCTCCTTGATGGTGTTGAAAGACCCGGTGAGGTTGACACCCAGGTCCCGGTCCCAGTCGGATTTCTCCATTTTTACGATGGTAGTCGCGCGAACGATGCCGAATGCCGCATTGTTTACGAGTATGTCTATAGTACCGAGTTCCCCGGTCACCTCGGCTACCCCATCGCCGACCTCATCCGCATCGGAGACGTCCATCTTTATGCCAAGCGCCCTGCGCCCTATGCCCCGGATCTCCTCAGCCACCGCCTCCGCTTTCTCCAGGTTACGGTTGCCGGTCAGCGCCACGTCACATCCCAGCCGGGCAAGTACGAGCCCGTGTACCCGTCCGAGGCCACCGGATCCTCCCGTTACCAGAGCCACCTTTCCTTCCAGTGACATGTTCGACACCTCCCCACAGGGCTTTTTTCAAGCCGCTCACAAAACAGTTTCAACAAAATATAACACGGCGTGGTTGAGAATAAAACACGAATCAATATAATGAACGGGAGCGCCTGGTGCGGCGCGGCCCACTGGACAAAAAGAAGCGCACTTCCCTACTCTTTTAAAGGCACCGAAGTGTGATACGCCCAACCGTGGCAAACCGCGACAAGCTCTCCTGATTCGTTTCTTACCTCCATCTGGTAGTGCCCACCCCTGCCGGCCCTCGCGGTCTCCCTGACGTCGGCCTCCAGGTAAGCGGTGTCCCCCGGAGGGGCCAAGAAGTCTATGCTCACGTGTATCGCCATCGACCTCGTCCCGCCGGAATTCGCAGCCGCGCCGAACGTCGCGTCGGCAATGGAGAAAATGGCGCCGCCATGGATCATCCCCATGAAGTTTTTATGCTCTTTCCCCAGTGTCATGCGTGAGACGGCATGCCCTTTCTCAATAAGCAAAAACTCTATCCCCAGGTGACCCGCGAAAGGATCGAGCCTTATTAATCTCGCCGCCTCTTCAACTCCCATGTGTTGCAAACATACCTCCCTTCCGGGGCCGTAGCCGGCTCCACGTTGCCTAGGCCTATCAATGTAAAAAGTATAATTTGTCTAACCATCAAACCGGGTAAGCAGATGCCTCCCGGCCCAAGCAATTCTCGCAAGCACGTATCGAGCAATGCTCTGCCGAAATCCTGTTAGTGCATAAGCATATCAATGGCGAAATGGAGAAAAAAGAAAAACCGAGCTTGAATGTTCATGTGTCACCTCTCTTCATCACCTCATTCACTTTGCTTTCTCAGTCTATTTGTGTTATTTAATTCCACCGTGAATGTAATTCCGCTGTTTGACCGCACCAGACCAAAGAAAAGGGAGGCCCGCGAACTTGTATGACGACCTTATTGAACTCGAGGGAGGCCAGGAAGAGTTTTTTGTAGACCCCGACCCTGACAAAGCCAGGGACCCTGAACGGCAAGGGGGCGCGAGAGCGGGCCGGCCTGCCCGCCGGATCCGGCCCGTACAAAGTGGTGACAAACCTCGTGATACTCGGCTATGACGAGGAGACATGCCGGATGCGGGTTGAATCACTCTATCCCGGCGTCTCGCTAGAGCAGGTCAAGGATAACTGCGGGTTCGAGCTTCTTGTTTCCGACGAGCTGGAGATCACCCCACCACCGACCGAGGAAGAGCTGCGCGTTTTGCGCGAGGAAGTAGACCCTGACGGATACATCATCGGAAGGTAAGGTAAAATGGAAAAAGACCCCATAATCGCCAAAGCACTCGAGCGCGGACAGAGCGCCCTGTCCGAACACGATTCAAATCTCCTCATAGAGAAGTACGGTGTGACGGTCTCAATTGAGAAGCTCACCGGCACAGCCGACGAGGCAGCAGCGGCTTCTGCAGAGCTAGGTTACCCGGTAGTCCTCAAGGCCTGCGGGGCTGAGATCTCCCACAAGACCGAGCGGGAGCTGGTAGAGGTTGACCTCAAGCGCGAGGAAGAGGTCCGCGAATCCTTCGGCAGGATAAAGGCCAACCTCGGCAGCGACCCTTACGAGGGGATCATCGTGCAAAAGATGGTCGCGGGTGAACGGGAGCTCGCCATCGGCCTCATCAAGGACCCGCAGTTCGGGCCGTGTGTGATGTTCGGCCTCGGCGGCATCTTCACCGAGATACTGAGGGACACCTCTTTCCGGGTCGCGCCTATTACTGAGGAGGACGCGCTCCAGATGATGGATGACATAAGGGCGAAGGCCATACTCGGTCCGGTGCGTGGCAAGCCGCCCGTAAACAGGGAGCTCCTCGCGAAGGCGCTCGTCGGCCTCGCTAGAATAGGGATGGAGCAGGAGAACGTCGCGGAGATCGACGTCAACCCGCTCATCGTCGCGCCCGACGGAACGCCGGTCGCGGTGGACGCCCTCGTCGTCCTTTCAAGGAACGGCTCATAGGGCCGGCTTCTCCAGGGCGCCCTTCAGAGATAAAAGTTGAGCAGACCCCTCAAGGTACTCATAATCATCCTGGCGGTCATACTGGTTATCTACATCACCAGTGAACTTCTCATCCCCGTCGGCGCCGCATGGTACATCAAGCGCAAGGTTGAGAAGAGGTACCCGGAAGCGGCTGACATCTCGGTATCGGTAAGGGCTTTCCCGGCTCTCAGGCTCTTCTTCAGGAAATACAGGAGGCTCACGATAGAAACCAGGGGTATAAAACTGGAGGGCATCAATTTCGATTCCATAAAAATGTCCAGCAGCACCTACCCAAGCGGGACATTTGACGCGTTGATCGGGCAGGGCGAGATAAGCAACTTCTTCTCGGTCGCCGGCTCATACCTGGAAAACCCCCAGGTTACAATCGAGGATTCCGAGATCCTTGTAACTGGCAGAGTGGACCTCGGGTTCGGGGCGGTGAACGTGATCGGTACTGGCACGCTCGTCCCCCGGAACGGGCGGGAAGTGTTCATCGTGTCGGACAACATAACGGTCGGAGGCGGGCGTGTCCCAGGGGAGTACGAGGCGGCGGTAAGCTCACAATTACCGGAGACGTCGATATCGAGGAAGCGCTGAAGTTCAGGTGCGGGTTCTAGAGTGTATAGATATCTTGAAAGCGTCTGATTTACATGACATTCGACATATACCCCCTCCGGCTCCAGCATTGTACCATCTCACACTCCGAGCTTGAGCCTTTCTTTGTTTGAACAATACAAGGTGAAAACATTTTCGGTTATATGAAAAATGCGGGATTATAGCCTTATTTTGATTCTGGGGTATAATTTCTGAAACCTAGAACGAGAAGATATAATCATTCATCGGCATATCGGAGATCGGAGGGGTAATTGGCCGAGGCGAAATCGGGCAACGTCGGGTCAGCTTCTCACATGGGAGATAACCAGCTCCCGCGTGACTCTCACTTTGTCCTCGATTACACGCTGAGAAGGGTACCCATACCGGTCAATACCTACATGGCCGTGGCAGACACGGCCGCGGAGCACCCGCAGGGGGAAAACGCGAGCAAGCTCGCCCTCGACATGCTTCGCGACCTGGTCGAGCCGGCCGTCATCTCCGAGGATGAACTGACGTCCCCCCACATGGAGCAGCTCGCCAAGGACGCGCTCGCGAAGATAAACTCACAGCTCCTGGAGCGCGCGCGGCAGGAGAAACTCCCCGAGACCATGCAGGTCTCACTTACTTTCGCTGTCGCTGACAAGAAGCGGGCATACATCGGCCACGCAGGGACCAACAGGGTCTACCTGCTCCACGACGAGCGGCTTTATGACTTGACGCCTACAGGCGGGTTCCTGTCCGCCGCACCCTCCCCCGATGAGCCGAGCCTTTTCTCCGTCCCACCGGAGGGAGAGGCACCCCCCGCGGAACAACCACCGGTGCCCTCCGCGGACAGGGGCCAGTTCCTCGGCCAGTCCGATTACGCGATGATCGGTTACAACGAGGTGGAAATCTCCCCCGGGGACGTCATCATCCTGGCGAGCGACGGACTTTGGAAGACGGTATCCGAGGAAGAGATGGTTGAGCACCTGCTTTCAGGAGTAAACGTGCAGAGGAGCGCGAGCCAGCTCACCCGGCTCGCCTTCAGCCGCGACTCATCCGACAACGCGACCATGGTCGCCTGGAAGCACGCCCCCGCTGGCCAGCCCGTGCGCAAAGACGTGAGGGATGTCCGCCTGCGTGTAAGGAGAGAGCGGACGGCCGACAGCCTGGTCATCGCGCTGCTCGTCCTCGTGCTTGCCTGCATCTTCGCGGTCGGCTTCGCGTTCGGCTGGAAAATAACCGACGCGTTCAGAAAGCCCGCAAAGGAATCGAAGAAAACGACCGAGACCAGTACAACAGAGAGCAGCGCTACCGAAAAGACCACCGAGCAAAAGGTCGAAGAGCAGAGCGCCACTCAGCCGCCGCAGCCGGTGACCCAGACGGCCACCGTAACGGCGCGGAGCGCCCGGATCAGGGCGATCGCCGCTCCGACCGGCCAGATACTCGGCACTCTTTCAAAGGGCCAGCAGGTCACGGTCCTGGGAGAGGTGACCGGGACCGACGGCAAGGCGTGGATCAAGGCAAAAGCCACGGTCAAATCGGGTAACACGAGCACGGAGGTCGAGGGGTTCATCAGGAAGGACCTTGTCCAGGTGGCGAGTCAGCCTTCACCGACCACGAGCGCCACCTCACCCGCCGGCAGCGCTACTACTCACTAGAAGAATATCCCGAGCACCGCCCCGGCTATCATCCCCACAATGAAAACCGAAAGAATAACCGTCGTGGCAATTATTAACTTTCTGCGCAGGTCGGGCTCGGGCGCGAGCAGTGAAAGCTGGCCCTCGGTGTTCCTGACGCGCCTGGCCTTCGCGACTTCGTTGCCCTCCTGGAAGAAGGGAGCTACGCCCTGTTCTCTGTCGTCCATCAGTATTTCAGTTCCTCCAGGTCGCTCGAGCTGAGATCGTACAGGAAGCTCTCGATGAGCTTTCCCACGGTCTCCTCTTTGCCGGCAAGCACGCTCTGGTATGTATCGTCGGTCTGCAGGCTCCCGCCTGAGTTGCACCATTCTATCCAAACCGCGGGCATCTGTGCATCTTCGAACGGAATATTATCACTGTCGTTCGTGGCTTTCAGTTCCACCACCGGGGTGTTGTGGCCGTTGGCGTAGGTGGCCAGCTTGTCCTTGAGCCTTTGAAGGCCCGACTCCTGCGTGCGGAGCGCAAGCACCTCGCCCTGCGCCACCGAATCGACCGAGATCACCCCAACGACCTCTTTCCTCTCCATGGATCCGAGCATGTCCAGGTAGCGGCGCGCGCCGACGAATCGCTCCTCGATGTCGCCACCACCGGGACGGTTGGCCCCGAAGAAGACGAAACGGATGGTAGGTGCGAGATTGACCTTTGACATGACCCTGGCAAGCTCGAGGCCGACGCCGACACCGGAAGCGTTGTTCACCGCACCCTTCGTCCCACCCGGCGAATCGTAGTGTGCGCCGATTATCATGATGTAACCTTCCCTGGAGCCGCGCCTGCTCGCGCTGATGTTCCTCGACCCGAAGCCGTCCGGCATAGTGAAGGGCTGCTCCTCAACACTGTAACCGTACTCCGCGAGCTTCTGCACTATGTAATCCGCCGCCGAGGACTCTTTTATCGAGCCGGCGGGCCGGTTGCCGATCTGCTCGGAGAGCGCGAAGGTATGGGCCATCGCCTGGGAGACGTTAAACTGGGGCGTGCCTGGCTTTTTCGTCTGCTCGGAGGGTTTCTTGTTCTTCCCGGAGGTCGCGCTCGATTCCTTGCCGGTTTCGCTCTTAGTAGTCTTCGCGGGTTTGGGCTTCCCGAAAAGGAAGTTCATCCCGACACCCACGCCAGCGCCCACAAGAAGGGTTATCAGGAAGACAAGGAGGAGTCGCTTGGTCTTCTGCTTGCGGGACCTGGCCCGCTCATAGCGGGTTTTGCGTCTGCGGTAGTCCACCAAAATTCATCACCTATGGGTACATCACTTATACTACTGAGGGCCGACCTTCCAGAATATAGCAGATGGCCGTGCTCGTTATCAATTAACGCTGCGGCGCACTTGCTTTAGAATTAGACTGGTAATAGAAAAAGGAGTTCTGTTGGCAAAGGTCTTTATAGGTGAATATCCGCACGGGCCGGGCGGGCACTGCTCGAGCACCGCGCTCCGGGACCTTCTCAAATTCTACGGACACGACTTCACCGAGAACATGGTCTTCGGCCTCGGTGCGGGGATCGGGTTCATATACTTCAGCCATCCGGATATGAAGCCGCCGGTCTACATAGGCGGGCGGACGCACAACATGGAGGAGCAGTTGTGCTCCCAGCTCGGGATCGGCCTCGAAGTGGTGAGCGGCCTCGGGCCGGAAGAGGGCTGGCTGGCGGTCAAGCGGATGCTCGACGACGGCATACCCGCTATGGTGCACGCGGACGTCTATTACCTCGACTACCTCAGGGCGAAGACCCACTTCAGCGCTCATCGCATCATGCTTGTCGGCTACGACGAGGAAAAAGGAGTCGCATTTGTCGCCGACAACGACCGTGACGAGATTCAGGAGTGCTCGCTCGAGAACCTCGCGACGGCCCGCTCTTCCGCCTACCTGCCGCAGCCCGCCGAGAACGCTTTCTACCGTTTCCGGGTGCCCGGGGAGTTGACCCAACCGGAAGATGCAATCCCGACGGCCATCGACAAGGCGGTCAGGTTCAACCTGAAGCTTGACCCCGGGCAGGTGACCTTTGACTTTGACGGAGCGAGAATCGTGCGCGGTATTAAGGGCATCGAGGATTTCGCTTCCGAAATGGCCGGGTGGCCCGAGAAGATGGACGAGGAGACCCTGTCCCTTTTGTGCAAGACCATATACGTCACCGCCGAGAAGGGCGGCACCGGCTACGGTGGCAACTTCCGGCGCATGTACGGTCGTTTCCTGAAGGAGGCAGCACCACTGATGGGCGAGCCGCGCCTCTCCGATGTCGGCGAGGATTTCATCACGGTCGGCGACCTGTGGACCAAGCTCTCGCTCACCTTCAAGAATCTCTCCGAGGACGGGGTAAAAGCGGTTAGAGAAGCGAGCCCGATCGCAAAAGAGATACACCATCGCGAAGTGGACGCGTTCAGCGCCCTGGAGGATGTTGTCAAACTGGTCCGGGAAGGCGCGTGATGGACCTTTTCGACCAGAGCCCGGAGACCCCCACCGGGACCCCTCTCGCGGACCGCATGCGCCCAAGGACTCTCGACGAGTTCGAAGGCCAGGAAAAGATCGTCGGCCCGGGAGAGCCGCTGCGCATCGCCATCGAGGAAGACAATATCTCTTCGATCATCTTCTGGGGCCCACCGGGCTCCGGCAAGACCACGCTAGCGCGGATAATCGCGAACGCGAGCGAGAGCGAGTTCGTGAGGTTCAGCGCCGTCACGGCCGGCGTACCCGAGCTTCGCAGGATAATCGCGGAGGCAAAGGACAAACGGAAGTTCAACAACGTCAAGACGACCCTCTTCGTTGACGAGATACACCGCTTCAACAAGGCGCAGCAGGACGCGTTCCTTCCCCACGTCGAGGACGGCACTATCACCTTGATAGGCGCTACCACCGAGAACCCCTCCTTCGAGGTTATCGCCCCGCTGCTTTCGCGGGTCAGGGTCTATGTGCTCGAGCAGCTCGAGCCGGAGCAGTTGAAAAGGATCGTGCTCCGAGCGCTTACAGAAAGGGAAGGGGGGCTCGGGTCGCTCGAAGCCGATGTCGATGACGAGGCGATCGAGGCGATGGTCGGGATCGCGGACGGCGACGCCCGCATTGCGCTGAACCTCCTCGAGATGTCCGTCTTCACGGCCCGGCAGGAGAGCGGCATGCCGCATGTCACTGCCGAACTGGTCACGAAGGTCGCCCAGGAGAAGACACTCCTTTACGACAAGGCCGGCGAGGAGCATTACAACCTGATATCCGCCCTCCACAAGAGCCTGCGGGATTCCGACCCCGACGGCTCGCTCTACTGGCTGGGTAGGATGCTGGAGGCCGGGGAGGACCCGCTATACATAGTGAGGCGGCTAATACGGTTCGCATCAGAGGATGTTGGAAACGCCGACCCGCAGGCCCTAGTCGTCGCCGTTTCCGCGATGCAGGCGTGCCACTTCGTGGGCATGCCGGAGTGCGACCTGGCGCTCGCCCAGGCCGTCACCTACCTTGCCGCCGCGCCCAAGAGCAATTCCCTGTACGCCGCGTACGGCGAGGTGAAGGCCGACGTGAGGAAATACGGGGCGCTGCCTGTTCCGCTCCATATAAGGAACGCTCCGACGCGTCTCATGAAGGAGCTCGGCTACGGGAAGGGATACAAGTACGCCCACAACTTCCCCGACCACATCGTCGACCAGGAGCACATGCCCGAGAAGCTCAAGGGAAGGCGTTATTACCACCCGACGGACCAGGGGTTCGAAAAGCGCATAGCCGAGCGCCTCGAGCGCTGGCGCCGCTAGCTGTCAAATGACACATCGGTGCCAGGCACCGATGTTGCATTTCTACTTGCCGAGCAGGGCGCGCGAGATGACAACCCTCTGGACCTGGTTCGTCCCCTCGTAAATCTGCGTAATCTTCGCGTCTCTCATCATCCGCTCCATCGGGTAATCCTTCATGTAACCGTAGCCGCCCATCAACTGCACGCAGTCGGTAGTCACCTTCATCGCGGTATCGGTAGCGAAGCACTTGGCCATCGCAGAGATCGCCGAGAAACCGGGTAGCTGCGCCTCCACCGCGCACGTAGCCCTGTAAACCAGCGAACGGGCCGCCTCGACCTGCATGGCGAGATCGGCGACCATGAACTGAAGGCCCTGCAGCGCGGCTATCGGGCGGCCGAACTGCACTCTCTCCTTCATGTAATTAATCGTATACTCGAGCGCGCCGGAGGCGACACCCAGTCCCTGCGCGCCGATCGTGGTGCGCGTGCGGTCGAGCGTCATCATTGCGAGGTTGAAACCCTTGCCCTCTTCCCACAGCAGATTTTTCGCGGGAATCTCGCAGTCCTCGAAAAGCAGCTCGGTAGTGGACGAGCCCCGGATGCCCATCTTCTCCTCGTGCTTCCCGACGCTGAAACCGGGGAACCCCTTCTCTACTATGAACGCCGATATCCCGCGCACCCCTTTCTCGGGGTCTGTCATGGCGAAAACCGAGAATATCTCCCCCACCCCGCCGTTGGTGATGAAACACTTGGTCCCGTTCAGTATGTACTTGTCGCCCTTCTTGACCGCGCGGCTCTTCATGGCGGCCGCGTCGCTTCCGGCCTCGGGCTCGGTCAGGCCAAATCCGCACAGTTTCTCACCGGAGGCGAGGGGCGGCAGGTACTTGTTCTTCTGCTCATCGCTGCCGGCGAGCTTGATGGGCGTCGAGCCGAGCTCCTGGCAACCGATGATGAGCGCAGTGTTCACACACACCTTGGAGAGCTCCTCAATCGCAATGCACAGGGTAAGCATGTCGGCGCCCTCACCGCCGTACTGCTCTTCGAACGGGAGACCCATGAAGCCGTTCTTCTTGAGTTCCTCCACCATATCCCAGGGGAACTCGCCCTTCTCGTCGATCTCCATGGCACGCGGTTCTACCACAGTCTTTGCGAAGTCCCTTATCGACTCCTGGAACATCTTCTGCTCATCTGTCAGGTCGTACGTCATCTTGCACCTCCGGTTTTTGTGCCGGTATCCGGCTTTGCCTATTTACTCAACCTTGACGATCACCGCGTCGCCCTGCCCGCCGCCTCCGCATATCGCGGCGGCGCCGAGACCTCCGCCCCTCCTCCTGAGCTCGTTCACCAGGCTCATCACTATGCGGGAGCCGCTCGCTCCGACCGGGTGCCCGAGCGCTATCGCCCCGCCGTTCACGTTCACGTTCTCGGCGGTCGCAGGGTCCAGCCCCAGCATTATCGAGGAATGCCAGCATACCGCGGCGAACGCCTCGTTCATCTCGAAAAGGTTGATATCCTCGACCTTCTTCCCGATCTTCTCGAGCGCCTTTTTAATCGAGTTGGCGGGGACCGTCGCCAGGTACTCGGGCTTATCGGCCACCATGCCGTTCGAGATGACGGTCGCGAGCGGCTCGAGCCCGAGCTCCTCCGCCTTGCTCCTCGACGCGACGACCAGCGCCGCCGCCCCGTCGTTTATTCCCGACGCGTTACCGGCCGTAATCGTGCCCTCCTTGCGGAAAGCAGGAGAGATCTTGGCGAGCTTCTCAACCGTGGTATCCGGGCGCAGGTACTCGTCCTTTTCAAAAGGAACGGTCTCCTTCTTTGCCTTTATCTCGACCGGGACTATCTCCTCGGCGAACTTGCCCGCTTCCTGTGCGGCGGCGGCCCGCTGCTGGCTCCTCGCCGCCCAGAGGTCCTGGTCCTCGCGGCTCGTCCCGAACTCCTCGGCAACCCGGTCGGTCCCCTCGCCCATGTGCCAGTCGTTGATTGCACACCAGAGGGCGTCGTTGATCATGCCGTCTATCAGCTTCCCGTTGCCCATGCGGTACCCGAAGCGGCCCTTCGGCACGTAATAGCAACCCTGGCTCATGCTCTCCATACCGCCTGCCACGGCTATATCGACATCCCCCGCCCTTATGGCCTGGTCGGCCATGACGAGGGCGCTTATGCTCGAGATGCAGACCTTGTTCAAGGTTATGCAGGGAACGTGAAGCGGGACGCCTGCCTTGATAGAAGCCTGACGGGCGGGCAGCTGCCCGCACCCGCCGGTTATGACCTGTCCCATCATCACGTAGTCGACCAGTTCCGCAGACACCTTCGCACGCTCGAGTGCGCCCTTTATCGCGACCGCGCCCAGCTCCATGGCGCTCAAGTCAGCCAGTGAACCGCCCAAACGGCCGAAAGCGGTCCGCGCCGCCCCAACAATCACAGTCTCCGCCAAGTCAATCTACCCCCTTGCCAAGGACTCAAACAGCTCATAATCAATCTAGAGGCCAAGGCTCCTCGCAAGAATGAGCCTCTGCACCTCTGAAGTCCCCTCACCGATCTCCAGTATCTTGGCGTCGCGGAAGTACCGGCAGACCGGGTAATCCTCCATGTAGCCATACCCGCCGTGTATCTGGACCGCCGCGCTCGCCGCCCGCATCGCCGCCTCCGAGGCGAACAGCTTCGCGATGGAAGCCTCCCTCGAATGCGGCTTTCCCTGGTCGTAGAGCCAGGCGGCCTTTAGTGTCGCAATTCGGGCCAGCTCGACCTCCACGAGCATGTCGGCGCACCGGAAGCTCACGGCCTGGAACTTCCCTATCGGCTGTCCGAACTGCTGCCTCTGCTTCGCGTACTTAACGGCCTCGTCGAGGCATACCTGGGCCAGGCCGACCGAGAGGGCCGCGACCCCGATCCTGCCGCAGTCGAGCACCCTGAGGAAAGACTTCAATCCCGCTCCCCGATCGCCTAGAAGATTCCCGGCGGGGACCCTGCAGTCGCAGAAGGACAGTTCGTGGGTATCCGAGATGTGCCAGCCCATCTTCCTATACAGAGGTGAGACCGTGAAGCCGGGCGTGTCGTGGTGCACGATTATGTTGCTGATCTCCTTTTTGCCCGCCCTTTCGCCGGTCACCGCGGTGATGATGACCATCTTCGATATCTTGGTGCCCGAGTTGGTGATAAAACACTTCGTTCCATTTATTACCCAATCGTCACCGTCAAGGACCGCGGTGGTCTTCGTGGCGCCGGCATCCGAGCCCGCCTCAGGCTCGGTTAGGCCGAACGCGCCGAGTATTTTCCCCTGTGCCATGGGGACGAGCCACTCCTGCTTCTGCTCCTCGGTCCCGTTCACGTATACGAGCATGGCGCCGAGCGACGTGTGGGCGGATATCGTGATGCCCAGAGCGGCAGAGACGCGTGAGATCTCTTCTATCACAAGCGCATAGGTGACAAGGTCGGCGTCGACACCGCCGTACTCCTCCGGGAACGGCAGGCCGAAGAGGCCGAGGTCCGCCATCTTCTTCTGAATTTCGTAGGGGAACTCCCCGGCCTGGTCCAGCTCTTCCACCTTGGGGGCGATTTCGGTCTCGGCAAACTCGCGCACCGTCTGCCTGAACATGCGTTGTTCTTCCGTCAGGTCAAAATCCATATTTTCTCCTTGGGGTATATGACTGCCTTAAGAAAATACTCAAGACGGGCCAAACCGATTCAAGAAACTATCACACAGGGTCACAAACTTCAATCGGGAAATCGTGCCTGTTGGCGCCTCTCGCTAAAGGAATTAAGAGAAAGTACCCGAAACAAAAAGCAAAGGGAAAGTTGGCGGCAGGTTGGCCTCTAAGAAAATCTCGAAGAAGGAAAAAAGGAGAAAGCGCCTCCAGGCTCTCATAGTGATATTCCTGGTCGTCATGCTCGCGTCCGGACTGGGACTGGGGCTTTACTATGGCCTGCCGGGCAGCAAGTCGGCTACCGAGCTTCTCGAAGAAGGAGAAACGGCCTTCAGCGAGGGAAGATATGAGGACGCCGTCGAGCTATACAAGAAGGCTGTCAAGGAGGAACCCGGCTCGGTCGATGCCTACAACCGCCTGGGGATGGCTTACCAGTTCCTTTATAACAAGACCGGCGAGGCGAGCAACAAGGAAGAGGAGCTAAAGGCCTTCAGAAAGGCCGTAGAGCTCGACCCCAACAATTACAAATCCCTTATTAACCTGAGCCTGGCGCTGTTCTATGAAGGCAACAAGAAGGAAGCGGCTACGTATCTCAAGAAAGCGGTTGAGCTGTACCCGAACCCGAACGACCCCTACAAGGCCACCCTGGAAGACATGATACGACAGGCGGAATCGGAACAGTGAACGAGCGGGAGGTTTCATGTTGAAATGCGCACGTTGCGGTGAGGAGATCCCGGAGGGTAGACCATCCTGCCCCGGGTGCGGACTCAAGGTCAGGATGCGGGCCCCCGAAGCAGGAACGCCACCTCCCGGTCTGCAAGCACCTCCAACACCGGATCAACCCGAGTCGCCGCCACTAACAGAAGTTCATCCCGAACAAGAACCGCCTCCGGGCGCAATTCAGGTCACCGAGCCCTCTGCACCCGGTGAGTGGCCGCCGAGAGATCTACGTGTTGGGACCCCATCCCAGCCGGATCAAGCAAAGCGTAAGATCCCCAAAGCAGTCATCGCCATCATCGTCATAGGCCTTCTGGTCCTGGGGGGGCGCCGCTGCCGCCTACTTTTTCATCTTGAGGGAGAAGAGGGCAAGCGAAGCGGAGGCAGCGGTCGGGGGTTTCCTGAGGGCAATGTTCGCGGGGGACGTCGAGAACGCCAAGTCATTTGTTACCGCTGATGCTCAGGCATTACTCATCAGCAGGGCATCATTACTTTCTGCATCAGGTGTTAAATTCGAGGTCAAGGATATAAAACTAAAAACAGCAAAAGAATCCGGTGACGAGGCAGCAGTCGAGATAGTAGACATATCTTTGCATGCATCAACGGGTGGATTCACTTTAGATATGACACTGAACCAGGTGAAAAGTATGATGGGTGTAAAGAGAATCGTCTATAAGCTCAATAGACAGAATGGAAAGTGGCTCATTACCGGAGGGCAGTATACCTGAGATCAGCAATCGGATTCAAAGATTCCCATTCATTCGTGCGGTTTTGAAAGCGGCGCATATCTCAGAAGCAATCTCTTCTCGCCCGTCCCCTGGAAATCAACGGTGACTTCGCAGTCACCTTCAAGTTCCAGAATTTCGATTACTGTCCCCGGACCCCACTTGTCGTGAACGACCTTCTCTCCGACATTAACTTCGATGAGCTCGCGCTCCTCTTCTTTCCCTTCCTCCTCGAACTCTATCGCCTCGAGGTACCCGCCGGGTATCTCGACGAGGAAACGGGAGATAGGATTCGCGGAGAGCCCTCCCCAGAGGCTGCGGGTCGCCGCATGAAGTAGATAAAGCTTCTCACGCGCGCGCGTCATGCCCACGTAGCAGAGCCTTCGCTCCTCCTCCAGGTCCTGCTCGTCCTCCATGGAGCGGCTATGCGGGAAGATGCCCTCCTCCATGCCAACTATGAAAACGACCGGGAACTCCAGCCCCTTCGCGTTGTGAAGCGTCATGAGGGAAACGTATCCGCCCGACGTATCGAGGTCCTCCGTGTCATCGACGAGCGAGACCCTCTCGAGGAAATCGGTCAGGGTCACGGCCCCGTACTCGTCCCGGAAGTCGGCCACGACGCTCAGGAGTTCCTTCAGGTTCTCGATGCGGCCCTCGGACTCGATGGTACGCTGCGCCTCGAGGTCAGCCATGTAACCGGTGCGGTCCCAGACCTCCTCCAGCAGTTTATGCACCTCGTGTTCCCCGGCGAACTGCGCAAAGCCATAGACGAGCTCGAGGAACTCGCCGATCTTCTTTCCCGCCCTCGATGTAAGACCGGGAATCTCACCGGCGTCCTTCAGCGCGTCGAGAAACGAGACGCCGTTAGCCCGCGCATAAGTTTCGACGGCCTTGATGGTCGTCTGCCCTATCCCTCTCGGCGGGACGTTGATGATGCGCCTCAGGCTTACCTCGTCCCTCGGGTTCGCAACCAGGCGCAGGTAAGCGACGACGTCCTTGACCTCGGCGCGCTCGTAGAAACGGGTGCCTCCGAAGATGCGGTATGGGATTCCCCTCCTTATCATCATCTCCTCGATGACCCTCGACTGCGCGTGCGTGCGATAGAAGACAGCCGCCTCGTCAAACCGCTTTCCCTCGCTATTGGCCATCGCCCCTATCTCGCGGCAGACAAGCGCCGACTCGCCGTGCTCGTCGGAGGCCATGTGGTAAAGGACCTTCCCCCCCGGCGGATTCTGCGTCCAGAGCACCTTGTCCTTGCGGCTGCGGTTGTTCTTCACCACCGCCCCGGCCGCCGAGAGGATGTTCTCGGTGGAGCGGTAGTTCTGCTCGAGCTTGACCACCCGCGCGTCGGGGTAATCCTTCTCGAACTCGAGGATGTTCCGGATGTCCGCGCCGCGCCAGGAGTATATGCCCTGGTCGTCGTCGCCTACCACGCACAGGTTCCGGTGCTCCTCGGCGAGCATGCGTACCAGCTTGTACTGCACGATGTTGGTGTCCTGGTATTCGTCGACAAGCACGTACCTGAAACGCTCCCGGTAATTCTCGAGAACCTTCGGATAAAGCTCGAACAGGTTTACGGTCACCAGCAAAAGGCCGTCGAAGTCCAGCGCGTCGTTCTCGCGGAGCTTCTCCTCGTATCGCTTGTAGACCTGGGCCGCCACCTCCCCGAAGAGACTGTCCACCCCCTGGTAGAACGACTCCTCGTCCACCATCTCGTTCTTTGCCCCGCTTATGACAGCCTTCAGCGCGCGGGGATGATACATCCTCCTGTCGAGGCCCAGCTCTTCGAGGCTCTGGATTATAAGCCGCAAGGAGTCCATCTCGTCGAAGATCGAGAAGCTCGAAGAGTAACCGAGCGGCGTTATCTCCCTCCGCAGGATCCGCGCGCAGGCGGAGTGAAACGTCCCAATCATCATGTCGCGGGACGAGACGCCGACAAGGCGGTGGATCCTCTCCTTCATCTCGTTCGCCGCCTTGTTTGTAAAGGTGATGGCGATGATGTTTGACGGGCTCGCGCGGTACTCGTGGACCAAGTGGGCGACACGGTATGTGAGCACCCGTGTCTTGCCGCTGCCCGCGCCCGCGATCACGAGCAGGGGGCCGTCATTGTACACCACGGCCTCTCTCTGGGCCGGGTTCAAGTCGTCGAGATAGGAATGATCAGTATCTTTAACGGTCATAGGTCTATTCTAACGGAGCGGGGGACACGAGGGCTCTATTCCCATTCAATGGTGCTGGGAGGCTTACTCGAGATGTCGTAGGCGACCCTGTTCACGCCATCGACCTCGTTTATTATGCGGCTCGAAATCCTCTCGAGGACCTCGTTTGGAAGCCTCGCCCAGTCCGCGGTCATGGCGTCCTCGCTGGTGACCGCGCGCAGGACTATCGGGTATGCATAGGTCCTGCCGTCGCCCATCACCCCGACAGACCTGATGCCGGGAAGAATCGCGAACGACTGCCAGAGCTCCTTGTAGAGCTTCGCCCGCTTGATCTCCTCGATTACGATGGCGTCAGCCTTTTGCAGGATCTCGATGCGCTCCCGAGTCACCTCGCCAATTATGCGCACCGCGAGCCCGGGGCCGGGGAAAGGCTGCCGCCAGACTATCTCCTCTGGAAGGCCGAGCTCCTCCCCGACCGCCCGCACCTCATCCTTGAACAGCGCCCGCAGCGGCTCGATCAGCTCGAACTGCATGTCCTCGGGAAGCCCGCCGACGTTGTGGTGGGACTTGATCCTTGCCGCGTCCCGCGTGCCGCTCTCGATTATGTCGGGATAGAGCGTTCCCTGGACCAGGAACTTGGCGTCCTCGAACTGGGTGGCGACCTCCTCGAAGACCCTTATGAACTCCTCGCCTATGGTCTTGCGCTTTACTTCGGGGTCGGTTACGCCCTCGAGCCTCTTCAGAAACCTGTCGGCCGCGTCCACGTGCACGAGATTTATCTCGAAATGCTTGCCGAAAGTCTCTACGACCTCCTCGGCCTCGCCCGCCCGGAGGAGCCCCGTATCGACGAATACGCATGTGAGCTGATCGCCGACCGCTTTGTGCACGAGCACCGCCGCGGTGGACGAGTCGACACCGCCGGAAAGACCGCAGATTATCTTCTCGTTGCCGACCCGCTCGCGGATCTCCGCGACCGCTTCCTCGATTACCGACGACATCGTCCAGGTCGGAAGGATGTCGCAGGCGCGGTAAAGGAAGTTCTTCATTATGTCCATGCCGAGCGGGGTGTGTACGACCTCGGGGTGGAACTGGACAGCGTAGAGCCCGGCCCCGGGCGACTCCATAGCGGCGACCGGCGACGAGGCAGTCTTCGCGGTCACCTTGAAACCTGCCGGAGCGGCCGTGACACTGTCGCCGTGGCTCATCCAGACTGTCTGCTTCAGCGGGAGGTCCGTGAAAAGGACTCCCTCTTCGAGTACATCGAGGGTGGTTTTCCCGTATTCACGGGCGCCGGTATGCTCGACCTTTCCCCCGAGCTCGTCCGCCATAAGCTGTATGCCGTAGCAGATGCCGAGTACAGGTACGCCGAGCTTTAAAAACTCGGGCTGGACCCGTGGAGCTCCCTTCTCGTAGATGCTGGAAGGCCCGCCAGAGAGTATCAGGCCGCTCGGCTCGAGCGACTTCAGTTTCTCGAGCGGGACGTCATGTGGGACTATCTCGCTGTACACCTTGCACTCACGCACCCTGCGCGCGATGAGCTGGGCGTACTGCGCACCGTAATCAACGACGAGGACTGTATTCTCGTGGGGAGCGGTCATTTGCCCATCCCCACGTCCTGGCTTTTCTGGATAGACTTGCCCTCGGTCTGGAGGGCGGGCGCTACCATGACCTCGGCTCGCTGGAACTCCTTTATGGTCGCGTAACCGCACGTGGCCATCGACATCCTGAGCGCCCCGAAGAGGTTCAGGGTGCCGTCGTTCTCGTGCGCGGGGCCGCGGACGATCTCCTCGAGCGTCGCCACCTGACCTACTTCGACCCGCGCGCCGCGTGGAAGGTCCGGGTGGAACGTGGCCATCCCCCAGTGGAAGCCCTTGCCCGGCGCCTCGAGGGCCCTCGCTATCGGCGCTCCCATCATAACCGCATCAGCCCCGCAGGCGATGCACTTCGCGATGTCACCGCCTGTGCGGACGCCGCCGTCGGCTATCACGTTCACGTACCGGCCGGTCTCCTCCATCAGCCTGGAGCGAGCGGCGGCGGCATCGACGAGGGCGGTCGCCTGGGGGACGCCTATGCCCAGAACGCCCCTCGTGGTGCATGCGTGTCCAGGCCCGACCCCGATGAGCACACCGACAGCGCCGGTCCTCATGAGGTGGAGCGAAGTGTGATATGAAGCGCAGCCACCGACCACCACGGGCACTTCCAGGTCCGAGATGAACCGGTAGAGGTCCAGCGGCTCCCTCGCCGCGCTGAGGTGCTCGGCACTTACGACGGTCCCCTGTATTACTAGTATATCGATACCGGCCTCGATGGCGTACTTGTAATACTCCTCGACCCTCTGGGGCGTGAAAGAACCCGCTGTGATGACCCCCGAGCCCTTTATCTGTTCCACCCTCTTCTGGATGAGCTCCGGCTTGACAGGCTCCTCGTATATCCTCTGGATTCCGCGCGTTGCCACTTCCTTTGGGAACGACGCGATCTCCTCAAGAACAGGGCCCGGGTCCTCGTAGCGTGTCTGGATGCCCTCCAGGTTCAGTGCTCCTAGCCCTCCAAGCTTGCCGACCGCTATAGCCACATCGGGGTTAACTACGCTGTCCATGGCCGAAGCGATGAAGGGAAGTTCAAACTTGAAAGGACCGAGCTGCCAGGATGTCTCGACGTCCTCAGGGTCGCGGGTCCGGCGGGAGGGCACGATCGCGATGTCATCGAGGCCGTAGGCCCTTCGTCCCGTCTTTCCCATTCCTATTTCTACTTCCAAGTACACCTCCGGTCGCTGCGGGTCGTGGGGGCCGTCGATATTGCTACATATTTAACCACGTACGCATTAACCGGACAAGGATTTATGACACACTGGTGCCTGGCACCAGTGTGTCATTGTTGCATAAAACAACACCTGACCCAAAAAGATGCGCCCACCGGAAGGCGGGCGCATCTAGTCTTGCTTATGTCGCAACGACTACATAGGAGGCATTCCACCTGGCATGCCGGGCATCATCTTCTCTTCCTCCGGCTTGTCGGCTATGAGCGCCTCAGTCGTGAGCAGCAGCGCCGCGATGCTCGCAGCGTTCTGCAGCGCGGAGCGGGTCACCTTGGCCGGGTCGATTATGCCGGCCTCGAGCATGTCCACGAACTCGGCGTTGAGGGCATTAAGCCCCATGCCTTCCTTGAGACCTTTCACTTTCTCCACCACGACAGAGCCCTCGAGCCCTGCATTCGTCGCTATCTGGCGGAGCGGCTCCTCTAGCGCCTTCTTGACTATCTCGGCGCCTGTCCTCTCGTCGTCGGTCATCTTGGTAGTCTTTATCGCGCCAACGTTGTTGATGAGCACGACACCGCCGCCCGAGACGATACCTTCTTCGACCGCGGCCTTCGTTGCCGAGAGGGCGTCCTCGATGCGGTGCTTCTTCTCCTTCAGCTCGACCTCGGTCGCAGCGCCTACCTTAATGACGGCCACGCCGCCGGAGAGCTTGGCAAGCCTCTCCTGGAGCTTCTCGCGGTCGAAGTCGGAGTCGCTCTTATCGATCTCGTTCCTTATCTGGTTGATTCGGCCCTCGACCCCCTTCGAGTCGCCCCGGCCCTCGACAACGATAGTGTCCTCCTTGCTGACCTTAACCTGGCGGGCGCGGCCGAGCATGTCGAGCGTCACGTTCTCGAGCTTGATGCCTAGCTCCTCGGATACCATCTGGCCGCCGGTCACGATAGCAATATCCTGCATCATAGCCTTGCGGCGGTCACCGAAGCCGGGAGCCTTAACCGCTACACTGAGAAACGTTCCACGAATCTTGTTGACAACGATGGTGGCGAGCGCCTCGCCCTCGACGTCCTCGGCGATCATCAGCAGCGGCTTGCCTGCCTGCATGACTTTTTCGAGTATCGGGAGAAGGTCCGATACCGCGGAGATCTTCTGGTTCGCTATCAGGATGTACGGGTCGTCGAGAACTCCCTCCATCCGCTCGGTGTCGGTCACCATGTACGGCGAGAGATAACCCTTGTCGAACTGCAAGCCCTCGACCACGTCGAACTCCATGCCGAAAGTCTGCGATTCCTCGACGGTGATAACGCCGTCCTTGCCGACCTTCTCCATGGCGTTGGCGATTATGTCGCCGACCTCGTCGGAGTCCGCGGATATTGCCGCGACCCGAGCGATCTCGTCCTTGGTCTCGATCTCCTTGGAACGCTTCTTGATGTCATCCACCACCTGCTCCACGGCCCTCTCGATGCCCTTCTTAATCTGCATCGGGTTGGCGCCCGCCGCGACGTTCCGCAGGCCTTCCTTGACCATTGCGTGCGCGAGGACGGTCGCGGTGGTCGTGCCATCGCCGGCGACATCGTTCGTCTTGGTGGCGACTTCCTTGGCCAGCTGGGCGCCCATGTTCTCGTAGGGGTCCTCGAGCTCGATCTCGCGCGCGATCGTGACGCCATCGTTAGTGATCGTCGGAGAGCCGAACTTCTTCTCGAGGACGACATTGCGTCCCCTGGGGCCCAGGGTTACCCGGACCGCGTCGGCGAGCTTTGTGACTCCCGCCTCGAGGTGCCTTCTTGCCTCCTCGTCATATTCCAGTATCTTTGGCATTCTTTCTCCTCCTTGATTCCCTTTTCCAGCTACTTCTTCTTAGCCTTGGCGGTGCTTTTCTTCTTTCTGGCGAGAATATCCCTCTCGCTCAGTATCAGATAATCTTTGCCGCCCACTTTGACTTCCGTGCCCCCGTACTTCGAGTAAATCACGATGTCCCCTGGCTTGACTTCCAGCGGAATAAGCTTGCCTTCCTCGTAGCGTCCCGGTCCTACGGCAAGCACCTTGCCTTCCTGGGGCTTCTCCTTCGCGGTATCCGGTATAACGATACCGCTTGCGGTCTTATCCTGGCCCTCGCCGGGCTCAACGACTACCCGGTCTCCCAACGGCTCCAGATCCATGTCCATCCCTCCTCTTTCTGGTCTCTAGCTGCGAATTAGCACTCTAAATGTCAGAGTGCTAACCGTCGCATGAGTAATTATATGAATTTCAAATTGAAAATCAATAGGGGTATTACAAAATCACAAGCCCTCGGCTTCGTCGAGCGTGTAGTTGACGGGCTGAGATTAGGCTGTGTGCTTGCGAGGATTAACCAGGCTCGGCCCAGCCCCTGACCCGTTCGACCGCCTTTTTCCACCCAAGGTACTTGCCCTCTATCGCTTCCCTGTCGGATGCAGGTTCAAACGTGCTCCCGGCTACCCAGTTTTTCTCGATTTCCTCCAAGCTTCCCCAGTAGCCGACGGCGAGGCCCGCTAGGTAGGCAGCACCCAGGGCGGTGGTCTCCGGGACGACCGGTCTTTGGACCTGCACACCGAGGAGGTCGGCCTGGAACTGGAGAAGGAGATCCATGACCGACGCGCCCCCGTCGACCTTGAGAGAAGTGACCTTTATCCCGGAGTCGGATTCCATTACCTCCATGACGTCGCGGGTCTGGTAAGCCATCGCTTCTACGGTGGCGCGCACGATCTGCTCTTTCGAGGTGCCTCTCGTTATGCCGATTATCGCGCCGCGAGCGTAAGGGTCCCAGTAAGGTGCACCGAGGCCTACAAGCGCGGGGACGAAGTAAAGGCCTCCGGTGTCCGGCACCTTCTCAGCGAGTGGTCCGGTCTCCGCCGCGTCCTTTATCAAGCCGAGTCCGTCCCTCAGCCACTGTATAGCGGCGCCCGTTATGAATATCGAGCCCTCGAGCGCGTATGTCACTTTGCCGCCGTAACCCCACGCGATCGTGGTCAGCATCCCGGAGCGCGAAGTGACCGCCTCCTTGCCCGTATTCATCAAGAGGAAGTTCCCTGTCCCGTAAGTGTTCTTCGTCATGCCGGGGTGATAGCAGGCCTGACCGAAAAGAGCCGACTGCTGGTCTCCCGCCATTCCGCCGATGGGCACCGCCGCGTTGAAAAAGCACTCGGGGTCGGTCTCGGCGAACACACCGCTCGAGTCCCTGACCTCGGGAAGCATCTGGCCGGGAACGCCCAAGATCTCCAGCAGGTGCTCGTCCCACTTGAGCTCGTTGATGTTGAACATGAGCGTCCGGGACGCGTTCGAGTAATCGGTGGCATGGACTCTGCCACCGGTCAGTTTTGCAAGTAGCCACGAGTCGACGGTCCCGAACGCGATCTCCCCGGCGCGAGCCTGCCTGGCGAACCCGGCGTCGTTCTCCAATTTCCAGGTTATCTTCGTCCCGCTGAAATAAGGGTCGAGTACAAGGCCGGTGCAACTCTGGAAAACCTCCTCGAACCCTTCGCCCTTCAGCCGGCTGCAGACGCCGGCGGAGCGGCGGCACTGCCAGACGATCGCCTTACCGACCGGCTCGAGCGTATCCTTCCGCCAGAAGACGGATGTCTCCCTCTGATTCGTTATGCCGAGCGCGGCTAGGTCCTTCGCAGTTATACCGGCATCAGCTATAGCTTTCTCGACCGCAGACATCGTGCAGTCCCAGATCTCCAGGGGGTCGTGTTCGACCCAGCCCTCCTCGGGAAAGTACTGTGCGAACTCCTCGTTGACCTTGGAACGCACCGCACCTTTCGCGTCGAAGACCATCGAGGTCGTGCCGGTGGTCCCCTGGTCTATCGCTAGAACATACTTCTTCAAGCAGGCCTCCTTTATCAGTCCTCCAACCCGGTCGGTATGGGGGCGCCGAGCCGCAGGTTAGGATAGACGTCAAGTTCTAGCCCGGAGCGGTGCCCGGCCACGTAACGATAATACCCGAGCGAAGCGACCATCGCCGCATTGTCGGTGCATAGCGCGGGCGATGGCTGCACCAGGGTGAGCCCTTTTTCCTCGCAGGCCTCCTCGAGCCATCTCCTCAAGACGCCGTTACAGGCGACGCCGCCGCCCATCACGACCTTCCCCAGTCCCCTCTCGAGCGCCGCATCCACGGTCTTCTTGACAACAACCTCGAGCGCGGCGGCCTGGAAGGAGGAAGCGACGTCGGCGGTTGGGGGCATCTTGCCTTCACGCTTTGCCCTCTCCATGTATCGTATCACCGCGGTCTTGAGCCCGCTCAAACTGAAATTGAAATCGCCGCTTTTCATCATGGCGCGGGGAAAGGCTACTGCATCGGGGCTGCCTTCCGCCGACACGCGGTCTATCGCCGGGCCTCCCGGATATCCGAGCCCGAGGTACATCGACACCTTGTCGTAGGCCTCGCCCAGCGCGTCGTCGAGCGTCTCCCCTACTATCTCAATGTCATCGACGCTACTCACCTCGGCGAGGAGAGTGTGTCCCCCGGATACGACGAGCGCTAGGAATGGGAACTCGATGGGATTGCCTTCGAGGACGGGAGCGAACGCATGCGCCTCCAGGTGATTCACCGCGACCAGCGGTACATCCCAGGACCATGCAAGGCCCTTGGCGGCGGAGATTCCCACCACGAGCGAGCCGACAAGGCCCGGTCCGACCGTGACCGCTACGAGTTCCGGGCGGTCATCCACATTGGCCAGCGCCTCAGAAATCACCGGGATTATGGCCTCTACGTGAGCCCTTGCCGCGATCTCCGGGACGACGCCGCCGTAGTCCCTGTGCAGGTCCACCTGGGAGGCAACGACATTCGAGATGAGCTCCGCGCCGTCGCGCACGAGCGAGGCGCAGCTCTCGTCGCACGAAGTCTCGATACCCAGTACCAGCACGGCCATCAACCAGCCTTCCTCGCAAGCTCAGCCTCGATCCCGGTGAGCAGCTCCTGCAAATAACTTCCCTGCAGGTCGCGTGAAGCCATTATCACCGCGTCCTCGCCGGAATCGATGTAGTAGTATTTCCTCATCCCCATGTCGCGGAAACCGAAGCAGCGGTAAAACTCGCGCGCCTCGTGGTTATTCTCCCTCACCTCGAGAGTCATCCACCTTGCACCCTGCTCTATTCCCCGGTGCAGACACTCGAGCAGCAAAGCCGTGCCGATGCCGCGCCTCCGCAACCCGGGCACGACCGCCATGTTGGTAAGATGGACTTCATCACCTAGCGCCTGCGCCCCAAGGTAACCCACGATCTTGCCCCGGACTTCAACGACCAGGTAGAGGGCCCGCTCTTTGCGCCGCATCTCGTATTCAAAGATCTCCTGGGTCCACGGAGTGGGGAAAATCTCGTGTTCGAGCGCCAGCACCGCCTCCAGGTCGGAAGGGCTCATATCGCGAATGATTGTCTCGTTGAGGATGTTCATGTCGGCTTCTTTAGATACATGGGCGTGACTGAAACGGCGCTGCCGGTACGCCCCTCGTAAAGCATTTGGCCGCACAGGGGGAGCATGTCGCGCGCACGCGGGTACCTGCCCGCCGCTTTTGTAACAGTTATGCCTTCGGCCTTGAAGGCTTCGATCAGGATGTCGGGCGCTTCACCTGTAACCACGAGGGGGCCGTCAATAAAACGCAGGCCCGCGTCCACGATCTCAGCGGGCTCCATGCAAGCGTAATCGGTCAGTGGGCGCAGCAGCCCGGATTCGCTCCTGTAGGCCGCCGCGTAGAGCATTCCCCTTTTCGCGTCCAGGACCGATAACGTGGTGCCCTCATCGCCCGTTCCAGCCGCGAGGATGTCCAGTGTCGGGATACCGACAAGCGGAACCTCAAGGCCCATCGCGACGGCTTTCGCGGTCGCGACCCCCACCTTCACGCCGGTGAAAGTGCCGGGACCTATGCCGACCGCGACCACATCGACGTCGCCGGAGCCCATGCCGAGGCTTCCCAGTATCAAGTCGACCTGCGGCATAAGCCATCCGGTGTGGCCTTTCTCCGTCCTGAAGTAAGTCTCGGCCAGCACACGGTCGGCCGTCCCAACCGCAAGCGTACCCCTTAAGGTGCATGTATCAAATGCCAGTATCAACCGACTCCCTCCATCAGGTCCGCCAGCCTGAGCCCGCGTTCGCCGGTCGCCTCTATAGTCAAAAGGCGCTCGTTATCATCGTTGCCGAAAGCGATGTGGACGGTCAGCGCGTCCCCGGGAAGCGCATCTCTGACGCGGTCGGCCCACTCGACGGCCAGCACCCAGTCCCCCCCCAGGTACTCCTCGATGCCCGCATCGAGAAGCTCATCCGCGCCCGAAAGCCTGAAGGCGTCGGCGTGGCAGAGGCGCACCCCGGGATACGTGTGGATAATGGTGAAGGTCGGGCTCGGAACCGTGTCTGTGTGGCCCCGCCCCCTCGCGATGCCGTGCACCATGACCGTCTTTCCAGTGCCTAGCTCCCCCTCGAGGCAGACGACATCGCCAGGTGTCAGTGACCGGCCGAGAATCATGCCCAGCGAAATGGTTTTATCGATCGAATCGCTTATCAGTTCCAAGTCAGTCTCCGGGGAGGTCCAGTCCGCCTAGAAAAGCCCCATCTGCTCCGGCTCGGGTGCGTGCGGCCCGGGAGGCTGCTCGTCCTGCTCGAGGTACTCCTTGAGGCGATTGAAATCCTCAACTAGAACGCCCCTCGTGGAAGGCGTACGAAGAGCCGCCGCCGGGTGGAAGACGGGGACGAAGAAATAGCCCGGCGCGGGGAACCTCTGCCCGTGCACCTTGTTCATCTGCACGTTCCTTTCGAGGATGACCGACGCGGCCACGCGTCCGAGGGCGCACAGTATCTTGGGCCTTATTATCCTTATCTGACCCAGCAGGAATTGATTGCACGAATCCATCTCGTTGGGCAGAGGGTCACGGTTCCCGGGCGGGCGGCACTTCACGACGTTGGCGATGTAAACCTGCTCGCGCCTGAGGCCGATGCCCATTAATAACTCGTCGAGAAGCCTGCCCGCCGGACCAACAAACGGAAGCCCCTGCGCGTCTTCGGCGCGGCCGGGAGCCTCACCCACGAAAATCAGGTCCGCGTTTTCGTCCCCCATCCCAAAGACGATCTTCGTGCGGCCCTTGTGTAGCGGACAGCGCGTGCATTCCCCGAGCACTTCCTGCAATTCCGCAAGAGTGCCAGCTTCACTTGCTTCCATCACACCCGCCCGCCAGTCTAACCTTTGCAGCTAGCGCAAGACGTAGCATTGCACGTGTCGCACGAGCCGCCGCCGCTTGGCATGAACTTGTCGCCGGACTTCACCCCGAAAGTGCTGAAGAGTTTTGAGAGCTTCCTCGAAGAACACTCGGGACAGGACACACGCTCCTTCCCGCGCACCAGCACCTCGAAGCGATTCCCGCATTCCTTGCACTTATATTCGAATATCGGCACTTCGCTACCTCGTTACAACTGCCTGGTGAACTTCTCGAAGGGCTCCCGCCTTGTGGAGCGAGGTGCTCGGGAGGGATGCCCGATCGGCACCATGGCGAGAGGCCTGATTCTCGGTGGAAGGTCAAGCGCTTTCGAAGCGGCCTTCTCGTCGAACGCTCCGATCCAGCATGCGCCCAGCTCCTCGGCGACAACCGCCAGAAGGATGTTCTGGACCGCGGCCGCCGTGTCCTGTATCGCGTAAAGGGTCTCGCCCCTCGAACCGTAACCCCGCGCGCATACGCCCAGGTCCGCGCATACGACGATAACCACCGGGGCCTGTGCGACGAACGACTGGCCGAGGGCGGCTTCCGCGAGCTTCTCCTTCATGCCACCGTCTCTTACAACGAAGAACCGCCAGGGCTCAATGCCGCCCGCTGTAGGGGCTCGCACGGCGGCTTCCAACAGTTTGTTCACGGTCGCGCGGGGCACGTCCTCGTCGGTGAAGCTTCTGACGCATGCCCTGCTCTCAATCGCTTCAAATACGTCCAAAGCGGGTCCTTATCGCTTATTCCCGACTACAAATTCAGTATATCACAGGCACACGGGAGCCCCCCGGCCGCCGTCGCCCGTAAAACAGAGGCCCTTATCGCCTCGGCCGTGCCCATCGCGGCGAGTATCTCGACCGCGTCCTGGGGAGCGTCGACCTCGCCCGTCGCCAGCACGAAAACCGTGTCCCCGTCGAACCTCGTGTGAGACGGCCTTATCGCCCTCGCGATCCCGTTGTGCCCCTGGAGAGCGACGCGGGCGCCCTTCACCTTGTCCAGCTTCGCGTTCGTGGCTATCACGACAAGCGTGGTATTCTGTCCAACGCAGCCGGGAGCCAGCCCCGATGCGTTGCACACGAACTTCTCGGCCCCCACGAAGCTTCCGTCGTCACCGCGTGCTCCAGCGAGGATGGTCCCGTCCGCATCGACGACGTCGCCGAAGCTGTTGACGACCGCCGCGACCTCCAGCTTGAAATCGCCTCCCATGAACCGGTACAGGCCGTAGCCGCCCTTGACCGAGGACTGCCGGCCGCGCGCGTTGCCGACGCTCGCCCCGGTGCCGGCCCCTACGAGGCCTTCCCTGTCTTCGCCAACCGAAGCGTTCAGGCAGGCCTGATACGCCATCTGCTCGTCGGGTCTGACCTTGGCGTCGCCCAGATCGAGGTCGAACAGGACCGCCGCGCTCACCACAGGGACAAGTCCACCCGGTGTCGGGAACCCGATGCCCTTTTCTTCGAGGAACCTGACCACGCCACCTGCTGCGTCCAGCCCGAAAGCGCTGCCGCCGGTTATCAGAACCGCGTTGGGACCGGTGACCGTGAACGTGGGTCGGAGCAGCTCCGTCTCGCGCGTTCCCGGTGCGCCGCCCCTTACCTCACAGGCGCCCACCGTCCCCTCCGGTGGAAGGAAAACGGTACAGCCCGTCAGGGCCTCGGCGTCCTGCGCATGACCTACCTTGATGGTACCAAGCACTTGAGTCACCTCCGACGAGAGATTCTGCCTTTAATATCCGGGGCCAGGTACTCCAGGGCCTGCTGCCTGTTTGCGACAGTCCCCTCCCTCTGCGCCACCCTTACTTGAAACAGCCGCCTTCCGACCTCAGGGCCCGGGTCCAGGCCCTCGTGAACGACCACGTCGTAACCGGAAAGCAACGGGTCCGAATCGTTCAGCCAGAAGCAGTCGTTGAGCACCCGTGTCACCATCCGCTTGAACCGCTCCAGTGCCTCCTCGGTGGAAGCCTCTCCCCTTGTCGCGAGCCTGTCGGCAAACGACAGCAGTACGACATCGGGACAGCGGCCGCCCAGCTCGCGGACCGCGCGCAAGCGGCTCTCCGTCGACTCGCCCTCCTTCATCAGGTAACCGAACCTCATGTGCCCGCCAACGAGCCCGACAAGGTGAGACCTTCCCCTGTGCCCGAGGCCGAGCCGCCTGGCGATGCCTTCGGCCATACGTGCGCTCTCGCGCTCGTGTCCCTGGAACCTTATACGGCCCGTCGGAATGACGGTCATGGTCGGGGCTTTCCCGATGTCGTGGATGAGGGCGGCGAGTGCCAGGTACTCCCGGCGGCCCACTCCCGACTCCACTCTTCCGCGAAGGTGCAGCGCGATGCGCCCGCCCTTTGTCTTAAAAGTACTAGAAGGCGAGTCCATCATTTCCTCGAGGTATTCCATGACCTCGATCGTGTGCTCCCAGACCCCGAGATGATGGTAGTAGTTCTGCGGGACGTCAAAGACAGCCTCGAGCTCCGGGAAAATCGCGCCCAGTACACCCAGCCGCCTGAGAAGGAGTGCCTTCTCTTTGAGCTCACCTCCGCCCATTATGCGGGCGAGCATCGGAAAGACCATTTCGAGCGGCGCGTTTTTGAGGCTTCCCGCTGACGATACAATTGCTTGCTCAGCATCCGCGTCCGGCTCGAGCCCGTAGCGATTGCACAGCCCAACCGCCTGCAGAGCGCGGGCGGGATCGGCGGCCATGCTTTCAGAGGACGCAACCCTGAGCCGCTTCCCGTCTAGGTCCTCGAGGCCGCCGAGCGGGTCGATCAACACGCGCGCCCCTTCGCCTGCAATATCCACCGCCATCGCGCTTACCGTAAACCCGGAGCGCTCGAGGTGGCGAAGGATGTCTCCGTCGGCAAACGGCACGAGAGTGACACTCCGGCCCCCGCGGGGTTCAACGAGGTGAAACACGCCCTCCCTGTTCACGATCTCGACCGGCACAAAGCCGGTTACCCCTGCCAGGTCCTCGCTGATACTACCGGTATCCCCCCGGCAGGCGATCAGCATGCCGCACGGCTCGAAGCCCGCTAAAGAATCCGTAACGTATTGGCCGCATAGATAAAAAGAACCGGGTGACGCGGATGCGAGCGAACGCAAGACTCTGTTTAAAAGATCATCTTCTCTTAAAGCACTTTCGAGGTTTTGCCTGTACCTAAGCATGCGGGAAACCACGTGGCTCGGGGTTCATTCTCTCTGCCAGGAAACCCTGACGAAACGGTCCTTCTTCTGCCACTTGATCTTGAGGTCGCCCTTGAAGGCCTTTTCCACTTCCTTACCGATCCTCTCGGCCAGGTGTTCGTCCGTCGTCTCTATTACCAGCCCGCCTTTCTCCCGCTTCATCTCGAAAATCCGGGCGGCTACGTTCTGGTGCCATCCATTCTTCGCGACCCTTCTGACGAGGTTCTCCACCTCGTCGAGGTGCGAATCCATAAACGCGCCCCTAAGGGTCACGACTCCCTCGACCTGCTGCTTCTCGATACGAAGACACCCCGGGCACAGCTCCTTTTCCTTCTTCGACTTCGCGAGCTTGCGGAGAAGCTCCTTATCCAGTTCAGTGATCCAGCGGTGGCCGTCGTATATCGCGCCGCACTCGGGGCATAGTTTCATTCGTCTCCCCCCTCCGTATATACGCGTGGCACGCGGGCGCTTATCATGCAGACAACCTCGTAGTTGATGGTCCCGAGCTTTTCTGCTATCTCATCGGCCGTGATCTCTTCATCGCCGTCATTCCCGATGATCACAAACGGGGTCCCCGGCGGAACCGGCTCGGGCCCCAGCTCGACCATGGAGAGGTCCATGCATATCGTGCCGACCACCGACCGCCGCGTCCCATCGATCAGGACCTCCGCCTTGCCTGACAGGATCCTGGGGAGGCCGTCGGCGTATCCGATCGGTATCGTGGCGATATACGTGTCTCCGATTGGCGCGTACGTCAGCCCGTAGCTTATCCCCTCACCCGCAGCGACCTTCTTGACCAGCGCTACTTCCCCTTTCAGTGATAGCGCCGGCCTGAGCTCGGTCACATCGCGGAAGTGCTCCGACGGAGGAAGGCCGTACATCGCTATCCCGACCCTTACCATGTCGTAGTGACTGCGCGGAAACGCCAACACCCCGGCGCTGTTGGCCGCATGCCTTGCGAGGGACCGCCCGAGTAACTCCTCGGCCTCGGCCGCGGCAGCCTCGAAAAGGTCCATCTGCTTCTCGGTGAAGGGATCTTCCGGCTCGGTCGCCACCGCGAAATGGGTGTAGATCCCCTCGACGGAAAGCCCGGGCAGTCCGGCGAGCAGCCGTGCGAGATCCCCGACATTACCGGGATGAACACCAACCCTTCGCATACCGGTGTCGACCTTTATGTGGACCCGCGCGGTCGTGCCCCTCTTCTCCGTTTCTCGCGACAGGGCTTCCGCAAGCTCGGGAGTGTAAACGGAGCAGATGACACCGCTATCAAGTACGCTCCCGGCTGCTTCCGGCGGGGGCTCGAACAACAGGTAGACCGGACAGGAGAGCCCGGCCTTTCTTAGCCTTTCCGCCTCCTCGGCCAGGGCCACGCCGAGGCAGTCCGCACCAGCCGAGAGGGCGGCCTTCGAGACCTCGATGTCCCCGTGGCCGTACGCGTTGGCCTTCACAACGGCCATGAAAAGGCATTCAGAGGGAAGGAGGCTCTTCAGGTAAGCCACGTTGTGCTCGATGTTGCCCAGGTCTACTCTTGCTTCAAGGGGTCTTGTGATCTCGGTTCCCCCAACTATCTTATGACTTGCTCAAAAGAGAGCCCTTACTATTCCGTGCCCTCCACGGGGATATCCTTGCTTATGAGCTTAACGATGTCCCTCATGGTTATGATGCCAACCAACTGCCCTTCGGAAATAACAGGGAAGCGCTTCAGTCTCTTCTTTGACATAAGGGTAGCTGTGTCCTCGACCGGGTCGTCAGCGTCAACCGTTATGATATCCGCGGTCATAAGGTCCTCGGCGGTTGCGGCCACGGCCTTGAGGAACTTCTCCTCGAAGCGGTGGATGCTGCCCGGCACGAAGACATAGCCATCGAGAAAATGGACGAACGAGGGGAACTTGACGTCGGTGTCTTGCACGATGAGGTCGCTCTCCGTGATTATGCCCAGCAGGTCGCCCTCTTTGTTGACGACCGGCACTCCGCCGATCCCGTTCTTTATCATGACCCTGGCTACGTCCGTGACCGGAGTCTCCGGAAGTACCGTAATGGGGTCAGGCGTCATCGCGTCTCTAACCTTGATCTCCTTCATCTGCGGATCACCTTTCGTTCATTGTCCGGGCCTTCGAAGCGCCAGGGGCAGGTGCCTTATCACGTCTCCAGCGAGCATCCCCACCATCCCGTCCATCCGGGCAGCCAGGTCGGCCGCGTAGCCGTGGTAGTAAACACCCGCCACGGCGGCATCGAAAGCACTCAAACCCTGCCCGACGAACGAAGCAATACAACCGGTCAGGACGTCCCCCATCCCGGCCGTCGCCATACCCGGGTTTCCAGTTGTATTGACCTTCACGGTCCCCCCTGGAGCCGCCACCAGCGTGCCCGCTCCCTTGAGTACCACCACGGCGCTCCAGTTCTCAGCGGCCTCCCGCGCCGTCCCTATCCGGTCCACCTGCACCTCCGCGGTGCTTATCTCGGCAAGCCTTGCCATCTCCCCCGGGTGAGGGGTGAGGATGAGCGGGGATCGTCGCTGCGCAAACAGGGCAGTCTTGCCTATCATCGCGTTTATGCCGTCCGCGTCAAGCAGGAGCGGGACCTCGAGAGCCTTGACCAGCTCCATTACGACCTTTGCGACCTCGCCGCCTGTTGAAAGCCCCGGGCCCATGGCAACTACATCGAACTCATTGCTTGATTCGGCGATAACGCCTGCCGCCTTGAGTGAAAGCGCCCCGTCCTTCCCCTGCGGGAGGGGACGGGTCATGACCTCTGTCAACTTGACCTCGAGTATGTCGTGTACTCCCTCGGGCACGGCAAGCGTCACGAGCCCCGCACCCGCTCGCAGCGCAGCCCGCGCTGCGAGCGCCGCGGCGCCGGTCAGCCCGGGCGAGCCACCCACGACCAGCACGCTCCCGCACTGGCGCTTGTGGATGTCGGGGGGGCGCCGGGGGAGCAGCGCCTCCGCTTCCTCGAGTGTCGTCATGTATACCCGCGAGGTGGCTACATCCTTCACAATATTCAGAGGTATCCCGATGTCGGCTACCTCCATCTCCCCTACCAGGTCAGCGCCCGGATACTGGACAAGGCCGACCTTCGGGTATGCAAAGGTAACGGTCTTGGAAGCCCTTGTAGCGGGCTCCGAGACCGCGCCGGTGTCGCCCGCCACGCCGCTCGGGATATCGACCGAGAGGACGGAAGTGCCCGAGGAGTTTATCGCCTCGATCGCATCCGCGAAGACCCCTTCAACCGGGCCCTTGAATCCTGTACCGAATATCGCGTCGATTATGAGGTCGTACGGGGGATAGACCTTCGTGAAGTTCCTCACGTGCTCCTTCTCGGTGACCTCGATGCGCTTGACGTCAAGCTTGGTGAGCAGTTCGAAATTCACGACAGCGTCGCCGCTCAACTCCTTCGGACGGCCTAGCAGAAAAACCTCCACGTCAATCCCGGCTTTTGCGAGATGGCGCGCCGCGACCAGGCCATCCCCGCCGTTGTTCCCCTTGCCGCACCAGATCGCCACCCGCCAAGTGCCGTCGCGCCCGCCGCCAGGCCTGCCAACACTTCCCAGCATCTCCCTGGCTGCCTCCGCCACACGCTCACCGGCGCGCTCCATAAGCGTCAGGCCAGGTACGCCCTCATTCTCTATCGCCGCCTTATCAATCTCCGCCATCTCGGCAGGAGTGACAACCCTCAACTAACTCGACCTCCGATGGTTCCCCCTGCCATACGATTTCACCGCTGTTTTCTCGATACCTTCAAAAATGTACCTTCCCTGTTCAGCCCGGGCTAAAGCATTATGTCTTAATCACCCACCTGTTTCCTGCGACCGCGTTATGACAAGATAGCTCCCGGCGAACAGTGAAAACCCCATCACGAGAATTACCGAGACAGATACGGCGGGAGACGGGAGGAGGTTGCGCACGAGGAGGCTCAGAGACCCCGGGATGATGATGAGTACAGCGGCAAGGATACAGCAAAGGCTCGCCACGCCCATGGATATACCGAGCGCCATAACCACCCGGCGCCAGTTGTTGCGCTTTGAAAACGGTAGCGGCGGTGCGTAGAAGAGCCCTGCCGCGGCCAGGGCAAACCCGATCAGAAACCGCACGGAGCTGTTGTAAAGAAGGTTTCCAAGGTAGTATCCGACATGCTTGATGGCAAGCTCCGTCCCTCCTCCAAGCCCCGCGAAGTCCGACGCCGTACGTATTATCTCGATCAGCGCAATCAGTAATATCCCGCAGCCCAGTATCAATAGCAGATAGGGGAGAACGACCCTTGCGGTCCCGGGCACAGTCTCGAGCTCGGGCCCTTCTTCAAGCTCGGCGGATGTCTCCCCTGGAACTGCCGTTTCCCGGACAACCCGGGCATAGACTTCGTCGGCGACAGAGAGGGCTGAAGTCTGAGCCTTCGCGGGTTCTTGCCCTTTATCCACGAGCGCAACGCCGCAGCGGTGACAGACCTCGCATCCGCATTTCTGCTCGCGACCGCACTGGGGGCAATACGCCATGACAATCGGTCTCACTATCTCAAAGGTCTATTCAACCGTCACGGTCTTTGCCAGGTTCCTGGGCTGGTCAACGTTGCATCCCCGGAGCTTCGCTATGTGGTAGGCAAGGAACTGGAGGTGTATCACGGTCAGCATCGGGTAGAGCATCTCCAGGGTCTCTGGAACGAAGAGCACATCGTCACATATACGGGTTATCTCATCATCACCCAGAGTGGCAACCGCAAGCACCGGCGCCCCGCGCGCCTTCACCTCCTGGATGTTGCTTATCATCTTTTCGTAGACGGAATCACGCGACGCTATTGCTACAACCGGCACGTCTTTGTCGAGAAGCGCGATAGGGCCGTGTTTCATCTCACCGGCGGGCTGGCCCTCGGCGTGTATGTAGGATATCTCCTTTAGCTTGAGCGCACCTTCCATCGCGACGGGATACCCTACACCCCGGCCGAGAAAAAGGAAATCCTCCGCGAGATGATACTTCTTCGCGCAGGCGATCACCGGGTCGCTATCCGCCAGCACCCGTTCCATCTTTTCGGGCAATGCCCTCAGTTGTTCTACGTTTTTCGCGTACCTCTCGTCGCTCAGCACCCCCCGCAGACGCCCCATGTAGAGTGCGAGCACGTACATCGTCGCCATCTGGGAAGTGAATGTCTTGGTTGCGGCCACACCGATCTCGGGCCCGGCATGTGTGTAGATAGCGCCGCTTGATTCCCTGGTCATCTGGCTTCCGACAACGTTTACGACCGCCCCCACCTTCGCACCGCGTCGGCGTGCCTCCCTGACCCCGGCAAGCGTATCGGCGGTCTCTCCGGACTGGCTTATCGCTACCACGAAGTCATCGGGAGTGACGACCAGGTTCCGGGAGTGAAACTCCGAAGCTATCTCTATCTCGCAGGGAAGCTCCGCCCACCGCTCGAAAAGGTACTTCGCGAGCAGGCCCGCGTGGAAAGAGGTACCGCAGGCTACCACCACTATGCGCCGCAGTCCCCTTGCGGTAGCCGGTTCAAGGGCGAGTTCCTCTGCTGAAATCCCTCCTGATGAGTCGAACTTGTCCCTCAGGGTATCCGCCACCGCCCTCGGCTGCTCGTATATCTCCTTGAGCATGAAGTCGGGGTAGCCGCCCTTCTCCGCGGCGTCGATGTCCCACTCGACTTCAGTGACCTCCCGGGAGACTTCTCCGCCATCGAGGTTGCTTATCCCGTGGCCGTTTCCATTGACCGAGAGGACTTCGTCGTCTTCCAGGTACACGACCCGACGCGTCTTGGCAAGGAAAGCGGGGACCGCCGAAGCTATGAAATACTCGCCATCCCCGAGCCCCAGCGCCATCGGGCTGCCTCTCCTCGCCGCGACTATGACACCCGGCTCTTCGCGGTGAACCGCCACGACCGCGAAGGACCCGTGTATCTTCTTGAGGCTGTCGCGCATCGCCTGCGCCAGGTCCCCCCGGTAGTTCTCCTCGAGAAGATGGGCGAGCGTCTCGGAGTCGGTCTGAGATGAGAAGGTATGACCGTGTTCAGCCAGATCAGCTCGAAGCTGAAGGAAGTTCTCGATTATGCCGTTATGAACGATTGCGATGTCGCCCTTGCAGTCGAGGTGAGGATGCGCGTTCTCCATCGTAGGAGCGCCGTGGGTGGCCCAGCGCGTGTGGCCGACCCCAACCTTGCCCGGAAGGTCAACGCCCTCGAGCGCGCGCTCGAGCGAATCGAGGTTACCGACCGAGTGGATGCAGCCGAGCTCCTTGTCGGGCGAGATTATGCACAGTCCCGCCGAATCATAACCGCGGTACTCGAGCCTGCGAAGCCCTTCAAAAAGGATTGGCTTCGCTTCATGTTTTCCAAGATAACCAACGATTCCACACATGTCTCACGCTAAATCTATTTCTTCGTCAGTGGTCGAGTTCCCTTGCGATGGCGTCGGCGATGTTCCTTGCGACCTCATTCGCTTTATCGGCGCTGGGAGCCTCGACCATCACCCTCTCGACGGGCTCGGTGCCCGAGGACCTTACAACGATTCTCCCGTTCTTGCCGAGCTCCTCCTCATACTTACGAATCGTTTTCCATACTAGCATGCCAGGTTCCAACCTGCGGCCAGAACGCGACCCCACGTTGACGAGCACCTGCGGGAACTTGTTCATGACCTTCGAAAGCTCCGAGAGGGGCCGGCCGGTGTCCTTGACCACACCCGCCACGAGGAGCGCGGTGAGCGTTCCATCCCCGGTCGTCGCGTGCTCCCTGAATATTATATGGCCCGACTGCTCACCACCCACCAGGGCACCGGTTGACTCCATCTCTTCGAGAACATAGCGGTCCCCCACCTGGGTCTGCCCGTACTCTATCCCGAGCTCTTCGAGCGACCGACAAAGCCCGAGGTTGCTCATCACGGTTGTTACGATTATTGACGGATGCAGGAGGTCGCGTTCCTTGAGGTACCGCGCAACTATCGCCATGACGTAGTCGCCGTCTCTGACCTCCCCCGTCTCGTCCACGCACAGGCACCGGTCACCGTCCCCGTCCAGGGCGAAGCCCATGTCGGCCTTCATGCCGGTCGTAAGCTGGGCGAGGCGCCCCGGATGGGTCGAGCCGCACTCGAGGTTGATGTTATAGCCGTCCGGCTCCGTGCCTATCGTCTCGACCTTTGCACCGAGGCTTTCGAATGTGAAGGGGCTGACCCGGTACGTCGCGCCGTTCGCGCAGTCAAACGCTATCCTGTAGCCGTCCAGGTCAAAGTTGACGCAGCCGAGAAGGTGGTCTATGTAACGCCTCTCGGCGCCCGCGATCCTGGTTGCCTCCCCGACAGGACCGCCTTCCTCGGATACTTCGATGCCTTCGAACTCGGCCTCGATCGCCTTCTCGGTATCATCAGGAAGCTTGAGCCCCCCGGCGCCGAAGAACTTGATGCCGTTGTCCTCGTAGGGATTGTGGGAAGCCGATATCACGGCGCCGATGTCGGCCTCGAGCTCCTCGGTGAGGAAAGCTACAGCAGGCGTAGGGATAACGCCGACCAGCAGGACGTCGGCCTCCTCGGAAAGCATCCCCGCGACAAGCGCAGACTCGAGCATCTGCCCCGAGACCCGGGTGTCGCGGCCGACCACCACGCGCCGCCCGCTTCCACCGAGCGCCCTCACAGCCGCCCGCCCGAGCCGGAGCGCAAGCTCCGGGGTGAGATCGCTGTTCGCCTTCCCTCTGACGCCGTCTGTCCCGAAGTAGTTTCTCAAAGCACCTCCGAGGCCTTATCGTCCAAATATATCATAACGCACACAAGGCAGTTAGCATGGATTGGCTGCGGTATAAGAGCGATTGCGGAAAACAGGATAGAGACCCCGCGCCGGCCTTAGCGCTTGGAGAACTGGGACTTCTTGCGGGCGCCTTTGAGCCCGTACTTCTTCCTTTCCTTCATCCGGGCGTCCCGGGTCAGGAAGCCGGCCTTCTTCAAGTCGTTTCGCAGTGATTCGTCCGACTCGAGGAGCGCGCGCGCTATGCCGAGGCGCACGGCTCCAGCCTGGCCTGAGATGCCGCCGCCGTTGAGCCTGACCATCACGTCATAGTTGTCCTTGACGTCGAGGTGGACGAGCGGGGCGAGGACCTCGATGCGGTGGCGCCTGTTCGGGAAGTAGTCCTCAAGGGTCCGGCCGTTCACCTTGAACTCGCCGGAGCCGGGCGCCATGTATACCCGCGCTATGGATTCCTTGCGTCGGCCGGTCCCCCTGGAGTAGTTATCTGCCAATGTCCTGCCTTCCTGGTGTGAGCGTCTGTGGGTTTTGGGCCCCGTGCGGGTGCGCGCTGCCAGCGTAGGCGTAAAGCTTCTTTATCATGGCCCTTCCAAGGCGGTTCTTTGGAAGCATCCCGCGCACCGCACGGATGATAATCTCTTCGGGCCTGCGCTTCATGAGCTCCGAGTAAGACGTCCCCTTCAGCCCACCGGGGTAGCCGCTGTGGTGTTCGTATATCTTCTTCTCTTCCTTGCCGCCGGTCACCGCGACCTTCTCCGCGTTTATGACCACCACGCAGTCGCCCGTGTCCATGCTCGGAGTATAGATCGGCTTGTTCTTGCCGCGCAGTATCTTGGCGATCTCGCTCGCGAGCCTCCCAAGGACCTGGCCCTCGGCATCGACCAGGTACCAATCCCGCTTTATATCGGCCGGCTTCGCCGAGTATGTGTTCTTCGTGAGCTTCAAATGAGCCATTTCCAACCTTGTTGACGTGATTGTGATCCTCGCAAAAATGACGCCCATCCCGGGCGCCAGAACGCACGTTGATGATAGGTTATGCGGCATAGGGTGTCAAGGAAAACCGCGGCCAGGATGCCTCGATTGTCGGCCCGTTATATAATTGATTCCAGAACGTGGATGTAAGAAAAGCGGCGAACCACATCCCAGAGCTAGCTACGGCAACAAGGGGGCTCCATCAATAATGTGCAGCGCATTCGGTAAGAAGACCATAGCCCTATACAATTGTCACTGTCTTGATATTGCTCGCTGTATGCGTATTGATCTCGGGGTGTGATTATGCTCAGGAATCCGCTTATATAGACCAGCTTAACTCCATTGTAGATCAGTATAACAACTTCGCGAAGCAGAGCGAACAAGCAGGAAGCCAGTTCGGCAGTGAGATTGAAGCAGCAGCTAATAATGCAGACGCCGCGGCGGCCCTCGCGGGGATAAATCAAACCATCGACAAATATTTGCCGCAGTTCCAGCAATACCAAGCCCAACATCAACAACTCCAGGCAGAGCTCAATGCGTTGCAACCCCCAGCTAGATTTGCCAATAACCATGCCAGTCTAATGCAGGGTATGGATACGACAGCCCAAGCCTATGCTGAATTATTAAATTCCTTGAATCTGTTACGTGATCCGAATACCCATGATGCAGCTATGACTGCTGCTGAAAATGCCTTGGCGAAGGAGGACGAGGGCGTAAAGACCTTCAACGAGGCCGTCAAGGGTGTCTCCGTGATTAAATGGCCTTTGCTGATCGCGATAATTGCGGGTGTACTCGTGTTCGCGTTGGTAGTCGGGTCAGCCCTCGGCTACTGGTCCGGGAGGATTGCGAGAAACAACGGGCACGGCTTCTGGGGGTTCTTCTTTGTCGGGTTCTTCCTAGGGCTGATCGGTGTCCTTATCACATGGCTCGTGACAAAAGAAGGAAAGAAACCCCGAGACGCGCAGCCAGTTTACCTGGGCCAGATACCTCCAACCAATTTTCCGGGCCAGCTCGCCCCGCCGGGGTTCCCCGAACCCCAGGCCCCGCCGCCCGCTGGCCCCAAGAGCCGAGCCCGGGCCGTCACCCCCGGCAAGACAGTTCCATGCCGGTACTGTGGAGCCCAGGTGCCAATCACCAAACCTAAATGCCCCTCATGCGGCCGCATGATGATGGGCCTGTAGTATAAATGAAACGTCTCGCGGGGCAAGCCTTCGCCGGCCGTCGTTTAGAGTCGTGTGTCTTTTAATACTTACTTACTCTGAGCGCCCCCTAACTGCCAGGTTATTATGGCGCCCCTCGCCCCATCAGGAGCAATAGCCGGGTCAACCCGGGAACCTATCTCGTAGCAAACCTCCACACCGTTGTCCTGCCACTTGACTCCATCAAAGCAGGCCGAGGCCGAAAGCAAAACTACTATCAATGAGGAAAACGTCACAAGAGCAACCAGAGAGAAGACCCTTTTTTTCTTAGCGGACATCAAAGCACCTCCAACTGATATTGCTGCCAACAGTAATAAAGGCGCCTTTCAGGGCAACGAAAGGTCGAGATGCTAAGCGTTAAGTCCGGGGATGTCAATACTGCAAATGGGGTATCGGTGGTGCTCAATACATAGTCTGACGCGACCTCAGTGGTTCTCGAAATAGTCGTTTATGCCGCTGACGATTGCGTCGGCCACCTTGTCCTGCCCGGAAGGGTTGTTCTTTACCATCGAAGGGTCGTTCTCGATGAGGACCACGGGGACTTTTGAGAGAACCGAACCGACGTAGGCGGGCCCTGTGTTGTTCGAGGTGCCCCCCATGTCGTTCACCTTCCTGGTCACACCTACGGTCTTAAGAAACGGGAACAGCGCGTTGGCAAGCTCCGCGCTCCCCCTGGCGACCGTCGGGTCCACGTAGACCACCTTGTCACCGTGCTGTTTATACTGGCCCTCTCCCGGGAACAGGATGGCATGGAGGTTCGGGTCGTAGTGAAGCCGCACGGTGATGGAGCACGTGTTACCGATATCGGCCCTCGTCCGCAGGCTCGCGTTTGCATTTGCACTGTCCTTCGTGAGGCGGACCGCGTACCCCGCCTGCTCTAGCCGCGCCTTCACCTTCTGTCCGAGCTCCCACATCGCCTGGATCTCGCCTGACGCGCCACCGTTGTCCGCGACGTCGAGCCCCGTGGCAGGGTCTATGTCGCTCGTTGCGCCCGGCCCGGAATGTCCAGGGTCGATGCAGACGGAGCGTCCTCCCGCAGACAGCGAAGCGGTTTCGGGCTGCTGCGCCGCCGACTGATTCTGCCGGGCTGTCTGGGCGTTTGTAGCCGAGTTTCCGGGCTGGTTTTCCCTGCTCTCGGTTGCCGCTTTCTCAGAAGCCTCGGTAATCTCTATCAAGCCCTTCAAGCGAACGGTCACAAGCTCGCCCTTCTCCGCAGTGGAGCCGGCCTTCGGGTCCTGGTCCTCGACCTTCTTCCTGTCGAGGTCATCCACATTCGAGTAGTCCTGGTTTGAAGCAATTTCGACATCGAAGCCGACCGACTCTATCTTCTGCCTGGCCTCGCGGTAAGTCTTGCCGACCACGTTCGGGATCCTCGGCCCTCCGCTGCCCCTTGAGAGCAACAGGAACAAGCCTGCGACTACCGAGACAGCCACCAGCAAGGCTAAGGCCATGAACACGGTATTCATCCGCTCACGGGTGGTTCTCGCCCTTTTCTTCGGGAAAAGGTCGCTTTCGTGTTCGCCTTCCGGCTCGAAAAAGTCCCTGTCCACTCGCCTCACCAAAACTCAAAAGTTCTCAGTCTTTAACAATTATAACATGAGATCGTCGACCAATCTGATGCCGGCCCGGTCGGATATAATTAATAACCGTGATATGGAAACCTGCGACTCGAAAGCTAAATAATCATAACTTCTACAGTCCCGCTGCATTGCTCCTGTTATTAATTCTTGCCGTTTCTCTTCTCTCCTCGGTCGTAACGGGATGCGGCCAGGTCAAGAAAAACGACAAGTCTGTTTCCGAAGAACCGGTGCGCGAAACTGGAATCGCCGAATCGGCGGCGGTGGCACCACTGCCAAACATGGAGCAGGCCACCGCGACACGGCCTCCTCCCCCACCACAGGTCGTCGGGTTTGATGCGGCCCGGGCGATGTCTCACGTCACGTACCTTGCTGACACCATCGGTCAGCGCGAGGAAGCGACCGCGGGCGAGGGGTCGGCGGCACAGTACATACAGGACCGCCTGGCAGAATATGGATACAGCCCCGTCCAGCAGGTATTTCCAATATCGGCGGCCGGTGATAACTCGCGGAACGTGATCGCGGCCCTTCCCGGTGGACAGAAGCCCGAGTTCAAGATAGTCATAGGCGCTCACATGGACGCGAAGAGCAAAAGCGGTCCGTGCCCCGGGGCCAACGACAACGCTACGGGATGCGCCGTCGTGCTCGAGCTCGCCAGGGTCCTTTCAAGCAATAGAAGGAACGTACCGACGGTAGAGTTCGTTTTTTTCGGGGGCGAAGAGATGGCCCCGGGCGGCGGTCAGGACGACCATCACTTCGGCTCAAGACAGTACGTTGCGGGCCTTACGCCGGAGGTAAGGAGCTCGATACGCGGGATGATCTCCGTCGACATGGTCGGCTTCGGCCCCTCTTTCCTCGTCCGCAACATGAAAAAAGCGCCTCAGGCGCTTGTCAACCTGCTACTGGAGTACGGCAGGGCCAGGGGGATTTCATACCTCGCGGACAACGGCTCATTCGGCCTGAGCGATCACGAGCCGTTCGAGCGGGCGGGCATCCCATCGGCATGGATCGAGTATCGAAACGACGAGCGCATCCATGGCCCGGGCGATACCTCGGCACACATCGACTCATCAAGAGTAGACAACACGGGACAGTTTCTACAGGGCTTCTTCGAGGAGTACCTCACGCCTGAACGGCTTTCAGTGCTCCTGTGACCTATATCGTTGTATTATTAAGCCAAGGGGGGATTCTTTATGAATACGGTATGTCCCAACTGCGGAAAAGATACGGGCGGCAGCAGGTTCTGCCCGTACTGCGGGGTCCAGGTATCGCAGCAAACCGTGCCTTACGTACCCGTTATGCCACAACCTAAAAAACGTACGGCACTCTGGATCGCTGTCGCTCTGCTCGCGCTTCTGATCGTGGCGGCCGCTATTGTGGTGCCGCTTCTACTGCTGCGCGGGAGCGAAACCAAAGTCAATATAACGAGCCCTGTTCAAAGCCAAAAGATCCAGTCGGCGAAGCTGGACGTGTCGGTCGATGTGACCAACCAGGGCGGTGTGGGGTGGGTCGCGATCTACGTCGACGGGATAATACAGGACTCGATCAAGAAACCTCCCTTTGAAGCCAGTATCCCCGCCGGCGAGCCCGGCATGCACGGTCTCAAAGCTGCCGCATATGACCGGAACGGTAAAATGCTCGCCGATGACAAAACGAGCTACTGGAAAGTGCCTGGAAAGGAAAAGGACGGAGAAGACGAAACCGAACAGGGCGCAGAGCAGTACAAGAAGGCCGTCTCCACGCAGGTAAACGAGGCCAACATCCTCGACACTCGTATCAGGAACGCGGCGAACCAGATAAACAACCAGCTTTCAAAGAAGTACATAAGCGCGTCCTTTGTCAGCGACGTGCAGGCGCTGTACAACAGGACGGTCTCCCTGCTTAACACCGTCCAGGGATTAAAGCCCCCGGCGGGTATGCTGGACATCCAGACCCAGTTCGTTCAGCTGTGCCAGTACCTGCAGACGAGGGCGGACGCGCTCGTCAAAGGCGCTGAGGCTTTTAACTCGGGGGGGAACTACATGGCCGAGTTCAATAAGGGAGCCGACGCCAAGAGCGCCTTTGAGAAGGCCTGGCCGATATTCTTGAACACATGCCGGGCCAGGGGTATTAGTGTCTAGGATGGGGAAAGTTCTCCAATTATGACACGCCGGTGCCAGGCACCGATGTAGCACAATGCCTGGTCCCCTTAGTTGACCCCTTCGTATGCGACCTCCCAGAGGTACAGCCCTTGCGCCGGCACAGGGTCTGCGCACGGCCCGCTACCACCCTCCAGGTAGGAGGCGAGCTCGGGAAGGTCCATCCGCCCGGAACCCACCGCCAGCACCGCGCTTGCCATTATCCGCACCATCCTGTAGAGGAACGAATTGGCGCGGACGATAAAGCAGAGAAGTTCGGGAAAGGGCTCGACGATTTCGCACTGCAAGACCAACCGTACCTTCGATTTCTCCTCCTTGCCCACCCTGAACGCTGAGAAGTCGTGCTCCCCATCGAACAGTGAACACCCCTCCTTCATCAGTTCCCTGTCAAGCTCACCCGGGAAGTGGTACGCGAGGTCATCGAGGAGCGGAGAGGGCGTGGTCCTGTTAAGTATGAGATATCTGTACTCCCTCCAGACCGCGCGCCGGCGCGGGTCGAAATCGGGGGCGACTTCCCTCATATCGGTAATCGATATGCCCTGCGGGAGCAGGGCGTTCAGGCCCCTGAGTGCCCTGTCTATATCTACCTTTTCATCCAGGTCGAATGTCGCAGTCTGTCCCAGGGCGTGCACCCCGGCGTCTGTCCGTCCTGCCCCGAGAGTGCGGATCTCCTGCCCCGTGTAGGTCAGAACGGCACTATCAAACGCGCCCTGGATTGTGGGCAATCCGGGCTGCTTCTGAAAACCGTGGAAGAGCGTCCCTCTGTACTCAAGCGTTACAAGGTACCTGGTCAACTTCATCCTCCAGTGGGGTCAGGTCTTGGCCCTACTCTTTTCTCGATTATGGATTCAAGCGACGAGTATCCGACTATCCCGCGGTCCAGCATATCCGTGGCACTCCTGAGGTTTCCCACGAGCACGGGGTCCTCGGATATCTCCGCGATCTGGTGCAGCAGGTCGATAACCTGCTTCATCGTGCGGACCATGTCCCCGACCGAACTGTCGGGGAAGCGCGCCAGCATCTCCTCGAGCTCTGCGCCGCCGGCCCACAGGTAAGCGGCCTCGCCGAAGCCGATGTCGATAGAGCCGAGAAGGTCCAGGTCCCTTTCCTCCTCTGCGGTTTTTATTTCAACCTCGATTATCTCCAGCTCCTCGAGAGCGTCACCCAGCGGCCCTTCAAAGTACTCCGCCCCGGCACCGGAACGCCTGCTCTGCTCGCTCTCCCCCTCGCGCGACTCGTAGATGAACCAGGATGCTAGTGCGGCAAGCTCCGCGGGAGAAAGCCTGCTCAGGAGTCCCTGCGACAGTGCTTCGACCAGAAGCAGGTCACACTCGTTGTATATGCGGCGAAGGACCGCCCCCTTCGGCGTTACGTTCTCCCCATCCATGAAGCCGAACCCTTCAAGCAGGTCGACCACGTCGTCAAGGCGCTTCGCAACCAGGTCGTGGCCTGAGTCGCGTTCCTTTTTAGCGGACTTCATCTGGCGTCCTATCTTCTCGACCCTTCGGGCCGCCTCAAGGCATCGTTCGCGGTGCTGGCAGTCCCTGCAAGTGTTTTTCTCGAGCTCCTCTTTGGCCCTCGAGGCCTCACGGGCGACAGCCTGCTCTTCGGTTGTCAGCGATGGCGCAACGTCGACCTTAGCCCCTCTGCCCAGCGACTCCATCTTCGCTCCGACCGAACGCCTGACTTTCCTGGTAGGCGACGTTATCTTTTCTACGCTGACGTTTCCAACGACCTGGGGTGGACGCATGAGCGAGCGCTCGTGCAGCCTCCTGTAGCGCCCGTCCGCGTCAACCACCAGGATGCCGCTCTCCGCGCGATGCCCCTGCGACTTCTTGACGACCGCGACCGTCCTCGTAGAACCGCGGTGGCTCGCGATAAAGACGTCGCCCGCCCGGAGCCGAGAGAGGGCCTCGCTAATCTCGCGCTGCCTCCTCTCCTTTGAAAGGCTCGCTCCCTGCCTTTGAACACCTGCCAGCTCGCGCTCGAGCTTGCGGTAGACGGTAGCGTCACCTCCCTCCGCGCAACGGCTCGCGTCGAGTTCGCGGTCGAACTCCTCCTCGAGCGCCTCGAGCTTCGTTTCGAGAGTGACGACACGGCGGTCGGCCGCGTACTGTGCAAACGAGAGATTGGTGAGCCTCCGCGCCTCTGCGAGGTCGCGCTCGGCCAGGATGTTCACCGCCATGTTGTAGGAGACCTGGAAGCTCGAGACCACCGGGCTCGGCTCCCTCGTCACCAGGGACCTGACCTGGTCCAGGCTGAAGAAATCCTGGTACAGGACAACCGCGTGGCCGACCTCGTCGATCCCGCGCCTGCCCGCCCTTCCGGTTAACTGCTTATACTCGCCCGGCGTCAGGGGGCGGTGCTTGTCACCCGCCCACTTTGAAAGCGACTCTATGACCACCGTGCGGGCCGGCATGTTTATCCCGAGCGAAAGGGTCTCGGTCGCGAAAACGACCTTGAGCTGGCCGCCCGCGAAAAGCTCCTCCACTGCCTCCTTGAAAAGTGGAAGAGCGCCCGCGTGGTGAGAGGAGACACCCGCCATCAGGGCCGAGCGGAACTCGTTGTAATTGAGGCAGTCCAGGTCGGCTGGAGAAAGTGCGGCAGCCTTCTCGTCGAGGAACCGCGCGACACCCTCCGAAGCCTCGCGGCTCACAAGGTCGGAACCCTCCGTGAGCCACATCGACACGGAGTCGTCACAGGCGGCGCGCGAGAAGAGGAAGTAGATGGCCGGCAGCATGTCCTGCCTCTCGAGCTCTTTTATGACGTCCGTCCTGAGCGGCGCCAAGCCGACACCCCTGCGCTTGCGGCGCCTTCCATCGCGCGCGGCGCGTGTCTTCTTTAACAATTCCAGTTGCTCGAGCACCACGCGTTGCAGGTTCTTGGCGAAGAGCGGCATGAGGGCTCGCCCCACGAAGTAGAAGTTCTGCAGCTTGACCGGCCTGTCGTTGGAGACGACGACCTTCACGTCGCCGCGAAGGCTGTCCATCCAGTCACCCAGCTCAACGGCGTTCGAGACCGTCGCGCTCAGCGCAACGAGCTTCACCGATGAAGGGAGAAGGATGATTATCTCCTCCCACACCGCGCCCCTGTAAGGGTCGTGGAGGTAATGGCACTCATCAAGAACGACGATGCCGAGGCCCCGGAGAAGCGGGCTCTTCTCGTAGATCATGTTCCGCAGCACCTCGGTGGTCATCACCACAAGCGGCGCCTCGCTGTTTATGCTGTTGTCGCCGGTTAGCAGGCCCACCTCACCCTGAGAGTAAGCGCGAGACAGGTCGCGGAATTTCTGGTTGCTGAGTGCCTTCATGGGAGTGGTATAAAAGAATTTCTTTCCCTCCGCGCGCGCTTTCTCCAGAGCGTATTCGGCGACGATCGTCTTGCCCGAACCCGTTGGCGCGGCAACAAGAACCGACCTGTCGTGATGCAGGAGATCGATGGCGCGGCGCTGAAAATCATCAAGCTTGAAGTCGTACGAGCGCTCAAAGGCTTTTGGTTCCATACTTTTATTGTATCAGTCCGCTATTTATAATGGTCACAGCGGATTCCGAAGGAGCCCACGTGAGGATTTACCTTCAGGACAAAGCCGGAGAGATCAGAAAGCCCGCCTCCCTCCAGGAGGTCAAAGTTCCCGAGTGCAAACTTCTCTGGGTCGACCTTCAGAAGCCTTCCGGGGAAGAGCTCGAGCTCATCGGCCATTTCTTCGACATGCATCCCGTGGCGCTTACCGAGTGCCAGAAGGCGGATACGCTTCCCAAGGTCCAGGAATTCGAGAACCACCTCTTCATTATCTGGGACTTCCTGCGCGACGACCCCTCGACAGAGAAACTGGAAACAACAGGCCTTTGCATGTTTCTCGGCGCGAACTACCTACTGACGGTCCACCAGAAGGCGGCGCCCGAGCTCGACCGCGTGCTCGATAACCTTGAGAAGGAACCATCTCTCTACAAGGAACATCCCGCCCCGGTCCTCTACTCGATACTCGATACGGCTGTGGACGAGTACTTCCCGCTGGTCGAGGACCTGACCGAGAAGATCGACACCTACATGGAGAACCTTCTTCTGGACCAGGGTGTGGGAGACCTCAAGACGATCCTGACGATAAAACACCGCAACATGGCCGCGCGCAGGATGATAGCGGCGCACCGGGACGTGGTGATGAAGCTTGCCCGGCGGGACATACCGTTCATCCCGGAGGACCTCTCCGTTTACATCATGGACGTCTACGACCACCTGTTCAGGATAGGCTCCGAGGTGGAGAACAACAGCGACCTCATATCATCGTCGCTCGACATCCACCTCAACGCGGTCAGCAACCGGCTTAACGTAACGATGAAACGCCTGACGACCATCGCCCTCGTCTTCATGCCCCTTACGTTCCTGGTCGGCCTGTACGGTATGAACTTTAGGCACATGCCCGAGCTCGGCTGGCACTACGGGTACCTCATGGTCTGGATAATATTGCTCGTTATCGCTGTCGTGATGATCATAATCGCCAAGGTCAAGGGCTGGTTCTAGATGGAAACGGATGTAACACACCCCTGCGCAGGCGTCCTCGCGCCGCCGCCCCGGGAATCGGTACGCTCGCGGCTCTGGGTCGAAAAGCCGAATCTCAGCGACGGCCTGCGTCGCGAGGGATCCCTGCTCGTGCTGGCCACGCTGGTGATAGGTCTTTCCTTCGCTATAAATGCCCTCAATTCGCGCGGGTTCTGGGTCTCTATCCCGTGCCTTTTCAACAAGATAACGAAGCTGCCGTGTCTTACCTGCGGCCTCACGCGGAGCTTCTCGCTGACGGCCCACGGACGGTTCACAGCCGCGTTCAGGATGCACCTGTTGGGCCCGCTCCTTTTTGCGCTGACCTTTGGTCTTACCGCTTACCTGGTCGCGTCGCTTGCCACCGGATACAGGATAAGGTTTCAACTCTCTCCCGGGGCGAGGAGGTTCGCTTTCGTCTTTGCCCTCGGGATATTCGTTGTATGCTGGGTTATCAAGGTAGCGTTTATGAAAGGAGCGTGGTAAAAAAGCTAATGAAGTTGCAGGCATCGACCGAAAGGAGGACCTATGAACGAGCAAGAGGGCGGCCTTGTACAGAACCTCTATTACTACATCAAACAGAGGGTGACGGCGGACTGGACGACGGACCCGACCACGGCTATCATCCTGGCAATCGTCACCTGCGGTATCTACGGCCTGTACATCTTCTACAAGCTGATGGAGCGGAGGGATCTGCACTTCGCCCGGATGGCAAACGTCGTGAACACCTCCGCGGCTCTCGTTAAAGAGAAGGCGCGGACGGCGGGTAAGTCCGAGCTCATAAGCCAGGAGCTGGCCCAGCTAGACATGGCTCAGCGCGAGATGTTGGAGCAGAGCCGCGAGCGGGGCGCGGTCCTGTGGCTTGTCCTCGGGATCCTAACCGGGATCTGCACCCTGATCGGTTACTACTTCATCATGGACGACTTCGCGCGGCACGACCAGCTCGAAGCCCAGTATTTCACACTGATGTCGAGCATACTGGCGAAGCTCGGGCTTTCTGCGCAGGAATCGCAGGCCGCACCGACGATCCCCGAGAGGAACTTCGTGACCTTTCTCTTGCTCTCAATCGTGACCTGCGGCATTTACGGGATCTACTGGTTATACGTGATGATCCTGGACGGGAACAACCACGTCGAGGCGCAGGTGCAGTGGGAGGACTATATCTACTCGGCGCTTGCCGCAGCATGATGACAGCTCCGATTCGGAGGTAACAGGTGAAGTTCTGCAACCATTGCGGAGCAAAGCTTGCAATAGAGACTGAGGTTCCGCCAGGCTTGCCGAAGCCGGGCCCGTACCAGGGGCCGGCGTATATGCAAGTCGTGCCCCAACAAAGAACAGAGGGGATTGTCATGATCATAGCCATAATAGCCGCAACTGTGACACATTAACCCTTTTGGACGTGAAAGACAGCACCAAGACCTGACCAAGAATCATGAAATGCAGCTAGAAAAAAGATAAAAGGAAGCGTAATGTTCTGCAAGCGTTGTGGCAAAGAGCTCGCAGAAGGGAGTAAGTTCTGCAGCTCTTGCGGAGCCGAGGTTGAGACTTCCGCGACAACTGCTGTCCCAAAACCCGGGCCTGCCCGGGTTGCCCCGCCGCAGGCGTTCGCACCACCTCCGGTTTATCCGGCTGCAAAGCCGAAGAAGTCTATGGGACCTCTCATAGTAGGTATTGTTGTCGGAGCGGTTGTCCTATTTCTCTTGCTGGTGACAGTTATTGCAGTGCCCGTGTATCTCAATAGCAGGAAGAACGCCCAGCTCAGGACGTGCCAGGCCAACCTGAGGACGATCGACGGAGCGATAAGCTCGTATTACGCAGAATACGAGAAAAATCCCGAAGATGTCGAGACCCTGGTAGATGCGCGGTTCTTGAAGAAAGTGCCAACCTGTCCGTCCGGGCCTTTGCCTTATACCTTAGAGGTTGATGACGAGGGGAACTACGATGCTCACTGCCCGAACGACCCAAACCACTCTTATTGAGACATGGAGGTAATAGATGAAGTTCTGTAATCAATGTGGACACGGAAACGAAGACGATGCCGAGTTCTGTATCCAGTGCGGGATTAAATTGACTGCCGAGGCCGAGGCCCCGGCGCCTCCGCCGGGTATCGCGGTTCCACCATCGCCAGTTGGCGGTCCTCCTCCGCCGCTGGCAGGAGGCCCGCCGCCCGCGCCGGATTACACAGCGCCGGTCCAACAGCCCACCGGCTTCCCGCCGCCGCCGCTGGGCGCGTACCAGGTACCGCCGCCGGGCGTGCCTATCACTCGCCCGAAGCCCAACGACGGTAGCGCCGTAGCTTCCCTGATCATGGGCATAGCGGCGTTCCTCGTGTGCCCGCTCGTACTGGGTGTCCTCGCCGTCGTATTCGGCTACGTAGGGCGCAGGAACATCGAGGACAGCGGCGGAACGCTGGGCGGTGAGTCGTTCGCCGTGGCGGGCATCATACTCGGCTGGATAAACATAGCGATAGTGGCGATAGTAGCGATAATCATCCTTATAGCCAGCCTGGCGACCTGATAGGCCGCCCTATCCCTCGTCAGCTTCGAGTCCGGTGCTCTCGTTCGCCGCTTCCTCGAGCGAGACGGACTTGACCTCGCCTTCGAGGGAGTCGATGAGCGCCTCCACCCTCGTCTGGGTCGAGTCGAGCTTGCCCTGGCAGAACTTTATGAGCTCTATCCCTCTCTCGAACAGCGTAATGCTCTTCTCCAGCTCCAGCTCGCCGCTTTCGAGCGAGTCCGTTATCTTCTCGAGCTCCTCGATCGCTTCCTTGAAAGTCGGCTCCTTCTTCACCTGGTCTCACTCCTTCCCCTTGACATCCGCTTCAAGGGTACCGCTCGCAAGCCTTATCTTCAGCGGGGCACCGACTTCGACCTCACCCGATGCGCGCACTACCCTGCCGGTCTCACTGTTGAAAGTTATCGAATAGCCTCTCTCGAGGACCGCCTGCGGGCTCAAGGCATGGACCCTCGCCTTTATCTTTTCAAGGTCACTCACCTTCTTGTCCAGCATACGGCGCGGGCTTTCCCGCAGGACTGCCGTCGCCCTCTCCCATCTCTGCATGAAAGGCCCGAGCAGGATATCCGCCCGGCTGAAAATAGGCCGGCTTGAAAGCCCATGCAGCCGACCGATCGTAGCCTGCTGCTCGGCCAGCAGGCGCCGCTTCATGACGGTCACATTCTTTAAAAGAAACGAGCGGACGTCGGCCTTCTCGGGTACCGCGGCTTCGGCGGCACCGGTCGGGGTGCTGGCTCTCCTGTCTGCAACGAGGTCGGCTATGGTCACGTCCGGCTCGTGCCCGATCCCTGTCACGACAGGGACCCGCGTCCGCGCGATCGCCCTCGCCACCTCCTCGGTGTTGAACGGCTCAAGGTCCTGAAGCGATCCGCCGCCCCTGGCGAGTATAACGACGTCAACCGGCCATTCACCGTCGAGGAAATCGAGAGCGGCAGTGATCTGCTTTACCGCGCCGGCACCCTGTACCCTCACCCCTCTTACGAAGATCGAAGCGGGAGGGAAGCGGCGGGAGATGGTGGCGATGACGTCCCTTACCGCGGCCCCCCTCGGCGAGGTGATGACCCCTATCCTCTCGGGAAAAAGCGGAAGCGGTCTCTTTCTCTCGTCGCCGAAAAGGCCCTCGGCCTGGAGTTTCTTCTTGAGCTCCTCGATGCGCCGCTGCAGGTCACCCTCGCCGAAGGGCCTGATGGAAAGGACCCTTATCTGGTACTTGCCCTGCCGTTCATACAGGGTGAGCGTCCCCCTGACAACGACGAGCGCCCCGTCCTCCAGCTTGAAATCAAGCTCTGAAAGCTGCTTCTGGGTGAGCATTGCGGGAAGCGCGGCGCCCTCGTCGCGCAGGTCGAAGTAGACGTAATAGGCGTAGCCGGTCGTGAGCCGCGAGACCTCACCCTGGACCGAGAGCGTTATCTCCTCGAGGCGCTGGCGCGCCATCCGGTTGACCTGGCTTACGGTCAGTATTACTTCCTCGGGCTCCGGCTCGGGCGTGTCTTTCTCCTCTTCCCACGGCAGGAGCAACTCTTCTTGTTCCATGAACCCATTATACAATGGGGTCACCTGTCTTGTTTTTTGCTTTTTCGCCATCAAGAGTCATAATCTAGCTCAAAAGGCAAAAATCAAGACTTGACCCCAGGAGTGATACCTTGCGTTTCCTCGTCATGGGTGCGGGCTCCATCGGTTCGGTGGTCGGCGGCTTTCTACACCTGGGGGGCCACCAGGTCTATCTGGTTGGCAAAGGCCCTCACGTCGAAGCGGTGGCCGAGGGGGGCCTGGACATACGCGGCATCTGGGGAGAGAAACGCATCGATGCCATAAGGGCCGCAACGACCGTCAAAGCGGCGCTCGATGACGGGTTCCAGCCAGAGTGGACCCTCCTTTCGGTCAAATCGTACGACACCAGCGGCGCCCTCGAAGACCTGGGGCCGGTGCTTACCGGTCAGCGCGGCATAATATCCCTGCAGAACGGTCTCGGGAACGTCGAGGCAATAAGCGAGGCAACCCCCGGCATGGCGGTCGGGGGGCGGGTCATATTCGGGGCAACGACCATCGAGCCCGGCAGGGTTGATGTGACGGTCTGCGCCGACGACGTGCTTCTCGGCCCCGCGCCCGGTGGCCCGGACGGGGTCGAAGATGTCTGCGAGGCCCTCCGCGAATCCGGCATCCCCTGCCGTTTCGAGGAGAGGATCCTCTCCTTCGTATGGGACAAGGTCCTCTACAACGTCTGCCTTAACGCCCTCGCCACGCTCCTAAAGACAGACTATGGAAGCCTCGGGGACGACCCCGGGACATGGGCCATCATGGAGAAGCTGGCGCACGAGTTCTACGAGGTCGCTTCCGCCGAAGGTGTCGAGCTCGTCTCGTCTAGCGCAGTGGAGTACCTGGAGCGTTTCCGCGAACAGTTGCTTCCCCCCACCAGAGACCACCGTTCGAGTATGCAGGAGGACATCGAGCAGGGTCGCCGGACTGAGATCGACGCGCTCAACGGGGCGGTCGCGCGCCTCGGCCGCAAACACGGCATCGAGACGCCGGCCAACGAAACCCTAACCGGGATGATACGCTTCCTGGAAAGCCGCTAGCGCAAAAAGGGATCAGACCCCCTTTTTTGCTACATCGGTGCCAGGCACTAATGTGTCACTAGTAGCCCATCATGTCGTGGCCGCCCTTGTCACCGCGGACGTTGAAGTACATCGGACGCTCCACGATTATCGGGACGGGGCAGGTCACCATTGCCGATACATCCTGTCCAACCCCGACATCGTTGTTTACGTCAACGGTAATCCTCTGGGCCGCCCTCACATCGTACGTCTTGGTGACGTTCTCACCCGTGCCCAGCATGTACGTGACGGTCGCCGTGGTGTCGGGCTCCGTCGGGTTCATGATGCATATCCAGGTGTCGAACTGGTTCTGAGAATCGTACCTTGTACATCCCTCGGCGAAGTACCAAATGGTCTTGGCCTGGTTGCAGCCGACAACGTCATGGCCGCCGTCCCACTTGTTCTGGTAGTTGAAATACATGGGACGCTCCACGATGACAGGGTAGTCGGAGAGTATGTCCACGCCCAGGTCCACGTCGTTGCCGACAACGGCGTCTACGCTTATCGTGTAGCGGCTCTTCGCCTTTACCGAGTAAGTGGCCGTGGTGCCCGGACCGTAGATTGACTTGTATGTAACCTCAATAACCGCTGCCTCTTCGTTCGGGTTCTGGATGCACAGCCACATGTCGTTCCAGGTGCGTGTGTTCCCCTCGGCGAAGTACCAGTTGGTATCGGACGCCGTGGCCCCCATGACGTTCGTGCCCCCGCGCCACTTACCCTGGTACGTGAAGTACATCGGCCTCTCCGCCACGATGGGACCGCCCTCCGAATGTACCTTCATCGAGACGTCGGCGGGCTTGTTCCCGAGCGCGGTGTTAACGTCGATGGTGCTCCTTGAAAGCAGGTTCACGGTATAGTTCTTCGTCTGCACGGACCCGTCCCCGAGCATGTAATCAACCGTGACGCTGGCTGCCGAGCTACCCGGGTTCTGAAGGCAGAGCCACTCATGGTTCCAGTTGTATGTGTTGCCCTCGGCGAAGTACCAGTCGTTCTGCGGGCTGTTGGCCCCCACTACGTCGTGGCCCCCGTTGATGCTATTCGCGTTGAAGTACATGGGGCGCTCCACGATGATGGAGGCGCCGTTGGTGGACACGACCTTCGTCGAGACGTCCTGGTACGGGTCGGTCACGCCCCTTATGTAGTCGTTCACGCTCACTGTCCCGCGAGACAGAGCCGGCACCGTGACCGATTGGTCGAAGTTCTGCCCGTTCCCCAGCATGTAGGTTACGGTGACTTCCGCGTCTTTGGCAGAAGCATTCTGGATGCAGAGCCACGTCTCGTACCCGGGCCTGGTGCAACCTTCAGCGAAATAGAAGGGGGTTCCAGTCGGGGGGGTATAACCTATCAGATCGGTGTAACTCGGATAAGCACCCGAATGACCTTTCACGGTAGCCTTGGCCACAACCGAGATGCCGCTCGTACTGCTCTTCGCGTTCTTCGCCTGGACCGTCCAGCTCGCGGAGCCGCTGCTGCCGGTCGATGTCAGCCCCGCGATCGCTTTGTCCGCGGTCTGGCCGCCGGCCAACTGGTAGTCGGACGACAACTGTACCGTCGCGGTGGGGCTCTTGCAGGGATACTGCCCGTTCAGCGGACTCGGCCCCGGGTAAATCACATTCGCATTCACCTGGAAGGTCTGGCCAGCGGTTACGCTTCCCGGCTTGTTCACGCTGACAGAAAGCGGCGCGGCCACTATCGCCCAGCGGTTAAAATCCGTCCACAGGTCGTCGACAAATGTCGCCTGGTTGAAATTGACATCCGGGCCGAAGTAGGGAGCGGTGTACCAGGGGTCGTGTACTATGAAGGTGTCAAGGGGGTCGGAGAAACCCTTGACCACCCGGAAGTGGCCGCTCAAGTGGGAAGTGTCGTACCAAGTGAGGGCCAGCACAGGATAATTGCTCTTTATCAGGCCCTTGAGGTCGCTGTAGCGATTGTCGTAATCAGACCCGTAGTTCCACTGGTTCGACGACACCGCGTAACCGAGCTTCCTCGCGGTATAACCGTGCAGTGACGGATTCTGTATGGATGTGCTCAACTGCGAGAACTGTGCCGCCCTCTCGATTTCATCCGTATAGGAGCCGTAGCTTATGTCGGAGTTGGCAACGCCCGCAATCTCCGTCTGCGAGATGTCCTCGCCCCAGTAGTCGAAGACCATCTCTAGAGAAGCGGGCCCGCACCAGTAGTTCGTCTGTTGCTCGTGGTAAGGAACCCCGGGTATGTCGTACGCATCGGTCGAAGGCAGCGGGACACGGGTCACTTCCCGCCCCGTACCATCATCGCCCTCCGGCGCCGGAGGCATGTTCATGCTTTCAATGCTTCTTGAGCTCTTCCAGGGCGCGGCCTCAAGGTTAGTGTAAGGACGGTCCTCGAGAAATGCCGGCAGGTAGACTTCCTTGACGGGCTGATCGCCCTCTACTTTGAAGTACCAGTAGATGAGCTTGTCGGGTGCCATCCTCGCCTCGGGCGCGGGAGCGCTCGTGTTTATCCCCTTTTCCTTAAAGAGGCCAGTGACCTTGCTCATTGCCTCGGTGGCACCGACCAGGGGGAACTTCGAGAGCGGGTACTTCTCGGAGTACCACGTCCACTTGCCGGTCTCGGCGCTCACACCGATAGTCGATATTACCTTCCCGCGCCGGTCGACGACCGGGACTACGTACTCAGAGGGCTTACCCGATAGCGAATGCAAGAGGAGCGGCTCGCCGGCGACCGCGCCGTACCACGCGGGGACGGCACCCGGGTCGGCCGGATTCGCCCTCGTCACGCTCCAGACTTTCTGGATGAGCTTGTCCGCCTCAACGCGGGCAGGGTCCACCGTGATACCCCCACCCCCGCCGGCCCACGCGAACGACGTGAACGAGAGCAGCATGAATAGTATTACCGCCAGAACCAGCAGACTCCGCATCCTGAAACGACTCTCGGACCTTATCCGGCACTCCTTTCGATTACGGTTGCTTCACGCCCCAGATATACATACACGGAAACCCGCCCTTTATCCTTCCGGCCGAAGCCGAGCGGGCGAAGACCCTTGCTCTTTCCATAATCTCTTTATCGGTCAATGAAGCACTTTTCAAGACATTAAACGCAGAAAGCTCTCCGTGGAGGTCGAAGAGATATTCGCGTGTTATCTCCTCCTCGCCCCGTCCCTGAAGTCCCAGGCCGGCATGAACGACTAGTGATTTGAATAAGCCGAGCCCCACGCGCTTTAAAGCATCTCTCAGTCTTTCCCGGTCAACTGAAGACGGTCCTCTTCTTTCCCTGAGGATCTTTTCCATCTCTAAGAATTCCCTGATATCCTCGTCTTCTCCTGCGCTCCAGGCCATCTCTCCGGTCAACGGCTTGAAAGCCGAGAAGCGCCCCCCGCAACCAGTACACTACCTATCTCGGAGACGGCCTTATCAAGGTCACCTGCGTGTCAAAGCGCGGAGCGGCACAGGGCCCCGCGTCAAAAGTCACCGAATCAAGCGGAAGGCGCTCCAGGCGTGCTGCAACGGTCTCGACATTACTGGCCCCAATATTATCGCAGTTCTGCCTTAATCGCTCAAGGTGCCCGGTACTTGCATCGACGACAACGACCCGGCCGGGCGAGACTGCGCGGGCAGGTCTGATTGTCAGAAGGCCAGTGCCAGCACCGAGGTCTACCACCTTATCGGTCGGCTTCAAGCAGGCCTTGCAGAAAACGAGGTCCGCTGGCAGTTCAACCAGCCGGGTATCGACTCCCTGACGGTCTTAGCTACGGAGGGACGGTCAAACGCTTTCAAGAGCGCGAACCTGAGGGCGTGTCTCTGTATGGAATGAGGGAGCATGTTTGCGGTTCGCCTTAAGATGTACGCCGCCCGGAACCTGGCGGTAGCCAGTTCGAACTCCTCCAGAGCGCGAGCCTTGTCAGAGACCGCGATAGCCGCGATCTTTCCGGAGACAAGCGCCCCAAGCATGCCGAAGAACATGTAAGACTCCATGCAGCCCGCCAGCGTGCCTGCCAGTATCTTGTCGCCGGCCAAGAGCCGCGGGTTCTTTACCGACGCGGCCGGCACCGGGAAGGTGAACTGTTCCCAGTCATCAAACTCAAGACCCTCGGATATGAAGACCTGCTCCTTGAACCCCTCGAGGGTATCGCGGCCTATGGGGCTTCGCTGGAATACATGAGCGAACGCTATCCCGTTCACTGAGCTTGTGTACGAGTAATCCCCGGTGAAGCGGCCGTGGTAGATGGTCACGTGGTTTCCTTCCGTATCCGCAATGGCCTTCCGCGCCACGAAATGGAACAAGGTGAGATAAGGGATGTTAAGTGCGTCGAAGCCCTCGAAGTAAAGGCCCGTTGTGACTATCGAGTCGGGTGGAAGCCCGGCGAAGTCATCTGATGAGATCATTGGATGCCCGAACTCGAACCTGACCCCCTCAGCGAGGGCCAGCTCGTAGAGGTAGCAGTCTAGCGAGATCTTCCGCGGGCCCCTCTCGATCATGTACGCGGAGATCGCGTCCATGTCGATAGGGACCATTTCGCCGTAGACGACAGCGCGCCCGACCTTGAGCGGCGCTACCGCGGGGCTTATGTCGATCCCCGTGTACCGGGAAAACGCTGAAAGATCCACCGGAGTCCCCTCGGGCGACGGGTGATAAAGCTGCGAACCGCCGATGCGTTTTTCCTTTTCGAGCACCAGGACGTCGCGCCCTTCGCGCGCGAGGTTTATGGCGGCCACGAGCCCGGACAAACCTGCGCCGACAACGATGTTCTCTGCCACTACACCACCTCCGAGCCAGGCAGCCTGCGCAGCCGCAACCGCCGGCAAATTGACAGTCCCCCACCGTTAATAATAATAATTAAGAACCTTGAATGTAGCGAGCAGGCTCTGGAATACGCGCTCCACATTCTACCTTTTTCAGTCCTGGCCAGGAAGCTTTTTAAGAAGGTAATGATTTGTCTCATGATGTTAGTGAGAGACAAGCGGTGGTGATGATTTGGAAAACGCCTGGAGAAAGGGGTCAGGTCTTGAATCGTGAATTCTTATTAAGACCGGGCTCTTAGTCCGGTTCACCGATCCCGGCCTGAGAAGCCGAGCTTAACAATTGCAGAGAACTCGCGGTCCAAGACCTGGCCCCATAGGAGCCCTTATGAGCGCCGTAGAGCCAATACTGAGAGATCGATACGAGGTAATAATAGTCGGGGCCGGCATCGGCGGGTTGACCGCCGGCGCTATCCTCGCCTGCGAGGGGATCGATGTGCTCGTTATAGAGCAGGCCCACCAGCCTGGCGGATGCTGCACCTCGTTCCGCGTCGGGGATTTCACCTTTGACGCCGCGGTCTCATCCCTCAAGGGGTTCGGCAAGTTCGGTTTCCACATCCAGCGGATGGTTTTTGACTTTCTGAACCAGCAGGTCGAGCTGATCCCCCTGGAGAGCGCGTACTCGATGTACTTCGGAGATCAGAGGGTGGATTTCTACCACGACCGTCTCGCGTTCACTTCGGAGCTCGGTGCAATATTCCCACAGTCGGCCGGGAGCATCCTCTCGTTCCTGCGGGAGCTCGACCACCTTTACCACGCCGTCCTGGACTGTTCAGGGCCTCCCAGGCCAGCCGCCGATGAACCTGCGAGCCACCGCTACGGCCTTCTCGCCCGCCACCCCTTGAGCCACTTCCGCGCCTCGCGATACAAGCGGGTGAGCGTCGACCAGGTCTTCTACCGCCATCTTGACGAGCCCCTGGCGCGCTCGTTCTTTGAGGCCGACTTCTTATACAACACGGGCTACTGCATGAAGGAGCTATCCGCGCCGCACGCCGCAATGGTGGTGATGGACCGCCACTCGGGCGGCACACATTACCCGATAGGCTCATCACAACAGATCCCCGACCGACTGGCTAGAAGCATGACTGAGAACGACGGCCGTATCCTCTACCGCACCCCCGTCGAGGAAATCATCGTAGCAGGCGGACGCGCGACCGGTGTCCGTATAGAAGGTGGACGTACGATCCGCGCTGAGGCGGTGATCTCAAACACCTCGGTACGGGCTCTCTACGGCCGGCTCGTCGCGACCGAAAACCTGAAGCCGCAGACAATCGAGTGGGTTTCCTCTCTCGAACCGACCCCCTCCGTCATCGCATTCTATCTCGGGGTTCCCGAGACCTTGATACCGGAAGACTTCAACCCCAGCACCGTCCTCGTCGACGACCCCGAGCGGGAGCCCGGGAACTTCGTATCGATCAGCATACCCTCCCTTCTCGACCCCAACCTCGCGCCCGAGGGCCACCACTGCGTCTCCATCTACTCCGTGACCGACGCGAGAATCTGGCCATCCCCACAGGACCCTACCTACGGGTCCGGAGGTTACAGGCGCCTCAAGGAGGAGGAAGGGAAAAAGTTGCTCGATAGGGTAGAGAAGGTGCTCCCGGGTATCGCGGATGACGCGGTCGAGAAGCTCATTGCGAGCCCCGCAACCTTCGAGCGATTCACCCGCAGGGAAAAAGGAGCACTTGCCGGCCCCCGGCTCGGCCCGGAGCCTTTCCCCGCCGCTTTGCCAGGCGCCGTCACAGAGCTCAAGGGGCTTTTCCTTGTCGGCGATTCGACGTTTTTCGGGCGGGGAGTGGCAGAGGCCGCGGCATCGGGCCTGAACGGGGCGGCGGCCACCATGCGCCACCTGGGCCTCAATCCCCCTCGATTCCACCCGGAGAAAGAAAGCTTCGTCCTGGAGACGGTGCCCGTTCGACCGAAGATATCCGGGGGAAATGTGATTGACACCATCTCGGCGGTGCTCGAATCCCAAAGGTGCCTCCGCTGCCTGGACGCCCCATGCATCTCAGGGTGTCCGGCAGGGGTCGACATCCTGACCTTCGTCAGGCACATCGGCGCGAGCGACTTCCCGGGAGCCGCTCGCGCCATAAGGGAAAGCACCCCGTTAGGAGAGGTCTGCAGCCTCGTCTGCCCAGCGGGCCAACTCTGCGAGCTTGCCTGTGTCCGGTCCGAGATCGACACCCCCGTAAAGATCAGCCAGCTCGACGCATTGACCTGCAGTTTGGTCCCCGAACGCGAGGGATGGCCCCAGCCTTTCCTCGGGGAGCGCAGGGAAAGAGTGGCCGTCATCGGGTCCGGGCCAGCCGGCATATCGTGCGCCTATTATCTATCATTACTCGGATACAGAGTCGAGATTTTCGAGGCTGCCATCGAGGCGGGAGGCCTACCCGCCCAGGCGATGCCCGACTCCAAGCTGGAGCGCCAAGTCCTGGAAAGGGAGATCGAGGGTGCGCTGAGGGACGGCATCGAGTTCAGGGGCAACACCACTTTCGGAGAGGATGTCAACTTCGAGTCGCTATGGCGGGAAGGGTTCAGCGCCGTCTTCCTCGGCGCCGGGCTCGGGGTGATGCGCATGCCCGATATAAGCGGGATAGACCTCCCCGGAGTGATAGACGCGCTTTCGTTCCTGGGCGCCGCAAAAAGAGGCGTCAAAAGAGAGATGACCCCGAAGGTCGCGGTCCTTGGTGACGGCGACTTCGCAATCGAGGCGGCACTTCTTGCAGGTGAGCTCGGCGCAGACGAAGTCTTCCTCGTAACCTCCAGAACACTCGAGGACTTTGAATCCGCAACAGGGCGGACCGAGGAACTCGAGAGACAGAAAGTCAAAACCATTTATGAAAGTTTGCCCGCCGAACTTATCGGAGACGGCAGGGTAACCGGCCTAAGAACCAGGCCGGTCTCTGAGGCCGCAGGCGACGAGGAAGCCGAGTTGCTGGAGGTCGGGACGGTCGTTATGGCGGCGGACCGACAGCTCGGCGACTCACTCGCCGGGTACCTGGCGGGTCACCTGAAACTCACTGCCGAGGGTACCATCGAAGTTGACGAGGAAACACTCATGACCTCCCGGGCGGGCGTCTTCGCGGGCGGAGACATCGTGGGCGCCGGAGGCCTGGTCGTTTCAGCATGCGCCGACGGGCGGCGGGCGGCGCTCGCTATCCACAGCTACCTATCCTCGACGCCACGAGCCGCTGAACCAGGCGCCGGGGGGACCTCCTGATCAATGCTCCGTACCACTGCCAGGGTAACCTCGCCCGTACGCTGCAGCCCCTCCCTGTTGATCTTGTCCACCGAGTCCCTCGAGCTGTGGATGAAGCCGGCGGCGGATACGAAACCGGTAGCTTCTATCCCGTGCTTGTTCCACGGCATGTGATCGGCCGCGGCACCGACGGGCATGTAGAGGCCCTTGATCTTAAGCCCCTTATCCGCGGCGGCCTTCCTGGCAAGCTCGTTTATGTACTTGCTCGTGTACCGGGGTGGAAGTTCAAAAGGCGGTATTTACGAATATATTGCCGCCGGTCGAAAAAGGCATGTCGAAATTGAGCATGTAGGTAGGGCGAGCTTTCAGCTCCTCCTCGTGAGCGAGCAGGTAGTTGATGGCACCGCACAGCCCGACCTCCTCGCAGCCGAATGACGCGACGAGCATGTCGTGATTCTTGAGCGGCTCCCTCGCGAGGACCCTTGCGGCTTCGAGAATCACGGCCTCGCCGGACGCGTTGTCCAGGGCGCCTGTTGACCTGTTCCCGGTGAAGTTAAAGACGAGCAGCACCAGGCAGACCGCGGGGAAAAGGCTTATGAAAAAACCGGCGCGGTTTCCGAAGGCGTCGGCGCCGGCGAGAGACAGTATCCCCACCACGATCAGCGCCAATCCGAGCAGTATCGCAGTGAAGAACCCTACGATGTAGAGTCCGGCCCTCACCACCACCGGCATCAACTGGCTCTTCGAGTCATAGTGCGCGGATAGGATGATGGTGCCCCTCGGGTCCTCACCCTTGATCTCGCCTATCAGGTTCAGCGACTTCTTGGAGCCGCCTGTCGCCCCGAAGTGTTCGAAGGCCGCGGACCACTTGAAGCCAAGGTATATCATAACGAGCAGGACGACACCCGGGATTATGGAAAGCGAAGTCTCCCACAGGTAGGTGAGGGATCCCATGATGCAGGCAATGCCGAGAAGAAGGCAGACCAGGGGTAAGACGACCGTGAGAGGGGCGCTCGAGTAGGTGAACTCCTCCCAGCGCATAGGCACCCCTATATCATCGCCTACGCCCTTTATGTACTCCTGAGCCTGTGTCTCCCCCGGGGTCCCCGGCAATCTCTTGATAGCCGAAAGTTTCTCAATATGCTCAAACGCGCGCTTACCGTCAAATACTTCCCCCATGGCAACCCCCTTGCTCGAGCAAGTAGTGATTATATCAGCATGCGAAAGGACCGTAAGCCCAGGAACGGCCGTTCGTTTCATCAACGCAGGCCTTATGGCGCTCCTTGCTTTTGGATCTTTGTTCCTGATAATTGGTGTTGACCAAACGAACCGGGGAGAAGGCATTGGGCTTCGAGCGTATTTTCAAGCTGGTCTTCTTACTGGCGCTGGCTGTAGCTCTCGTTACGATCCCTGCGGCCTGCGGGAAGCAGCTCAAGAAGCCGGTCGATGACGCCTCAGAGATAGAGTTCAAAGCCCGCGAAGCTATCACGGACGCGCTTGCCAGCGACAGGTCTCTGGACAATAACGCTATCAATATCATCCGGACGGTGAAGGGCGGCCAGTACACTCTCGAGACTGCGCTCAACGACCTCGTGGACCAGACGCACAGCCTTCTATCGCTCATAGCGGAGGTCTCCGCTCCTTCAAAGCTCAAGAACCATACGCTCGCTCAGGCCCGGCAGCTCACCGCGGGTTACCTGCGCGACAGGGTCCACCAGCTCGAGGCGTGCCTTTCCGCAAGAACCGCAGTCGAGTTCGAGACCCTTTATGACCGGAGCAAACCCGGCCTCGACGCAGCCAGAAACCAGATACGCGCCCTTCTCATCTCCTACGACCCGGAACTCGAGAAGTTCCTTCCGTGATGCAACAAAAGTGGTCTGACCCCACCCTTGTTTTTGATATACTTATATGGCTTTTGCCACGGCAAGTTGCTAATACCGAAGGTTAAAACGAGCCCACGGATGGAGCAGGAAAGGAATGAAGGGTATGGAGATTCTCGATAAGAAACGCAGGGTTTTCGTCCTGGGAGGCGGCGTGTCGAAGTTCGCCGCCGAGAGAGTGGACGGCAACATGCGTGACTGGATCAACGAGGCGGTCCTGGAGGCGCTGGAGGATTCCGGGGTACGTATCGAAGACATCGAGCACAGCACGACCAGCTACTTCAGCGACCACTTCGACAAACAGTTGAAGGCGGGGGCCATCTTCCACGACAACATCGGCATGTGCCCCAAGCCGAACGTCAGGGTCGAGGGCGGCGGTGGCACGGGCGGCCTCGCGATCCGCAACGCCTATGCCTACATAATGTCCGGCCTCTGCGACTCAATGATAATCTTCGGCGCGGAGAACATGGGGCGGCAGGTCCCTTCCGACGTCGCGCAGCAGTTCATCGCCCTGGCCTCCGACACCGATTGGGAGGTCCAGGTCGCCGGCTTTTACATCGCGTACTACGCCATCATGATGGTAACCCACATGGAGAAGTACGGCACCAAGGAGGAGCAGTTCGCGCGGATCAGCGTCAAGAACCACCGCAACGCCATGCACAACTCCAAGGCGCATTACCCCATGGATATCACGGTGGATGACGTGATGAACTCGAAGATGATCACTTACCCTTACAAGCTCCTCGACAACTGCCTGCTTTCCGACGGCGCCGCCTCGCTGATATTCGCGACGGAAGAATGGGCGGAGAAGCACTCGAGCGTCTGGGAGGGCAAGCCGACGATAGAGGTGACCGGAACGGGTTGCGGCACGGACTTCATGCGCATGGCCGACCGGCCCTTCCCCTACCCCGGCATCACGCACTTCCGCGGGAAGCGCACCGCCTCCGAGCAAGCCTATAAGATGGCAGGGGTGAAGAACCCGCGGGAGGACTTTGACTGCTTTGAGGTCCACGACGCCTACTCCGGGGTGGAGCTCGTAAGCTACGAAGACCTCGGGTTCTGCAAGCCCGGCGAGGGCGGCCCCCTGACCGAAAAAGGCGTGTTCGACCTCGGCGGTGAACTGCCCACAAACACCTCGGGGGGTCTCATCGGGTTTGGGCACCCGGTGGGGGCCACCGGAATCGCGCAGGGAGTCGAGGTGCTGCGCCAGCTTCGACAGGAAGCCAACGCAAAGCGCCAGGTAGAGCTCAACGCAAAGCGCGGCGGGATGGACTCCCACGGCGGCACGGGCACGTTCTGCGTGATCAACATCTTCGAGAGGAGGGATTGAATATGGGACTGGAACTGGTAAGCAATCTTATGGAGGTTTATACCGCCGAGGACCCGATGGCTTTCGACCACCCGGAGGGCGACCCCTGGGCGGACTTCCGGGAGATAATGCGCATCGAATGGAAGATGGCCTTTACCTACAAGCACGTACTCGGCAAGTACTCCAAGTTCTTCATAGAACTCGCCGATAAAAAGTTCCTCGCCACCGAGTGCAGGGGCTGCGGAAAAGTCTGGGCCATTCCCCGGCCCCTCTGCCCTGACTGCCTCAGCATCACGCGCTGGAAGGAGCTGTCGGGCAAGGGGACCCTCGAGAGCTACTCCGCCTCCTACTTCGTCCCGGCCTTCATGAAGGTGGATATCCCTTACATACTGGCCATGGTGAGGCTGGACGGTGCGGACACGCTCTTCACCCATCAACTGCGGAACTACGGCGAGCTCGAGAACATCAAGGTCGGTATGCCCATCAAGGTGGCTTACGCGACTGAACCTGTCAACCACCCCATGCTTCTCATGCATTTCGAACCCGCGTAGCAAAGCCTGGGGTCAGACCACTTTTATTGCGTCATACCTATTTGGCCCTGCCTCTCAGGCCGGGATGCAATAAAAGTGGTCTGACCCCTACTCTTGATATCTACGCATGACACTGATATCATTGTATTACATTGATGACAAAGGAGGGTATGAAGTGTCCGACGCTATTTCTATAAGGTTGCCGAAAGAGCTGCTGGACGAGCTCGACAAGCTCGCTTCCGCAACAGACAGGTCAAGGACATTCCTGGTAAGGGAAGCAGTCGAAACCTATGTTAGCGACTACAGCGACTACCGCGTGGCGCTCGACCGACTCCTCGACAAGAATGACGAGATCATTGAGGGCTCGGAATTGAGGAGAAGGCTTGGCATATAAGATACTCTACAAGGCTTCTGTCGAGCGGGACCTGAAAAGTCTCTCTAAAGACGAAGCAAAAAGAGTCCTCGCCAAAGTCGAAAAGGCACTCCGCGAAAATCCCGACAAAGGAGAACCCCTCAAGGGCATTTTTCAGGGTCTGTATCGCTACAGGGTCGGCGATTACCGCGTCATCTATGCAAAGACCACCGAAGGCGTGCTCGTGCTTCGCATTGGCCACAGGCGGGACGTCTACAAGAAGTAAGCCCGGTCTCCGGTAAATCTTTATTCACTTGGAGAACCCGATCGAGGAAGTGCCGCCGGACCTGTTGTCCCAGTAGACGGCCCTCTCGCACGCGACCGGCTGAGAAGACTGAACGCGGATCGACAGGTTGCCCGTGCAGTAATCGTTCATCCTCAGAGTCCTGCGCTGCGCCGCTCCCAGTGAGAACTCGCTTACCTTGCTCTCCCCTCCCTCGCGCATCGCGTAGACAGAGACGCTCGCCTCGTTCTCTCCCGGATTCTGTACCAGAAGCCACGTCTCAAAGCCGTATGCGGTGCACCCCTCGGGCAAGAATACCTCACGCGCAGGAGCGGTCATGCCGATGGAATCGTGACCGGCCCTGCCGCCCGGTACAGGCCAGAACATGGACCGCTCCGCGACGACCGGTATATCGGAATGGACTTTCGTCGAGACATCCACACCCAGCGCTATGTCGTTGAGCCTAACCGTCCTCCTCGACCCTGCCGGGACTAAAAGATCCGCTTTGGGGGAACCGGCGGCTGCAGTCGTCATCAGCTCGAGCGATACGTTAGCCTGCCGCTCCCCCGGGTTTGAGACAAGCACGTACGTCTCGAAGCCTGAGTGAGTCGCGCCCTCGGCAAGATACCAGTCGGGTGACGGGGCCTTGACCCCGATCGACCCGTGGCCTCCCCTGCGACCGTCCCAGTACATCGAGCGCTCAACGACCACAGGCCGGTCAGCGGTCACGAGCACAGAGACGTCGTCCGCAGGTATATCCCTTTTGACCTCTACCGTTTTCCTCGACCATGCCGGGACGATGACGGTCGGCCCCGCAACCGGCCCATCCGAGGTCATATAAGTTAGTGTCGCAGCGGCATCACTTGTGCCGGGGTTCAGTATCTCGACCCAGGTCTCGAACCCGTAATCGGTGCAACCCTCGGCGAGGTACCATTCGGTCGCGCCAGAGTCGGTGCCGATGGAGTCGTGGCCCTCGACGCGGTCGTTCCAGTACATCGCACGTTCTATGTAGACCGGGAGGTCAGAGCCCACACGAACGCCCGCGTCCTGCTGCCATATGTCCGCGTTGGCGCTGACGGTCAGGCGGGAATTGGCCGGGACCACTATTGGCTCACGATTCCGGGGGCCGTTGGCGGTAAAATAGGAAACCTTGACGGTCGCGGGCCGGCCGTTGGGGTTCGCCACCAGGACCCAGGTCTCGAACCCGTACCCGGTGCAGCCCTCGGCGAGGAAATACTCATACGGGGTCACGGGCGGCGGCTCGGGAGCGACCCCCTTGTAGACGCTCATGCGGCCCTCGTCCATGTTGACCTGCTTGCCGGCGGCCGCCAGGACGTTGTAAGTGCTAAGGAGCATCTGGTGGAAGGCGTTGTAATCAAAACCACTGCAGGGTGTGCCGTCGGAGTACCTGCGGTTCGCGCCAGGGTTCTCCCTGTTGGTGCTGTTGGGGTCGTGCCTCCCCCAGCCGCTGACCGGCCAGAGGACGTACTTGCCGCAGTAGTAATCCAGAGCTATCGGGTCCTGGCTCGCCACCAGCCGGTCAAGCCGGACGGCGGCATTGTAAGGAGCGCTCGGGCCGCTCGCGCCGGGGCAAACCCAGATTGCGTCAACGATGTTAAGGTCGGGGTAGCGCGCGAGAAGCATCATCCTCCCCATGAAACCCTCGGTCTGCATCGGACCGTGCGGCGCGTCGTCGGTGTTCCTCCAGCGGTCCTGCACCCCCATGAAGTGTTTGACCGAGGCGGTGACCCCCAGCCCGTTATGGCTCTTGAGCACAGGTACGTTTATGAACTTCACACGAGCGTTGTCATATCCAGCGCCGTTCCAGACACCATATCTGAGCGATACCCGCGTACCGTAGACCGTGGTGAACTTCGGGTAGCCGACCTCCTGCTCGGGGACGTACACGTAACCGTCCCTCGTGTCGCCCTGCGAAAACTCGCCGACCACGTTCTTCTGCACCGCGGTCCAGTCGTAAACCGACACGCGGTGGCGGCCGGCGTATATCATTGCAACGTCGTTGAACGACTGACCGTGGTCCTCCGCGTTGCACCTGTCAGGGTTTCTGTTGTCCGGCCTGTTGTCCATGAAGGATGCCCACTGGCCGTTCTCCACGATAGTAACCTCGCCGGTGAAACCGTCGGGGTGCTTCACTATCGCGCCGACGAGGCCCTTTATGACATCGGTGTTCGTGCCGCCCCTGTCCTGCCACTCACCGTTCACCTTTATCAGCACTACGTCGTTGCTGCCGATTATCCCGGTGGGCCCCGCCGCCTTCCCGGATGCCGAGCTGCGGAAGAAATCGAGGCCGTTCGCGTCCATGATGTCGATGAGTGTATCGACCCCTATCTCGGAGGCCCCCGGGACGCGTTCCGCGACGTAGATATTGGACACATCCGACGCACCGGACCGTAGCTCGGGCAGGCTCAAGCCCGCCGCCGCCGCGCTCAACTTTTCAAAGGAACGGCCTCCGGGAATCCCGTATCCCGCACTCCCGAGACCCATGAGCCCGACCACTACCAGCGCCACGACCGCAACAATCCCTGATACCTCTGCAAACCTTATGAAACGGCGGAACCAGATACTCTCTCCGCCCCTTGTTAACAGGCGCGGCAGGCGGGCCGCAAACGGCACCACGGCTCCTCCAAACAACAGCATGCTGTTCGCGAGCGCAGCCCTCTGACACGGATATCGAAGCCTCGTCGGCTTTCTTCCGGAACGAATGAGAAGCCAGGCGAGAGAGAGCAGCCCGACCAGCGTGACGTTCCTATAGATATGATTACGGAGACGCTCAATAATACTTCTAATCAACGTTTTCCTGTGACCTCCATAGGGGTCAGACCACTTTTATTGCGTCATATCTATTTGGCCTGGCCTCTCACGCTGGGATGCAATAAAAGTGGTCTGACCCCTCCTCTCGATCTTAATCTTCTTGATAATGAGGATAATCAATAGCAGTGGTTATCACAGAGTGACTCTAAAGGCCAACGGGCCGCCTACTGCAGTAGCTCGCAGACGCGCTCGGGATCATCGACCGATACGACGTAAGGCCTTTTCTGCCCCTCCACCACCATCTTCACACCCTTGCCGTTTCGCGTGTTGCACGCGACCGTACCGTCCCTGCCGATCCTGATGCCGTAACCGAGATAGTTCTGGAATGTGAGCTCGTAAGGCTCGCAGGAGGTGATATCCGGGCGGCGGAACTCCTTCTTCACGAGACCAAACCCGAACCTCACGTAGCTCTTCGTCACCTCGAAGAACAGCCGCCGGTTTCTATCAAAGAGAGCAATCACGGCAGTGGCGATGAGTATCCCGAACAGCACCAGCATCAGCAACGGGGACCAGGCTCCGTAACGGATGGTCTCCATGTACACGACTTCCTCGGCTTCCGAACCAGGCTGGCTGTTCATGGCATAAACCCCCTCTGATCGTTTTACCCGCCGAGGGTGGCCCCCACTTCCTTACCGAATTCCAGCGCGCGTTCCAGCTCGCCGTCAACGAGCGGTCCTTTCATTTCGGCCACCCCGGCCCTGAACGCCGGCGCGACCGGCTTCAGCCCCTTGGCAACAAGCGCCAGATGTATCCCGTTCGCTGCGTTCGGCTCTGATTTCTCAAGTGCCGACTGCAATCCGGTGCCAAACGCCGCAAACGGCTTCCCGCCCCATGTGTCAGGGACAGCCCTCTTGATGAACCTCCTCACGTTGCCCGTCATCTTGCCAATCCGCGTCGGTGAACCCACCACCAGGAAATCCGGCTCCCGATCGAGCGCCTTCAGTGAACCGGCGTCAGCGAGGGTGACCTCGTGCCCGGCCTCCTCGAGGCCCTTTGCGGCGGCTTCCGCCACCTGCTTGCAGTTCCCCCACCGGCTGTAATAAACGACGACACCTTTCATCACTTGACCTCCTACTGCCTCACCCGGCTATAGCCGCGGCCCCCGCAAGGAAACGGGCGACCGCCGCGTTGAACATCTCCGGCTGGACGAGCTGGACGGATAGATGACCTTCTTCAAGAACTCGAGTGCGGAATCCGTGTCCGAGTCCATGACTATGCGCTCTAGATCCATGCGTTCGGTCTCCCCGAAGGAAACCGCCCACGTCCTGCCCATTTCAACCTCCTTTTGCAAGTGAGGCTCCCGGCCAGTCTCTCGCCTCCCGATTTTATCAAGCATTCCGTTCAGGCGGAAAGATAGACCTTGCGAGTATAGAATAAGGGCATTCATTGCTCTCTCCCTGTCCTTGAACCATTCTTCCCCCTTCGGACTTCTAATATAATCTAACACGCATAAGCGCAGCAAAGGAGGCTGATAACGGTGGCTCTCAAGGATAAAGAGATTTTGATGTTGCTCGGGCCCCGATACCAGGACGAAGAAGCGAAGGTGCCGCTCGATTTCTTGAGGGGAAAAGGTGCGCACGTGGATGTCGTCAGCATAAACAAGGGAAAGCTCAAGGGACTGCACGGGGCCGAGATCGAGGCCAACATGACGGTCCCTGAAGCCAGGCCCGATGCTTACGACGCGATGGTCATTCCCGGAGGACGTTCTCCTGCAGGCCTGCGAAAATACCCGGAGGCCGTTGAGCTCGTGAAGAGATTCTTCGAGACGGGAAAGCCGATTGCGGCCATCTGCCACGGTCCCCAGATGCTCGCGGCCGCCGGCCTGTTGAAGGGCAAGACCATAACCGGCTACTACAAGATAAGGGAAGAGATGCTCGAGGCGGATGCTAATTTCGTCGACAAGCCCGTGGTGATAGACGCCAACCTTATAACCTCTCGGCAGCCCGGTGACCTCGAGGACTTCAACGCCGCCATAGAGAGAGCGCTCTCATAACCTTATTTCGCTATTGTTGTAACAAGCAGGGGTAACAGGTGTTGACGCTATTCTCAAAACCCGATCTCGTACTGATCCACCCGCCGAGCGTTTATGATTTCAGGAAAATGCTCATCATCCCGAGCCCGATAGCCGACCTCATCCCCTCCGGCCAGTTCTTCGAGATGTACCCGGTTGGACTCTCCTTCATCGGCGAGTACCTTGAACGGCACGGGATCAAGGTGCGGATTTTAAACCTTGCGACCATGATGCTGGAGGACCCTGCCCTTGTCGTGGAAAAGGTCATCTCGCGCTTGAAACCCCGCATTTTCGGGATAAGCTTCCACTGGCTCGTCCACTGCCACGGCGCGCTCGAGATCGCAAGGATATGCAAAAAGGCGCATCCCTCCATACCGGTCGTGATGGGTGGTTACTCGGCGAGCCTTTTCCACCGGGAGCTCCTCGAGCACCCCCAGGTCGATTACGTGATAAGGGGCGACTCGGCCGAGGAGCCCGTGCGGCTTCTTCTCTCGGCGCTTGAAAGCGATGCCGACCTTGGAAAGGTCCCGAACCTTACCCATCGGGACCCGTCGACGGGCGCCCAACTGGTCAACGAGCTCTCCTACGTGCCGGAGAGCCTGAGCCAGCTCGGCGATAACTACCTGTTCATGATTAAATCGGCGATCAAACACGCCGACATCAGGGGACTGCACGCGTTCAAGAACTGGTGGTCGTATCCCCTTACCGCCGTCCTCACATGCAGGGGATGCCTGAAGAACTGCTCGTTCTGCGGCGGGTCGTCATGGTCTATGGCCAGGTGCTTCAACAGGACAAAGCCCGCCTTCCGGACCCCCGAGAGCATTGCAAGAGACGTGGAGACGATAAAGAGCTTCACGGGCGCCCCGATATTCATCATCGGGGACATCAGGCAGGCGGGAGACGATTACGCGGATGAGATACTTCAAGCCCTCGAGCGCGTCAAACCGAAGAACCATGTAGTGCTCGAGCTCTTCGAGCCGGCACCACGGCGGTTTTTCGAGCGTGTCGCCGAGAGCCTTCCGAACTTTGACCTCGAGATCTCCCCGGAGAGCCACGACGAGAGAGTGCGGCTCGCGGTGGGCAAGCGCTATACGAACCCGGAGCTCGAGCTCAACATCAGGTGGGCCCTGGAAGCGGGGTGCGGCAAGGTCGACGTGTTCTTCATGATCGGCCTTCCCCACCAGACACCGCAGTCCGTCAATGAGACGGTGGGCTACTGCTCCAGCCTGCTGGCCGAACACGGCACCAGGGTAAATCCGCTTATCGGACCTCTTGCCCCCTTCCTGGACCCCGGCAGCATAGCCCACGAGTACTCCGAGAGAAACGGGTACAGGCTCTTCCACCACACGCTCGAGGATTACAGAACAGCGATGCTACATCCTCACTGGAGGGATATGCTCGGCTATGAGACCCAGTGGATGAGCCGGCAGGAGATAATCGATGCCACATACGCCGCCCTGCTGGAGCTGAACCGCATCAAGGGCGAGCACCGTCTGGTCTCAGAGAACTACATGAACGAGATGGACCGGTTTTTGCGCGACTGCGTCTCTCTTCTCAAACGCCTGGACAAGACAGAGAATATTAACGACCCCATAGGCAGAGAAGAAGCGTTGATTGGGATAAAAGAGGTGTCGGACCTCCTTCACGAGAGAAGCGCCATCGTCAAAGAGGAGATAGGGTGGCCTGTCCAGGGGGCGAGATTCCGTTACGGGGGCATTTTGCGGATGTTATCAGTGAACCTCTTGAATAGAAACCGAGCAGGGGGCTGACATGGTGCTCGGTTCGCACCCGCGCACCATCCAGCCGCTAGAGTTCTATAACGGGAAGTTCATCGCGTACAGCATGGGCAACTTCGTCTTCGACCGGATGCAGCGGGATCAGGCGCGCGAGGGGTTCTTAATCAAGTGCCGCTTCCGCGAGGACCTGCTGACGGGCCTCGAGATGGTGCCCTACAAGATATACGACTACTCACAGCCAATGGTGTTCGAAGGAAGCTCCGGCCAGTACGTACTCGACAAGGTCCTGCGGCTGTCGAGATTGATTTAGGCCGGGCTCTTTGCCCGGTTCACCGATCCCGGCCTGAGAGGCCGGGCTTAACCTTTAGGCAGGGCTTAACACTTGATGAAAATTCACGATTCAATACCTGACCCCCGCCTCTTGTTGAGAAGCTTCAGCACCTCGAACCAGGTGATGCTCAGAACCGCAGCCCCTATGCTTATGGCGATGTCAACCGCGCTCAGTTTCCCGAAGTGGAATATCTGCTGTAGTGCCGGCACGTAAAGCACGAGGCCGAGAAAGACCAGCGTCCCCCCGAACACCCACCAGAGCGCCCTGTTAGGCGATCGCAACGTGTCCATGATGGTCCTCGTCCAGGAGCGGTTGATAAGTATCAGTCCGAGGTTCGCTATGACCAGCGTGGTGAAAGTAAGGGCGCGTGCCTCCGCCGGACTCAGGCCCCGGTAGAGGGCGACCTTGAAGACGACCCCCACGACGACTAAAACAAAGAGCCCTTGAAGAAGGCTTAGAACCACGGTCCTTTTGTTGAACAACGGCTCTGTGAGGCTTCGGGGCAGGCGCGTCATCACATCGGTCTCCTCTCGCTCCCCCTCGAATACGACCGAGCACGCGGGGTCGATTATGAGCTCCAGGAATGCTATATGGACCGGCAGAAGGACCAATGGCCACTTGAACAGGACCGGCAGGAGCGAGATACCGGCAATGGGAACGTGCACGGCGAGGATATAGGCCATGGCCTTCTTTAGGTTGTCGAATATCCGGCGGCCGAGCCTTACCGCCTCCTCGATCGAGGAGAAATCATCGTTCAGCAAGACCAGCTCGGAGGCCTCGCGCGCGACGTCCGTGCCCCTTCCCCCCATTGCGATCCCTATCTGGGCCGACTTCAAGGCCGGCGCGTCGTTGACCCCGTCACCTGTCATAGCCACGATCTCGCCGTTCGCCTTGAGGGCGTCCACGATACGGAGCTTCTGCTCCGGGACGACCCTCGCGAAGATGTTCACGGGCTTTATGCGTTCCTCGAGTACGTCGTCATCCATGGCATCGAGCTCGTCCCCGGTAATATACTCGTCTGCCGGTTCAAGGCCTATCTGGCGGGCGACGTTCATGGCGGTGCCCGGGTAGTCACCCGTTATCATGATGACCCTGATGCCTGCGTCGTAGCATTCCCTGATCTCGTTGGGGACATTGGGCCGCACTGGGTCGGCAAGCCCGACCAGGCCCAGGAACTCAAACACGAACTCATGCTGGTCCACGGGCAGGCCTTCTTCCGTGAACTGCGCCTTGGCAACCCCTATCACGCGCAGCCCGTCCTCGGCCATCAGGCCTACGTTCCTCAAAACCTCCTGGCTCTGCCGCTCGTCGAGATGGCAGAGGTTGACTATCGCTTCCGGCGCCCCCTTTGCGGCTATCACGTACTCCTGACCATCCGGCGATTTCCAGACGTGTGAGAGCGCAAGCAGGTTCTGCGACAGCGGGTACTCACGCAAAAGGGTCCAGTCGTAGTGGAGGTGCTCGGTCTTGAAAAGCTTGCGGTCCCCGAGGCGCTTGACCGCCTTTTCCAGCGGGTCGAACGGATCCTTGTGGCTGCCTAGGATGCCGAACTCCACCACCTCATGGAACTTCTCGGGAAGGGGCTCCCGCACATGCTCACCCAGCTCGTAGAACTCGCCCTGTGCGAATATCCTGCTCACCGATATGCGGTTGAAGGTGAGGGTCCCCGTCTTGTCAACGCAAAGTACCGTGGCGGAGCCCAGCGTCTCGACGGCCGGTACGCGGCGGGTGAGGACCTCCTTCTTCGATATCCTCCACGCCCCCATGGTCAGAAAGACGGTGAGGACGACCGGGAACTCCTCCGGGATCATCGCCATCGCCAGGGTAAGGCCGGCCAGGAAACCGTTGAGCCACGCGTTAGCCTCGTGCCTAGTCAGCCCGTAAACGACGATCACTAACACGCAGAGGAGCGCGCCAAGGATAGCGATGTTGCGAACAAGCCTCGTTGTCTCCTTCTGCAGGCGCGTTTTCTCGGGTTCGATCTCCTCGAGGGCCTTCCCTATCTTTCCCATCTCGGTGTCTTTGCCGATCGCCTTGACCTCGGCGACACCGCGCCCGCCGACCACTATGGTCCCCGAAAAGACGAAAGGTTCGTCGTCCCCACCGGGCCGTCCCATGGTGGAATCACCGTCGACAAACGACTTGCGGACCGAGACCGACTCGCCGGTCAGCAGGGATTCGTCAGCGGAAAGGTTTATACACATTCGTACGACCGCGTCGGCGGGAACGCGGTCACCCTCGGATAGCAGGAGGATGTCGCTGCGTACCACGTCGCGGCCGGCTATGCGCAGCTGCTCGCCGTCGCGGACCACGAGCGCTCGGGGGCTTGAAAGGTCTTTCAGAGCTTCGAGCGCGCGCTCTGTCCTGCGCTCCTGGTAAAAGGTGATACCCATCACGACCAGTACGAAGCTTAAGAGGATCAGCCCTTCACGGATCTCGCCGAGCACGAAATATATGGAGCCTACCGCGACAAGAAGCAGGAACATGGGTTCGCGCAGTACCTCGAAAGCGATCGAGAAGATGCTTCTCCGCCTTGCGGAAGGGATCTCGTTGTAACCCTCTTCGGTAAGCCTTCTCGCGGCTTCTTCCGAGGAAAGGCCGCATATGTTACCTACATCAAACTCATCAGGCATGACACTCCTGTATAACCACTCCGGGGCATATAAGTCAACAGTCAAACCGTTTCATGAGACATGGATGTACACGCCGTTGATTCACCGGACGGTTGTTGTATTATTAGTTCAGTGAGATGAGTCAGCATATTGAGCGGCTCGGCCGATATTAAGGTGAGAATGGACGAACCGTTAAGAGACACGGGAATTGACATAATCGGAGAGGTGCCCTGGGGCACCCACTTCAGCCTTTTCTACAAAACCAGCGACGGCCTATTGGATATCCTCATTCCCTATTTCAAAGCGGGCCTCCACAACAACGAGTTCTGCATGTGGGTCACTTCCGAGCCTCTTTCCAGGGCAGAAGCCGAAAAAGCGATCAGGAAAGCCGTGCCCGGATTCAATCGTCTCATTACAAGGAAAGAGGAATTGCCGTAAAGGTTGACGATGACCTGGGTTCCGCAAAAGCCAATCCCACCCACATTTACCAGATCTTCGCCAACCTCATAAGCAACGCCATCAAGCACAACGACAATGAGAATCCCGTGATTGAGGTCTCATGCTTGGGCGATGATGAGGAGGGCCTCCATCGATACCTCACAAGGGACAACGGCTCTGGAATCGCTCCTGAATACCTTGGCAGAATCTTCCTTCCGTTCGTCAAGGGAAAGACCGGCGAAACCGGAATCGGTCTTACTACCGTGGAGAAGATTGTCGCTGTCTATGGCGGTGAGATAAGGGCGTATAACGACAACGGCGCCTGTTTTGAGTTCACGCTAAAAGACTACTGAGTCGAACTGCTCTTCGCTACCTGCCGGAAGACCCGCATGAAGTTAAGGCCGAGGATCTTCTCTACCTCGTCCGCGCCATAACCCCTGTCGAAGAACAGTTGAGTCAGGGCTGGAAGGTCCGTTGCGTCCCTCATCCCGTCCGGGGTCGTTATCAGTCCGTCCCAGTCAGAACCGAGCGCTATGTGGTCGATGCCCACCAACCCTTTTATGTGGTCGGCGTGGTCCACGACCACGCTCAAGTGAGGCTTGGACCGCCGGGGCGCGAGCCACCCGCTGCTGTAGATCAGCCCGATCACTCCGCCCGTCTCCGCGATGTTCTTTATGTCCTCATCGGTAAGGTTGCGAAATGTCGGCCTGATTGCTGCCGCGGCTCCGTGGCTTACTATGACCGGTTGGCTCGAGAGCCTGCAGACCTCCGAAATGAGTTCTGTATGAGTGTGGCTTACATCTATCATCATGCCGAGTTCGTTCATGGTCTTTACCGCCCCGAGACCGAGTGCGCCGAGCTCTGCGTGCTCTTTAGTCGAATCGGCGGACGAGACGGCGAATCGGTTGGACGTAAAGTGCGCCATGGTTATGTACCTGACCCCGATACTGTAAAACTCCTCGATGCGCTCAAGGTGCCCCCCCAGCATGTGCATGCCCTCAACGCCCAGAAGGGCCGCGACCTTTCCCGCCCCTCGGGCCGCCTCGATGTCGGCGGGTGTGGAGGCAAAAAGTAGGTCCTCCCTGTTCTTCTCGAGTACGTAACGGGCGTAGCCGATGTTCCGGAGCGCCCGGCCGTAGGCCTTGCGCGGCCATGGGTGGGCGACAATCCCGAAGAAGACAGCATCAATCCCGCCTTCCTTGAGCTTGGGAACGTCCGTGTGAAGCTTCCAGTTGGAAATCCCACGGGGAGCCCGGTGGCGCTGTGACAGGTCCAGGCCCAGGATCCTCGCATACATTAGAGAGTCCGTGTGAAGATCGACAACCAGTGCGCGCCTATGGAATTCCCTTGTCACATCGCTTACCTTTACCGGCTGTTTTATCTTGCGCATAACCTCACCCCAGTCCAGGGCCATAATCTTATCCCTGCCTGCCATATGAAAGCCACATTGACGGGCATCAATGAAAGCCTTGGACTTCACGGTGCTATACTTGACAGCGAGCATCACCGGTGAAAGGAGCAGGCAATGCCGGATCTCGAATCTCTCGAGCAGGTGGAAGGCTCGAAGCAGAACCACGACCTCGTGCTTTTTGCCCTCAGCACGTGCGGATGGTGCAAAAAGGCCAGGGCATTCCTGGGCGACCACGACATCGCCTATCGCTTCGTTTACGTTGACCTCCTGGAGGGGGACGAGCTTGACGAGGTATTCAGCGAGGTCAAGCTACTCAACCCCCAGAGGACGTTCCCAACGCTCGTCATCGACGACGAGGACGTCGTCATCGGTTTCAACGATTCGACCTATACGGAGAAGCTGCTTTGACGGCTGAAGTCGCCCCCGGGGAAGTAGAAAAACTTTTCGGCAGGCTCGTACAGGAAGCCGAGGCGGGCGCCTACCACGTAAACCCCGATATGAGCAATACCATGCCGCTCATCGAGGGGCTTATCACGAACACCAGGCGCTACGGGTACCGCCTGTGCCCATGCCGCCTGACAGGGGGTAGCAGGCAGGCGGACCTCGACATCGTCTGCCCGTGCGATTACCGCGATGCCGACCTCGACGAGTACGACACCTGCTTCTGAGGGCTTTACGTGTCCAGGCGTGTCCTGGACGGCGAGGTCGATGTAGGCTCGATTCCCGAGAGGCGGCCTGAAGAGATGGAGAATGAAGTGCAGAAGAAGGAAGTCCCCGCGAAAGCGTCCGGGGAGATCCAAGTCTGGCGATGCAAGGTCTGCGGATACCTGTGCGCGCGCCCGAGCCCCCCGGAGACCTGTCCGATATGCAAAGTGGGAAGGGAGCGCTTCGAGGAATTCACCTTCCGTTAAGGGCTTTGACCGAAACAGGGGCTGCTTTGTATGTTGCCTGGTGGTAATAAGAGTCCCGGGATCCCGGCCTTCATGAAAGCCGTCGCGGCCGTTATCATCGTCGTGTCATCCCTCACGTTTGCGGGATGTTTCAACAGCGCCCCCCAGAGCAAGGATTACTTCGCGCTCGCCCCGGGTAACTCATGGTTGTACGAGGGTACCGAGGGTACCTCGACCATGAACGTCGAAATCAAAGTCGTTAAACCGGACCCCGCACTGAACCTCAGGGAAGGAATACACGATCTCTCGATAACCGGGAGCTACGGGAACTTCAACGTGAGCGATCAGGGGTTATTCCTCGAGCTTGCGCCTGATTCGGTAAAGCTCTGGGGAGTCAAGCAGATGAACGCCAATCCCCAGTTCTTCAGCGCTCCATACATCTGGCTCGAGAAGCCGCTCCAGGTCGACCGGGAGTACAACACCGCGGTACAGGGAGCCCCGACTCCTGCCCTGATGGCCGTGACCGGACAGGTAAAGGAGACCACCCCCTGGGGCGAGAAGGACGGGTTCACGCTTCAAGAAAAGTCCGGCACGGGACTTGCCTCCGGGGTGAAGCTCACATTCGTTCCCTACCTGGGATTCACAAGGATGTCTATCCCGGACTGGCCGGAGCTTACCCTGAAGGACGCGTCGCTGAAGTAAAAACTATTCACCCACCAAGAAGTTTCTTGAACACGCGGCGGGAGTGGATGCAGGGGCGCTCGAATGCCATCGTATTTATGGGACGGGGCACTAGGTCGTCTTCGAGGTCCCGAACCATTTCTTGTAGATGCTATCGTACGTGCCGTCTTCCTTCAGCTTCTTGAGCTCGTCGTTGATTGCGAGGCGTAGCTGGTTGTTTTCCTTCTTCACGCCGATGCCGTATTTCTCCCTGGTTATGATCTTCTGGGCCACCTCGGTCTTGCCCATCTTCTTGCTCATGTAGGCGTTTACCGGGTAGTCATTGATGATCGCGTCGATCCTGCCCATCTCCAGGTCCTCGAAAGCGAGCAGGATGGTGTTGAACTTGCGGATCTCCTTCAGTCCGGTCATCTTCTCGGCGGTCATCTGGCCCATGGTGTCTATCTGCACGCCGATTACCTTGCCCTTCAGGTCTGCCTCGTTCTTGATGGGCGAGCCGATCTTCACGGCTATCGACTGGTCGGAATCGATGTACGGGTCAGAGAAGGATATCTCATTTGACCGCTCTGGGGTGATCGGCATGGCGGACATGATGATGTCGTACTTGTCGGACTTCAGGCCGGGTATGATAACATCCCAGGCGGTCGGGATCACGTCGAGCTTGACGTTCAAGCGCTTTGCCATCTCCGTCGCGATATCAACGTCAAACCCGACAGCCTTACCCCCCTCCATGAGCTCAAAAGGCGGGTAAGGGGTATCACTGCCCATCATGAGTATGCCCGGCTTGAGCGTGGTTACCTTGGCCTCCGTCGTCTTCTTCTCGCCGCAGCCGGCCACCAGCGCCGCCAGAACCAGCAAGGCCACGAGCACGAGGGTAACCGCTGCTGGTCTTCGTTTACCTTTCATCCTTCCTCCTTATTTTCCAAACAACCCCGGTCTAGGTGAAAATGAGCGAATGGGGGTCAGACCACTTTTGTTGCATACGCAACAAAAGTGGTCTGACCCCTACCTGATCTCGGCACACGCATCCGGGTTGAACGGGTTCATTCTGACCGCAAGCGAAAAAAGGTAAGGATAACTCTCCTCCAGGTGCCTCATGTACAGGAGCCATTCCCGAACAAGCAGGTTGTACGCCCTCCCGAGGTCACCGGACAGGTGCGCGTAATCGGAGTCCGGCAGCCCCGAAAGGCCGGCCCTGCTGTCGAGCTCCTCCGTGAGGTGGAAGACGGCCCAGAGAAGGTCCGTGAAAGTCTCGTGCTCCAACAACATCGGATTCTCCAGCAGCCTGACCATGAAATCCCTTTTTCCGACAAGCAAGCTCCTGATTTTCGCAAGATCCACCTGCCTACTGTCGACTTTGAATTCCTGTTCACCGAGAGCTTCACTCATCCGTCGAAAATCACTGTCCGTCCATTTACCGCTGACCGAGAATAACTTTTTCTTTTCCTCCGACCCCTGGGCCACCGTGCAAATCGACTTCAAAAGCTTCGTTCCCACCTCGCTGAAAAACGCTCCGATGACCATTTTCATCTTCTCGAGAGATCTCCTCTTGTCCCTTTCGCTGAGCAGGCTGTCGATGATCAATGTCACGAACAGGACCTCGAGCGGGAGAAAGGCAATATCGCCCAGCATATAGATGAACATGTGGCGGGCGTCCCCAAATATCACATAGTGTACGGTGTAGAGAACAGCAGATAGGGCCACGAGGATGGCCCCCAGTAGCAGGTACCAGTTTCTTCTCGACATATGCAGGGCTCCTTCCTCTTTATGTACATGCCTCGTATTCCATGAAAGTACCTCGCCTGGTTCTCCCCGAAGACACCCGTCCTCTTTCAATATCGGGCTATCGCCGTCAAATAAACCTTATCATGAAATATAATGTTGTACCGTAGGTCACAAAGACAATCGAGCTTTTACAGGGGAATGGTTAACATGTTTGAAAAAGGGACAGTTCGAATCGAGAAATCCGACGGGGTAGCGACCATGTACTTCAACAACCCTCCTGTCAACGCGATCGAACTCGACGTACTGGCCGACATAGACGAAGCCCTGTCTTACCTGGAAGCTGATAATGATGTGCGCGCTGTAGTCTTCACCGGAAAAGGCGACTGCCTCTCCGCCGGCCTTGATCTAAGGGTGATCCCGCTGTACGGCCCGGCCCAGCAGCGCGAGTTGATTGAAACGGTAAACAGTGTCGTCCTCAAGATCTATTCACTCCCGATCCCGACGGTAGTCGCCGTTAACGGCCACGCCATAGCGGGCGGTTTCATCATACTCACGGCCTTTGACTACCGGGTCTGCACGAGCTCGTCCTGCCAACTGGGCCTCACCGAAAGCCGCCTCGGTATCCCCTTCTCAATCGCCACGCTCGAGGTGGTCAGGTCGGGACTGGCTCCACACGTCACACGGAGGCTAATGCTTACCGGGATAACGATCGGCCCCGAGGAAGCCCTCGCGGGTGGAGTGGTGGACGAGCTGCAGCCCCCCGAGCGGGTGCTGCCGAGGGCGCAGGAGATGGCCGCGTACTTCGCGACCCTGCCGCAGAGCGGCTACCCGAAGATCAAGCGCCAGCTCCACAAAGAGACGATCACGCTCATGGAAAAAGTCATGGCGGCCGGCGACCCCCTGCTCAAAGAGTGGATCGATGCCGAGGCGGCGGCGGCAATCGACCACCTCGCCGACGAACCCAAGTAGGTTGCTTACTCGCTCTCCATGAACGGGTAGCGGTAGTAGGTCGGCGGCAGGAAGGTCTCCTTTATCACCCGCGGCGAGACCCAGCGCTCCAGGTTAAGCCAGCTGCCCGCCTTGTCGTTCGTGCCGGATGCACGTGATCCGCCGAACGGCTGCTGGCCTACCACGGCTCCCGTCGGCTTGTCGTTGATATAGAAATTCCCCGCGGCACCGCGAAGCGCCTTCACGGCCGTCACGATGGCGAAACGGTCCTGCGCGAAGATGGCGCCAGTTAGAGCATAGGGGCTCGTCGTGTTGCACAAATCCAGCGTCTTCTCGTATTCGCCGGCCGGATACACATAGACCGTCACGACCGGGCCGAATATCTCCTCGCGCATCAGCTTCGAGCGGGGGTCCTTACTCTCGACAACGGTAGGCTGTATGTAGTATCCCTCACCGTCGTCGTAAGTCCCGCCGCAGAGTATCTCATGGTCGGGGTCATTCCTGGCGAACTCGATGTAGCCGGTGATCGTCTTGAACGCGTTCCTGTCTATCACGGCGCCCATGAAGTTGCGAAAGTCGCATATGTCACCGACCGTCACCGTCTCTATCTCCTCAAGCAGCCGTTTCTTCACCCCGGGCCATATGTCATCGGGGACGTACACGCGGCTCGGGGCGGAGCACTTCTGGCCCTGGTACTCGTACGCGCCGCGCACTATGCTTGTGACCAGGGCCTCTGTGTCGGTCGAACTGTGCGCGAAGATGAAGTCCTTGCCGCCGGTCTCCCCCACTATCCTCGGGTAAGAGTAGTACTTGCGGATATCCGAGCCGATGGTGAGCCATATAGTAGAGAACACATACGTCGAGCCGGTGAAGTGAACGCCTCCGAGGTCGAGGTGGTTCAGAACCGGCGGGGCCACCACAGGCCCGGGTCCCGGGACCATGTTTATGACCCCGTCAGGCATCCCGGCCTCTTTCAGGATCTTCATGATGTAGTAGGCGGGGAGCACCGTGGCGGAAGCCGGCTTCCAAACGACGGCGTTTCCCATCAGCGCGGGTGCGGTGGGAAGGTTTCCGGCTATCGAAGTGAAGTTGAAGGGCGTCAGCGCGAGCACGAAACCCTCCAGCGGGCGGTGCTCCATGTAGTTGAGCACGCCCTTTGCTGACACCGGCTGGTCGTCGTAGACCTCCGTCATGAAGTAAGGGTTGAAACGCCAGAAGTCGATAAGCTCGCAGGCCGAGTCTATCTCCGCCTGGTGGCAGGTCTTGCTCATGCACAGCATCGTCGCCGCGTTCAGCGTCTGGCGGTACTTGCCCGACAGCAGCTCTGCGGCCTTGAGAAGCACGGTGGCCCTCGAGGACCACTCCATCTCGCTCCACGCCACCTTCGCCTCGTTCGCGGCGTCGATTGCCATCTCCGCCTCTTTGGGTCCGGCCCGGTGGTAAGTGCCCAGCACCTGCTCGTGGTTGTGGGGCGCGGTCATCGTGACGAGGTCTCCGTTGGCGACCTCACGGCCACCAATGATGCTCGGGACCTCAACGGGGCTAGAGAGCATCTCCTCGAGCTTTGCTTTCAGTTCGGCGCGCTCCCTGCTGCCCGGGGCGTAGCCGAGCACGTGCTCGTTCTGCGGCTCCGGTATGTGAAAGATACCGTTGAACATGGAAATTCCCCCCTTATTCTTTCGGGGCTCGATCAACGAGTTCAGACCTTGCCCGCTATTTCCGACATTAAAACTGCCCTACTGGGGCAGCACCCGAAATAGGGCAACTCGTATAAGGTAACGAAAATACCCCCGAGCATCAACCTGGAAAGGCTGGCTCCCCGGGCAGGACTCGAACCTGCAACCAAGCGGTTAACAGCCGCCTACTCTACCGATTGAGCTACCGGGGATCGTTGGTAAAATCTCGCAGTCTGCGGCTGGAACCCATTATAAGGAACGTGGCCGGCGGGGGCAACGCCACCGCGCAATAATGACACACCGGTGCCAGGCACCGGTGTGTCATTATTCGCCTGCCTCCTGTGATGGTATACCGGGCGGGCGCCCTTCTCCCATTGCGGCGGCGCACCTGTCGGCGTACTGGCACCACTCCATGCAGCCCAGGTCCAGCCGGGGGTTCGGGAACCTGAAGCCGCACTTGGGGCACTTGCGAGAAACATCGTCCTTGAAGAACTCGACCGGGTAATCGCATACGGGGCAGGGGGTCTCGAAGATATCCTCGGGCTTCCAGAAAAGCGTGTTCTGGCCGGGGCAGATGGTATCGGCCATTACCGGTCACCGCCTTGCTCGGTCCGTATCGTCTCAATGATGTCACCCCGAATTCCGACCTTTATCAGAGTCAGCGGGATATCCTTGCCCGATTCTTTAATCGACTCGTGTACGAGGTGGACGAGCCCGAAGCAGCAGGGTACCTCCATGTAGACGACATCGATCGACTTGATGTCGTTCTGGATGAAGATCTGGGCCAGCTTCTTGCGGTAGAACTCGGCGCTGTCGAGCTTGGGGCACCCGATGAGGAGGGTCTTGCCCTCGAGAAGCTTGCTGTGAAAATCGGCGTAGGCGAACGGGACGCAGTCGGCGGCGATGAGCAGGCTCGCCCCTTCGAAGTAGGGGGCTTTCGCGGGAAGCAGTTGTATCTGCACCGGCCAGTTGCCTAGGCGAGACACGACCTTGGTCGCCTCGCCGGGTTCCCCCTTCTTATCTTGAAGCTCGCACCTCTCGATGACCTGCGGAGTGGATCCCGGGCACCCGCACTCGAGCGTGCCGCTCTCCTCCTCTTCCTCCTCCTCCTCCAGGTGGCGGCCCACCGCGTCCTCGTCGAACTCTTCCGCCTCTCGCTCCTCGATAGTGATCGCGTCCTGGGGGCACTCACCGAGACAGGCGCCCAGGCCGTCGCAGTAGGCCTCACTGATCAGGCGGGCCTTGCCGTCGATAACCTTGATCGCCCCTTCGGCACAGGCCGTCACGCACTCCCCGCAGCCGTCGCACTTCTCCTCGTCGATACTCACTACATTCCTAACCGCCATCTTTCTCCCCCCCGTAGACGTAAGCCAGTTCAGAGAGCCTCGTCCCTGACAGGTATTCCCTGACCTCCTTGTTCGCATTCCCCAAAAGATCGCCGAGAATGCATCCCCTGCGATTGCAGACAGGGCTCCCCAGGAGGCATTCGCTGTCGGCCAGCGGTCCGTCGATCGCCTCGTAGACCTTGAGCAAAGTCGGATCGCCGTTATCCCGCTCGAACACGAAACCACCCTTGGGACCTCTGACAGACTTGACCAGGCCGGCCCGCGTGAGGCGCTGAAGGACTTTTGAAAGATGGGCCCCGGAAACCTCGAGCTTTCGGGCCATCTCCCCGGTCGAGAACACTTTACCGGGTTCCCCTCCCAGCAGGACCATGGCATGCATTCCCAGCGATGCTGCCTCCGAGAACTTTATTACTTCAGCCATTCCAATACCTCATAAAATAAGTATTCTGGTACCAATATACCAGTTATACTTCTGATGTCAACCGCCAAGGGATAGAAACAGCGTTGTGGATAGAGGACGTGCCGACTCCGAGGCTAGTCCTCCGGCGAGAACTCGTCTTTGCTCGCTCCGCAAACAGGGCAGACCCAGTCGTCGGGAAGATCCTCGAACAGCGTCCCGGCGGGCACTCCGTTATCGGGGTCTCCCTCTTCGGGATCATAGACATATCCGCATACTCCGCATACGTACCTCTGCATTCTTCCTTCCCCTTTCGACTGTTTCTCCTTCTCCTCTTCCTCGGCTCCCCTGTATGTGGGCGCGTTCTTCGGGGCCTTGCCCTTCATCGCGTGGTACTCCGCGTAGGTCATCGGCTTCTCATCACTTACCACCCTTCCGCTCACCACGTCGGCGATGAATACGGTGTGCGTGCCGGCGTCGACCCTGTCCCTGACTCGCCCCTCGAAGACCGAGACCGCGTTCTCGGTGACAACCGGGCAGCCGGTCACCCCCTCCTCCTGCTCGACGCCGGATAGCTTGTCGAATTCCCTGCCCGTCCTGAAGCCGAACCGCCCGATCAAAGGCATGGGGGTATTGCTGGAAAGCACCGCCATCGCGAGCACGCCGCTACTGGATATGAACTCGTGGGTATAGTTGTCCTTGTTTATGGCTACCGCGATACGCGGTGGCTCCGCGGTGACCTGTATGACGGTGTTGGCGATCTGGCCGTTCACCCTGCCCTCGTTACACGATGTCACGACGTAAAGTCCGTAGCTACAGCTCCACAGCGCCTTCGGGTCGAGTTCAGCTTCCACCTTTGACCACTTCCTTCAGTTTTTTCGCGACCGTGAGTCCGAGCTCGCGGCACCGGGCAAGGGCTTCGTCGTCAGGTACATAGTTGAATCCCAGCGGGTCGGCAACGATATCCACCTTCATAGACGCAAGCTCATCATCAATGAGCTTGTAGCCCTCGCCGCTCCAGCCGTACGAACCGAACGCCGCACCGATAAGGTTCTTGAACTTGAGGCCCTTCAGATAAGTGAGCACATCGGCCACCGTCGGGAATATACCGTTGTTGATGGTGGGAGTCCCGACCAGGAGCGCGCCCGCATCCAGAAGCTCGGTGGCGACATCGCTTCTGTCGCACGATTTCAGCGGCATCACTACCGCGGTCGCGCCGCCATCGATAAACCCCTCGCTGATGGCCCGCGCCATCTTCTCGGTACTTCCCCACATGGTGTCATAGACTACCAGCGCCTTCTCGGTCGGGGCCTGCTCCGCCCACTTCGACCATAGCCCGATTATCTTGCCAGGGTCTTTGCGCCAGATCGGGCCGTGGTCTGGGCAGAGCGTGTCGATCCGGATGCCAAGGCCGCCCACCCTCTCGATGAGCCTGGTCACCAGTGTGGAATAGGGGGTCAGTATGTTCGCGAAGTACTTCGACCCCTCCTCGATGATGAAACATTCATCTATCTCGTCCGCGAAACGCTCTCCCGTCGCCAGGTGCATCCCGAACCCGTCCTGCGAGAAAAGGAGCTTATCCTCCACAACGTAGGTCACCATGCTGTCCGGCCAGTGGAGCATCCTGGTCTCCAGAAACGAGAGGTTAACTCCCCCCAGGGCCAGGCTTTCGCCGTCTTTCACCGCGGTGATCTCGCGCTCCATGTGGAAGTGTGCCGCGAGCGCCTTCACCCCGTTCGGCGAGGCGAATACCTTATCGGGCCTGACATCTGTTATCACCTGGGGAAGGCACCCCGAGTGGTCCATCTCGGAGTGATTCGAGATTATGTACCTGATGTTCTCCGGGTCTGTAACGGACGCTACCCGCGAAAGGAGTTCGTCCTTGAAGGGTGCCTTGACAGTGTCGATGAGGATGACATCGTCGGCGACGATAAGGTAAGCGTTATAGGTGGACCCCCGGAAAGTCGAGTAGCCGTGGAAGTCCCTTATGCCCCAGTCGATCGCCCCGACCCAGTAGACGTGGTCGCTGATCTTTACGGCTTCAAAATGCCCGCTCATGCTACCCCCTCACCTGTCGGATAAAGTCAACGACACTCTTTTTCGGCAATGCTCCATCGGCAAGGCTTACTTGCGATGACCCAGCTCCTGGTCGACCCTGGCAAGCTCGTCGGCGGAATCGCCGGCTGCCTTGATCTTTTCCACCGCCCCGGAAGCGGACTCCTCTTCTTCTACCTGTTCATCAACATACCACTGGAGGAACTCGCGGGTGACGTCGTCGCCCTCGGAGGTTGCAAGCTCCACGAGCGAGTCTATAAGGCCGGTCACCTTCTGTTCGTGAGCGCAGGCAGCCTCGAAAGGCGCGAGCGCGGAATCCCACTGGGTCGGTGGTACTTCGATGGGCCTCAAGAGCACCCTGCCGTTCTCCGCTATGTAGTCGAAGAACTTCAGCGCGTGCTTCAGCTCCTCCGTCCACTGGACCCGCATCCAGTTGGCGAATCCCGGCATGTTTATGGAGTGGTAGTACGCGGACATGGAGAGGTACAAGTAAGCGGAATAGAGTTCAGCGTTGAGCTGCCCGTTTAGGGCTTCCTCCATCTTCTCGCCGAGCATAGTCTCATCCCTTCCAGAGTCCATGCAGGTTACAGTGCTCACGGGCAATCAGGTCGGCGGCCCGCTCTATCTCGAAGAACGCCTCCGGCTCGTCGCCCGGGTTCAGAAAACGCCGGTGCGATGTCCCGTCATTTATGACCTGGACCCACTCGATCCAGTGCTCGGCCTCCATCGGGTGCGGAACGCTGCCTACCTTGACCTTTATCCCACCCTCGGCTTTCTCGACGACCGGGACGTGCTTCTCAACCGCCGCGTCTGTGATGTTCTCCTCGAGCAGCTTCATCGGCTGGTTACAGCAGACGAGCTGGCCCTTGCCATCACGTAGCACCTCCACTATTTGCCCGCACACCTCGCACTCAAAGACTTGATATCGTTGGGCCATCAGACTTCCCCCTTTCGTTCCAACCTTCGACGCAAATGTAAAGCCGCATCACTCTGCCACGATTACCAGTTCTCCGCAAGGAGCTCGTAGTAGTCCCGTGGATGCGCGCAGGCCGGGCACGTGACCGGTGCCTCGGCACCCTCGTGCAGGTAACCGCAGTTGCGGCACCTCCAGACCACCGGCTTGTCCTTCTTGAAGACCGTACCCGCCTCGACGTTTGCGAGAAGCCCGAGGTAACGCTTCTCGTGCTGCTTCTCAGCGACCATGATAGCCTCGAATATCTTGGCTACCTCCTCGAAGCCCTCGTCCCTCGCTACCTTGGCGAACCCCGGGTACATCTCGGTCCACTCGTAGTTCTCCCCCGCGGCCGCAGCCTTCAGGTTATCCCCCGTCGCACCGATGACACCGGCGGGAAAAGCTGCGCTGATCTCCACCGCCCCACCTTCGAGCTGTTTGAAAAACCGCTTGGCGTGCTCCTTCTCCTGGCCGGCGGTCTCCTCGAATATGTCCGCTATCTGGATGAAGCCGTCCTTCCTCGCCTGGCTCGCGAAGTAGGTGTAGCGGTTCCTCGCCTGCGACTCGCCCGCGAAAGCGGTGAGCAGGTTCACCTCTGTCTTCGATCCCTTCAGTTCGGCCATGATCCCCCCTTTTTACCGAAAATAAATACCACAGAGAAAATCTTACATCAATGAGCTATGTCAATTTGAGATCTGGTCGAGGGAAGCGTCGTCCCTTATCCCCAGCCTGGTAAGGGCGAAATCGTACTTCACGGGGTCATCCGGAGTGATCTCTCTGAAGCGGGATGTAATCTCAAGGGCCGTACGAAGGTCAGCCTGCCTTCGCTTCGTCAGGCCGTGCTTGAAGCATATCTTGTGCATGTGCGTGTCGAGAGGCACGACCAGCTTGGAAGGCGGCACTCCTTCCCAACCGCCGGGATCGACCTCGTCTTTCCGAACCAGCCACCTCAGGAACAGGTTCAGCCGTTTGCATGCGCTGCCTCCATCCGGCGAAGGCAGGTGGAACTCGCAGGAGCCGCCGGACTCTTCCGAGATCTCGGCCACGAACGAGGAGAGCGCCGGGATCACCGTCTCATCGCCCTTCCTTATGCCGGAGACAAAACAAGCGTTGAGCGAACCGTACCGCTCGATGACCCTCTTCGCCCCCTCGAGGACGCGTGCCAGGTCCTGCCCCATCGTCATCCGGTGCTTAAATCCAGAGAGCTCATGCACGAGCGAGCGATCTGAAGACGCTGCGAGGAACTCAGCCGGCGAAGGCCCCATCCTCTCAAGGACGGCGCCGACGCTCTTTAGTATCTGGGCGACCCTCCCGTACGCGAGCAGTGAAGCGATGAGCGCAACAATCTCGCGGTCGGCAAGCTCGTCATAGCTGTACAGGAACTCCAGCGGGTCGGGATGCACGAACTCCCTGCAGTTGTACTTGTTATAGAGTCCTTCGAGTAATTCTATGTAGAGGTCGAGCTTATCGGGGACGGCATTCACCCCTTTGTATCTCCCTGAGTCAATGGAGGGTAAAAGTATTGTGTCCCGTCATTCTTCGATATAGTCTCTGAGCTTCCCGCTCCTGGAAGGGTGCCTGAGCTTTGAAAGGGTCTTTGACTCTATCTGGCGTATGCGTTCGCGTGTGACACCGAAGACACGCCCGACCTCTTCAAGGGTGCGGGGCTGGCCGTCCAGCAGGCCGAAGCGTAGCTGTATGACCCGCTTCTCCCTTGTGTTGAGGTCGTCAAGCACTTCCTCGAGCTGCTCCTGCAAAAGCTTGAAGGCCGCGGCGTCGGCCGCTACGACCGCCCCGGAGTCCTCGATGAAATCGCTGAGGTGGCTGTCCTCCTCTTCGCCGATAGGGGTTTCGAGCGAGACCGGTTCCTGGCTGACCTTCAGTATTTCGCGCACTTTCTCGGGGGAAAGCTCCATCTCGTTGGCAATCTCGTCGGGCAACGGCTCACGCCCGAGGTCCTGGAGGAGTTGTCGCTGGACCCTGACCAGCTTGTTTATGGTCTCGACCATGTGTACCGGGATACGGATAGTGCGCGCCTGGTCCGCTATTGCGCGCGTTATGGCCTGGCGTATCCACCAGGTCGCGTAGGTGCTGAACTTGAAGCCCTTTTCGTAGTCGAACTTCTCGACCGCGCGTATGAGCCCGAGGTTGCCCTCCTGGATGAGGTCCAGGAAAAGCATGCCCCTCCCCACGTACCTCTTCGCGATACTCACGACGAGCCGGAGGTTCGCCTCCACCAGCTTCCGCTTTGCCTCCAGACCGTCCTCCTCGATCTCGCGGAGTTCCTCGATGGCGGCTTTGCGCAGCTTCTCGTCCGAGGTCAAGCGCTTGGAGGCTTCCTCGCCGGCCTCGATACGCTTCGCCAGCGAAACCTCCTGCTCGGCGGTGAGGAGCCGCACCTTGCCTATCTCTTTCAAGTACATGCGCACCGGGTCGTTGGTCACAGGCTGCACGGAAAGGTCCAGCGCTCCTTCGGTGACCTTGGCCGGGCTCTCCTTGCTCTCTGCATCCATCTCCTCTTTGATCTCGTCAACCGCCTCGTCCGTTATATCTATGCCGCTGTCCGACAGGAGAACGAATACGCTGTCGACCTGGTCCGGGGTGAGCTCAACTGTTTTCAAGCGCTCAACGATCTCATCGGTGGTAAGGAAACCCTTCTCCTTCCCCCACACGGTGAGCTCGCGCACCTCGTCTATGTCAAGCTCTTTCCATTCATCCGACATCAGAAATATGTCACCACCTTGACGCCCGGGCGCCCTTGATCCCTGCCACTTGTATTAACGTTAACGGTGATCGTATGGAAACTGTTCCTTTATGACCTGGTCCAGCTCGAGCAGTTGATTGCAGAACGCGTCATACTTCTTGGGCTCAAGCTTCTTGTTGATCCTCGTCATCTCGAACTCTATCCTGTTCTTCCGCTTCTTGAAGAACAGGTAGCTCAGCCTGTCGAAGACCTTGTCCTCGTACCCGGGGCTTGACTGCGGCGGCGGCTCGACCAGAAGCTCTGTTACACTGCTCCGCAAGCTCTCGTCCTCGATGCCTTCGACTAATCGAGACATGATGGAGTTGAAGTCGGCCCGCAAAACATCTTCGTCATAGACTGAGATTTCCTTCAACTTCTCGAAGATTATCTTATGACTCTCATCTGAAAAGTAGTCCGAGTCCAGGTACTGGTGCTCGATCAGCACCTCCGGGTCGTGAAGAAGGACCCTCAAGGCCTCCTTCTCGACCTTCTGCCACATGGCGGGGACCTCTACACCGGTTCCGCGCTCGGCGGGCCTGCCGGACAGTCGTGACGCTTCCCTCATGTAGACCTCCACCGTCTCCAACGGCATGTCGAGCCGGCCCGCGACCTTTCGCAACAGGTCGTTCCGGACCGGTCGCATGTCCTCGCTTGAGACTTTGGCTATTATGGGTACGCATCCCTCCATCGCCCTGCGGCGGCCGAGGGGCGTCGAGGTGTCGCAGCCCTCGATCTTCTTCCGGGCGGCAAAATCAAGCAGTGGCTCAGCTCTGTCCTGGAACTCCTTGAAAGCGGAGGCACCGCCTTTCTCGACGAGGGAGGCGGGATCCTCGCCCTCGGGAAGGGTGACAACCATCACCTCGACTTTGAACCTGTTCCAGAACTCGAGCGGGCGCAGTGCCGCATCCACCCCGGCCCTGTCCGCGTCGAACGCGAGATAGACCCTGTCGCAGAACCGGTTGAGAAGCTCGAAATGGTTCTCCGTCATGGCGGTGCCAAGGGTTGCGACAACGGGAGCGATGCCCGCCTGCCAGAGCGCCAGGAGGTCGGTGTAGCCCTCCACGACGACCGCTCCGCCGGCGTCCTGGATGGCCGTACGCGTCTGGTAGAAACCGTAGAGCGTTCGGCCCTTCCGGTACACGGGGGTCTCGGGCGAGTTGAGGTACTTCGGCTCACCTTGCTCCGCTTTCTTCTCCATGCGTCGCCCCCCGAACGCGACTACCCTCCCACGTTGGTCCATGATGGGGAAGATGATGCGGTTCCTGAATATGTCGTATACACCGCGCCCGTCTGTTTCCCCCCGGGGGCGCTCCTTCGCGACCCCCGCCGTCACCAGCTCCCTCTCGTTATAGCCCTTCTTGACAAGAAAAGCGCTCAGGTTGTCCCAGCCGGCAGGGACGAACCCGAGGTGGAATGTCTCGATCAAACCCTCCTCAAGCCCGCGTCCCGCCAAGTAGGAAAGCGCTTTCTTGCCGCCCTCCGTCTCCTTGAGAAGGTAATGGAAATAGTCTGCGGCAGTCTGATTGAGCGTATATAGGCGGTCCCTCGCGGTCCGCCTCTTCACGTCGTCGGGGCTCGCGGCCTCGTGGGAGACCTGATAGCCGATCCTGTCCGCCAGGCGCTCCACCGCGTCGTTGAATCTGAGGCCCTCCACCTGCATGATGAAATTGAAGACACCCCCGGAGGCTTTGCACCCGAAGCAGAAGTAAACGCCTTTTGCCGGATTGACGTAGAAGGAGGGGTCCTTTTCCTGGTGAAAAGGGCATGGGCCCCTGTACTCCCGGCCGGACTTCTTGAGCGGGACGTATTCAGATATGAGCTGGACGATGTCGGTGCGCTCCCGCACCACATCGACATCGGAATCCTTGATTCTGCCTCCGGGGGACAACATTACCTCTCAGGAATAAGCATGTGGATGCGCGGCCTTTCTAATAGGCTTTTTCGACCTAAGAGCCGCCAACTCCTTGCAATTGGGGTCAGGTCTTGCTTCTTGCTTTCAATATTTTGCGACATCAAACGACATGATTATAAGGCAAGAAGCAAGACCTGACCCCATCTTTACTCCACTATCCAGGAACGGGGAAGGAAAAGCTGCTCGTATTTCATCAGGGCATACCGGTCGGTCATGCCGGCCACGTAATCGCAGATCTTGACCGCAAGCTCCTTTTCATCCTTCGGCTGGTACTCAGGCGGCAGTAGCTCGGTGTGCTCGAAGTAGTAGTCGCCGAGCATCTGTAGGACCCTCACCGCCTTCTCCGTCTCGGCCTTGGCGATGGAACCTATATAGACCCTGTCGAAGAGGAATTCCCGCAGCTCGTCCATGAGGGCCCATGCCTCATCGCTCAACCTTATGGTATCCGAGTCCGTGCTGTTCTCCACGAGGTCGTGGACCAGGGCATCGATACGCTCCGCCGGATGAAAGCCAAGCACACGTATCGGCTCCGCCGGGAGGTCCTCGGGCGCGAGGATCCCCGCCCTCAGTGCGTCATCGATGTCGTGGTTTATATACGCTATCCTGTCGGCAAGGCGGACAATCCGGCCCTCGATGGTCGCAGGCATGCCCTCTCCCGTGTGGTTCAGTATCCCGTCGCGTACTTCCCAGGTGAGGTTAAGCCCCCTGCCGTCGTACTCGAGCAGGTCGACCACCCTCAGGCTCTGCTCGTTGTGATTGAACTTTCCGGGCAGGTACCTTGAGAGGGCATCCTCGCCGATGTGCCCGAACGGTGTGTGGCCGAGGTCGTGTCCGAGGGCTGTCGCCTCTGTGAGGTCCTCATTGAGCTGGAGTGCGCGCGCCGCGGTGCGCGATATCTGCGCGACCTCCATCGTGTGCGTAAGCCTGGTGCGGTAGTGGTCTCCCTCGGGCGCTAAAAAGACCTGGGTCTTGTGCTTGAGCCGCCTGAAAGACTTGCAGTGGATTATGCGGTCGCGGTCCCTCTGGTACTCGGTCCTGATAGAGCAGGGTGCTTCCGGGCTCTGGCGCCCACGCGTCCCGGCCGCGAAAGCGGCGCGCGGTGAGAGTATCTGCCTCTCCGTCTGTTCAATCCGCTCCCGGATAATCATCGACTCATGCCCCCTGGCGGGCCTTTGCCGCCTCCACGAGGCCCTCGGCCATCACCCTGGCGCGCTCAAGGGCGTACGTGTCCTCTTCCGTGGGCCTCTGGGCGTAGACGCCCTGGTGCCCCGCGCCGGACGCCGCCGAGCCGTCACCGACGATGTGCATGCCGTGCACCAGCAGTACGTCGTGTATCGCGCGCACCGTGGTCTCCTGGCCGCCGAACCTTGCGGCGCCCACAGAGACCGCTCCGGCCGGCTTGTTGACGAGAACCTTCTCTCTCCTCAGGTTCCGGCTTTTATCCCAGAACGCCTTCAAGGGGGCGCTCACGGTGCCGAAGTAGACCGGGCTTCCAACCACGAGACCATCGGCCTCGCGCAGGAGGTCGTAGGCATCGGCGAGGTTCGGGTCCTGGTGACAGGTCTCGGGGCAGGGCGTATTGCAAGCCACGCAATAAGACCGCTCCTGGTCCTCCAGCGCGTCCATGACCTGGATTAGTTCAGTCCGGGCGCCGAGTTCCCTGCAGCCCTTCAAGACCTCCGCCACGAGGAAAGCCGTACTTCCCTCGCGGTCAGGTGAGCCGTTCACGCCCACTATGAGCATCATCATCACCCCATCACAAGGGCGGCACGGGCGGCCGCCACGCGGGCCATCGGCACCCTGAACGGCGAGCACGACACGTAATCGAGGCCTGCCTCCTGGCAGAACATGATCGACCTGGGGTCGCCTCCGTGCTCTCCGCATATGCCGACCTTCAGGTCCGGGTTGGCTCCTCGCCCCAGCTCGACCCCCATCCTGACGAGCTTTCCGACCCCTGCGGTATCAAGCGTCTCGAAAGGGTTGTCGGCCAGTATTCTCCTGTCGAGGTAACGCGGCAGGAACTTCGCCTCGATGTCGTCGCGGCTGAACCCGAAGGTGGTCTGTGTGAGGTCGTTTGTCCCGAAGGAGAAAAAGTCCGCGTACTTCGCCACCTCGTCGGCGGTAAGCGCGGCCCGGGGAAGCTCTATCATCGTGCCGATGTGGTACTCGAGGTTCATCCCTTTCTCCTTGAAAACCTCTTCGATGACCTTCTCGGCCTCCCCCTTGAGGACCTCCAGTTCTGTGTAGACGGAGACGAGCGGGATCATGATCTCCACCCTGGGATCGCCCCCCGCGGCTTTGCGCTCGCACGCGGCTTCCATGATGGCGCGGACCTGCATCTGGTATATCTCGGGGTTGGTAATGCCCAAGCGGCAGCCGCGGAGCCCGAGCATCGGGTTCGCTTCCCTTAACGATTTCACGCTCTTCAGGTAGCGCTCGTCCTTCCCGATCTCGGCCGGGTCGCCTCCCGTTATCTTGAGCTTCGCGAGCTCCACCTCGAGTTCAACAGCGTCCGGCATGAACTCGTGAAGGGGCGGGTCCAGTAGGCGTATCGTCACGGGAAGTCCGTCCATCGCCTCGAATATCCCTGTGAAATCGCTTCTCTGTACGTCGAGAAGCTCGGCGAGGGCGCTGTCTACCTCGTCCTTGCCCTCCGCCAGGATCATCCTCTGCACTATAGGAAGTCGGTCCCCCAAGAACATGTGCTCCGTACGGCACAGGCCGATGCCCTCCGCCCCGAAGCTGCGGGCGCGGGCGGCATCCTCAGGTGTATCGGCGTTGGTCCAGACGCCGAGCTCGCGCACCTCGTCCGCCCAGGAAAGCACTGTGTCGAAGTCGCCGGTAACCTGCGGGGGCACCAGCGGCACTCCTCCCTTGACCAGCTCCCCGGTTGTACCGTCGATACTGATAACGTCACCCTCGCGGATCTCGGTGTCACCGACCCGGCAGACTCGCTCCTCCTCGTCGATCTCGAGCGCCTCGCAGCCGCAGACGCAGGGCTTCCCCATCCCCCTGGCGACCACTGCGGCGTGGCTCGTCTTTCCGCCGTGGCTGGTGAGGATGCCCTTGCTCGCTATCATGCCGTACAGGTCGTCGGGGGTCGTCTCCCAGCGCACCAGGATGACGTCCTCGCCTTCTTTGCCCATACGCTCGGCCGTATCGGAGTCAAACGCCACCTTCCCGACCGCCGCCCCGGGGGACGCGTTCATCCCTTTGGCGAGAATGTCCACATTCGCCGAAAGGTCGAACTGCGGGTGCAGAAGCTGGTCGAGCTGGTGAGGGTCTATGCGGAGAAGGGCCTCCTCCTTCGTAATAAGGCCCTCGCTTACCATGTCCACCGCTATCTTCAAGGAAGAAGCCGCGGTCCGCTTTCCGACGCGGGTCTGGAGCATCCAGAGCTTTCCCTGCTCGATCGTGAACTCGATGTCCAGCATGTCACGGTAGTGTTTCTCGAGCTTCTGCATTATCCCCTCGAGCTCATCCGCGACAGGCGGCATCTCATCCTTCAGGTTATCGATAGGCTCGGTGTTCCTTATCCCCGCAACGACGTCCTCGCCCTGCGCGTTTATGAGGAAGTCGCCGTAGCGGACCTTTTCCCCCGTCGCCGGGTCGCGTGTGAACGCGACACCGGTCGCCGAGGTCTCCCCTTTGTTCCCGAAGACCATCGACTGCACGTTCACCGCAGTGCCCCAGTCGTCCGGGATCTTGTAGAGCTTGCGGTAGTCGACCGCCCGCCTGTTGTTCCAGGAATTGAAGACGGCCTTGATGGCAAAATCGAGCTGGACCTTCGGGTCCGACGGGAAGTCGCCGCCCGACTCCCGCCTCGTTATCTCCTTGAAGCGACCGACCAGTTCCTTCAGGTCCTCTCTGCTCAGGTCGGTATCGAGCTTCAAGCCCTTCTCCTGCTTCAGCTCTTCGATGGCGTTCTCGAATAACTTTCCCTTGAGCTCCCCTTCCCCCTCGACCCCGAGGACCACCTCGGAGAACATCTGTATGAACCGCCTGTAGGAATCGTAGGCGAAGCGCTCATCCCCATTCTGCTCCACCAGGCCCTTGACCGACTCGTCGTTCAGACCGAGGTTCAGGACGGTATCCATCATGCCGGGCATGCTCGCCCTCGCCCCGGACCGCACCGAGACGAGCAGGGGGTCGTCCTTGTCTCCGAGCTTCATGCCCATCCTCCCCTCGAGGGCCGCGAGGTGCTCCTCTATCTCTTCCGCGAGGCCCGGAGGATACTCCCCGTTCGCCGAGTGATAGACGCAGGCCCCGGTGGCTATCGTGAAACCGGGTGGGACCGGGATTCCCAGGTTGGTCATCTCGGCGAGGTTCGCCCCTTTGCCCCCCAGGAGCTCCTTCATGTCCTTGTTTCCCTCGTCGAAGTCGTAAACGTACTTTTTACCCACGACCTGTACCCCCTATCCAGTTACTTCAAAGCGGCAGGGTCATCACGCCGCGTACTTTACTCTCAATCGAACTTGAGCTCGGAAAAACCCGCGATGCGGTTGAAGAGCGCGTCGACGCGCGAAATGAGCGATAGCCGGTTCAGGCGTATTCCAGGGTCCTCGTCCATTATCAGCACGTCGTCGAAGAGTCTGTCGACCGGCGCGCAGAGATCTTCCAGCGACTTGAGGGCCCCCCGGAAATCAAGTTCCGCAAGGGCTTTCTCAACGCGTCCCTCCACGTCGGTCAGCAGGCTGAAAAACTCGCGCTCGGTTGCCTGTTCAAACAGCTCCTCGGAGATTTCGCCGGTCTCCCGGCCGCGCGAGAGGTTGTGACACCTCTCGAAAGCGGTGTAGAGACGCGCAAGCAACCCGGACGAGCGGGCTTCGGCAAGCGAGTCGAGCCGGAGCTTGGCCGTAAGCGGCCTGTCCCAGTCGATGTTGAGGACGGCCTCGACCAGGTCGTACCGGTACCCCTGCTCCGCGAAAAAAACCCTCTGCCTCGCCAGGAAGAACTCCGTGAAAGCCCGCTCGGCGTCTGGGGTCCATGAAAAACCGTGCGCCTCCGACTCGAGCTCAGCGGCCGACGCCCTCACCATGTCCGTCACCGAAAGAAGGAAGCCCCTGTCAACGGTTATGAGTAGAATACCCAGGGCCTGCCGCCGCAGGGCGTACGGGTCCTCAGATCCGGTCGGGACGTGCCCGAGCCCGAAGGAAGCGGCGAGGTTGTCGGCCTTTTCCGCCAGCGAGAGCACCGCGCCCTCGACCGTATCCGGAAGGACGTCGCCGAGCCGCCTCGGCAGGTACTGCTCTGAGATAGCGGCGGAGACGATATCGTTTTCTCCAGATTCGAGGGCGTAGATCGAGCCAACTATGCCCTGGAGCGATGGGAACTCGACGACCATGTGTGTAACCAGGTCGCACTTGGCGAGCTCGGAAGCTCGCACCGCCCTCGCCACGACATCCTCGCCCAGATCGAGGTCCACGCCGATCTTCTTCGCGAGTCGGGCAAGCCTGGTGGACTTCTCCGCCATGCTCCCCAGCTCCGACTGGTAAACGACGTGCTCGAGGTCCTCCCTTCGGTCGGCAAGCGGCCGCTTGAGGTCCTCATGGTAGAAGAACTCGGTGTCGGCCAGCCGCGCGGCAAGCACCCGCTCGTGGCCCCTCCTGATGATGTCGGCGCTTTCCGGGTCGCCGTTGTGCACCGCTATAAAACCGGCCTTTATCTCGCCCTCGATATCCTCCACCGGGAAGTAGCGCTGGTGCTCCTCCATGCCGTGCACCAGCACCTCGCGTGGGAGCAGAAGGTAGCGCTCGTTGAAGCGCCCCAGCACGACCCCGGGCCGTTCGACGAGCTGAACGACCTCGTTCAGGACATCCTCGTCCAACACGGGGATCAACGAAGCCTCACCGCAGACCCCCTCGGCGAGCTCGATGATCGTGTCCCGGCGCCTGTCGTGATCCACCACGACGTTCGCCTCTTCGAGTATTGATTCGTAAGCGGAAGCGGCGGTGACTTCAAACGGTCCGGGCGAAAGGTACCTGTGCCCGGACGTCAGGTTCGATGCGGCAAGCCCCGCGAAGTCGAACGGGATGACCTCGCCGTCCAGTATGGCGAGAAGCCAGCGGACCGGGCGGCTGAACCGCTCGTCGCGCTCACCCCAGCGCATCGACTTGGCGAACTTGAGCGAACCGACAAGCTCTGAAAGCAGTCCGTCAAGGACAACCCCGGTGGGCTCGCCCTCTATCTCACTGACTACGTAGACATAGCTGCCCTTTGGGGTCTCCTCCACCTGGAGCTTTTCAGGCTCAACCCCCTGCGACCGCGCGAACCCTTCTGCCGCCCGGGACCACGAGCCGTCGGATTCCCTCGCCGCAGAAAGCGGGGGGCCTTTCTTCTTTGAGACCGCCCCGCCGGCCTTCTCCGGCAATCCCCGCACGATGGCGGCAAGCCTGCGCGGCGTTGCGAGCACCCTGACCGAATCGTGGCTCAAGCGCGCATGAGCAAGCAGCGAGGGCAGGAGGCTCTCGACCTGAGAGGTCCCCTCGTAGACCGCCGAAGCGGGAAGTTCCTCGGTCCCTATTTCAAGCAGGAGATCCACCGGTTTGACCCCTTCACTGCGATGCCTTTAGCAGTGGATAACCCTCTTCCTCGCGCCACTTGACGTAGAGCTCGGCGCAGGCCTTGGCGAGCGCGCGGACCCTCGCGATGAAACCGGTGCGCTCCGTCACGCTTATAGCTCCCCGGGCATCGAGCAGGTTGAAGATATGCGAGCACTTGAGGCACGCGTCGTACGCGGGGTGCAGCAGGCCTTTACCGGCGAGGCCCATCGACTCCGCCTCGAAATCGGAGAAGAGCCGGTATAGCAACTGCGTGTCGGCCTCCTCGAAAGCGTACCGCGAGTACTCCACCTCCGAGGAGCGGAAGAGCTCGCCGTATGAGATCTCCTCGTTCCAGGAGACCTCGAAGATGTCGTCAACGTTCTGCACGTACATCGAGATACGCTCGAGGCCGTACGTTATCTCGGCCGACACCGGCCGGCAGTCAAACCCTCCGGCCTGCTGGAAATAGGTGAACTGCGTTATCTCCATGCCGTCGAGCCAGACTTCCCACCCGAGGCCCCAGGCCCCGAGGGTGGGCGATTCCCAGTCGTCCTCCACGAACCTTATGTCGTGTTCGCGCGGGTCTATCCCGAGCCCGTAAAGACTGTCAAGGTAGAGGCCGACGATATCGGGAGGCGAGGGCTTCGCTATCACCTGGAACTGGAAGTGGCGCCCGACCCGGTTGGGGTTCTCCCCGTAGCGCCCGTCGGTCGGCCTCCGCGACGGCTGTACGTACGCGACCCTCCACGGCTCGGGCCCGAGACAGCGAAGAAGCGTCGCGGGATGGAAGGTTCCGGCGCCCACCTCCATGTCGTAGGGTTGGGCCAGAAGATAGCCCCTACCGGACCAGTACTCCTCCAGTGTAAGTATTATCTGCTGCAGCGTAAGTGCCACGAGAAACCCCACCCACCAGTCTCACTTGATGATAAGCATCGCCAGGAACGGGTAAAGGCCGAAGCCTATCACCCCGGCCAGTAAAGAGTACTCTAACCCCTTTTTCCAGTAAAGATAACCCAGGATCAAGACAGGGAGCGAATATATAGAGGCAAACGCGAGCATCAGGCTGCCGCTGACGTTCTCTCCCGAGGCCCTCACGCCTCCGAACATGTTTAAACAGACGAATCCAACCGAGACGACGAACGCCGCCGCCATCGCCGGCCAGTGGGGGTCGACCCTGACCTGCTCCCGGTACCGGAAGAACAACCAGGCAAGGGCGGAAAAGACCAGGAAGACAAAGAGCATCTGGTACTGCACCCCGTCGTTTATCCCGCTCAATGAATATTTCCAGGCGGGGTACCTGATGCGCCCACCCTTGGGCGCGGCGAAGAAGCGATCGACGAAGACATCCTTCCCGACAAGAGGAATCAAGAGAATTACTGCAGCCGGCACTGCGTGCGCCAGGAGCCCCTTGAGGTCGCCCGGGTCGAAGCCCTCGGTATGTAACTTGTCAAGCAGCGGAGTCTGAAGGTCCGTCCTTCTCGAGATATTCAACCCGAGGAAGGCGAAGAGGACTCCCTGCACCGCTCCCATGAACAGCTCGAGAAGCATTATGCCGAAAGTCGGTTTGGGAGGAAGCACGGGCTTTTCTTTCTCGTGCTTCTTCTGCTCCTGCTTGGTCGGGTACTTCTGCTCCCACTTCTTGAGGTCTTTCTTCGCCTCGCTGTAACTGTGCTGTGCCTCGGCCAGACGTAGCGGATATGAAAGGAGCGTCGCCACGACGATGATATAAAGGAGCGTCATGAAGACTTTTCTCTCGAGCCTGTCCCCCCGGATCAGGTTCCACTGTTCCCTCTGGGGAGCAGCTTTGCCTCCTGCGCCCGCGCCTTTCGTCGATGGCTTCGCGGCAGGAGCGGGTGCCGCCTTCTTTGCCGGGGTTGCCGTTGCCGTCTTCTTGCCGGAAGACTCGACCGGCTTTCCCTTGGCGTAGGTGGGGCGCTGCCCCCCCTTGCGCTGCTTTTTCTTTTTCTTCTTGGCCATAGCCCTCACATACCTCTTTCGCTTCCGCCTATTCTATAATAGTTGGGCACACAGTTTTTCAGCGCACAAAGGAGGCGCAGATGTTCGATTTTCTGATGACCGACGTGCAGAAGGAACTCCAGGAGGAGATAAGGGATTTCACGCGCTCGATAGACCGCCAGTACCTCCTGGACATGGACGCGGAGGAGATACAGTACCCGAAGGAGATACTTCAGAAGGCCGCCGAACGGAATCTGCTGGGCCTGCGTTTCCCAAAGGAGTACGGGGGGCGCGGCCTGGGGTGGACCGAGGAGATAATCGCGCTGGAGGAGATGGCGACCCTCGGCATTCCACCCGCCTGCCTTTACGGGCTTATCTCCATCGTAGGCGAATGCATCAACGAGTTCGGGACCGATGAGCATAAGGAGAAGTACCTCAAGCCGACCTTGGGGGCAAAGCTCTTCTGCTCTGAGGCTTTGACAGAGCCGCGCGGGGGCTCGGACTTCTTTGGGGCAACCACCACCGCGCGCAGGGAGGACGGCCACTACGTGCTCAACGGGCAGAAGAGGTTCATCGTGGGCGCCGAGGGGTCCGACTACTTCATGGCCTACGCGAAGACCGACCCGGACGCCCCGCCGCGTGACAGCCTGTCCTGCTTCCTGGTCGACCGGGACGACGATGTCGAGGTAAAGCACGTGTACGGCCTCATGGGCGCCCGCGGAGGCGGGACCGGGCGCGTCCTTTTCCGCGATACGAAAGTCCCCCTCGAGAACCTGGTCGGCAAGGAGAGCGAGGGAGGTAAGATCTTTTACAGGATGATGGTCCCCGAGAGGCTCACTTCCGCGGCCGGCGCACTCGGAGGGGCAAGAGCCGCGCTTGAGGTGGCCACCCGTTACAGCACCAGGCGAAAGGCTTTCGGTCAGAGAATCAAGGATTTTCAGGGCGTGTCCTTCAAGATAGCCGAATCCATCACGGAACTCGATGCCGCGAGGTCGCTCGTGTACGTGACCGCGAGAGCGATCGACAGCGGGATCCCGCACGGAAGAACCCGCCGCATGGTCTCCGAGTCCAAGAAATTCGCGACCGAGATGTCATGGCACGTCATCAACCACGCGATGCAGATCATGGGAGGGATAGGCTACACCAATGTCTACCCCATAGAGCGGGCGCTGCGCGACTGCCGACTCATCATGATCTGGACGGGCACGAACGAGATAATGAACCTCATCATCCAGCACGAGTTCTACAAGGAGACGGCAGGCGGAACACCAGCGGGAAGGGACACCGAGTTCGACGCCCCCGAGGCCTACAACGAAGAGGAGAAGATCTACGAGTAGCCGCCCGTTGTGACCGTCAGGGCCCGGCAGGCGCAATATCCTGCCAGGGCTTTACCTTTTTGGGAGCCTTCAGGTTGAGCTTCTCGTTGAAGTTGCTGAACGTGACCCTCGCCGTCTGCTTTATGTTGTCCCCGGGCTCGGCGTACCCGAGCTGGATGAACTCGTTCGGAGCACGTGACTCCACGACCGCCTCGGAGCGGCGGAAGTAGTTGTTGCCTTTCTGGACGTAGAACTCGAAGACCGCTTTCAGTTCCTCGAGTTCGTCGATGGTGCGGATCTGCTTTCCCGAGGGATCTTTCAAGAGGTCGGTGATGCCGGGCTGCTTGACGAGGTCTTTCATGTTAGGGACGGCCTCCACGTGATAACAACCGTCACCGTCGATCTTAGTATCAGGAAGCTTCCTGATGTCCTTGAAGTACTTTACGTACTGCGAGACCGAGAGGGCCTGGGCCAGAGGCGGCGTTACCTGCTTCGGCCGCGGCACATCATACCAGTTGCCGGCGATCTGCCAGTACTGCTTCTCTCCGACCTGCAGGGCGGTGATGGTCATCCCCAGCACGTTCGTGCTCACTTTGAAATCACCGGTGCGGAGGTCGTAGTCCCCCTTGGACTTCTGGACCCAGTTCTGCTTGCCGACCTGCCCCTGCGTGATCGGGGCACGGGGCAACTTCGTCACCTCTTCCATCTCAAAGTGCGCGGTCTTAACGTCCTTGGACGCGCGCATCGAGTCCTTCAGGACCTGCTCCGCACTCGGCCCGCCGCAGCCAGCAAGCAGGGCCACCAGCGCGATCACAAGCAAAAGAACGACAAGCTTCCTCAATTCGTTCACCCCTCAGCTGTGATCCGGCAAAAACCGCCGCGCAAAGTGCGCTTCATTCGCTAATTATAACGGGCGCCAGCTTGCGAAGATACCCTGTTGGGGGTCAGACTACTTTTGCTGCGGCAATGCAATAAAAATGGTCTGACCCCATTTATTGTCGTAGAATATGGCAGCACGCATGTACAATCTTGTTCTTTAGGCGCACCGGCACCGAGGGTGGTAAAGAGTGGACGGATACGCGGGAAAACTCTTAAGCATCAACTTGAACGACGGGAGCGGTAAGGAGTTCCTGGTCCCCGAGGAGATAATACAGAAGTACCTCGGTGGCAAAGGCGTGGGGGTATGGCTCCTCTATAGAGGGCTGGAGCCCCACGTCGAGCCCTTGAGCCCCAACAACGTGCTGATCTTTATGACGGGGCCGCTTACCGGCATCGGGATACCCGCCGTCAACCACCTGGCCGTATGCACAAAGTCACCGCTCACAGGCACCGTTGCCGACTGCTACCTCGGGGGCGACTTTGCCGTCAAGCTCAAGTCGTGCGGCTACGACGGCCTGATACTGAGGGGGAAATCACCGCGGCCGGTCATCATCGACATAACGGATGGCAAGTGGAAGATAAGGGAGGCGGAGGACCTCTGGGGCACAAACGTGGTGCAGGCCCAGGAGCTCCTCGAGAGCAAGATCGCGAGCATCGCTTGCATCGGGCCGGCCGGCGAGAACCTGGTCCGCTACGCGACGATCGTCTCGGGCGAGCACACCGCCCAGAGAGGAGGAGCCGGCGCGGTCATGGGCTCCAAGCTCGTGAAGGCCGTCAGGGCCGGGGGGCGCTTCGAGACATCGGTCTTCGACCGCGAGCGTTTGAAAGGGCCGTCCGAATCGATAAGGCAGAAGATCAGGGTAACAGATACATACCCGCGCGATGGCACCGCGGGCAACCTGGCGGTCTCCAACGCCAAGGGTGTGCTTCCCACCAGGAACTTCACTCTCGGCTCTTTTGATAACTACCTGAAGATATCGGGCGAGGCGCTCCGCGCCCAGATCAAGCGCAAAGGCAGGGACTGTCCGGGCTGTCCGATAGCCTGCACGGGCGAGGCGAAGCTCGCCACACGGTCCGGGACCCTGCGCGTGAAGAGCCCGTCGTATCAGCCGCTCGTCATGCTCGGCAGCAACCTGCTGGTCGACGACCTCGAAGCCATAATCCGCAACAACTACCTCTGCTACCTGCTCGGTATGGACCCGGTAAGCCTCGGCGGGACTATAGCCCTGTCGATGGAGCTGGCCGAGAAGGGCCGCATCGACCTGCCCTTGCACTTCGGCAGCGCCCGCGAGATAGGGCCTCTCCTGCCTCTGATAGCTCAACGCAAGGGACCCGGCGATGACCTGGCGGACGGGGCCTTGAGCCTGGTCACGAAGTACGGGTACAGGGACCTGGCGATGGTTGTAAAAGGCATGGAGCTATCGGGCTACGACCCCAGGGGATGCTGGGGCCAGGGGCTTGCGTTCGCGACCTGCCCGGCAGGCGGCAGCCATATCGGCTCAATGCTGGCGGCGGCGGAGATACAAGGTAGGCCGGTCGCCCTGCCCGGTACGAGGTCCGCGGGCAAAGCCCGTCTGACTGTTTTCACACAGGACCTTTTCAACTCGCTCGGCTGCACGGTAGCCTGCTTCCGCGCGGTATACTCGCTCGTCACCGTGCCCCCGTGGGTGAATGACCTTCCGGGTGTCGTGACGAACTTCTTTGCGGGAAGAGCCCCCGCGCTCGCCGTCTCGTTCGTGAATTTTTTCGACTACTACAGGGCCATCTCTTTTGTGACGGGCGTCCGTTACGATCGCCGGGCGTTCCTGCGCACCGGCGAGCGGGTGTTCAACCTGGAGAGGCTTTTCAACATCAGGGAAGGTTTCACCAGCAAGGACGACAACCTTCCTTTAAGGTTCATCGGCGAGCCGATGCGCGAGGGCCCCACAGCGGGCAAAGTCATCCCGATCACGAAGATGCTGCTCAAGTATTACCGGCTCAGGGGCTGGAACGAGGTGGGCATTCCCACCGTCCAGCACCTGGCGAAGCTGGGGGTCGAGGAGCGCCCCTGACTTCGGGGACGGCTAGCCGAGGCCGCCGTACTTGCGTGTCCTGCGGTTGTATTCCTCAAGGGCCTCGACGAGGTGCTCACGGCGGAAGTCGGGCCACAGCACCTGCGTGACGTAGAACTCGGCGTAGGCGACCTCCCAGAGGAGGAAGTTGCTGATACGCATCTCCCCGGCGGTCCTTATGAGAAGGTCGTAATCAGGGACTTCCGGGTCGTACAGGTATCTCCCAAAGAGCTTCTCGTCTATGGAGGACGCCTTCAGCTTCCCCTTTGATACGTCCCTTGCGATCTTCTTTGCCGCGTCCGCGATCTCCACCCTCCCGCCGTAGTTGTAGGCTATATTCACCTTTAGCCCGGTGTTATGCCTGGTGAGCTCCTCGACCTCTTTCGCCTTGTTCCTGAGCGAACCCGGCAGGGGTCTCCTTCGCCCTATGAAACACATCTTCACGTTCTTTGCATGGAACTCTCCGGCCCGCGCGTCCAGGAGCTCCTCGTTTAATTTCATCAGGAACCTGACCTCGTCCGGGGGGCGCTTCCAGTTCTCGGTGGAAAACGCGTACAGGGTCAACACCTCGATACCGAGCTCCACGGCAGCACCAATGGTTGCCACCACGGAGTCGCCTCCAACCCTGTGGCCCTCCGTGCGGGGAAGCCCCCGGGAGGTCGCCCAGCGCCCGTTCCCGTCCATTATGATCGCGACCCTCGGCGGTATCTCTAAAGACCGCTCAGCCATCTCGATTTCCTCCCTCGTTGTTGCTCCTCGAACCGCCGGGAATCACCTTCATGACCCGGCGTGAGCGGGACTCTCTTTCCATCCAGTGCTCGAGCACCCTGTCCATCAAGAAAACGAACTCGCCTTCGACAGGGCTCTCTTTCATGTCGCCAGGCCACTCCCCGAGATCATGGCCGGACATCCAGGCGAGAAGCCGGGCAGTCTGCTCGCAGATCCTTATGACCTTGCCGGCATCTCCGCGGGCATCACCCCTGCACGCGTCACATACGAACCCGCCCTGCTTGAGGGAAAACGAGACTTCGCCGGGTCCTATGCTCCTGCCGCAGCTCGCACAGGCCGTTACCCTCAGCTCAAAGCCGGCGACCGCAAGTACGCGGAACTCGAAGAAGGCGAGTGTGAAAGCGGCGCCAACGGGGAATTCCCTGAGAAGCTCCAAGCCCTTGAGCAGGAGATCGAAGAGCTCCGGGATCGGTTCGTGCTCCTCGGTTATCGTATCCACAAGCTCGGCCATGGCCGACGCCCGCATGAAAAGGTCCAGGTCCCCCCTGACCTCCTGGAAAGAGGTCTTGATCTCAGCCTGCTTGATTATGTCCATGCTTCGCCCTTTGTGCATCAAGAGGCCCGCGCAGGTGAACGGCTCGAGCCTGGCACCGAACCTGCTTGTCGTCTTGCGCAGGCCCTTGGCAACCGCCGAGCGCTTACCGTGCTCCCTGGTGAGAATCCGCAGTATCTTATCCGACTCCCCGAGCTTGTATGACCGGAGGACGATGCCGAGGTCTGAGAATACCGGGCCGCCGCGGCCCGACCCTCTCGGGGAAGATTGACTACCAGGTCTCGGTTGCACGGATAAAACCCTCCACAATCTCCCACTCGCCTGAGCGGGCGGACAACATGATCGCCGTCTTGACAAAACCGGCATACCCTACGAAGGTCTCCTCCGGCTTGAGCAAGGAAAAGTCTATGATCCGGACCATATCCTCTCGCGTAAACGAGTCCGGGTCGCTGGGAGAATACTTCCCCATTACCCCCTCCCTAGATAAGAAGACGGCCGATCCCGAGGTATATCGCCAGGCTTACGACGTCCATCACGGTGCCGAGCAGCGGTCCTGAAACAACGGCAGGGTCACGGTTCAGGGCCTTGAGAGCGAACGGCAGCGCACATCCAACCAGGCAGGCCGCGAGGACGGTAAGCGCCAGGGACAGGCCGACTACAAGACCAACCGATGCGCCGAGGTCCAGTAGTACGCTCAAACCGGCGACTACGGCCCCGGTGAACACACCGACAAGTATCCCCCACACGACCTCACCGGAGACCGTCCTGAGCGTCCCCCTGGAGAAGGGGGTCCCCGACGTCAGCCAGTGACCCATTATGGCGGAAGACTGGATTGAGATGTTCCCGCCCATAGTGACCAGGAGCGGGATGAAGAATATTAGAACGACGTACTTTTCGAGCACCGGCGAGTATAGCTTGAGGATCCCGGCCGCGATCAGTATCTCTATCAAGGCTGCGAGCGCGAACCAGGGCAGGCGTCGGCCTATGTTCGCCCACAGGCCGACCCCAAGCTCCTGGCGACTCGTCGCGCCGGCGAACCTCATGATGTCTTCCTGGGCCTCGTCGCCAATCACTTCAAGCACGTCGTCAACCGTGACGATGCCAACCATAGAACCTTCATCGTTTGTCACCGGCACCGCGAGCAGGTCGTACTTGGCGATGACCTCCGCCACATTCTCCTGGTCATCGCCTGGCCGTACCTTGATGGTTTCGGAAGAAACCATCTCACCGACCTTCCTCCCCGGCGGTGAGGTGATGAGCTCGCGAAGCGAGAGAACGCCATCCAGTTTGCCGTTATCATCAACTACGTAAACGTAGTAGATGGTCTCCACCTCCGGGTCGACCGCCCGCAACTGCTCGATCACTTCCTCCGCAGTAGCGCCGGGCGACACCGAGACATAGTCGGTCGTCATGAGCCCGCCGGCGCTGTCATCGCTGTAGGAAAGGAGCTCGGCGAACTCACCGGCCTCCTCCCTGCCGAAAAGCCTCAGGAGGGTGAGGCGCTGCTCCTTCGGGATATCGCCAAGCAGGTCTACCGCCTCGTCAACAGGCATTCGCTCCAGCAGGTCATGCAGCTCGCCGGTCCTCAGCTTTGAAGCTACCTCCACCTGGTGGTCTTCTTCCATCTCTAAAAGAGCGTGCGCCGCGGAACGTGGCTCCATGCCGACCAGGACCTCCACCTCTTCGTCCATGTCCAGGTTGAAAAGCACCTCGGCGGCGTCGGCGGAGTGCAGGCCCTCAACCGTGACGACGGCCTGCGCCAGGTCGCCCGCCTCCAACATATCCATTACGGTTTCGAGGATTATCCTGTTTCGCTCGTCCATTCCCTTTCACTCTCGCCGTTAATCGTAATCGAGTCTCTTTACAAACTCCGGGTTCTTCGACCAATCCTTCTCGACCTTCACGCGGAGGTCCAGGAAGATCTGGTTCCCGAGCAGGGGCTCTATATCACGGCGCGCCCTCGTACCTATCTCCTTGATCATGCGGCCGCCTTTCCCGACTATGATACCTTTCTGTGAGTCCCTCTCGACATAGATGACCGCCTCGACATCAACCAGTTCCCCGCCCTCCCTCGTCGCCGCCTGTTCGACTATCACGGCGACGCTGTGTGGAACCTCGTCACGCGTTAATTCCAGTGCCTTCTCCCTTATCAGCTCCGCGATCAGTACCCGCTCCGGCTGGTCGCTAACGGTGCCCTCCGGGAAGTACATCGGGCCCTGGGGCATGAATTTCTCTAGAGTGTCGACCAGCCCGGCAACGTTCAGTCCGAGCTTCGACGACACCGGGATCACCTCGACGAACGAGAACAGGTGCCTTGTCACCTCGACCTGCGACGAGATCTTGTCCTCGCCTAAGAGGTCGATCTTGTTCACCACGCCGACCACGGGGTTCCTCACCTTCGAAAGCTCGCTCGCGATGAAAACGTCGCCGCTTCCGATAGTCTGCGTTCCGTCGAGCACGAACACGACCGCGTCCACGTCCCTCATGGTCGAGCGGACCATGGAGTTGAGCCTCTCCCCCAGCGCGTCTTTCGGCTTGTGAAAACCGGGTGTGTCCACGAAGACGAGCTGGGAATCGGGCCTGGTAACGACAGCCCGGATCCTGTTGCGTGTCGTCTGGGGCTTTTCTGAGATGATCGAAACCTTGTGGTGGACCAGGCTGTTTAAAAGGGTCGACTTACCGACGTTGGGGCGCCCAATTATGCCGACGAACCCGGATCGATAATCTTGTTCCTCGTCCAAATCTAACAGCTCCGCTCTGTTAATACCGGATCAATCAGTATCAGGTCCCCTGAGGGAACCGCCGCATACCTATGTTGAGCAGCAGGCCGACGCATAAGAAGTTCCCCGCGAGGGAGCTGCCCCCGAAGCTCATGAAGGGAAGGGTTATCCCGGTGACCGGCATGATGCCCATGGCCATCCCGACGTTGAGCAGGATCTGGAAGAAAAACATCACCACGATGCCCGTGGCCAGCATGGTACCGAACGGATCCTTGGCGCTCGCGGCGATCTTGAAAGCCCTCCAGATGAGTATCGAGAAAAGCGCAAGCAGTATCATGCCCCCGATGAAGCCGAGCTCCTCACCGACCACCGAGAAAATGAAGTCGGTATGGTGTGCCGGGATGAACTTGAGGTTGGTCTGCGTGCCGTGGAAGAGCCCCTTGCCGAGCAGCTGACCCGACCCGATCGCTATCTTCGACTGGGCAAGGTTGTAGCCCGCGCCGAGTGGGTCGATGTCCGGTTTGACGAAGACAAGGAGCCTCGTCAGCTGATATGCCTTTAGCAGGTGGAGCTCGATGCCCGCTATCACAAGAGCGCTGGCGCTTACCACAAGCACCGCAATCTGCCTCAAGCTGGCCCCTCCCACGAGCATCATGCCGATGAAGATCACAAGTACAGAGATCGTGACGCCAAGGTCCGGCTCAAAGAAGATGAAGAACATGGGGATTACCGCTATTGCGAGCGCCTGCAGGAACTCCTTGTTGGACTTTATCTCCATCCTGCGGTCCGCGATGAACGTAGACAGCATCATGATAACCGCAAGCTTCGCAAGCTCTGACGGCTGGAGGTCAAAGAACCACAGCGGTATCCACCTGTGCGCGCCGCTGCGCGCGGGGAACAGGAAAACGAGCATGAGGAGCAGGATGGCTACCCCGTAGATCATCTTTGAATACGGCCTTATCTTGCGGTAGTCAAAACCGGCCGCGAGTATCATCACCGCCAGCGCGATCAGGAAGTTCATGACCTGCCGCTTAAGGTAATACGTGGAGGGCACGTCAGCGCGCGTGGCGCTGTAGATCATAACGATTCCGAATACGGCAAGAGCCATGGCAGAGAATAAGAGGAGTTTGTCGATGTTCCTCAGGGGAAAATGCCGCATTGCCCTTTTGGCCGGGCTGGCTCGCACGAGTCCCGGCGAGAACTCGGTGTTAACATCGAGAGGCGTCATGAACGGTTCACCAACTAGTCGCCCTCGCTGGGCCGTATCTTGCCCTCGGTCTTCACGTTGAAAATACCCTCGAGTATCCTGCGCGCCACGGGCGCCGCGCTCTCCCCGCCGTGTCCGCCCTGCTCGATGGCGACCGCGACGACGTACTGGGGATTTGGAGCCGGCGCGTAGCAGACGAACCACGCGGTAGGTTGTTTGCCGACTATCTCGCTCGTTCCGGTCTTCCCGGCCACCGGTATCCGGTCCACGGGAAATCCGCTGAATGTAGCGGCGGCGGTACCCTTGCCCTTCACAACGCCCGTCAGGGCCTGGCTTACAAAGTCGATAACTTTAGGATCCACCTGGAGCTCGGCGGCGGTCTCAACAGTGGCTTTCTTCAGTACGTGCCCGTCCTCGTCCTCGAGGGACTTCATGAGGTGAGGCCGCTCGAACTTGCCACGGTTCGCGATGCCCGCATACAGGTAAGCCATTTGTAGCGGCGTGGCCAGGAGGTCGCCCTGGCCGATTGCCATGTTCACCGCGTCGCCCGGATACCAGACACCGTACGCCGGGTTGTTCTTGTTGAACTCCTTCTTCCACTCGGGGGTCGGCACCCTGCCGTCCATCTCGCTCACGAGGTCGATACCCGTGCGTTTGCCAAGCTGGAAATCCCGCGCGTATTCCCAGAGGGGGCGCCCTTGCTTATTCACCTGCCGCAAGTAGAAGTTGTAGCCAAGTTCGTAGAATACCGTGTCGCAAGACTGGATTATGCCGTTGAAAAGGTCGATGTGGCCGTGCTGGCCCCAGCAGTATTTCGGGTAATCCTTGAACGGTCCCTTGTTGAATATATGCTGGCAGAAGAAGGCCGTATTTGGGTTTACGATTCCCTCGGACAGCGCAGAGGTGGCCGTCACCACTTTGAACGTCGAGCCCGGAGGCAGCTGGCTCATGATGGCGCGGTTGTTCAATGGGTACATGTTATCCGGATCGTTGAGCTTCTTCCAGGCCGTGTCGCTTATGCCGCCCACGAACTCGTTGAGGTCGAATGTCGGGTAACTCGCCATGGCGATGATCTCTCCGGTCTTGGGGTCGAGCACCACGGCGGATCCTCCGCTCGCCCTGTAGTTCTTATCCGTCTCAGGGTCGTAGCGGCCCCTCGCAACCTCGACCTGGCTCTTGAGCGAGTTCTCGACCACGGCCTGCACGCCCTCGTCGATGGTGAGGCGCAGCGTCTGTCCCGAACGCGGCTCGTGCCTGGACAGCGTCCTTATGGAGTTACCGGAAGCGTCGACCTCGAGGCGGTACCTGCCCACCTTCCCGCGCAGCTCCTCGTCGTATGTCGCCTCCACGCCCGACAGTCCGATCTCGTCTCCCGCCTGGCAGCCCTTTCCCTTCTTTTCCTTCAGCACCTCTGACGAGATCTCCCCGAGGTAACCGATGACGTGGGCGGCGAGTTCCTTGTCGGGGTATTCCCTCATCGCCTTGGTACCCGCTATCACACCCGGGAACTCACGCTGGTGTTCTCTCACGTAAGTCACGATGTCCTCGCCTACGTCGCTCATGATGAGCACCGCTCGCCGGTTCGGGGCCTGAGACTTCTCGATCCTGTGCTTGATCTCGTTCCGGCCCATGCCTAGAAGCTTTGAGAGCCTTTCGATGACCTGTTTATCATCCCTGAGCTCCGCGGGCACAACGGATATTGTGAGCGCGCTGCGGTTTTTCACGATCACTCTGCCGCTGCGGTCGAGGACTCGGCCTCTCGGCGCGTCGAGGGATATCTCGCGGATGCGGTTGCCCTCAGCCATCTTGCGGTAATTGTTGCCGGAGACAATCTGCATGAACCAGAGGCGCAAGAAAAGCACGCAGAACGCGGCTATTATGAGAAGCCCCAGGACCGCCAGCCGCCGCTGCAGGCTGTCCTGAGCCGAATCAGGTTTATAATGTGTGGTCTCGTCGGGCTTGAACTTCAGCCTCGTCCGATCTAATATCCGCATCTTCAACTTGAAATCTCCCGCTTGGCTCACCTGCCGCCGGGCTTCGCGAGTCTCAGCGATTCCTCCTTCCGGGTTAAACGGAATCTTTTCATTACAGGATACACCACGAGCACGGCCAGTACATTGTACAGAGCGGACGGAAGGATAACCCCGATCACGTTGAACGGGGGAAGGTTCTCCTGGCCGAGCATCAGAAGCGTCAACTGGTTAACTGAAAGCTCGAGTATGGTGACTATGAACACGAGCAAAACGGGGAGCAGGATGGAATATGTCATGAAGAACTCCTTGAGCATTCCCGCCAAGAAGGCGGCGACGGTCTCGGAGAAAGCCCCCACGCCCATCACCTGGGGGCTCACGATATCCATCATCATCCCGCCGCAGAATCCTACTATCGCTCCTTCCACCGGCCCCTCCTGAACCGCCACGACTACAGCCACCACCAGTATCAGATCCGGTTGCACGCCGAAGAGTTTGAGCTGCGGCATGACGGCAATCTGTAATATGAAGGCCAGCAGAACCGCGCCGGCGAGGAAGAGCTGGCGGTTGCGGCTCATTGTGCCTCTTTCAAGATAACGGACTCCGGTTCCGGAGTGATGATTATCAACACCTTGTCCAGACGTGAGAACCTCACGAACGGTTTAACCTCGACAAGGCGGGCCAGCCCCACGGAACGCTTCTTGACCTGCGTGACTTTACCGATAGCGATCCCGGGAGGGCTGGTACCACCCAGTCCGCTTGTCACCATCACGTCACCTACCTGCATCACCGCTTCCTCGTTCATGGGGACGAACCTCATGGTATCCTCGTTCCGCCCCTCTACGATGCCGGTCTCGCGGTTGCGCAGGTCCCTGGCACCCATGCCCGAGCGCGAGTCGGTGATAAGCTGGACTACCGAGGAACGAGAGCCGACCGAGATTATCCTCCCGGCCAGTCCCTCCTCAGTTACGACCGACATATATTTCTTAACTCCGCTGGAAGAGCCCTTGTTCACAATCATCAGTCTCTGCCAGTTGCTCGGGGACTGCCCCACGATGTCCGCGCCCACTGTATCGAGCTGGGCGTTCTCCTCGCTCCAGTGAAGGAGTCTTTTGAACTCCTCCACCTCCGCCTCGAGCTCCTTCGACTCGCCCGCCTGGCGCCTGAGGCTCGCCACTTCCTTCTGGAGCTCCCTTTTCTCCTTTGCAAGAGAAGGCAGGTGGAAGAGGTTCACGATGCCGTCCTTCACAGGCCTGAATATCTTCGAGAAGAAGTTCGATATCGGGGAAAACAGGTCAAGAAAGAAGTTCTGCATTTTGTGCAGGGGGCCCGTATCGCTCTCCCTTACATAAAAGGTCACCATAGAAATACAGACGATAATGATCACAATAAGGATGATGCGGTTTCTCCTGGAGGATGGCATAACTTCTCTCGACGGGCCTTAATGGCCCGCGGAGGAGATTAACACCTTCTTCATTATGTCGAACTCTTCAAGGCACTTGCCGGAGCCCATGGCCACGCATAGCAGGGGATCCTTGGCTGTATAGATCGGCATGCCGGTCTCATGGCGGATCCTGTCCTCGAGGCCGCGCAGGAGTGCACCTCCCCCGGCCATCACTATTCCCTGGTCCATGATATCGCTCGCCAGCTCCGGCGGGGTCTTGTCAAGCGCGTCCTTGACCGTCTGAACGACCTGCGTCACGGGTTCGTCGATCGCCTGCCTTATCTCCTCTGCCGTCACGACCACGGTCTTCGGAAGCCCCGACGCGAGATCCCTTCCCTTTATCTCGCCCTCCAGGTCATCGTCCCCAAGCGGGAACGCCGAACCGATGTTGACCTTCAACACTTCCGAGGTCCTCTCCCCGATCATCAACTGGTAATCCCTCTTGATGTAGTTGATTATCGACTCGTCCATCTCGTCGCCGCCAACCCGGATCGACTGGCTCGTGACGATGCCCCCCAGAGAGATGACCGCGACCTCGGTGGTCCCCCCTCCGATGTCAACCACCATGTTGCCTATCGGCTCGTGGATGGGAAGGCCGGCGCCGATCGCTGCGGCCATAGGCTCCTCGATGATGAACGCCGCCCTCGCCCCCGCCTGGACAGCCGCCTCCTCGACGGCCCTCTGCTCGACGCCGGTGATGCCCGAGGGGACCGCAACTACAACGCGCGGGCGCGCCAGAGCCCTGCGCTGGTGCACCTTTTGTATGAAGTAGCGGAGCATCTTCTCCGTGACGTCGAAGTCCGCGATGACGCCGTCCTTCAGGGGCCGGATGGCCACTATGTGCGCCGGGGTACGCCCGACCATCCTCTTAGCCTCCTCGCCGACCGCGATTATGGCGTTCGTTATGGTGTTTACTGCCACTACCGAGGGCTCGTTGAGGACTATCCCCTCGCCCTTCACATACACGAGAGTGTTGGCGGTACCCAGATCGACCGCCATGTCCTTGCCGAACGCTCCGGCCCCGAACATTCTGGTCATAAGCGACATCGGCTTCGTCTCTCCTATCGAGATGCGCGGCCTTTAGCCGCGCTTTAGAATCCCATTATGCATAAAACCCCTGTAAAGTCACCCGCAATTTTAACACAACTTTACTTGTTAAACATTAGCAGAATAAAACAACAGGAATCGCGCATGTCCGCGGGAATCAGGACTGACCGATCAGCCTGTATCGGGAAAGAAAAGGGCTATCTCACGGGCGGCGCTCTCGGGGGAGTCGGAACCGTGGACAAGGTTGCGGGTCACGCTCGTCGCATAGGCGCCTCGGATCGAGCCCGCGGTCGCATCGAGCGGGTCTGTCGCCCCCATTATCTTCCTCAGGTTCTCGATCGAGTTTTCGCCGGAGATAATGGCAACAACCACCGGCCCCTCGGTTATGTAATCGATGAGTTTATCATAGAACGGCTCGCCCTCGTGCTCTGCATAGTGCCTCCCGGCGAGATCGCGGTCCATGGTCAGGCTCTTTATCTGCTCAATCCTGTAGCCCTTACGCTCAACGCGTAGAAGCACGTCTCCCACCAGGCCCCGGGATACCCCATCCGGCTTGACTATGAGGAGCGTCCGCTCGATATTCATTCTTCCTCCTACCTGTCCTGTCGCATCTCCCGAGATGCGCGCTGATGTTTGAAGTAGATCCTGGCCTCGGATACCGTGTACAGGGAACCGGCCACGCAGATCAAACCTTCCCGCCCCGCGATATTATACGCGAGCCTCATCGCGGAGGGAAAATCCGGCTCGACGCGGTGCTCGATCCCCTCCATTCTGCAAAACGCGCCGAGGTGCTTCGCGGAGATCGAGCGGGGGTTCCTGTTCTCCGTGACGATCACGTCCGAGGCGACCGCCCCCAGTATGCGCAGTATGCCCCTCGCGTCCTTGTCCGCGAGTATGGACACCACGATCACAAGCTTCTCGTAGTCGAACTCCTCCAACAGCGTGGAGGCAAGCCTTTCAGCCCCGTCCACGTTGTGGGCGCCGTCAACAGCGACGAGCGGTTGCTCGGAGAGTATCTCCAGCCTTCCAGGGATACTGCTGGACTCGAGTGCGCGCCTGAAAGCCTCGGTATCGGTTCTCTCAAGGGCGTCGGTGTAGGCCTGGGATGCCGCGACGGCACAGGCCGCGTTCACGGCCTGGTGCTTGCCTATCATCGGCAGCTTTATGTCCTTGAACTCCTTCCCGTCAAGCCCCCGGACTGATATGAACTGCGATGGAGGCTCGCCGGGAACACGGTAAGGAACGGAATAGCCTAGACGGAAGTCGCGCCCGAAAAGCTTCATCTCGGCTCCCACCTCTTTGCACCGTCGAGAGATGAGCCTGAGGATGTTACCGCTGCTCTCAGCGGTTATCAGTACGGCACCCTCGTTTATGATCCCCACCTTCTCGCCGGCAATCTTCGGCCTGGTTCGCCCGAGTTCTTCAACGTGGTCAATGCCGATATTCGTTACCACCGCGACCTTTGAGGCGACCACGTTAGTCGCGTCCCAGCGCCCGCCCATGCCGGCCTCGAGGACCGCCACGTCGATCCCCTCTCGCTGGAAGTAACGGTAGGCGACCGCGGTGACGACCTCGAAGTAAGTAAGGGGTTCGCCGACCTCGGCCTCCGCTTTTTTTATGAGAGGCATTATCTCAGCCAGGGTCTGGGTGAACTGGTTTGCCGATATGAGCTTGCCGTTGACCGATATCCTCTCGCGGACCGTTTCGAGGTGCGGCGAGGTGAAGAGCCCGGCGCGAAACCCGCACCCTTGAAGGATCGCGGCGACCATCCAAGAGACCGAGGTCTTACCGTTCGTGCCGGTGACCTGGATCGCGTCGTATGCGTCCTGGGGACTGTCCATCAGCCCCGCGAGGGCACTGATGCGGTCGAGCGACGGCTTGACCCCAAGGACTATCCTGCTGTCTAGATAGTCTACTGCCTCGGAATATTTCATGGGCGGTTATCAAGACCTGTTCTTTAGGGCTTCGATCTGGTGGTTGAACTTGTCTCTTTTCTCTAGCAACTGGTCGTGTTTCAGCCGTTCGCGCTCGACCACCTCGGATGGAGCCTTGTTGACAAAGCCATCGCTCGCGAGCTTCGCGATGGCGCGCTCGAGCTCCTCCTCGACCTTTTTGAGGCGCCTCGCCAGGCGGTCTATCTCCTCACCCGGGTCCACCCCCCTTTCCCACGAGAGGTACGCTTCGGCACCCTCGACCACCGCCCGCATCGAGAACTGTTCACCCGGGACCTCGCCCGAGAACTCAACGCTTCCAAGCCCGGCGAGGGTCTCGAGGTAGGGGCGCTTCTCGTTCAGTAGTCCGAGGCGCTCATCGTCGGCACACACGAAAACGGCATCTACCTTTTCAGAAGGCGGGATGGCATGCTCCGAGCGCGCGGAGCGGACTGCCGCTACCATCGACTGGATAAAGCTCATTTGCTGCTCCGCCGCGGCGTCTTCCTTCAATTCTTTCGCGGAAGGCCACGGGGCGACCATGATGGAAACGCCCGTGCCGGGCAGCCTCTGCCAGAGCTCCTCGGTAACGAACGGCATAAAGGGGTGGAGCAGGCGCAGCGAGCACTCGAGCACCCGGTAGCACACCGCCTGTGATATGCGCTTCTCCTCTGCGGCCCCCCTGTAGAGCCTGATCTTCGCAAGCTCCAGGTACCAGTCGCAGAAATCGCCCCAGAAGAACTGGTAGAGCGTCTTGCCGGCTACACTGAAGTTGTAGGAGTCCATCGCGCCATCCGTGCGAGAGATGGTGCCGGCCAGCCTGCTGATTATCCAGCGGTCGACGAGGTCGAGCTCCGCGGTAGAAAGGTCCACCTCGCCAGGCTCGAACCCGTCAAGGTTTGATAGAACCAGGCGTGCCGCGTTCCAGAGCTTGTTGACGAAGTTGCGGTTCCCCTCGATGCGTTCCTCGCTGAGGTTTATGTCGCGCCCGGGAACCGCGATCGACGCGAGCGTGAACCTGAGCGCGTCGGTCCCGTAGACCTCGATGATGTCGATCGGGTCTATCACGTTCCCGCTCGACTTGCTCATCTTCTTGCCCTCGTAGTCGCGGACCAGCGCGGTTACGAAGACCTCGCGGAAGGGCACGTCGCCCATGAACCGCAGCCCCAGCATTATCATGCGCGCCACCCAGAAGAAGATGATGTCGAAGGCGGTCGTAAGCACAGACGTGGGATAAAAATGCTCCAAGGTCGCGGTCTTTTCCGGCCATCCCATCGTCGAGAAAGGCCAAAGGCCCGAGGAGAACCAGGTATCGAGGACGTCCGGGTCCTGGCGCAGGTTCCGCGAACCGCAGGGGCAGGCCTCGGGCTCCTCGGCCTCGACCACGACCTGGCCGCAGTCGTCGCAGTACCAAACGGGGATGCGGTGGCCCCACCAGAGCTGTCTCGAGATACACCAGTCGCGTATGTTCTCCATCCAGTCGAAATAGATCTTCTCCCAGCGCCTGGGGGTGAATGAAATATCTCCGTCACGGACGGCCCTTATCCCCTCCCTTGCGAGCGATTCCATCTTCACGAACCACTGGATCGAGAGGTACGGTTCCACCTCAGTGTTGCACCGGTAGCAGTGTCCGACCGCGTGCAGGTGGCCGGTGATCTTCTCGAGCAGCCCCCGGGCCTCCAGGTCCGCCACCACCGCTTCCCGGGCCGCGTACCTGTCAAGCCCCTCGTAAGGCCCGCCGTTCTCGTTCATGGTGCCGTCGGGGTTCATGACGTTCACCTGTTCCAGGTCGTGACGGAGCCCGATATCGAAGTCGTTCGGGTCGTGCGCCGGGGTGACCTTCACCGCCCCGGTCCCGAAGGCCGGGTCTACGAATGTATCAGTGATAATGGGTATGGGCCTTTCGAGAAGGGGGAGCATGACGGTCTTTCCAACGATGTCCGCGTAGCGCTCGTCGGCGGGGTGGACGGCGACCGCGGTATCACCGAGCATCGTCTCCGGCCTGGTGGTGGCCACGACCACACCCCCGGGGCCGTCAACGAAAGGGTACTTTATATACCAGAGGTGTCCGTTCTTTTCCTCGTGTTCCACCTCGATATCGGAGAGCGCCGTGTGGCAGCGGGGGCACCAGTTGATTATGTACTTGCCCCTGTAGATAAGGCCCTCGTCGTAGAGTTCCTTGAAGACCGTCCTTACAGCCAGGGAGCAGCCCTCATCCATGGTGAACCGCTCGCGCTCCCAGTCACAGGAACAGCCCAGGCGCTTGAGCTGGCTTATTATCGTTCCCCCGTACTGCTCCTTCCACTCCCAGACCCTCTTTACGAACTCCTCCCTGCCGACCGCGTGCCGGTCCACACCCTCCTTCTCGAGCTGGCGCTCCACCACGTTCTGCGTGGCAATCCCGGCGTGGTCGGTGCCTGGCATCCAGAGCACCTCGAACCCCTGCATGCGGCGGCGGCGGGCTATTATGTCCTGCAGGGTGTTGTTGAGCGCGTGGCCCATGTGGAGCACGCCGGTGACGTTAGGCGGCGGGATCACCTGCGAGAACGGAGGCCTCTCCGAGTCGGCACGCGCATGGAAATAGCCCCGCTCCTCCCAGTAACCGTACCAGCGGCTCTCGACCGCGTGCGGCTCATACGCGGACGGCATCTCTATCTCCGGGGAGTCCTGGGACAATCAACCCACCGCCTCAGTTATCTGAAAGGGGTCAAACCACTTTTGTTGCATTTCTATATTTTAACCTGATATCGTGCAACAAAAGTGGTTTGACCCCATCTTTGCTGGAGGTTCGTTATGGTCGTTGTATACTTACTCATCTGCCTCATACCGGTTGCGCTGATCCTGCTCGTCCTCGTTACCATCGGGTCCGCGGTTATGAAAGTGGTGAGGACCGGCAAGAGGATGTACGCCAATATCCGGCCGGACATAAACGACCTCAAGGAAAAAGCAGCGCGCGCCCAGCAGAAAAGCCTCGAGTTCAGCGAGCGGGGCAAGAAGCTTTCCGAGACCTTCGCGGAGATAGGCGGGCGCTGGGCCTTTGTCTCACAGTCGTTCGAGGAAACCACGAAATCCCCTATTGTCAAGCTTGCCGGGATGGCGGGAAAGCATACGGGGTAAAAAGAGAAAGACTAGGCGGTCTCCTCTTCCTCGGTCTCGACCTTCTCGGGCCTGGATACCTCCGAGCTCGAAGTCAAAAGGGTCGGCTTGAAATCCTCCGCCACTACCTCCTTCGTGACAACGCACTTGACGATGTCAGATCGCGAGGGCAGCTCGAACATGGTGCCGAGCAGCGCGTCCTCCATGATCGCCCGCAGGCCGCGCGCGCCCGTTGACCTCCCGAGGGCCTTTTCCGAGATTTCCTGGAGAGCGCCATCGGTGAATATCAACTCGACCCCGTCGAACTCGAAAAACTTGCGGTACTGCTTGACCAGCGCGTTCTTCGGCTTGACCAGTATCTCCATCAGGTGGTCCTTGGTAAGGCTGTGCAGGGTCGTTATCACAGGGAGCCGCCCCACGAACTCAGGGATAAACCCGTACTTCAGAAGGTCCTCCGGCATTGTGTTGGAAAGTATCGTCCCGAGGTCCTTCTCGCCCTTGCTCTGGACCTCGGCCCCGAATCCAACGCCTTTCCTGCCTATGCGGTCCTCTATGATGTCCTCGACGCCGGAGAAAGCGCCGCCGCAGATAAAGAGGATGCCGGTCGTGTCTATCTGCAGGAACTCCTGGTGGGGGTGCTTGCGCCCGCCCTGTGGCGGCACGCTCGCGACCGTGCCCTCCAGTATCTTTAAGAGCGCCTGCTGGACGCCCTCGCCGGACACGTCACGGGTGATGCTGGGGCTCTCGCTCTTCCGCGCTATCTTGTCGATCTCGTCGATATAGATGATGCCCGTCTCCGCCTTCTTGACGTCAAGGTCCGCCGCCTGGATGAGCTTGAGCAGAATGTTCTCAACGTCCTCGCCGACGTAGCCCGCCTCCGTGAGGCTGGTGGCGTCGGCTATGGCGAAGGGCACGTTCAGAAGCCTTGCCAGGGTCTGGGCCAGCAGCGTCTTGCCGCATCCGGTCGGGCCGATGAGCATGATGTTGCTCTTCTGCAGCTCCACCTCGTCGTTCGATAAGGCGCCGACCTGCATCCGCTTGTAGTGATTGTAGACCGCTACGGAAAGGACCATCTTGGCCCGGTCCTGCCCGATCACGTACTCGTCGAGGAAATCGTTTATCTCCCTGGGCTTCGGAAGGGCCCCGAGCTGGATCTCGGGCGCCTCGGTGAGCTCCTCCGCGATTATCTCGTTGCACAGTTCGATGCACTCCTCGCAGATGTATACACCCGGCCCCGCTATGAGCTTTTTAACGTGCCTCTGGGTCTTGCCGCAGAAAGAGCACTTGAGAAGGTCGCTGCCCTCAGAGAACTTCGCCAATTCCTACCTCCAAACGCTTCAGGCCCTCTGCATCTCCGGCACCTTGCGCTGTGAGATGACCTCGTCGATTAAACCGTACTCCATGGCCTGCTCCGGGACCATTATGAAGTCCCTGTCAGTGTCGTTGTGGATCCTGTCGACCGTCTGCCCGGTATGCTCCGCGAGTATCACGTCGAGTACCTCGCGGGTACGCAGTATCTCCTTCGCCTGTATGTCAATATCTATCGCCTGCCCCTGGGCCCCGCCGTGCGGCTGGTGGAGAAGGATTCGGCTGTGCGGCGTCGCGTAACGCTTTCCCCTGGCGCCGGCGGCCAGCAGGACCGCCGCCCCGCTTGCGGCCTGCCCGATGCAGACTGTCGAGACGTCGCAGCGGATGTACCGGATGGTGTCATAGATGGCGAGCGTGCTGGTTACGGTGCCCCCCGGAGAGTTGATGTAGATATTTATGTCCTTCTCCGGGTTCTCACTCTCGAGGTGAAGGAGCTGGGCCATCACCAGGTTCGCGACGTGGTCGTCTATGTCCATCCCGATGAATACTATGCGCTCCTTGAGCAGGCGGGAGTATATGTCGAACTGCCGCTCACCCCGGGGGGTCTGCTCTATCACTATCGGTACCAGTTGGTCCATCATTCTTCCTCTGGCTCCTCCTTTAAAGCTGCCTCTTCGGCAGCCCCTTCTTCCGCTTCCGCGACCTCATGCTCGGGCTCCGCCGGCTTCACCGGCTCACCTCCCTTGAACACGGCGCTCTCGACGAGCAGATCCACCGCCTTCGAAAGCCTCATGTTGGCTTTCACCACCGGGATACGCCCCTGCCTGCTCGCCTGCTCGAAGACCTTATCCGGGTCGCCGCCCGAGGCCTTCGCGGTCTCCCTTATATACTCCTCGGCCTCTTCGTCCGAAACCTCCACGTTCTCGCTTGACGCGACCGCGTCCACTACGAGCTCCGCCTTGAGGTTTTCCTCTACCCTTTCCCTGATAGCCTTCTCTAACTGGTACCGGCTTCCCTTCAATGCCTCGAGATATTCATCGAGCGTGATACCGCGCTCGGAAAGATCGTTCTCTAGCTCCCCGATTTCCCCGTCAATCTGGTATTTCACCATCGATTCGGGAAGGTCGATGTAAGTGCTGTCGACCAGGGCCCCCACGACCTTCTCCCTGACCAGCCGTTCGCCCGCGGCCTCCTTTATCGTTGCGATGCTGCCCTTGAGGTCTTCCTTGAACTCGTCCAGGGTCTCAAAATGGCTTATCTCGCGCGCGAGTCCGTCGTCGAGCGGAGGAAGTACCTTGCGCTTGACCTCCTTGACGATCGTGCGGAACGTCGCCGGCTTGCCGGCGAGCTCTCTCACCTCGTATTCGGGCGGGAAAGATACAATAACGTCCAGTATGTCTCCCTTACGTGCCCCGACAAGTTGTTCGTCGAAACCCGGCAGGAAATCTGCACTGCCGACCTGTATCATACGGTCCGAACCGCTGGAGCCCTCGACCGGCACCCCGTCCGTGAAGACCTTGTAGTCGAACAGGACGTAGTCCTTGTCCTCGACCGGACGCCCCTCCGCGACCTCGAGGGTCGCGAACCGGTCGCGGGCCTCGTCGAGCGCCCGCTTCAAGTCCTCTTCCGAGACCTCCGTGTCCGGCTTCTCTATCTTTATGCCCATGTAGTCCTTGACCTCGACCTCGGGCTTCACGTCCACCTTTGCCTCAAAAACGACGCTGCTGCCATCGTCGCCTATCTCCAGCCCGCTTATCTCGGGGCCGGAAACTGGCAATATCCCCGAATCGATGACCCCCATCATGAAGAGCGTGGGCAGGCCGTCCCGGATAGCTTCCTTGCGGACGTTCTCCGCGCCGAGCTGGCTGTCGATGACCTGCCGGGGCACCTTCCCCTTGCGGAAGCCCGGCACCTTCAGCTTGTTGCTGAGGCCGCGGTAGGCCTCGTCGATTATCATCTCAAGGTCCTCCGCTCCTGCCTCGACCTTGAGTGTTACCTGGTGTCTGTCTCCCTTGTTGACCTCTGTCTTCAGATGACTCTCCTCCTGCGCTCACGGTTGCCCTGTGATTTCCTGCCCAGTTGCGTTCGCTTCATCAGGGGGCAACCCCCTGATGAACCCCCGAACACCTGACCGGTTGGTGCGAGAGGGGGGACTCGAACCCCCACGGTTAAAAACCACGGGATCCTAAACCCCGCGCGTCTACCAATTCCGCCACTCTCGCGTGACGATTATTGTCTGGTGAAACCCGCTTTCCCAAAGTATTCTACCATCTCTCGAATCCGAAACCCGACCTCGCCCTTCTGCTTCTAGAAATCGATAGATTATTAAATGGCTTGAAAGGTCCGATACGATTTAACCTGAATAGGATTCTTGGGGTTTTATGCCGGAAGAGCACTAACCTATATATCAGAGTTAAAAGGAGTTCAGTATCGCCGCGATTTTTCGCTTTAGTTCAGACAAATCTCGCTTCACGACGGCCCAGACCTCGTCGACATCCACTACGAAATAGTCGTGAACGAGAATATTTCTCATTGCTACTATCTGCGCCCATGGTATCTCCGGATGTGCCTCGCGGAGGTCGCTTGACACCTTGCGTCCGGCTTCGCCGATTATCTGAAGATGGTAGACCACCCAGGTTTGGAGAAGTTCATCTCTCTTGAAGTCCTCCTCGGATCTACCGGCATACCGCTCTATCCTCTCTATTGCCTCCTGGATATCCTGTAGGCGACCTCGGTCATCTTTCACAGCGGGACTGCCTCTTTGAGTACTCTGTCACGTATTCTTGGATGAATGCCTTTATCAGTCAGTACATCGACATCGTGCCCCAGCAAATCTTGGAGATCAAGCAGCAAAGCAGCGTGGTCAAGGAGGCTTCGCCCGGGCTCCAACTCCACCAGGAAATCAAGGTCACTTTCCGGTCCGGCCTCGCCCCGCACTACTGATCCAAAGACGCGGACCTTCCTTGCGCCGTGACGAGCTGCCGTACTCAGAATCTCTTCTCGTTTCTCTCTTAGTTCATTTAGATCCACAGATGTTCCATATTATCTATCGGCCTGTTGAATATTGTATCAGTAACTCCGCGAGCTGTTGAGGAAGCTTTCTCACGTGCTCAGGCTTTGCCCGCGCAGCCGAAAAGCCTCATCTTCCTCGCTACGACCTCGCGCATCGCCTCTCTGGCAGGCATGAGGATCTTCCTGGGGTCGATGACATCGGGGTTGGCCGAGACGAACCAGGCGACGGCCTGGCGGAAGGCGTCGCGCACCTCGGTGTCGATGTTTATCTTATCGACGCCTATAGAGCACGCCTCCCTTATCATGTCATCGGGGATGCCGCTCGCCCCGTGAAGCACCAGGAAAGTGCTGACCTTTGACTTGATCTCCCTCAGCCGGTCGAAGTCGAGATCAGGCCTTCCCCTGTACCAACCGTGCGCGTTGCCGATCGCCACCGCGAGCGCATCCACTCCGGTCCGCTCGACGAACTCCTCGGCCTGGTCGGGGTCCGTCATCGAAGCCTCCCTCTCGTCCACCGAGATGGAATCCTCTACACCTACCAGCCTGCCGAGCTCTCCCTCGGTCGAAACGCCCTTCTCGCGCGCGAGCTCCACCACCTTGCGAGTGAGGCTCACGTTCTCCTCAAAGGGCAACCTGCTGCCGTCGATCATGACCGAGGAGAACCCGTGTTCTAAGGCCGCTTCGACGTCTTCCATGGATGTTCCGTGGTCCAGATGAAGTGACAATGGAACATCAACCGATCCAGATGCGACCTTCGCGATGGCCGCAAGGTAGGCCACTCCCGCATACTTCATCGCGCCGGGCGACACGGCCAGAATTGCAGGCGACCTCTCCGCGACCGCGGCCTCCACGATGGCGAGCGTTATCTCCAGGTTATTGGTGTTAAAAGCCCCAACTGCGTAACCCTCATTCTTAGCCTTCGAGAGCAGCTCACTGTTTGTCACAAAAGCCATCACGATCTCCTTTGTAAAACGCTTACCACATATGTTAAAAGAGTTTAAAGAATTATGATATGCCGCGTTGATCGAAGTCGTAAGGTTAGCGCTGGTGGGCCGTACAGGGATCGAACCTGCGACCTTGGGATTAAGGGTCTCAGTCATGCCTTTTTACATCTGTTGCTATCTTTCATCAATAGCTATCAGATATCCCGGTTTAATGGGATATTCTGCACGTTCGGTTTCCTCACTAGTATCTTTCTGACATCATCTCTACGACAGAGTTCACGGGAACAGAGCGGGAACGGTGAAATATAGGCAGGCGTTATATCCCTTGTGTTGTTTTTTTCTGGATCCCTGATATCAACATATCAGACGGTGTCCGGGGCATCCCGATCTGATTTTTTCTGAGGCCCGCCAGTGACGAACTCCCAATATGCGCACTTCATAAGCAGTACAAGTATATATAGTACCCTTCCCTAAACCTCATTTTGCGCCTCCAGGAGCGCCGCCTACCCTTCCCCCCATACCAGCCTATGTCCTTACTTCTTTCGGCCGCCGCACGGCAGGAAAACACGTCTCGCGATTTGAGTTACGGACGTATAGCGGAAATGATACGTGTGCACCTATTCAAGTTCAGAAGTGCTTAGTATGCTTAGAAGGCGTGATATATACAGTAATACCCCAGGCGACCGCTCGATCCGAGAATAGCGTTTCTGATAGGGAGGTGTACCAAGCGTTTGACTGAGATAAGAAGTATACCGGGGTGCATCGCTTACCTCGCGCATGATAGCAAGGGGGAAGGACTTTAGAGGGGGGTATAGGCACGTCCACTAGCCCAGAACAAGCACAAATGGAGTAGTTTCTGGAGAATTGCTAACCCCCCCGTTAATACACCTGTATTACGGCTATACTACTTTCTTGATTGTTTCTTGCGTGAGGAAGCGCGAAGGGTGGATGCTTCCCGTCTCTGCGGTGTACCCGATAGCGCGTCGCGCGCGGGTGCGCATTTATATACGAGCTAACTGTTGGTAGAATGCTGGCGTTGGTAGCGGCATATAGAGGATATCGGTTATAATCACCATACGGCGACCCGGTGCGTTTGTATTCGGACATTCTCATATCCCCATGAATTGCCGCATTGAGGTCCGAAGAGCGCCGGGATCGCTTCCCCTCTTTATTAGATTCCCCCGTTGACACCCGGCCGAAATATTGTCATAATTAAAGCACAACAATATGTACTTATATAAGTACATACTATAGAGCAATAGATGTAGCAAGGGGGGTAGGGAATGAAGGCGATGGGTATGTCAGAGGCCAGGAATCATTTGGCTGAGGCGGTACATCGGACATCTGCCGAAGGAGAGACTTTCATAATACACAGCCATGGAGTACCGAAAGCGGTGCTTATGAGTGTAGAAGAGTACCGGGAGCTCGAGGCTACGATGGAGGAGATGAGCGACCCCGAGGCCAGAAAGCTCCTGGAGGAAGGAAAAGATGACATCAGAAAAGGAAGGACGAAGTCGGCAGAAGAGATCTTCGGGGAGTCGCTCGTATAAGGTTTACAGGCTTGAGATATCAAGGGCCGCGGAAAAGAAAATAAAGAGTCTGAGAGACGAGGACCTCCTAACCGTGAAGGAGGTCCTTCGCATTGTGGCGGCAGACCCCTTCAACCCTACGTACACGACAAAGCTAAGGGGCGAATGGGAGGGCCTAAGGCGGGCCAAGAAGGGCAACTGGAGGGTTATCTATTGCCCCCCGGAGGGGGAAACAGTGAAAGTGGTCTACATAAGGTCTCGTGACGACAGTACATACAGGAAGTAAAAAACACTACACCTGCATGGCGCGCTTCATTCGGTTTGCAACGGAGAGTTTACGCGAGGGAAGCAAAGAGACTGCAATCTGGGCAACCAATCAGCTCATGGGGTGCTAAAATGTCGGCGTTGGAGGAGGCACATGGGAAATACTGGTTAAGTCTCGGTGAGAAGGGACGGCATGGTCACAGCCGATGATCAACAGTTCTTTTGCTCGTGGAGCGGCGGGAAGGACTCGAGCCTTGCCCTTTACCGGGCAATGGACAGAGGGTGGACACCGGGTTTCCTTCTCACCATGCTCGACGAGTCCGGCGAGAGGTCCAGGAGCCACGGACTTCCCCTCGCCCTGGTTGAGAGGCAGGCAGCATCTATTGGCATTCAGCTCGTGACGCGCTCCGCCTCCTGGGAAGGATACGAGGAAGCCTTCACATCCGCCCTGGTCGAGATGAAGAAGAGCGGGGTTGCCATGGGTGTCTTTGGAGACATCGACATCGACGAGCACCGACAGTGGGTTGAGAGGGTCTGCGGAAACGCGGGCGTTCAGCCCGTAATGCCTCTTTGGAAGGCTGAAAGGGAAAGCCTGACGGGAGAACTGCTCGATGCCGGATTCGAGGCTACTATTGTGGCCGTGAAGGATGACAAACTCGACAAGGGTTTCCTCGGAAGGGTCTTGAGCCGGGACGTCCTTGCGGAAGTCCACGAGTCTGGGGTCGATATGTCGGGAGAGGGCGGGGAGTACCATACCATCGTCACCAACGGGCCTTTGTTCTCGGCGCCCGTCCCTCTAAGGGCTCGAGGGCAAGTCCATCGCGACGGCTACTGGTTCCTCGATGTCTCGACCGGCGTGTAAGGTCTTAAAACTCTCAAGCCATCACTGCTATCATAGATATTGAGTATTGGTGAGGCCTGGGTGCTGTGCATTAAGATAAATGTGATGTGTTAGATGTTATAATCACTCTACGGCGACCCGGTGCGTTTGTATTCGGACATTATCATATCCCCAAGAGTTGCCGCATTGACGTCTGAAGAGTGCCGGGATCGTTACTCCTGGATGAATTAATCAGCAGAGGCTCTTAACTCCATATTTCCACAATACATACAACAAGACCAAGAAGAATGTTCCCTAAAAAAACAAGTTCGTGCAACGGGTGCGAGGCGAGCACCCGGCAACCACGACAGAAAGGCTATATACGAGAGAAAAGGCCAGCTTGGTGGTAATATGTGAGTGTTGGAGGAGGCATATGGGGAATACCGGTTAAAGCTATAAGAGCAATTGGTCGAGGACTATTACATGGCAAGGCAAAATAGATTGAAGACCGTACGATGCAAAGGAGAATAGACTATGAAAACACTAAGTAAGATGCGATTTATACCATTACTACTGACATCATTACTGGTACTGGTAGTTATGCTGGTAGTACCTGCAACGAGTATGGCAGCCCTCCAACCGCCAGTGAACCTCGGAACAGCCTCCAGTTTTACGTTATTGGCTGGCTCGACAATCACCAGCACAGGACCGACCACAATCAATGGAGATGTGGGGGTGCATCCAGGTAACACGTTCACCCGTGGGGTACCGCCCGCAATAGTGAATGGGACAGTACACCTGGGTGACGCTGTCGCAGCTCAGGCCAAGGCCGATCTGGTAACCGCATATAACGATGCCGCTGGAAGAACGCCGGTTGCCACCATTCCCGCTGAGCTTGGTGGGACTACCAGGTTTCCCGGCGTCTACGATTCAGCTGCTACCGATTTCCAGATAACGGGCACTCTCACGCTCGATGCCCAGGGCGACCCCGATGCGGTCTTCATATTCAAGGCAGGCTCCACGCTCGTCACAGCAACAAGCAGTAATGTTAACCTCATCAACAATGCTCAGTCCTCCCGAATCTATTGGCAGGTCGGAAGCTCCGCGACCCTGGGAACAACCTCTCATTTCGAGGGAATCATCTTGGCAGCGATATCCATCACAGCGAAGACCGGTTCGACGGTGAAAGGGCAGTTGTTGGCACGGGATGGCGCGGTCACGGTAGACTCCATTACCGGCACAAATCCTCTTCTTCCGGCAACTTATGGGGTAGCTGTAGTTCCCGCGACCAAAGCCAAGTTCGACAAGCCCGGAACTACGGTGACCTACAACCTCACGGTGACCAACACCGGGAACGTCTCCGACACCTTCAACGCCACGGTGGTGGGCAACGCCTGGCCAACATCGGTTCCGACGCTGGTGGGTCCACTCGCAGCAGGCGCGAGTAGTGACGTAACGGTCACCGCTACCATACCGGCAGGAACACTTGACGGGACCACCGATACAGCCCACGTGACCTTCACCTCTGCTGGAGACCCGTCCAAGAGCGCCACCAGCACCCTCACGACAACGGCGAACACAAGGCTGTCCGCCTTCTATTTCGCGGAAGGCACCACCCGTACCAACTTCCAGGAGTACCTGTGCATGGGGAACTCCGGCGACCAGGCGGCGAGCGCCCAGGTCACCTACATGTTCACTGACGGCACCACTAAGGACGCGAGCTACTCCGTGCCCGCGAACTCACGTTCCACTGTGAACGTGAACAGCGAGGTGGGAGCAGAGAAGGACTTATCTATTAGCATTCTATCCAGCACCCTGAACCTGGTCGCAGAGAGGCCGATGTACTTCAACTACAACGGTCAATGGACGGGCGGCTCAGACGCTTTAGGAGCCGTCTCCCCTAACACCAAGTGGTACTTCGCCGAAGGCAACACCCTGCCTGAGTTCGACCAGTACGTTACCGTCCTCAATCCAGGAGACGCGGCGGCAAACCTCACCTTCCACTACATGGTGGAAGGACAGGGAGAAGAGGACGTACCGGGGCAGGTGGGAGCCCATTCCCGAGCCACATTCAAGACAAGTGACCAGATTGGAAACGGAAAGCACGAGAGCCTGTATCTGGAATCGGACCAGCCTGTGGTGGCCGAGCGCCCCATGTATTTCAACTACCTGGGGCTCGCCCAGAACAACTGGACGGGCGGACACGACGCGGTCGGAACCAATTCTCCTGCTAAGGACTGGTACTTCGCGGAGGGCACGACCAGGAAGAATTCTGTCGATGGCGCCTTCGAACAGTGGCTCTGCCTGCAGAACCCGGGAACCGACCCCTTGACCGTAGCCGCCACATATCAGCTGGCTGCGGGGCAGGGTAACCCCGTATCCAAGTCCTACACAGTCCCCGCTCAACAGCGCCTCACAGTTTCGGTGAACGGGGAGATAGGGCAAGATAAGGACTGCAGTGTATATCTCCACTCAACTTCAGACTTCATAGCCGAGCGCCCCATGTACTTCAGCTATCACGCCTATGCATGGACCGGGGGGCACGACGTATTGGGGGTCAACTCCACTGCCACCACCTGGTTCTTTGCGGAAGGGACCACAAGAGACAACTTTGAGGAGTGGCTCTGCCTGCAGAACCCGGGGAACAGCGACGCTCATACGACCATTACCTACTACACCACCTCGGGACAAGTGATAAACAAATCCTGGACGGTGCAGGCCAATACCAGATTGACCGTAA